>Ga0307479_10000989_pt1 | contig 25703 bp, 21 predicted proteins | sample atmos_gasesECM4C_FD_203743 | JGI IMG/M metagenome (GOLD analysis project Ga0307479, IMG submission 203743) | Hardwood forest soil microbial communities from Morgan-Monroe State Forest, Indiana, United States - atmos_gasesECM4C_515 | ecosystem: Environmental > Terrestrial > Soil > Temperate... | reverse complement strand
ACTGCCTCGGCGAGCATGAGATCCTCGCTGGTGGTGAGCTTCAGGTTGGTCGACCGGCCCTCGACCAGGAGCGGACTCAACCCGCCCCACTCCATCGCCTGTGCTTCGTCGGTGGGGCTGCGCCCGGCGGCCTGCGCCGCGTCGAGCGCCGCGCACAACGGCCCGAAGCGGAACATCTGCGGCGTGAGCGCGCGCCACAGACCCGTGCGATCGATCGTGCCCGCGACGGTGGGGCCCTGGTGCGCGCGTGCATCCGTTTGCGCCTGCTTGAGCGTATCTGCGGAGCGAATGGCCAGCAGCCCGCCCGTGCCGTGCGCCGTTACCCGCACGATCAGCTCCTCGAGGTCCCGCGGGTCGAGGCAGGGTCGCGCCGCATCGTGCACCAGCACCCAGTCGCCGGCGTCGGCACGGTCGGCGAGCGCGGCGAGCCCGCGGCGCACCGAGAGGCTGCGCTCACCGCCACCGGGAGCGGCCGAGAGCCGCTCGCTCCCGAGGCGGGCGGCGATGCGGTGCCAGGCGGAGTCCGACTCCGCGATCACCACCATGGCGTGGCCGCAGCGCGGATCGCCGAGGAACGGCGCCAGCGCCCACTCGATGACGCTGCGCCCCATGAGGGGTACGTACTGCTTGGGTATGTCGCCCTGGAAGCGCCGGCCGGAGCCGGCGGCAGGCATGACGAGCCAGTATCTCATTGGCTGAAAGACGGCGGAGGGCGCCTCAGCCTCATTGGATAAGTCCGCCTCAGCGAGCCGCGGTCCGCGTCGGCGAAGACGAGGCAGCCGCCGGGCGGGCGGGCACTACCTGGTAGAAGGTCTCGTTGCGCGCAATCATGCCGAGATCGCTGCGGGCGCGCTCCTCGAGCGCAGCCATCCCGGTCTTGAGATCGCGCACCTCGGCGGCGAGCTGGCGGTTACGCTCGACCAGCTGGGCGTCCTCGGCCTGCTGCAGGGCCACCGCCTGCTTCAGGCGCTCCACCTTGCGAACGCCGTTGTCGGAGACCCAGATCCGGTACTGCAACAGGACGAGGACGACAGCCAGCGCGGCGGCGAGCCACTTCATGGGAGGGACAGCGTAGCAGACCGTGCCGCGGGCGCGAAGGCCATCAGGATCTCGCGGGAAAGGCGTCCCGGCCGGCGAAGCGCACCTTGCCGAGCTCGGCCTCGATGCGCAGCAGCTGGTTGTACTTGGCGATGCGGTCGGAGCGCGACAGCGACCCGGTCTTGATCTGCGTGGCGGGTGTCGCCACCGCGATGTCGGCGATCGTGCTGTCCTCGGTCTCGCCGGAGCGGTGCGAGATCACCGAGGCGTAGCGCGCCTTGTCGGCCATGTCGATGCAGGCGAGCGTCTCGGTGAGGGTGCCGATCTGGTTGGGCTTGATGAGGATCGCGTTGGCGAGCGACAAGTCGATCGCCTCCTTGAGGATCTTCGTGTTGGTGACGAATATGTCGTCGCCCACCAGCTGCAGCTTCCCCCCGAGAAGGCGGGTGAGCTCGCCCCAGCCGGCCCAGTCGGCCTCGCTCATGCCGTCCTCGATGGTGACGATCGGGTACTTGCCGGCGAGGTCCGCGAGGTAGCGGGCGAACTCGGCGGGGGTGAAGACGCGGTTCTCCCCTTCGAGGTGGTAACGGCCGTCGCGGAAGAACTCCGAGCTCGCCACGTCGAGCCCGAGATAGATGTCGCGGCCGGCCTCGTAGCCGGCCTTCCCGATCGCCTCGAGGATCAGGCCGAGGGCCGCCTCGTTCGACTCGAGGCTCGGAGCGAAGCCGCCCTCGTCGCCGACCGCGGTCGACAGCCCCCGGTCGGCCAGCAGCTTCTTGAGCGTATGGAACACCTCGGCGCCGTAACGCAGCGCCTCGCGGAAGCTCGGCGCCCCCACCGGCAGGATCATGAACTCCTGCACGTCGAGGCTGTTGTTGGCGTGAGCGCCGCCGTTGACGATGTTCATCTGCGGCACCGGCATCACCGGCTCGTGCTGCCGCGGCGAGAGCTGCGCCAGGTGGCGGTAGAGCGGCAGCCGGGCATCCGCCGCCGCGGCGCGGGCCGCGGCGAGCGATACGCCGAGGATGGCGTTCGCGCCGAGCCTGCCCTTGTTGTCGGTGCCGTCGAGCTCGATCATGCGGGCATCGATCGCCGCCTGCTCGCGCGGGTCCGACCCCACGACGGCGCCCTTCAGCACCGTGTTCACGTGCTCGACCGCCTTCAGCACTCCCTTGCCGCCGTAGCGGCGCTTGTCGCCGTCGCGAAGCTCCACCGCCTCGCGGGTGCCGGTGGAGGCGCCCGAGGGCACGGCCGCGCGGCCGAGCGTGCCCGAATCGAGCAGCACGTCGACTTCGACCGTGGGATTGCCGCGCGAATCCAGGATCTCGCGGCCCGTGATATTGGTGATACGGCTCATAGCAGTGACTCCTCGAAGGGCGCGGCCTTGACCACGCGGTCGAGCTCGGTGAGCGTCGTCAGCAGCGGCTCCATGCGCGCGAGCGGCCAGGCATTCGGCCCGTCGGAGAGCGCTTCCTCGGGCTTCGGGTGCGTCTCCATGAAAAGTCCCGCGACTCCGGCGGCGACCGCCGCCCGCGCCAGCACCGGGATGAACTCGCGCTGCCCGCCGGAAGAGGCGCCCTGCCCGCCCGGCAGCTGAACGGAGTGAGTGGCGTCGAATACCACCGGGCAGCCGGTGCCGCGCAGGATCGAGAGCGAGCGCATGTCGGACACCAGGTTGTTGTAACCGAAGGAGAAGCCGCGCTCGCACACCAGGATCGCCTGATTGCCGGTCGAGCGCGCCTTGTCGACCACGTTCTGCATCTCCCACGGCGAGAGGAACTGGCCCTTCTTGATGTTGACGGGCTTGCCCTGGGAGGCGGTGTTGACGATGAAATTCGTCTGGCGGCAGAGGAACGCCGGGGTCTGCAGCACATCGACCACCGCGGCAACCTCCGCGAGCGGGGTGTCCTCGTGCACGTCGGTGAGCACCGGCACCTTGAGGCGGCTCCTGACGTGCTCGAGGACCTTCAGCCCCGCCTCGATGCCGGGTCCGCGGAAGGAAGCGCGCGAGGAGCGGTTCGCCTTGTCGTAGGAGGCCTTGAAGATGAACGGCACGCCGAGGCGGCTGGTGATCTCCTTGAGACGCCCGGCGATCTCCTCGGTGAGCGCTGCGCCCTCGACGACGCAGGGACCTGCGATCAGGAACAGGGGCCGTGCGGCCCCGACTTCATATCCGGTCAGCTGCATGCTTTCATCAAAATCTGAACTGGGGAGTTGACGATCGAACGGCAATCCATGATACGTTAAAAGTAGCTTTCCTCGGTAAGGTTGGGCGTGGCCGAGCAGCTCGCAACGGGGCACGCAAGCGACTCGACCGCAGCGCAGCGCTGGGGTGAGGTGATCGCGAGCGCACCTGAGACGCCCGCGCCCCGTGAGCACGGCAGCCCGAGCCTGCGACCGGCTGAGCTCACCGCCGAGATCATCACCTCCGTCGCCGGGATCCAGGCCCTCAAGCCGGACTATGAGCGTATTCATCGGCTCACCGGCAACACCCTGCCGTTCGCCCTGCAGGAGTGGCACCTCAGCTGGTGCAGCCATTTTCTCAAGAGCAGCCCGCAGGTACACGACGAGCCGCGCTTCTGCGTCCTGCGCAACCGCAGCGGCGACTGCAGCGCCATCGTGCCGCTGATCCTCACGCGGTGGCGCGTCGGGCCACTGCGGCTCGCCACCGTGGATTTCCTCGGCGCCGATCCCGGCCTCACCGAGGTCCGCAGCCCCCTCATCGAGCCCGGCTGCGAGCGGCTGGCCGTGCGTGCGGTACACGACAGCCTCGCCCGTGTTCCGGACTGGGACTGGATTCAATGGCGCGGGATCGACCGGCCCCTGGCCGAGGCGCTGGCGCTGGAGTCAGCGCCACGCTGGCACGCGAGCCTCGAGGACTACGTCCTGGATCTGCCGCCGAGCTGGCAGGAATTCCGTGCCGGCCTCAAGCGCAATGTCCGTGAATCGCTGCGGCACTGCTACAACTCGCTGAAGCGAGATGGGCATGCCTTTGAATTCATCGTGGCGCGCGAGCCCGCGGAAGTCCGCCGGGCGCTGGAGCGCTTTCTGCAGCTGCACGCCATGCGCGCCGAGATGCCGTGGGGCGTGAAGCATCCGAACCACTTTGCGAGCCGGCCGTTGCGGGAGTTTCTCTACGACGTCTGTGCCCGCCTGGCGGCGCGCGATGCGGCGCGAGTGTTCCAGCTCAGGATCGGCGCGCAGATCGTCGCCGCGCGAATCGGCTTCATCGTCGCCGATAGCCTCTATCTGTACTACTCGGGGTTCGATCCGGCGTGGGCGCGCTATAGCGTCATGACTACCACGGTGGCGGAAGCGCTGAGGTACGCGATAGCCAACGGCTTACGCACGGTCAATCTGTCGCTCACCGCTGAGCAGTCGAAGCTGCGCTGGCAGCCGCGCCGGGTGGAGGTGCGCACTGCGCTGCTGCCGCGCGCGACGCTGCGCTCGCGCATCGCCTGCGGTGCGTATCGCCTGGCGGTCTCGCGCAACGGCGTGGCGGCGCGGCGGCTGAAGAGCCTGCTGTTGCCGCAGCGCAATTGGAAGTGAGTCAGGCCCCGGCAGCCTGCGGAAGCTGCGCGGCGCGCGCGGCACGCGCGGCGCGGATGAAGCCGGTAAAGAGCGGATGCCCGTCCCGCGGGGTGGAGGTGAACTCGGGGTGGAACTGCGTGGCGACGAACCACGGGTGATTCGGCAGCTCGATCACTTCCACCAGGCCGTCGCGCGAGAAGCCGGAGAAGCGCATGCCGGCCTGCCGGTAGCGCTCGAGATAGTTGTTGTTGAACTCGAAGCGGTGGCGGTGCCGCTCCATGATGACGTCGCGCCCGTAGAGCTCGCGGGCGCCGGTGCCGGCCCCGAGCAGTACCTCCTGGGCGCCGAGGCGCATGGTGCCGCCCTTGTCGGAGCCTTCGGTGCGCATCTGTGCGCCGTGCACCTGGTCCTGCCACTCCGAGATGAGCGCAATCACCGGGTGCGGGGTGGCGCGGTTGAACTCGGTGCTGTTGGCGTCGGCGCAGCCGAGCATGTGCCGGCCGAACTCGACGATTGCGACCTGCATCCCGAGGCAGATGCCGAGATACGGCACGCCATGCTCGCGCGCGAAACGCACCGCCTGGATCTTGCCCTCGATGCCGCGCTCGCCGAAGCCGCCCGGCACCAGGATCGCATCCATGCCCTTGAGCGCGTGCGTGCCGTGCTGCTCGATGTCGGTCGATTCGATGTAGTGGATGTTGACCCGCGTGCGGCTCTTCAGGCCCCCGTGCATCAGGGCCTCGTGGAGCGAGAGGTAGGAGTCGCGGATCTGCACGTACTTGCCGACCATCGCGATGTCCACCTGGCCGTCGGGATTGCCCCTGGCGCTCACCACGTGGCGCCATTCGGCGAGATCGGTCGGCGGCACGCTGAGGCGCAGCTTGTCGACCACGATCTCGTCGAGCGCCTGCTCGTGCAGCAGGATCGGGATGCGGTAGATGTCGTCGGCGTCCACCGCGGAGATCACCGCGCGCTCCTCGACATTGGTAAAGAGCGCGATCTTGCGCCGCTGCTCCTCGGGCAGCGGGTGCTTGCAGCGGCACAGGAGCACGTCGGGCTGGATACCGATACCGCGCAGCTCCTTGACCGAGTGCTGGGTCGGCTTGGTCTTGACTTCGTGCGAGCCGCCCACCACCGGCACCAGCGTCAGGTGCATGTACACGCAGTTGCTGCGGCCGAGCTCCACGCCGAGCTGGCGGATCGCCTCGAGGAACGGCAGCGACTCGATGTCGCCCACCGTGCCGCCGATCTCGACCATGCAGACGTCGGCGCCATCGGCGCCGAGCTTGATGCAGCGCTTGATCTCGTCGGTGATGTGCGGGATGACCTGCACCGTCGCGCCCAGGTAGTCGCCGCGCCGCTCCTTGGCGATCACGCGCTCGTAGATGCGCCCGGTGGTGAAGTTGCTGTTACGCCCCGTCGTGGTGCGCACGAAGCGCTCGTAGTGCCCGAGGTCGAGGTCGGTCTCGGTGCCGTCCGAGGTCACGAACACTTCGCCGTGCTGGAACGGGCTCATGGTGCCCGGATCCACATTGATGTAGGGGTCGAGCTTGACCATGGCGATCTTGAGGCCCCGTGCCTCGAGGATCGCGCCGAGTGAGGCGGAGGCGATCCCCTTGCCCAGGGAGGACACGACGCCGCCGGTGACGAATACGAAACGCGTCATAAACTCTCGCCAGGATTACCCGTCGCGTGTGGTCGCTGCCGCAGAAGGGCAGATCGACGACGGGCCAGCAGGCTATCACATCGGCGAGGTCCACACGAGGCGCGCGCGGCGGCGGGCCCTGGGTCCCGCCTGTACCGACTCATCGACCCAGAGGTCGGCGACGGCGAGCAGCCGGGCGCCGCCGTAGACGAGCGGCAGCCGCGCACGCTCGCCCAGCGGCAGCTGCGACTCGCGCAACAGGCTCTTCAGCGCACGCCGCGGCCGGCCCGGAGCGACCGCGAGCCGCTCGCCGCCGCGGCGCCAGCGGATCGTGAGCCGGGCGGGAAGGGCCGCGAGATCGACAGGTCCGTGCTCATCGGCCCTGAGCTCGATCTGCCCGAGGTCGCCCGGCAGGGGACAGACCGGCTCGGCCCGCCACCGCCAGGTAATCTCGGGCGGCGCGGCCCACGCGCCCTCACCCGGACCCGCAGCCGCGGGGGTGCGGTGGAGCGTCAGGAGGCCGGCATGGCGCTCGACCCGCGCTCCCGTCCACTCGACCCAGGGCTGCGCATCGGGACGCGCCGCGAGCACCGGACCTGCGATCTCGGCCAGCCGCGCCGTTGGCGGGACGGGAAAGCCGCGGGAAGCGATCCAGAACCTCAGGGCGTTGCGCCGGCGCTCGGGGGCAAGCGCCCGAAGCGCGCTCGCCGCGAGCGACTGGCCGTGGCGTGCCGCACTCAAGTCGGCCTGCGCGAGGCTCTCGAGCAGCGCCTGTGCTTCGGCGGCGTGGCGCGCCGTGCGGCCCACGGTCGCCGCCACGCCCGGCCAGCGCTCGCGGATGAGGGGCAGGACGCGCAGCCGCAGGTAGTTCCGGTCCGGGCCCTCCTCGCGGTTGCTCGGATCCTCGAGATGAGGCAGGCCCGCCTCGCGCACGAAGGCCTCGAGCTCCGCGCGCGTGCGCGTGAGGAGCGGCCGCGCGAGCAAGCCGCGCGCGAAGGGGGCGAGCTCGGGCATCGCCGCGAGTCCGGCGACCCCGGCGCCGCGCAGCAGCATGAGGAGCACCGTCTCGAGCTGATCGTCCTCGTGATGGGCGGTCACGAGCACCTCGCCTTCCTTCAGCGCGCCGGCGAGCAGCCGGTAGCGCGCCGCGCGCGCGCGGGCCTCGGGCGATTCGCCGCGTGCGCGCGTCACCCTCGCCTCGAGCACCTCGCAGCGCACGCCCAGACCGCGCGCGAGATCGACGGCCCGCGCGCCCCACGAGGGCGAGTCCGGATGCAGTCCGTGGTCGACGTGTACGGCGCGCAGTGCGCGCACCCGGTCCTTGAGCTCAGCGAGCGCCGCAAGAAGCGCCGTGGAATCCGCGCCGCCGCTGAAGGCAACGCACAGCTCGCGCTCAGGGAAGTCCGGCAGGAGCCCGGCGAAGTGCCTGCCGAGCCAGCGCGCGCCGAATTCCTCCGGCTTTGGCCCCATCGCCCTTGGCCGCCGGTCACGCCGCGTTTTCGGAGTACACGCCGAAGGAGGCGATCTTGGCGGCGCGCGCGGCCCGCAGCTGATCGCGCGGCAGCGCATCCAGCTCGTCGAGGTGGCGGATCAGGGCGGCCTTCAACCGCGCGGCGGTCGTGGCGGGGTCGCGGTGCGCGCCCCCCAGAGGCTCCTCGATCACCTCATCGACCAGGCCGAGCTTGTACAGCCGGTCGGCCGTCAGGTTGAGGGACTCGGCCGCCACCTCCTTCTTATCCTGGCTCTTCCACAGGATCGAGGCACAGCCCTCCGGGGAGATCACCGAATAGGTGCTGTACTGGAGCATGAGGAGGCGGTCGCACACCCCGATCGCGAGCGCGCCGCCCGAGCCGCCCTCGCCGGTGACTACCGTGACGATCGGCACGCGCAGCACCGACATCTCGAAGAGATTGCGGGCGATCGCCTCGCTCTGGCCGCGTTCCTCGGCGCCGACGCCCGGGTAAGCGCCCTGAGTGTCGATCAGCGTCACCAGCGGCAGGCTGAAGCGCTCGGCCATATGCATCAGGCGCAGCGCCTTGCGGTAGCCCTCGGGCTTCGGCATGCCGTAATTGCGCCGCACGCGCTCCTTGGTGTCGCGGCCCTTCTGGTGGCCGATCACCACCACCGCGCGCTCATCGATCCGCGCCAGCCCGCCGACGATCGCCAGATCGTCGGCGTACATGCGGTCGCCGTGCAGCTCGTGGAACTCGCCGGCGATGGCGGCCACGTAGTCGAGGGTATAGGGCCGGTGCGGATGGCGCGCGAGCTGCGTGATCTGCCAGGGCGTCAGGTTGGCGAAGATGCTCTGGGTGAGCTGGCGGCTCTTGGCCTGCAGCCGTCCGATCTCGTCGTGGAGGTTGACCTCGGATTCCGAGGTGACGTGCTTCAGCTCCTCGATCTTCGCTTCGAGCTCGGCGATCGGCTGTTCGAAGTCCAGGAAGGAGACTGCCATGAACGTGTCAGGGGCTTCGGCTTCAAGGGCCGCTTGGCGGCGGAGCGGCGAGGTTACGTAAGGAGCCGACAATTAAGCAAGTTAAGGCCTCAGCGGCCGTCGGCCGAGAAGGCCCCGCCCGGGCTCGCCGGCGGCGCGGCGTACAGCACCTCGAGAGCGCCGCTCCCCACCAGACCCTCGAGCTGCTCGAGGAGCTCCCGGGAGGCGCGCACGCTCCATTCGGCACTCAGGTTGAGCGCGCCGCGGGCCGAGGCGGTGGCGTACTCGATCGTGATCGGACAGGGGCCGGGCCGCCAGGGCTCGAGGACCGCGGCGAGGCGCTCGGTGAGGCGCGGCAGATCCGCCTGCGAGCAGCGCAGCACGATGCGGTGCGCTGACCGTGAGCGCAGCTCCTCGAGCTCGCTCACGCGCCGCGCCGCGAGCCGCCAGGAGTCGCTGAATTCATCGAAGCGCAGCGTCCCCTCCACCAGCACCAGCGCGTCCTTGACGATGAGGTCGCGGTGCTTCTGCCAGGTCTCCTCGAACAGCATCACTTCGAGGCGGCCGGTGCGGTCATCGAGGGTCAGGATCACCCGCGGGCCGCGCTTCTTCACCTCGTCGATGAGGCCCGCGACGGTGACGGGCTTGCCCGCGCCGAAGCGCACCGGCTCGAGTCCCGCCACCGGACGGTCGCCGACCAGGTCGCCGATGCGGTGCGAGACGAACCGCGGCAGGCTCGCCTCGAAACGCCGCAGCGGATGGCCGGTAAGGTAGAGACCGAGGGTCTCGCGTTCGCCGCTCAAGCGCACCGCCTCGCTCCATTCGGGCAACGTCGCCGCACGCTGCGGCAAGGGCGGCGGCTCAACCGCGCTCACGCCGCCGAAGAGGTCGTTCTGCCCGGCCGCGTGCGCGCGCGTGTTCTGGTCGCCGAGATGCATGGCGCTCGCGAGCCGCTCCATGAGCGTCGCGCGGTTGGCGCCGAGCTCATCGAGACTGCCGGAGCGCAACAGGGCTTCGAGCACGCGCCGGTTGACCTTGGTGAGATCGAGCCGCCGGCACAGATCCTCGAGGCTGCGATAGGCTCCGCGCGCGCTGCGCTCCTCGATCAGGCCCTCGACCGCGCCCGCACCGACGCCGCGCACGGCGCCGAGTCCATAGCGGATGCGGCGCTCGCCGTCGGCCACGAACTCGTAGCGCGAGGCGTTGACGTCCGGCGGCAGCACCTCGAGGCCCATGTCGCTGCATTCCTTGATGAAGGTCACGACCTTGTCGGTATGGTCCATGTCGGCCGACAGCACCGCGGCCATGAACGCCGCGGGGTGATGCGCCTTGAGGTAAGCGGTCTGGTAGGCGAGCAGCGCGTAGGCGGCCGAGTGCGACTTGTTGAAGCCGTAGCCGGCGAACTTCTCCATCAGGTCGAAGATGTGCTCGGCGAGGCCCTCGCGTACGCCGCGCGCCACCGCCCCGGCGGTGAACACCGAGCGTTGCAGGGCCATCTCCTCCGGCTTCTTCTTGCCCATCGCGCGCCGCAGCAGATCCGCGCCGCCGAGCGTGTAGCCGGCGAGCGTCTGCGCGATCTGCATCACCTGCTCCTGGTAGAGGATGACGCCGTAGGTGGGCTTCAGGACGGACGCGAGGCTCGGATGGAGGTAGTCAATGGGCCCGTCGCTGCGGCCGTGCTTGCGATTGATGAAGTCATCGACCATGCCCGACTGCAGCGGCCCCGGGCGGAACAGCGCCACCAGCGCGACGATGTCCTCGAAACAGTCCGGCTGCAGCCGGCGGATCAGGTCCTTCATGCCGCGCGACTCGAGCTGGAACACCGCGGTCGTGCGGCAGGACTTGAGCAGCGCATAGGTCGGCGCATCGTCCATCGGCAGCGCGCCGATCTCGAGCGGCGCACTGCCGGCGGGGGCGGCGCGGTTGATGAGCCGCACCGCGCGGTCGATGATCGTGAGGGTGCGCAGGCCGAGGAAGTCGAACTTGACGAGGCCCGCCGCCTCGACGTCGTCCTTGTCGAACTGGGTGACGACGCTGCCGCCGGCGGCGTCGCAGTAGAGCGGCGTGAAGTCGGTGAGCACCGAGGGTGCGATCACTACGCCCCCGGCGTGCATGCCGGCGTTGCGGGTCAGACCCTCGAGCGAGCGCGCCAGGTCGATGAGGTTCCTCACCTCGTCCTCGCCCTGGTAGAGGCGCTTGAGCTCCGGCTCCTTCTCGAGCGCCGCATCAAGGGTGATGCCGAGCTCGAAGGGAATGAGCTTGGCGATGCGGTCGACGTAGCCGTAGGGCATGCCGAGCACGCGCCCGACGTCGCGCACCACCGCCTTGGCCGCCATGGTGCCGTAGGTGATGATCTGCGAGACGCGTTCGCGGCCGTACTTGCCGGCGACGTATTCGATCACCCGGTCGCGGCCTTCCATGCAGAAGTCGATGTCGAAGTCCGGCATCGATACGCGCTCGGGGTTGAGGAAGCGCTCGAACAGCAGGTCGTGCGCGAGCGGGTCGAGGTCCGTGACCCCTAAGCTGTAGGCGACCAGGGATCCCGCGCCCGAGCCGCGGCCGGGGCCGACCGGCACGCCGTTCTCGCGCGCCCAGCGGATGAAGTCGGCGACGATGAGGAAGTACCCGGCGAAGCCCATCTGGCAGATCACGGCGAGCTCGGTCGCGAGCCGCTCCCGGTAGGCAGCGGCGGCGCCCGCCGGGAAGCGCCGCGCCAGCCCGCGCGCGGCCTCTCCGTGCAGGAACTCCTCGGTGGTGAGGCCCGCCGGCACCGGGTATTGCGGCAGCCGTGCCTCTCCGAGGGTGAGCACGAGGCTGCAGCGGCGCGCGATCTCGACCGAGTTCGCCAGCGCCTCGGGCAGATCGGCGAACAGCGCCGACATCTCGGCGGGGCTGCGCAGGTACTGCTGGCGCGTGTAGCGGCGCACGCGCGCCGGGTCGGCGAGCAGCGTGCCGTCGTGGATGCACACGCGCGCCTCGTGGGACTCGAACTCCGCGGGGCGGAGGAAGCGCACGTCGTTGGTGGCGACGACCGGCAGCTGATGCCGGGCCGCGAGCCCCACCGCCCCGGCGATGTACGGCTCCTCGAACTGGCGGCCGAGGCGCTGCAATTCGAGGTAGTAACGCCCGGGCAGGAGTGAGCGCCAGCGCTCGAGCGCGCGCTCGGCGTCCGCCTCGCGGCCGTTCACCAGCGCCCGCCCGACGTCTCCCTCGGTGGCGCCGGAGAGCGCGATGAGGCCCGCGAGGGTCTCGCGGGCGAGCCAGTCGCGCTCGAGCCGGGGCACGCCGCGCTCCTGGCCTTCGAGGTAGGCACGCGAGACGAGGCGCGCGAGATTGCGATAACCCTCCGCGCTCTGGCAGAGGAACGTCACGCGTGTGGGCTCGCGCCGCTCGCCCTCTTCGCGCACCAGGAGGTCGACCCCCACGATCGGCTTGACTCCTCCCTGCAGGGCCTCGCGATAGAACTTCACCATCGCGAACAGGTTGTTCTGGTCGGTGACCGCGACGGCCGGCATGCCGGCCTCGGACGCGGCGGCGATGAGCTCCGGCACGCGCACGACGCTGTCGCTGAGCGAATACTCGCTGTGCAGGCGCAGGTGAATGAAGCCGGGCGACATCGCGTATGCGGCTCAGACGGTACGCATGGGACTGAAAGAGCGGCGGTGCAGCGGTGAAGGCGCGCGCCGGCGCAACGTCTTGAGGTGCGCCCGCGTGGCGTAACCCTTGTGGCGGGCGAGCTCGAAGCCGGGGTAGCAGGCATCGAGCGACTGCATCATGGCGTCACGGCAGGTCTTGGCGAGGATCGAGGCGGCGCTGATCGCCGCGACTCTGGCATCGCCGTCGACGATCGCCTCGAAGGTGCACCCCAGGCGGAGGTCTTCGAAACACGGGCAGCGATTGCCGTCGATCTTCACGTGCGTCGGGCAGACCGGGAGCGCGAGCAGCGCTCGGCGCATGGCGAGCAGCGTCGCCTCGAGGATGTTGAGCGCGTCGATCTCGTCGCGGTCCGCCCAGGCGATCGACCAGGCGAGCGCGCGGGTGCGGATCAGCCCCGCGAGGCGCGTACGCTCCTCCGGCGCCAGGATCTTCGAGTCGGCGAGCCCGCGGATCCGGCGCCGCGGATCGAGGATCACCGCCGCCGCCACCACGGGCCCGGCGAGCGGCCCGCGGCCGGCCTCATCCACCCCGGCGACGCGCGCGGGCGCTCTCACGGCTGAAGCGGGCGCCGCCCGGCGCATTCGAGCACCGCCTCGGCAGCGCGCGCGGCGCCGCCGCGGCGCAGGGCGCCGTGGATGCGCGCGAACTCCTCCCGCAGCCCCGCGACGTGCGCCGGATCTTCGATCTCGGCGAGGAGTGCCGAGCTCAGGGCCTCGCCGGTGACCGTGCCCTGGGAGAACTCGGGCACCAGCCGCCGGCCGGCGAGCAGATTCGGCTGCGAAAAGTACCTCACCTTCACCAGCCCGAGCGTACGCAGCACAAAGTTCGTAAGCCAGCTCACTTTATACGCCACCACCATCGGCTTTCCCGAGAGGAGAGTCTCGAGGGTCGCGGTCCCGGAGGCGACGATGGCCGCGTCCGCGGCCGCCAGCACGCGCTGCGCCTGCCCGTCGACCAGGCGAATCAGCGCCTTCTCAGGCGCTTGCGCCAACTGCCTCTCGAAACACTCACGAATGGCTCCCGATGCCATGGGCGCGATGAACTGAAACTCCGGGCGCCGCTCCCGGATCCGGGCCGCGGCCGCCGCAAACGGCGCGGCGAGGTGTGCAACCTCGAACAGCCGGCTGCCGGGAAGCAGCGCGATCAGGCGGGCGTCAGAGGCGATCCCGAGAGCGGCGCGTGCCGCGGCGGCGTCCACCTCGAGCGGGATCTGATCGGCGAGCGGGTGGCCCACGAACTCGGCGCGCACCGCGTGCTGTGCGTAGAACTCGCTCTCGAAGGGCAGCAGGCACAGCACCAGGTCGGTGTCGCGGGCGATGGTGCGCACGCGCCCCTGCCGCCAGGCCCAGACCTGCGGGCTCACGTACTGGACGCAGCGGATGCCGGCGCGCTTCAGGCGCCCGGCGAGCGGGAGATTGAACTCGGGCGAATCGATGCCGATGAACACGTCGGGGCGCGCGGCGGCGAAGCGCCGCGCGAGCTCGCCGCGCAGGCGCAGCAGGCGCGGCAGGTGGCGCAGCACCTCGACGAGGCCCATGACGCCGAGGCTGTCGGAGGGCGCCCAGGCCTCGCAGCCCGCCGCGACCATCTTCGGCCCCGCGACTCCGAAGCACTCGAGCGCCGGCACCCGCTCGCGCAGCGCCACGATCAGCGCCGCGCCCAGCTGGTCCCCGGAATGCTCGCCCGCGACGATCCCGACGCGCAGCGGCGCCGCGTCGGCGGCGGGGCGCACCGGCACCGCGCTCATCGCACGATGCTGCGGGTGGAGGCCTGGATGAAGTCGGCGAAGGCTTTGATCTCGGGCCGCTCCGCGGCAATCGGCGCGAGGCGCGCGCGGGCCTCGGCGAGCTTGAGATCCGAGCGGTAGAGGATCCGATAGGCCTCGCGGATTGCGCGGATCTGATCCTCAGTGAAGCCGCGGCGCTTCAGGCCCTCGGAATTGACCGCATATGGCTCCGCCGGATCGCCCTGGACCATCACGTAGGGCGGCACGTCCTGGCGAACCATCGCACCGCCGGCGATGAAGGCATGAGCTCCGACCTTGCTGAACTGGTGCACGGCAGACAGGCCCCCGAGGATCACCCAGTCGCCGACCTCGACGTGGCCACCGAGGACCGCACTGTTGGCGAACACGGTGTGACTGCCCACCGCGCAGTCGTGGGCGACGTGCGCGCACGTCATGAAAAGGTTGTCGTCGCCGATGCTGGTGACGCCCCGGTCGTGGGTGGTGCCGCGGTTGACCGTGCAGAACTCGCGGAACACGTTGCGCTCGCCGATGACCAGTCTCGTCGGCTCGCCGCGATACTTCTTGTCCTGCGGCGCATCGCCGATGGAGGCGAACTGGAACACGCGATTGTCGGCGCCGAGCGTGGTCGGGCCGTTGATCACCGCGTGCGGGCCGATGATGGTGCGCGGGCCGATCTCGACGCCGGGACCGATGACGGTGAACGGGCCGACCTCCACGTCCGCGCCGAGGCGAGCCTCGGGCGACACCACCGCGCGCGCGTCGATCACCTCGCGGTCTCCGGCGCCACCATCATGTCTGCGTGCGCGACCTCCTTGTCGCCGACCAGCGCCACGGTCGAGAACTTCCAGATGCCGCGCAGCGAGCGCTCGAGCTGCGCCGTCAGTACCAGCTGATCGCCGGGCAGCACCGGCTTCCTGAAGCGCGCGTTGTCGATACCGACGAAGTAGAAGCGCGTGTCCTCGTCGGGGATCACGTTGGCCGTGATGAAACACAGGATGCCGGCGGCCTGCGCCAGCGCCTCGATGATCATCACGCCCGGCATCACCGGCCGGTGGGGAAAATGGCCCGGGAAGAACGGCTCGTTGTAGGTGACGTTCTTCAACGCGCGGATGCTCTCGCCCGGGTGGCATTCCAGCACCCGGTCGACCAGCAGGAACGGGTAACGGTGCGGCAGCCGCTCGAGGATCGCCTGCATGTCGAGTTGGACGGCTTCGCTCATGAGTCTTCTTCCTTGGCGGATTTGATTCCCGCAGCGCGTTCGAGCTTGCGCACGCGCTCCTCGAGCCGGCCACTGCGCTTGAAGCGCGCGACCAGGCGTCGCCAGCTGTGGGCCTCCTCGAAGGGGATGGTGCTGGAGTATACGCCGGCGCTCGCGATCGAGCGGCTCACGGCCGAGAAACCGGTGATGACGACGTCGTCGGCGATGGTGATGTGCCCGGCGAAGCCCACGTGGCCGCCGATCATGCAGCGCTTGCCGATCACGGTGCTGCCGGAGACACCGGTGCAGGCGGCGATCGCCGTATGGGCGCCGACGCGCACGTTGTGTCCGATCTGGATGAGGTTGTCGAGCTTGACTCCGTCCTCGATCACGGTGTCCTCGATGGCGCCGCGGTCGATGGTGGTGTTGCAGCCGATCTCCGCGTCCGCGCCGACGCGCACCGCGCCGACCTGCGGTACTTTCACCCAGGTGCCGCGCTCGGGCGCGTAGCCGAAGCCGTCGCCGCCGATCACGGCGCCCGACTGCAGCACGGTGCGCGCGCCGATCTCTACGGCGCGATGCACCGTGACGCGCACCGCCAGGCGCACATCGGGCCCGAGCTTCACGTCCTCTTCCAGGACGCAGTGCGGACCGACGACGCAGCGCTCGCCGACCACGGTGCGCTCGCCGATCGAGCAGAAGGCGCCGATGTGCGCGGATGGATCGATGCGGGCGCTCGCGGCGATGAGCGCGCTCGGGTGCACCCCGGGAGGCGCCGCCGGGCTCGGATGCAGCACGGCGGCGATACGCGCATAGGTCGCGTACGGGTTCTCGGCGAGGAGCACGTGCGTCGGGCAGAGCGCGGCCGCCTCGGCATTCAGCACCACGGCGGCGGCGCGCGTCGTGGCGAGCTGCGGCCGATAGCGAGGGTTGGCGAGGAACGCGAGCGCGCTGCCGTCCGCATTGGCGAGCGTCGCGACATGCTCGACGCGCGCCTCCGGGTCACCCCGCAGCTCGCAACCAAAGCGGACTGCGAGCTCCCCCAGCGAGACGGACATGGCGCGCCCCGACCCCGCGGTGTTGCCTCGAGCGCTACTTGGGCTTCGGTGCCGGCGTGGCCGGCGCCGGAGCCGCCGGCGTGGCGGGCTTGGCGGCCGGCGCCGCGGCGGCGCGCGACTGCAGAGCGGTGAGAATGGCAGGCGTGATGTCGTAAGTGGGGGCCGCGAAGATGACGGCCTCCCCGCTCAGGATCACGTCGAAATTCTGCGCCTTGGCGTAGCTGCGCACTTCCTCGCCGAGCGTCCGCTGCAGGCGGGAAAGCTGTTCATTGCGGCGGGCGGTCTCGTCGTCCTGCAGCTCACCACGTGCGCGCTCGAAGTCGCGAGCGCCATCGCGCAGGTCCTTCTCGGCGCGCGTACGCTGGTCATCGGTCATGGTCGCGCCGTCCTTCTGCAGCTTCTCCTGTTTGGCCTTGAGCGCCTGACCCTGGGCCTGCAGGGTGCGTTCGCGCGGCGCAAACTCGGTACGCAGCGATTCGAACGCCTCCTTGCCCTGCGGCGACTCCGTCATGAGCCGCTGCGGGTCGACGACCCCGATCTTGAGCTCGGCCCACGCCGGCCCCACGGCGAGCAGCCCTGCCGCCGCCACGATCCATCCCGCCACCCGACTGCTGATCGAACAATTCACGGAACACCCACCTCGTATGCTGGAATTATTTCAATGCCGCGGCCCATGGAGGGCCCGGAAGTAAACTCCAAGTATCGCCTAAAGTCACCGGGGCCGCAGGCCTAAAAGGCCTGCCCCACCGAGAACTGGAAGACTTCTGTCTCATCGCCCCACTTGGTGATGCCATCGCCCCGCTTGGAGTTGAGCGGCACCCCGAGGCTGAAGCGGAAGAGCCCGATCGGCGCGAGCCAGGTGACCGAGACGCCGACCGAGCGCTTGAGGCTCGAGAAGCCCGCCAGGCGGTAGGACTGGGGCGAGATGTTGTCCGGTCCGAAGAACTGCAGCTTCGAGCCGGTCTCGTAGACGCCGCCCAGGTCATAGAACATGGAGACGCGCGCGGTCTGCGCCCACTTGGACGGCATCGGGAAGATCAGCTCGTTCTGGCTGGTGAGGCGCAGGTTTCCCCCGTAGGGATTGCCGAACTGGTCGCGGGGACCCAATAGGCTCTCGCGATAACCGCGCACGTTGTCGGGGCCGCCGCCGAAGAACTGGCGGTAGGGCGGGATCGCGGTGGTGCTGCCGAGAGGCGCGCCGTAGTCGACGCCCTCGAGGAAGGAGAATGTCCACGAGTGCCACAGCGGCGCGTACTTGATGAACTGGTAGTTGCCGATCCAGTAATGGACGTCGCTGCCGGGCGTGGTCGCCGAGAAGCTCAGGGCCTGATGCATGCCGCGGTCGGCGAACAGGGTGCGGTTGCGCGTGTCCCAGTCCCAGCCGAGCACCGCCTGCACGTTCTTGAAGTTCGTGCCGTAGAAGACGTACTCGTTGTTGCTCGCATCATCGTGCGCGATGCGCTGATAGGGGTGGCCGTTGTTCTGCACCCACTCCAGCGCCTGCTCGGCGCTGGTGAGCGAGTTGGTGAGCAGCTGGGAGGACTCGAACACGGCGCCGAAGCGCAGGTACATGGTCTCGCTGATCGGGTACGCCCAGGTGGGACCGATCGTCAGGGTCTCGGAGGAGAAATTCGACGACGAGGAGACGAACTGCGTCACGTCGCGATAGCTCGCCGAGATGGTGCGCTGCAGGTTGTCGATGGTGGTGTAGGGGTTGGTCCAGGCCACCGTGTAGACCTTGCTGAAGGCGCCGCCGTTGAGCTCGATCGCGACGCGCTCGCCGGTGCCGAGGAAGTCGGCGTCGGCGAAGCTGGCATTGAGCTGGAACTTGTAGGTCTCCGAGTAGCCGATGCCGCCGGAGAGCTGCGACGCCGGGCCCTCCTCTATCTTGTAGTTCACGTCCTCCTGGTCGGGGACGCCGGCGACCGGCGTGGTCTCGAACTCCACCGTCTTCACGTACGGCAGGCGCTGGAGGCGCTGCTTGGAGCGCTCGAGCGCCACGTTCGACAGCCAGCCGCCCTCCAGCTGGCGCAGCTCCCGGCGCAGCACCTCGTCGTTGATGCGGGTGACGCCCGAGAAGGTGATGTTGCGCACGTACACGCGGTTGCCGGGATCGACGAAGAAGGTGAGCGCGACGGTGTGATTGGTGTTGTCGGCGGTCGGCACCGGCTCGACCTTGGCGAAGGCATAGCCGTCGCGGCCCATGCGGTTCTGCATCAGCTCCTGCGAGGAGGTGATGAGCTTGCGGTCGAAGATCTCGCCCGGATGCACCAGTACCAGCCGCTCGAGCTCGGCCTGCGGCACCACGAAGGTGCCGGCGACCTTGATCGAGGAGATCTTGTAGACCTGGCCCGGATCGATGTTGATGGTGATGAAGATGTCTTCCTTCTCGGGCGCGATCGCCACCTGGGTCGACTCGAGCTGGAAGTTGGCGTAGCCGCGGTCCATGTAGAAGTTGCGCACCTTCTCCAGGTCGCCCTGCAGCGACTCGCGCGAATAGCGGTCGTCCTGCTTGTACCAGGAGAGCCAGTTGGGCGTCTTCAGCTCGAGGGTGTCGAGGACCTCCTTGGGCTTGAAGCGCGTGTTGCCGACGACGTTGATCTGGCGGATCTTGGCGCGATTGCCTTCCTTGATGTCGACCTTGACCTTGACGCGGTTGCCGGCCTCCTCCTCCACCTTGGTGTCGATGCGCACGCCGTACTTGCCGCGCGAGAAGTACTGGTCGGTGAGGTACTGGGTGACGTCTTCGAGCACCGAGCGGTCGAAGGTCTTGCCGGTGGCGAGCCCGACGCCGCGCAGCGATTTCTGCAGGTCCTCGGTCTTGATGTCCTTGTTGCCGGTGATCTCGAAGCTCTCGATCGAGGGGCGCTCGGCCACCACCACCACCAGCGTGTTGCCGTCGCGGCGCAGCTGCACGTCGCGGAAGAAGCCGGTCGCGTACAGCGCGCGGATCGCCTCACGCACGCGCTGGGCAGTGAGGTGATCGCCGATATTGACCGGCAGATAGTTGTAGACCGTGCCTTCGGAGACCCGCTGCAGGCCTTCGACGCGGATGTCACCGACGGTGAAGGCGGCGTCCGGCGCACCCTGCGCGGACACCACGGCGGCCTGCACCGAGAGTGCCAGCGCGGCCAGAGCCACGCGCAGTTTCATGCTTCAACACCCAAGTAGTCTGCCCTTCGCGCCCCCTGGGCGCCCCACTTGCATTATTCGAGAGCCGCAGGCCTCGCGGCCTTCAGCATGGTTTAGGCCGCGGCGCGGCCCTTCGCGAACCACTCAACCGAATTGGCGCGCAATGTCGTTGTACAGCGCCACACCCATCAGGACGATGAGCAGCGCGATTCCCACCTGCTGCCCGAACGCCTGGGTGCGCTCCGAGAGCGGGCTGCCCTTCAGCCACTCGATGAGCTGAAAGGCGATTTGCCCGCCATCGAGGATCGGGATCGGCAGCAGGTTGAGGAAGCCGAGCGACAGGGAAATCAGCACCAGGAAACCGAGGAACGCCGACACGCCTGCCTCGGCCGAATCGCCGGCGAATTCCGCGATCGACAGCGGGCCGCTCAGGTTCTTCAGCGACACGCGCCCGAGCACCATGCGCCAGAAGAGCCGCGCCTGCAGCACCGTCATGTTCCAGGCCTCGGCCCCGGCGCGGCTCAGGGCGGCGCTCGCCGTGAGGTCGGTGTGCAGCAGCATCGAGGCGGGATAGGTGCGGGTCGGCGGGGGCGGCTGCATCACGTGGATGCGGCCGACGCGCTTGCCGGCCACGTCGTCGCTCGCGACCGTCACGTCGGCGCTGTGCGTCTCGCCGCCGCGGCGGTAGCCGATGGTGACGTGCTCGCCGGGGTGGGCGCTGATGCGCGCGATGATGTCGTGGAAGTTGGCGACCGGCGCGCCGTCGACGCTCACGATCTCATCCCCGGTGGCGAGCCCGGCGCGGGCGGCAGGTCCGCCGGCCTCCACCTGGCCGAGCACCGCCGGCACCGGCGGCCAGAACTGAAAGCCCAGGCCCCGCAGCAGCTCGCTCGGCTCGGTGAGACGCTTGCGCGCGTCGGAATCGGCGACCATGAGGCGCGCATCGCGCGCGCCGCCATCCGTGCCGCGCACACTCAAGTCCGCCTCGCCTCTGGCGCTCATGGCGTCGAGCAGATCGAACACCACGTCGCGGATCCCCTGCACCGGGGCGCCGTTGACCGCGCGGATCTCGTCGCCGCTCCTCAATCCGGCTGCGGCGGCGACCGAGCCGGTGATCACATCGCCGACCACCGGCCGCACCTCGCTCACGCCGTTGACCCAGAACATGCCCCAGAGCAGCAGCACAGCGAACAGGATGTTGAAACAGGGTCCCGCGAGCAGCACGACGATGCGCTGCCAGTGCGGGCGGCGGGTGAAAGAGCGCGGCAGGTCGGCGGGCTCGACCGGTCCCTCGCGCTCGTCGAGGAGCTTCACGTAGCCGCCGAGCGGCACGGCGGCGATCACGTACTCGGTGGAATCGGCGCCCGCGGTCCACTTGAGGAGCGGCCGGCCGAAGCCCACGGAGAAGCGCAGCACCCGGAAGCCGAGCCGGCGCGCGACATAGAAGTGGCCGAACTCGTGCACCGTGACCAGCAGGCCCACGGCGACGACGAACCAGAGTAAGTACCAGAACAGGCTCATGCGTGAGCGCCCCTCACCGACTCACTTCTTGTAATGCCGACGATGCGCTCGCAGGCCCGCTGCCTGCCCTCGGCGTCGGCGGCCAGCACATCCTCGAGGCCTCCAATCGCCCCGCCGGCGCCCCGTTCGACCACCGCCTCAATGACCGCGGCGATCCCGGGAAAGTTCAATCGCCGCTCGAGAAAGGCCTGCACGGCGACCTCGTTGGCGGCGTTCAGCAGCACCGGATGCAGCCCCCCGGCGCGCGCGGCCGCCTGGGCGAGCGCGAGACAGCGGAAGCGGTCGTAGTCGGGAGCCTGGAAGTCGAGCCGGCCGGCCTTGAGCAGATCGAGGAATTCTACACCGGAGCCGATGCGCTCGGGCCAGGCGAGCGCGTGCGCGATGGGCGTGCGCATGTCGGGCGACGAGAGCTGGGCGAGCATCGAGCCGTCCACGTACTCGACCAGCGAGTGGACGATGCTCTGCGGATGCACCAGCACCTCCACTTGCGAGGGCGTGAGACCGAAGAGCAGGCACGCCTCGATCAGCTCGAGGCCCTTGTTCATGAGCGTGGCGGAGTCCACCGAGATCTTGCGACCCATGACCCAGTTGGGGTGGGCGCACGCGGCCTCGGGCGTCACGGCGGCGAGCGCCTCGCGCGGCGTCGCACGGAACGGGCCGCCGGAGGCGGTGAGCAGCACGCGCCTGAGGCCCGGCGGCGCCACCCCGGGGCGCGCCCCGGCGGGCAGGCACTGGAAGATGGCGTTGTGCTCGCTGTCGATCGGCAGGAGCGTCGCGCCCGCCGTGCGTACCGCCTCCAGCAGCAGGGGTCCCGCCATCACCATCGATTCCTTGTTGGCGAGCAGCAGCCGCTTGCCGGCGCGCGCCGCGGCGAGCGTCGACTTCAGTCCCGCCGCGCCGACGATGGCCGCCATCACGCACTGCACTTCGGCGAGCTGCGCGATCTCCTCGAGCGCGCCGGGGCCGGCGAGCACGCGCGTATCCGGGGCGCCGCCGCCGAGCAGCCCCACGAGCTCGTGCGCCGCATTCTCGTCGGCGAGCGCGGCATAGGCCGGCTGCCACTCGAGGATCTGGCGGGCGAGCTTGCCGGCGTTGCGGTGGGCGGCGATGGCGATGAGACTGAAGCGCTCGCGGTGGCGGGCGAGCACGTCGAGCGTGCTTTCCCCGACCGAGCCGGTGGAGCCGAGGACCGCGACGCCGATCACGCCACGACTCCGAACAGCGTGAGACCCAGCAGCAGCACCGGCGCTGCGCCCGTGAGGCTGTCGATGCGGTCCATGACGCCGCCGTGTCCCGGAAACACCGAGCCCGAGTCCTTCATGCCCGCGAAGCGCTTGAGCAGGCTCTCGGTGAGGTCGCCGATGATGGAGAAGGCGACGGTCGCCAGGCACAGCGGCAGGAACATCGCGAGCGAGACGTTGAACCACCAGCTGCCGCCGACCGCGACCAGCGCACTCAGGGCGACGCCCCCCAGCACGCCCTCCCAGGTCTTGCCCGGCGACACCACCGGCGCGAGACGGATCCGGCCGAAGCGGCGGCCGACGAAGAAAGCGCCGATGTCTGCGACCCATACCAGCACGAGCGCGAACAGCACCCACTGCCCGTGTGGTGGCGCGAGGCGCAGCCACACCAGCGCCAGCCATGAGGGCACGAGCGCCAGTACGCCGGCGACCCCCGCGGCCCAGGGCGTCACCAGGCGCGGGGCGAAGGCAACCCACATGAACGCGGTCAGCCACCAGAGCACCGCCGCGACGAGGATCAGGTCGCGGCCGTCCGGCTGCGAGGACACGCGCCAGGCGAGCGGCAGCAGCAGCGCCACCAGCGCGACATAGGTGAGCCGCCGCGTCGCGGTGGAGAGGCGCAGGAACGCCGACCACTCCCACGCGCCCGCGAGCAGCATCAGCGTGAGCACCACCACGGTGGCCCATACCGGCAGGAAGAGGAGAATCACCAGGAGCGCCGCGGCCCCCACCACGGCGGTCAGCACGCGCTTGCGCAGCGAGTCATTCACCGGGCGCTGCTCACCGCCGCCGGTCGCTGTCCGAAGCGCCGCTCACGGCTCGCAAAGAAAGACAGGGCGTCGTCGAGATCCCGGGCCGTGAAGTCCGGCCACAGGCGCTCGGTAAAATAGAGCTCCGCATAGGCGAGCTGCCACAGGAGGAAATTGCTGATGCGATGCTCGCCGCCGGTGCGGATGTGCAGGTCCACGTCCGGGAGCCCCGCGAGCGAGAGTGCGGCGGCGAAGCGCTCCTCTGTGATCTCCTCTGGCAGCATGGATCCGCTCGAACATTCACGCGCAAGTGACTGAGCTGCCTGAACAATATCCCAGCGGCCGCCGTAGCTGACCGCCACCTGCAGGGCGAGTCCACGGTTGCCCGCCGTGCGCTCCTCGGCGGAGGCGATGCGCGACTGGAGCCGCACCGCGAGGCTCCTGCGCTCGCCGATGAAGCGCAGCCGCACCCCCTTCTCGTGCAGCTCGGCGACTTCGCGGTCGAGCGCCTCGACGAAGAGGCTCATCAGGCTCCCGACCTCATCGGCGGGGCGCCTCCAGTTCTCGCTCGAGAACGCGAACAGCGACAGCGCGGGGATCTCGAGGCGGGTGCACTCCTCGATGCAGGTGCGCACCGGCTTCAGGCCCGCCTTGTGGCCGGCGGCGCGCGCGACGCCGCGCGCCGCTGCCCAGCGGCCGTTGCCGTCCATGGTGATCGCGATGTGCTTCGGCAGCTTGAGGAGGGCGGGGGCCATCAGACCTGCATGACCTCCTTCTCCTTGCCGGCGAGCGCCGCGTCGATATCGGCGATGTGCTTGTCGGTGAGCTTCTGGATGTCGGTCTCGGCGCGCCGCTCGTCGTCCTGCGAGAGGTGCTTGTCCTTCATCTTGTGCTTGATCTCGTTCATGACATCGCGGCGCACGTTGCGCACCGCGACGCGGGCGTTCTCGGCATCGTGGCGCAGCACCCTGGTGAGCTCCTTGCGCCGCTCCTCGGTGAGTGGCGGCATCGGGATGCGGATCACCGTTCCGGCGGTCATGGGCGTCAGTCCGAGGTCGGACTTGAAGATCGCCTTCTCGATCGCCTGCACGACGCTCTTCTCCCAGGGCGAGATCACCAGCGTCCGTCCCTCCTCGACCGCGATGCTCGCCACCTGCTGCAGCGGCACCTCGCTGCCGTAGTAATCGACCTTGAGGTGCTCGACCAGGCTCGGGTGGGCGCGCCCGGTCCGCAGCTTCTTCAGCTCCGCCTGGAAGGTGTGGACGCACTTGGCCATGCGCGTGGCGGCGTCCTTCTTCAGCTCTTCGAGCATAGTGTCTCCTCTCGGCCCGCGGCGATCACTCGTTGGTGACCGTCGTGCCGACTTCCTCGCCGCGCACGATGCGGGTGAGGTCCCCCGGATTGTTGAGATTGAAGACCCTCAAAGGCAAGCGGTTGTCACGGCACATGACGATGGCGGTCGCGTCCATGACGTTGAGCTTGTCGGTGAGCACCTTGTCGAAGGTGAGGCGCGCATAGCGCACCGCCGCGGGGTTGCGCACCGGATCGTCCGAATAGACGCCGTCCACCTTGGTGGCTTTCAGCAGCACGTCGGCGTCGATCTCGATGGCGCGCAGCGCCGCCGCGGTGTCGGTGGTGAAGAACGGGTTGCCGGTGCCGGCGGCGAACACCGCGATACGGCCCTTCTCGAGGTGGCGCACGGCGCGGCGCCGGATGTAGTCCTCGCACACCTCGTTGATGCGGATCGCCGACATCACGCGCGCATGGAGCCCGAGGCTCTCCAGCGCATCCTGCAACGCAAGCGAGTTCATGACGGTCGCGAGCATGCCCATGTGATCGGCCGCCACGCGGTCCATGCCGGCGCGCGCGAGGCCGGCGCCGCGGAAGATGTTGCCCCCGCCGATCACCACCGCCAGCTGCACGCCCATCTGCACGATGTCCTGCAGCTCACCGGCGATGCGCTTCAGCACCGCCGGGTCGATGCCGTAGTCGCCGCCGCCGAGCAGCGCCTCTCCCGAGAGCTTCACCAGAACCCGCGTGTAGCGCGGCTTCGCTTGCGTCATCTCTCACCTCCGCCGATGGAAAAAACCCCGCGCGCGGCGGGGTTGTCTCCTTTGGCTACAGCACGCCCATCAGCTCCCGGTCGCCAGGCGTGCCACCTCGGCGCTGAAATCGTCGGTCTTTTTTTCGATGCCGGCGCCGACCTCGAAGCGCTCGAAGGAAACCACCTCGGCCTTCGCGCCCTTGACGAGCTTCTCGATGGTCACGTCCGGGTCCTTCACGAACAGCTGCCCTGAGAGCGTGATCTCGTTGAGCGCCTTGCGCAGACGCCCCTCGACCATCTTGGCGACGATCTCCGGCGGCTTGCCCTCGCCCTGCGCCTGCTCGGTGAGGATCTCGCGCTCCTTGGCGACGACGTCGGCGGGTACCTGCTGGGCACTCAGGTACTTCGGGCTGCTGGCGGCGACGTGCATCGCCAGGTCGTAGGCGAGGCTCGCCGCTCCGCCCCTGACGGCGACCAGGGCGCCGATCCGCGTCCCGTGGACGTAGGCGCCGAGCTGGTCGGGCGAAGTGACCACGACAAAGCGCCGGACGCTGATGTTCTCGCCGATCTTGGCGACGAGCTCGCGGCGGCGCTGCTCGACGCCCTCGCCCGAGGCGAGGCGCGCCTCGGCGAGCGCAGCGAGGTCCTTCGGGCGCGCACTCAGCGCGCACTGCGCCACGCCTTCCGCGAAGGCTCTGAAGTCCGGCCCGC
>Ga0307479_10000988_pt1 | contig 25705 bp, 22 predicted proteins | sample atmos_gasesECM4C_FD_203743 | JGI IMG/M metagenome (GOLD analysis project Ga0307479, IMG submission 203743) | Hardwood forest soil microbial communities from Morgan-Monroe State Forest, Indiana, United States - atmos_gasesECM4C_515 | ecosystem: Environmental > Terrestrial > Soil > Temperate... | reverse complement strand
CCCACAGCCGCTGCCAGCGCGTGCTGCGCACGAATGGGGAGTGGTTGCCGAGGTTGTGCCGAACGGCAAGGCACTGAGCCGGGCGCAGGAATTGGCCGATCTATACCTGAAGGCTCCGGAAGTGACGCGCCGCAACACGCGCGTGCATTTCATCCAGCCCTTGAAAGAGCGCATCGTGCGAGAAGTTGGCTACGGACTGTCGCTGGAAGGAGCGTCGTCTGCTGCTCTCGTGAAATCAATGCAAGCCAAGAGTGAACCTGTCGCTCGGAAAGGAAAATCCGCATGAAGCCCACCGAAAGCACCTCACCCACTCAGGTACTTAAGAAGACGCAGCCGGAAGAATTTGATCTGGTGATTCTCGGGGGTGGCACGGGCTCGACCATCGCTGCGTGGACTTTTGCCAGCGAAGGAAAGCAAGTCGCGGTCGTCGAGCGCAAATACATCGGCGGGTCATGCCCGAACATCGCGTGCTTGCCGAGCAAGAACATCATCCACAGCGCGAAAGTGGCATCGTACTTTCACCGAAGCAAGGAATTCGGCATCACTCACAACGGCTTCGCGATCGACATGGCGGGCGTGCGCGAGCGCAAGCGTGGGATGGTGCGTGGGCTGAACAATATGTATATGGAAAATTACAAGAACACGGGAGCCGAGTTCATATTGGGAACGGGCCGGTTCATAGCTCCGAGAGCAGTGGAAGTCACCCTGCCCGATGGGACCACCCGTCAACTGCGGGGCGCGAATGTGATCGTTAGTACGGGCACGCGTGCCGCGATGGAGACAATTCCTGGCCTTGCGGAAGCGCAGCCGCTCACGCATATCGAGGCTCTCGAACTCGATGAAATTCCCGAACACTTGCTTGTTGTCGGCGGTGGCTACGTCGGAGTGGAAATGGCCCAGGCGATGCGCCGCTTCGGCAGCAAGGTGACAATTGTCGATCGCAACGGGCGGCTGATGTCCAACGAAGACCCGGACGTATGCGAGGGTCTTCGCAGCCTGCTTGCAGAGGAAGGCATCGACATTCTCCTGAATGCACGGATCAAAGAAGTGTCCGGCAAATCTGGCGACTCGGTGAGTGTCGTCGTCGAGCAGAATGGAATTGAGAAAGTCCTAAAGGGTAGTCATGTATTGGTCGCCACAGGCCGTAATCCGAACACCGAAGGACTCGGCCTGGAACTGACCGGCGTTGAACTCACCGACCGGGGATACATCAAGGTCAACGAGCGGCTGCAGACCACCGTGTCCGGCGTCTGGGCGATCGGCGAGGTCGCAGGTAGCCCGCAGTTCACGCATATTAGCATCGACGATTTCCGCGTAGTGCATGCCAATTTAACCGGCGGCAATCGTGTGACCACCGGCAGGCAAGTCCCATATTGTCTGTTTACCGACCCCGAACTTGCTCGTATCGGTCTGAGTGAAACAGAAGCGCAGGCTCAAGGGATCGCGTATCGCTTGTTTAAGGTCCCCATGGAAAGTAACCTGCGTGCACGCACGCTTTCGGAGACCCGCGGGTTCGTGAAGGCGCTCGTGGAAGCTGATAGCGATCGCATTCTCGGGTTCACGGCTTTCAGTGTCGGTGCGGGAGAGACCCTGGCCGCCGTCCAGATTGCGATGACCGCAGGGCTGCCCTACACCGCGTTGCGCGATGCGGTCCTGACTCACCCAACACTGGTCGAAGGTCTAATATCTCTGTTCTCATCCGCGGCGTCAACGCACAACGTTGTCGAGATAAGACGAGCCCAAACCTCCGGCGCATGAGGTGAACTGCAACAGCGATCAGAAAAATAGGAACTCGTGATCCGGTCGTTGCGCAACATGCTTCGCTACGCCGCAGCTAAAATTTCTGCGATGACTTCATCGTATTGGTATGAATGCTGATACCGGGATCAAGCGGATCAAGCTCGAGGGCACGCTTTGATTCCGCCAGCGATTTCGTGATCGGAGCCGTTCGCACGCTTGGTAATTGATCGATAGTTTTCGCGTTTACCCAAAACCCCTTTTACATGCCGTTTCGGCTGGCGACTCAGCGACTTGGACATGGTGGTTATCAATTCGCTTCATGTGTATCGGATTGAACAGTCAACATGGCGTACGGCAGGGTACGCTTCTTGTGTAGCACGCTGGGAAGCCGTCCAGCCTAGTGACCAAGATCGTTTCGATGTGTCCGGCTGCTTCCCTCCGAACAAGCCTCCCTGGGCCTGATTGAGCTTCGTACTGTGGGTTCCTCTCTGCCTTGGAAGGGCGCTTTGAGAAAGGCCCTGTGCCCCGACCCCATCTCCATGCAGTTCTCGCCAGCGCATTACTTCTGCTTTGCATGGTTCCTGCGAGCGCACTCGCGCAGCAACGAACTCCCGGAAGCGCGACCAGCAGCCATTCCCTGCCGGACACACCTCGACCCAATTTAGAGGCGCAGCATTCGGAGCAGCCACTACCCCCTGAGGTGGGTTCAGCCAGCGTCGCAGGCACAGTGCTGGATGTAAGCGGAGCCACCATTTCCGGCGCAGACGTCAGCCTGGAGCTTGAAGACGGAACACAATTGCGCACAATGCTGTCCGAGGCCAACGGCGAATTTAACTTTACACAAATCCCTGCCGGTTCCTATCTCGTGACGGTGAACGCAAAAAGTTTTGCACCGTTTACGTCCCCAGAGTTCGCGGTCGCGGTGCAACAGGCCTACGAGGTTCCGCACGTCTTGTTATCTGTTGCGACGGCAAATATAGAGGTGACAGTCCGTCCCACCGAGTTCATCGCCGCTGAGCAGATACGGGCGGAAGAAAAACAGCGTCTGATCGGCTTCTTCCCAAACTTCTATACCAGTTACGTTTTTGACGCCGCCCCGCTCACTAAGAAACAAAAATTTTCGCTGGCGGTACGAGGCACGTTCGATCCGGTGTCAATGATCGGTGTAGGCTTGGCTGCCGGCATCGAGCAGGCGAATAACTCGTATGCCGGGTACGGGCAAGGCGCCGCGGGATACAGCAAACGTTTCGCTGCAAAGTTTGTCGACGGACGCAGTAGCGACTTGCTGACCCATGCAGTGTTCCCCTCGCTGCTGCACCAGGATCCGCGGTATTACTACCAGGGCTCGGGCTCGATTAAGTCCCGCATCGCGCATGCGGTCAGCTCCGCATTTGTCGCGCGCAGCGATAGCGGGCGGCCGGTGTTCAACTCTTCTTATTTGCTTGGCGACATGACTGCAGGAGCGCTGTCAAATCTGTATTATCCCAAAGCGAATCGGGGAGCGAACCTGGTGTTCACCAATGCCGCTCTTGGCCTCGCGGGCCGAGTGGGTACGAATTTAATGCGTGAATTCCTCTCGAAGCGCTTGACGACCAACGTGCCGAGTGACGGAAAAGAATAAACCCGGTGTTTGACGAGGAAAGGCCGATTTCAGAGCCTAGACATGTCATCTCAAAAAAAGTCACGGCGATTCGTGAGTATTAGCGGCCGCTGTTTAGGCTGTCCAGTTCGAGATTGAGCTCCAGAACATTCACGCGAGGTTCGCCTAGAAAACCCAGGTCCCGGCCTTTGGTGTGCTTCTGCACCAGCGCGAGAAGGTCTTGCTGATTCATGTTTCGCGACTGAGCCACGCGCGGGATCTGAAACTCCGCGGCATCGGGCGAGATGTCAGGGTCCAACCCGGATCCTGAGGTGGTCACCAAATCGACAGGGATTGCAGCGTTGGGATTTTCTGCGTGAAGCTTTTGTGCGTCGGTTTTCACTCGCTCGATTAAATTTTTATTCGTGGGGGCAAGGTTCGAGCCGCCGCTGGCCATGGGGTCATATCCAGTCCCTGCCGACGAAGGGCGTGGGTGAAAATAGCCGGGACCGGTAAACGCCTGACCAATAATTCTTGAGCCAACCAGCTTTCCGTTTCTCTCGATGAGTTGCCCGTTAGCGCGGTCATGAAACAGTAGCTGCCCGATGCCGGTAACTGCGAGTGGGTAAATCACGCCGAAAATGACGGTGGTCACTAAAGTGAACCATATGGCGATAAGAATATTTTTTTTCATAAGAGCCTCTTACACAAAATGCATATACGTCAGCAGTACGTCGATGATCTTGATTCCTATGAAGGGAGCAATGATTCCGCCGACGCCGTACAACAACAGGTTGCGACGGAGGAGCGCCGCTGCCCCCATGGGCCGGTAGCGCACCCCTCGCAGAGCGAGCGGGACGAGAGCGATGATGATCACGGCATTGAAAATCACCGCGGACAAGATTGCTGATTCCGGTGTGTGAAGATGCATCACGTTCAGTGCGCCTAGCACAGGAAACACTCCGGCAAACATTGCGGGAATAATGGCGAAATACTTGGCTACATCGTTAGCCACGGAAAAGGTGGTGAGCGCGCCTCGCGTAATCAGCAACTGTTTTCCGATCTCGACGATCTCGATCAGTTTCGTTGGATTGGAATCAAGGTCGACCATGTTGCCGGCTTCTTTGGCGGCTTGCGTGCCCGTGTTCATGGCCACCCCAACATCTGCCTGCGCCAAAGCTGGAGCATCGTTCGTGCCGTCACCGGTCATGGCCACGAGCTTGCCTTTGGCTTGCTCGCGTTTGATTAGCGCCATTTTGTCTTCGGGCTTGGCTTCGGCGAGAAAATCATCGACTCCCGCTTCGCGGGCAATAGCGGCAGCCGTGAGCGGATTGTCTCCGGTGATCATCATGGTGCGAATACCCATGGCACGAAGTTGATCGAAACGCTCCCGCATACCGCCTTTTACAATGTCTGTCAGGGCGATGCAGCCCAACACCCGGCCGTTCTCTGAAACGAGCAGCGGTGTTCCGCCGGCATTGGCAATGTCGCGAATGCAAACCTGCAGTTCAGCCGAGGCGCCCCCGCTTCCGTGGTTGCAGCAGAATTGCAAAATTGATTCTGGAGCGCCTTTGCGGATTTCGCGGCCATCCATATCCACGCCGGACATTCTGGTCTGCGCAGAAAATGGGATGAAGGTTGCCGGGTGAGTGGAAAGATCGCGGCCGCGAAGCTTGTACCGATCCTTAGCTAGCACCACGATGGAGCGACCTTCCGGTGTTTCGTCGGCAAACGACGAAAGTTGTGCAGCATCCGCGAGATGAGCTTCGTCTACGCCAGGCGCGGGGAAAAAGTGCGTCGCGGCGCGATTGCCTAAAGTGATCGTGCCGGTTTTATCGAGCAGCAATACGTCTACGTCTCCGGATGCTTCGACGGCGCGCCCGGACATGGCGATTACGTTCCGTTGAATCATGCGATCCATGCCAGCTATTCCGATTGCCGAGAGCAAGCCACCGATGGTCGTGGGTATCAGACACACGAGAAGCGAAACCAGCACAAATATGCTTTGCGGAGCGCCGGAATAAATGGCGAAGGGCTGCAGCGTGACTACCGCCAGCAAGAAAATAATGGTTAAGCCCGCTAAGAGAATATTCAGCGCGATCTCATTGGGCGTTTTTTGACGGGACGCTCCTTCTACCAAGCGGATCATGCGGTCGAGAAAGGTCTCGCCGGGATTGGAGGTGATACGCACTTTGATCTCATCGGAGAGCACGCGCGTCCCGCCGGTGACTGCGGAGCGGTCGCCGCCGGATTCACGAATAACGGGCGCGGACTCCCCGGTGATCGCAGACTCATCGACCGATGCGACACCTTCGATAACTTCGCCGTCACCAGGAATGAACTCTCCCGCAATCACCACCACCACGTCGCCGGAACGCAACTGCGAACTGGGCACTGTCTCAGTAGTGCAATCCTTTCTTAGGCGTTTTGCGTCCGTCTCTGCCCGTGATTTGCGCAGCGTATCCGCTTGAGCTTTGCCACGTCCTTCGGCCATGGCCTCGGCAAAGTTGGCGAATAAAACTGTGAACCACAACCACAGCGTAATCTGCAGTCCGAAACTGACTTCACCCGCGCGATGTACGGCGTTCCAAATAAGTTGCGCGGTGGTGAGCACCGCCCCTACTTCGACGACGAACATCACGGGATTTTTAACCATGGTGCGCGGATCTAACTTACGAAATGAGTCTCCTACTGCACGAGCGAGAATCTTCGTGTCAGTTAGTGACTGTTTCCGGATTTGAGAGACTGGATCCATGAAAACCTCAGAAAGATTTCCCTGCCGCCATCAGCAGGTGTTCGAGAATGGGCCCGAGACTCAAGGCCGGAAAAAAAGTGAGAGCTCCGACAATCACAATGGTGGCGACGAGCAAGCCCGAGAATAGTCCGCCCGTCACAGGGAATGTGCCGACAGATTCGGGAACGATTCGTTTTTTGGCGAGGCTTCCGGCGATTGCCAGCACCGGGATGATCATGAAAAAGCGGCCCAGGAGCTGAGCAATGGCAGTGCTGGTGTTGTACCACATGGTGTTTGCGTTCAGACCGCCGAATGCTGATCCGTTGTTGCCGGCGGACGAGACGTACGCGTAGAGCACTTGGGATAAGCCGTGAGGTCCGGGATTTGAAATGCTTGAGGTGCCGAACGGTTTGATGATCGCGAGGGCGGAAAAGCCGAGAATTGTGAACGTCAAAATTAAAATGGCCAGCATTGCCATTTTGACGTCGTACGATTCGATCTTTTTGCCGAGATATTCTGGAGTTCGACCTACCATCAGCCCGGCGATGAATACTGCCAGGATTACAAAAACCACGATTCCGTAGAGACCCGCACCGACGCCGCCGAACACAACTTCTCCCAGCATGATATTGATCAGTGGCACCATGCCGCCGAGAGGTGTGAAGGAATCGTGCTGGCCGTTTATGGCGCCGCAACTGGCGTCGGTGGTCACAGTGGCGAAGAGAGCGGAGTTCGCGATGCCGAAGCGGACTTCCTTCCCTTCCATGTTGCCGCCGGACTGCGACGAGATTGGAGCTTGATTTACGCCAACCAGCTGTGGATTGCCTCGCGCCTCAGCCCAGTATGCCGTCGTCACTCCGACGAAAAACAGAACCGCCATGGCCGCCCAGACTGCCCAGCCGTGACGTTGTGAGCCGGTCATACGGCCGAGGGTGTAGGTAAGCGCAGACGGAATGGCGAAAATCAAAACTAACTGGAAGAAATTTGAAAACGGCGTGGGATTTTCGAACGGGTGCGCGCTGTTGGCGCCGAAAAATCCTCCGCCGTTGGTACCGAACTCCTTGATCACTTCCTGGGAGGCCACCGGGCCTTGCGCAATAACTTGTTGCGTTACGGTTTGCGCTGTGGTTTTTCCGTCGGCACCGGTCACTTGCACGGTTTGCGGCTCGATCAATTCCACGGTGGTGTACGGCTTTAAATTTTGAATGACGCCTTGAGACACGAAAACCAGCGAGCCAATGAGGCAGATGGGTAGCAGAACCCATAGCAAGCAGCGCGTGGTATCCACCCAGAAGTTCCCGAGCTTATCGGTTTCCTTACGTGCGATGCCCCGAATGACCGCGACTGCAACGGCAATTCCCACCGCTGCGGAAGCGAAGTTGTGATATGCGAGACCGGCCATTTGCGTGAGATAACTCATGGTCGATTCGCCGCTGTAAGCTTGCCAGTTGGTATTGGTTGTAAAGGATGCCGCGGTGCCGAACGCCAATCCAGGTTCGAGATTGGCGAATCTTTGCGGATTGAGCGGGAGAAACTTCTGCATGCGCTCGATCAGATACAGAACACCCATGGACACACCGCTGAAGAGCAGCATTGCGATGGCATATTCTGTCCAACGCATCTCGTGCGATTCGTCAATGCCGGTCAGGCGATAGATGAGTTTTTCGATTGGCCGCAAGACCGTGTCCAGAAAAGTTTTCTCGCCACTGAACACGCGCGCCAGGAACACGCCTAGTGGTTTAGTGATCAGAAAAATCACCAGAAGGAAGACGCCGATTTGAAACCAACCATTAGCACTCATTGTCGTTAGAATTCCTCGGCCTTCAGCAACGCGTATAGCAAATAGCCGCAGATAAGCGCGCAAATAAACAGCAAGATTGCGTTAGCTATGTTCATGAGGCCGTCCTTTTCCGAGCAGCTCGCATCCGCGGACGTACAGAATGGCTAAAGCGAAAAACAGTACCGTCGCGAAAATAAAAATGATGTCCATCACAGTCGCTTCCTTCCGTTGCTGTTATCGTTTACCACTGGGCGCAGCTCATTCACGTTTTAGTCCCGACCATCTCGAGATGGTATTGACCGCGGGCCTCAGAATTTGACGAGTATGGACAGATTGATTCTGTTCTCGATTTTCTTGAGGTCTGGGGTGAAACCCGGCACAACCGCTCCCGGCGAGCCGCAAATGTTTTCGACTATAGGAGCCGTCGGGCAGGACGTCGGCGTGATCCCTCCAGGCCCGGTGAAGTAAGGAACGTTAGCCGCGCGGTGGTCAAACTCGGAGCGGAACGTGATGTACTGACTGGGCATCCAGTCAAAAGTTCCCGATATGTCCCAGGCTTTAAAAATGTCGCCGGGATTTTCCGTGAAGTAGGACGTGCCCGAAGCGGCTGTCGCACCGTTGATCGGCGGTAGCAACACCAAGTAGCGACCGGGGTTATTGATTTTCCCACCACCGACGGTCAGACCGAAATGATCACGGTCAAACCAAAAGCGGTTGTAGAACATGAAGCCCAGGAAGCTTTGCTTCGGGCCCTTCTTAGATCCGCCGGCACAACTCACTCCTCCACCGTGTTCGCATCCAATGTCACCGGTGAGTGAGAACGCCATCTTGTCCAGGCCGGGTCCGGGCTTGTCGAAGTACTTCACCTCAATGCTGTCGTCACTGTGATAACGCACGCGATTAGGATTGCCCAGCGCTTCCTCACCCAAGGCATATTGATTACCCAAAACCTCCAGCCAACCATTCGGACGCCACAGAATTTGCGCGCCCACTCCAGGCCGGTGATTGAATCTTCCGTAAGACTGCCAGCCATTTACGAGCCACGGTTCGATTTTCAAATGTGCGGTGGGAAATATTTGGACTCGAAGACCGGTGAAAAACCACGGAGTGTTGGAAGAAACGTAGGAGGGCTGATAGGCCCAATTGTCGAACTGGTAGTAACTGAACAGGCCGATATAAGACATGAAAATACCGGCATCGACGTTGATTCCGTGGAGCGTATTGAAGTGATATCCGCCGTAGGCTTCCGAGAGATAGCGGTATGCGTTGTCCAAATTCCATTGGCCGCGCGCAGGGCTGGCGTCGTTCCGCGGCGTAGTCTGGGAATATAAACCAAACTGAGTCATGACCCGTGCGCGAACATTGTCTAAATGAAAATCTCCGCCTACGCCTAGCTGCGTTACATGCAGCTCATTAGAACGAAAGACTTCGCTCGAGCCACCAATGGTGTCATCGGCCGGGTGATTGAAACTGTAGTTATAATCAACGTCCGCCCTGATTTCCGGCGTAAAGAAACTCGTCGCGTATGGTGTGTCCTTGGTGCGGGAGTTGCCGTTCAACCAGGTGAAATCAGCGAAGGCGAAGGGCTCTTCTTTAGCGACTTTGCCCGTCGCAGTACCGCCTGACTTCCCCTTTTCCGTGGCCTGCCCAGCCTGCAAGCCAATCGCCGGATGGCTTAAACTGGAATTTGAACTGGAAATTGTATTTACTGGCGCAACTGTCGGAGCCGAAGCGGCTGCGGCACCCGGGGTCGCAGCGGTATTGGACACGTCCTTCGTCCCCGGCGTGCCAGGTTGCGGGACACTTGGCGCAGGCGCTACCGGCTGGCCGCCCCTGGATTCCAATTCTTCAACGCGCCGCTCGAGTTGCTCGACTCGATCGAGTAGATATTGCTCTCGTTCGGTCAGCCCCGGCCTGGGTGCATCCATCTTGTCCGGTGACGCGGTTCCTGAAGGGGTGCCGTCGTCTGCAAAGACACGCCCAGGAGCGATACTCACGCAGAGAATCATTACCAGACAAAACCGCGCACATTTCATGTTCCGATCGATCACACGCATCTTTCTCTCCTAGCGTCCTGCTTTGCTTCTAATCAACCACGCGCCGGTCCCGATGCCGCTGTGATTGATTCCCCAGTCTGCTCACCCGTAGCCAAGACCTGAGGCGCGGACCTTGAGTCCACACCATCAGTGCATATAGCAGAAACCAACAACCCAGGAAGCCAATCGCGATAAAAATAACGGAAGTCATGGCACCCACAAGAAACCAACTAGCGTGCGCAGCAAACCTCTTGCTACGAGGGAGATGCTTTAAACAGACCTAAAGTAGCGAAATATATCTCAAGAAGTCCTGAGCAATTCGTAAGGAATTCATAAAGGTAGCTGCACCAATTCGAGATGGCTATCGGCAGACGGAAGGAATTGTTTTGTGCCACTGACTCTGCTGACGAACCGAGAACTGCACAAGCGGATATAATCAGGCGATGGCATCCCCAAGGCAGGGCTTCGAACAGGTGCGGCGGATGCAGGACGCTCGCCTGGCGATTGACGCGATTCCCACGCTGGCATGGTCCGCCGGAGCGGACGGCTCCGCCGACTTCTTCAATCATCGCTGGCTCGAGTACACCGGGTGATCGCCATGCAGGGATCAGAGGAGGACCGACATGAGACCCGAAAGTTCGAAGCGTAAGTTCTTGGCGAGCGTTATCGCGGCCATAGCTCTGTTTCTGGTAATTGGAAACAGGCTGGTGGGCCGCGCTGAATCGAAGACTTCGCACAATGAAACATCGGCGAGGGCCGATGACACGACACAGGAAAAAATAGCGCGGGCAATGTCGGCGGGACCAGATGACATTTCCAAGTCCGCACGAATCATCGATAAAGATGCGCAGGGTAATAAAGTGGTCCTGCGCGAGGGCAGCAACGGCTTCACATGCATGCCGGGCAATCCAAACGTGATCGGCGACCCTCCGATGTGCGCGGATGCCGCATCAATGCAGTGGGCATCAGACTTCAGCGCTCACAAACCAAAACCAACGAACAACGTTCCAGGAATTACCTACATGCTTGCGGGCGCCACACAGCGAAGCGATTCCGATCCGTATGACACCACGAGTCCTCCGATCACCGTGGGCCCGCATTGGATGATCATCTGGGCATTCGACCCCAAAGCATCGGGCTTGCCAACCACACACCGGGATACTGGCGCGTACATCATGTGGGCCGGATCACCCTACGCGCACGTGCACGTCATGGGGCGCCCATAGACATCTGAAGCAGAGTGGGTTTTTGTTGGCAAGTGGCGCCCAAGGCATGATTTTCAGAATGTTTTCTCGGGGAGCTCGTCGCTTATCGACGCACGCTTAAAACGCGAACAACTTCCCGCCTGGGCAATTTCATTCGACAATAATCCGGTCGGCCCACTCTACTAGCGAAACGAAAATTGCCGGGTTGCCGAATTTTGCTCCCCATTGAGCTAAGTCTGTGTCCGCGACCCCACGGGCCCGGGAACAAGCCCCTCAAGCAAAAATCGGAATATGTTTTGCGACAACCTTTTCGAGTGTTTCGCTCAAAGGCGGCCAGCCAACCGGCATAATGGCGTTCACCATGGACTTCCGCAGTAAAGACGTGGCTTCCGCCAAGAGGAAGATTTGTACCTCGTGGCCGGCTTCCGCGAGTGCGAGTCCGTGCGCGAAAGGAAATGATGCCCTGGTTGGGTCGTCCGGGCCCCACGCGCTCTTCATCATTATCTTCAGTGGTTTTTTCGGTTCTGGCGTATTCAATGCCAGAAAGGGCAAGCCCGCTAACTGCGCCAGGAATGAGCGTCGCGCCATGCGTTTATTTCCTCCCTGCACAAATGCCGGCGATTATATACATCATTTCTTTTACGTGAGCCACAAAACGCAACGACACTCATCTCGTGCAGCTCACCTGTTTGCGTGCAGCAGACAACAACCGCTTCACTTGCTGCCGCATGTGGCAAAGCCCGCAAGACCGAAGCGTCGGGCCGAGATTTTGTCTTAGTGATTAACGATCGCGATAGTGTTCGTGATCTTCATCGCGCCAGTCGCGCTCGGTGTGCCAGCGATGCTCGTCTTCATCCCACCACCGGTGATAGCTGCTCCAGCAATGCTCGCGAGCTTCATGTAAGTTGTGGCGCGCGCGCTCGGCCGCCTCACTGCGATAGCCATGGTGCTCGATGGCCTCGTGCAGCCTGTGATCAGCTTTCGCGATTCGATGTTGGCACGCTTCATAACGATCCGCGCGCAGAGTTGGAGCCGCGCCGAACACGACAAATCCAAGCGCTACCGCGGCTGCAAGCGCCTTCCGTCCGAAATGGTGTGGCAATCGCACTGATAGGTTCATTAATCCCCCCGGTTGGAACAACAAAAGCGAATTGCAGATAATATACAGCAGATTTTTCGATTTTGGGAAGGTCGCCGTTCCTCAGCCGTTCCTCAGCCGAAATGCCCCTTGACAGTAGTTAATACCGAGCGTATGAGTAACCTACTCAGGCGACCGCACATTACCAACCAGTGTAGCGTGACTGAGCCGGCCCTCGGCTCCTATACCCCGTTTCACGCAGCCTCGAAACACTTTCGTCGAAAGGAGAAGAAAACTAATGAACCGAGTTTTTATTCCCCCTTGGAAAGGACTTCTACAGAGAAAAACTGATGAGCACTTTCGCCGCTTTCACTCCGGGAATCTCACGCGCCGCGGATTCTTGAGCACCGCCGCTGGTGCCGCAGGCTTGGCCGTCACTTCGGAGTTCGCGATTCCCCCGTTGGCCATGGCGGCCGCGAAGACTTCAGAACCCAAACCCATTCCCGGCGGCGCCACGGTATTCGGCATCCTGGTGCATCACAATCCCCTGCCGTCTGTACCGACACCTCTCACGCAGATCGGTGATCCATCGGAAATAGGGGATTTCAACGGTTTCGTTATTGACACGCAGATCCGTGGGCTGGGCACCGGCACCGGACTGGCCACGCCAGTCTCGTTTCGCGCGGATATGGGAGCAATGCAGGGCGAATACATCGGGGAGGATCGAAATCACCACCATGGCTCTTTCGTCTTCATATGACTCGATATCTACGCCTCCGGTACGGTAGGCTTCGCTAACCCTCTGATGCAAATCCACGATTACAGCCCGGGGATCGCCGCAAACGGTCTCTTCTGGGTGATTCCGACCGCGCGCGATTCAATGAAAGTTGACTTAGACAGCGGTGTGGCCTCTCTTCGACTTGTCGACGTTCCCGTGACGGACGCACACGATCTGCTCAACAACCTCACCAACGGCCAGGGATTTCCCAGCATGGGCGTTCCACCCGTCGCCCCCGTGCCCGCCACCGTGTCGTTTGACATCGAGTGGAGCGGGATTACCGAGTCCGCGAAAGTGGTCAACCTCATGCAGAACTTCCGTGGCCAGTTTGTAAAGACTGGCGCAACGATTGACTGGTCGGCGCAGTCGGCCAACTTTGCATTTCAGTCTGAGGTTCCAAATCCTGCTCGTAACCTTTATTCAGTGATTGCTCACGAACAGAACGGTGCCTTCTTCCACTTGGAAGCGGATGACTCGTAGCTATCTTTCGCAGCCATAGAAAAAAAACGGCCTGCCGTTGAGATATACAAAGGCGGTTCCGGCGAATTTGCCGGCGCCGCCTTTTTTATGAGGTTTGCGATTTCTTGCGGGCGGTACCGTCTCGCGCCTGTGCCATGGAGTAAATGAACGCCGCAGGAATGCCATGTTTGTGGGTCCGGACCGTGTGGGTGTACCCGGTAACAGTCTTACGCATCCCAGAAGAAACTCATCACGTTCCTCGATCAAGTACACGACCGAGCTTCGCCATTATTCCCACGAGGCTCGTTCTCTCTCAACATGTTTTGAGGGCTCAACTCCCCTCCAGTACTGCTTGCCCAATCCCTTCAGATGAAGAATTGACAGAGGTTTGGGGGCCTCAAGCGCATCGCTGAGGAGATGGGTAACCTCCTGCGCGATGGATCGGTGCTGGCGCTTTGCGCGAGCTTGAAGCTTCCTGTAGAGATTGTCGGGGAAGTTTTTGATGTTCAGTATTGCCATGTGATTCCTCCTAAAATCCGCCCTGAATCGCGGGGCTCTGTTCCGAGGCCTCCAGTTACGTGACAGGCCATTCGATGATTGTGGACGGAGGCTTGACGGGCATGGGCGCGGTAAACCTGAGGAACACCACAATGTAAGCAGGCCGTTCCGTCTTGAGCCTCTTCCGCTACCAGGCAACAAAATCAGCCGGCGTAGCTAGTGCCTATTGCTTTCGGGCATCACGCCGTCGTCACGGCGTGATTTCCAGAGGCTTTACTAACCTAAACGTCAAACCTGTTTCTGCGGGGAGCTCCACGTCGCGATTCCCGGTGAAGGCCGCTCCACCCGTTCCGGCGCCAGCGCCGATCAAGCCGCCAATCAACGCGCCCTTCCCTCCCCCGGCCAGGCCGCCGATTAACGCACCGCCGCCCGCGCCGCCGCCAACCAGCGCCCCGGTACGCTTGCCTTTTCCTTTTTTGGAAAGCTCCGGTGTGGAAGCGCGTATTTCGTATCGCTGGCCATTTACTTCAATGCTGCGCAATGCGAGTCCAAGTTCCGATGCGCCCTTGAAGCGGCCGGCCGCTTTAGCACTGACAACCGTGCCTCGGGCGTGTGCACGTTTGGGAATGACCACTTGTCCATCGACCTCGATGGGATCGACGACGGTGGCCGAAAAGGATTGTCCCGCGCGGGCGGTCTTGGAACTCAACGACTGGTCGAGTACGACTTCAATCGCAGTACCTTGAGGCACAACAATCGGTTGCGGCGCGGGTGCCGGCGCTGGAGCCGGAGTGTTTGCCGCCTGATTCGCGGCGCTTTGGGAATTGGGCGCGGCGTTGTTACCACTCGACGTAGCTTGCTGGTCGGCGGATTTCTGACATCCTGCCAAAATGAAACACAGGCAGAGGGGTAGCAGCGGCAATAACTTAACGGAGCGAGTCATAGTTACCTCTGGCGGGCGCTTGGACTACTGCCTGTAGGCTGGGGTACGCGGTCAAGCATCCCGAGTCAATTTAAACGCACCTCCAATATAACTCGGGCGGCGCTCGCGCCGGTTTCGTTTATCTGACCTTCAGAGGCAACTAATCAATACCGTAAAATTGGTACCCGCGAACCGCCTTTTGTTCAACCAAAGTCTTGTGCCCCTCCTCTCTGGGGTTCGGTAGCGAAACAAAACTTCTCCCATCCATGCGGCTGTGCGGCTTAGTTGTCCCATCGCACGACGAAACGCCTTTTAAACACACCTGTCGCGTGTAACATTTCTGCTTCTGAAATTTGCTTGTGAGCCCGGCGATTCTTGGGTATCGACTCAGCTCCTGTCGATACATTCGCCGGTGATGAATATGTCAGGCCGGATTCGTTAGTTGGCGTTTACAACCAATATGACCTTACCCGCGCCGCCCTTCGCTACCGCGGCATGGCCCTTCTGGGCGTCTTTCAGTGGAAGTTTCATGCCGATCGGAATTACCAGCCTCCCCGCTTTTACCGCCTGGGCCATGTGCACCAGGATCTTGGTATCCGGTTGCGCGTACACCGGCACGACTTTGACGTCCGGGCGGTCCTTGGCATTCTGAGGAGCCCCGAGAACCGATGCGAACACTCCTTCCTTCTTCACTTTGGAAAGCAATTTTTCCGCGGTCGCACCGTTCACTGCGTCGGCGACGGCATCCAGCGGCGACAGAGTTTTAATCGCGCTGTCATCATCTGTTGCGATCGCTTGATCGGCTCCGACGCTCGCTGCCTGCTGCAGCTGTCTCCTTAAAACTCCCGCGATTACTTTCGCACCGCGTTCCTTCGCAGTGAATACCGCCGAGCGGCCCACATTCCCTACCGCACCCGTGACAAGCACCGTCTGGCCAGATCGAGCGCCCGTGCCCACGGTAATCAGCTGGTTGCCGGTGGTGGTAACCAGCGGTAGAGCCGCCGCCTCAACCTCATCAAGCCCTTCCGGAATCTTCGCTACACTCGCCGCTTTCACGACGCAAAGTTCGGCATAAGTTTTGTCTGCAATGCCAAATACCCGGTCGCCGATTGAAAAGCCCTTCACCCCCGGGCCAAGAGCGCTAACCTTCCCCGAAAGGTCTACTCCAATGACGCCGGGGAACTTAACGGGGAAAAAAGCCTCGGCACCGCCGGAACGCCGCGCGATGTCAATGGGATTGATACTGGCGGCCGTAACCCGCACCAGCAATTCGCCTTCTCCCGGAACCGGGTCGGGGAAATCTTCGTATCGCAGAACTTCCGGGCCGCCATATTCATGAATAACGATGGCTTTCATCGTCTACTCCTTCCTCCACGTGTCGGCTACTCGCGGGCACCGGCATCAGAGACCTTCCGCCCATTGTGCAGCCCGAGTTGTTGCGCCAAGGACGTCTCGTTGAAGTCATGCCCAACTGGCACTTTCCCATCTTCCATCTTTCGGTGGTCCATCTCGGCAACCGCTATACCCCGCGACCCGTGCGCGTATTCAAGGAATTTGTGGCGGAGATGGCGCCAACGATGTTTCCCAAGCTTCCGATTTGAAGCCGGACTCGTTGTTAGCTCTAGGCTTAAGCGAAAATATCTACTGCTCATAGTTTTCAACAATTTTGGCGGGGCGCTTTTTCGCTTTATCAGGATTCTCGCCAAACTCCTGGAGTGCCCGGCGCTGCCGCAACAGGTCCCAATACTGGTCGAGCTCTACCTTCAACTCCGCCAAACGCTTCTGGTCGCCAACGTTAAGTTGGCCCTCGGCATACAAGCGTTCTTCTTCTTTCACCAATTGGTCGATGTGGTTTAGCACGGATTTGTCTTTATTTTCTTTTGCCATGAATGTCTCTCCAAAATCCGACCGACGAGTAACCGGCTCTGAAAATTGGATGACGGTGACACACGCAAGGATCGACTTAAATATTTCAGGCGCTGTATTTGTGGCCACGCGCGGCGGTGCAGTCGCCACCAGGACGACCACGCCGCCGCACGTTACACAACAAACCTATTGCAATGAGGCGATGTCAATCACGAAGCGGTACTTCACGTCGCTCTTCAGCAGGCGCTCGTACGCCTCGTTGATTTGTTGAATCTTGATCATCTCGATGTCCGCGGTGATTCCCTTTTCCCCGCAGAAATCGAGCATCTCTTGCGTTTCGCGTAGCCCGCCAATGCCAGAGCCGGCAAGCCTGTGGCGGTTCAAGAGCAAGCTGAAGGCGGCCACCGGCAAAGGCTTTTCCGGCGCGCCGACCAGCACCATGGTGCCGTTCCTCTTCAACAAATTAAGATACGCGTTCACATCATGCTCAGCCGAAACCGTATCAAGAATGAAATCGAAGCTGCCCGCGTGCTTCCGTATCTCCGCTTCGTTTTTAGAGAGGAGCACTTCAGAAGCACCCAGGCGAATCGCGTCTTGCGTTTTCTTTGGCGAGGTAGTGAACAGCACCACGTTCGCCCCCAGCGCTTTGGCAAATTTCACGCCCATGTGGCCGAGACCGCCGAGGCCCACGATCCCAACTTTTTGTCCCTTGCTGACTTTCCAGTGATGGAGCGGCGAATAGGTGGTGATACCTGCGCAGAGAAGCGGTGCGGCTCCCGCGGCATCCAACCCGTTCGGCACGCGGAAGACAAAATCTGCATCCACAACGAGGCTCTCCGAGTATCCGCCGTAGGTCACTCCGCCGAGAATCTTGTCTTCTCCGTTATAAGTAAGGGTCGCGCCGTTTTCGCAATATTGTTCGTCGCCATCCAGGCATGCCGCGCACTTGCGGCACGAATCGACCAGGCATCCCACCGCCGCGATGTCGCCTTCCTTCAATTTTTTCACCGCGCTGCCGACCTTTACCACGCGGCCAACAATTTCATGCCCGGGCACGCAGGGATATACGGTCGGCATCGCGTGCTGCCACTCGTTGCGAACCTGGTGCAAGTCGGAATGGCATACTCCACAATAAAGAATCTCAAGCTGGACATCCTGGGGACGGGGGGCACGTCTCTTAACGTTATAGGGTCCCAAGGCGGAAGTGGCGGATTGGGCTGCGAAGGCTTTTGCAGGGAAGGTTTGCGGTTTCTGGGTTTCTTTTGCTGGCTGTTGACCTGTTTCCATCATGTGTATCTCCTTCTTATTGAGCTTAATCGGGCCACCAACTTCAGATAACGCGTTTGATGCCTCACCTCACGTATTGGGTAAATACGAGACTACCCGAACCCGGCGGCACAACTTCTAACAAATTTTATCGATGCCCTTGGGCTCGCGTGGTCACGCAACACGACCGACACACGACTTCCCAGGGTTACTTTTACGCCATGTCTTAGCTATGGGGTACATACCGGCGTTCCTATCGGCAATTACAATGGACATGAGGGGATTCCTATGTTGGCCGAGCGACCACGAGCGCGTAGGCATGTATTTTCTGCACACCTCGAAATGCTGGACGTCGAATCGGAGTCGAAGATCATCACCCGAACCCGGGATTTGACCCTATTCGGCTTCCGCGCCGAGATTAAAAATTGCTCATGGCCGGTCGGTACCAGGGTCCGCGTGAAGATTACTCACAAGGCCTCCAATTTCACGGCCGGAGCGCGGATTGTTTGGGTGCGCAAAAATACCGATTTGGGCGTGGCCTTCACCGATGTGACGCCCAGGGACCAGCTAATTTTGGAGAAATGGATCGCTGAGCTTCGCGGCAGCGAAGTTCTCGCTCACTCTGACAGCGTATAGCCCGCCGTCCACCATCAGAGTTTCGCTACTTACCACAACTTCACCAAGTACCAATTCGCAAAACTAAACTCGAAGAAAGTCGCAATCCATTCTCCGCATGCAACTGATCGACATCGCCGAGCCAGGATCGTGTGTACTCCAAATTCCCCACGCGCCACGCGAACGCGCGTCCTAACGCAATGTCCACTCCACCGCCTGCTGACAATGCCAATCCATTTTGTTGATGCTCTACTGACCAGTCCTCGCGCTTGGGGTAATGGATGGGTCCCGCCCCATTATTCCATTCCTTCAGTAATGCGTCTCGTTTTGCATCGTCGTCGATTTCATGCGTGATGCGCCGGCCGCCTGCCATCATTTGCAGAAATGGCGAAACGCGTCGCGCCGCTCGCGGCGTCCAACGCGTTCCAATTTGATACATCGTGGAATCTCCACTTTGCTCCTTGGGCATATTAATGACCAGGCATCCGCTAACTTCTGCAATCAATTGCCACGACGGCTTAATTCGGACTGCGCCGGATCCTCCGCCGCCGATACAACTTCCTCCGCCGAGAAAAGTTTCATAGTGCGCGGAGCTTTCCAGCTCGATGGAGGATTCCAGCCGATAAGTGGTGACTTCTCCTGAGCGTTTCTTTGGCGGCGTGAATTCAAAAATTTTGGGGCCCGTGCCTTCGGCGTAGTCGCGCAGCATTTCTCGTCGCAATTTATTGTTCTCGCCGGAAATTCCCAATCGACCTTCGCGGTGCCATGGATACTTGAACGCCATGAGGTTGGCGAATGAGCGTGTCGGCGATAGAAACATTCGCGAAAAGGCCAAGACCGGTCTGTTGGCGGTGCGATTTTCCAGCGGCGCCACCAGGTAACGGTCCGCGATATCTTCTGCAATCATGACCATGGTGCCAAATATCGGAGTTCCCACCAGGTCGACGAATCCCGGTGAGTCGCGAAGCTGCACATTTCCGATCGACGCCTCACTCGCCGGGCCGAGCGTCCATTGCGTACTCAGCGCAGCGGAAAACGCCAGCGTGCGCAGCCGCGCAATCCAATATTTCCTGCCGTCACCCCACATCACGCGGCTATAGCGCGGATCGTTTTGCTGTTCGATGTAACCGAATATCGCGCCTTCAAAAGGATGCGCGATATAGCTGGTCATAAACGTATCACCATCGTCCCAGCCGCGCAGCTCGCCGATAGAATGTCTGTAATTTCTCCACCAGTGGCCGTTCAATGCATCGCGAGTTTGCGACTCTGTCGCCAACCGGTAGCCATGCATGAAGCCGGTGAATAAAAATGACTCACGCAGCGCATTCTTCCATTGAAACGGCGCGGCATTGGCGTCGGGATCGAGGTCGGCGTCGTGTTGAGCGGGCGAGTCGCTGCGCTTGACAGGCAGAGCGGAGAGCGCAGGATTTTCGCGCAGCGGCAATGTCGGTATGGTGTAAATGTACAAATCGTCGGGAAGCGGCGGTATTTGCGTGGCTAATGATGCCGAACCCCACAGAAAAACGAGAACAACCATCACTGCGGGCAAAACTCGATTCAAGTATCTCGTCAACACGATCGCTCCCAGTCGAACGCTAAACTGGAAAAGTACCTGGGACTCTCCCAAAACCTGTTAAGGGAAGATACACCCTTCGGAGGAAATTCCCATTAGTGAAATCGTGTAGGGTGGTGGGAAAAAATTACATCGGGAATTGAAGGAAGGCGCGGGCGCGCATGTCACGAGATCTGTTTTGCCGTGCAGTCATTCGCTTCTCGAATGACTCAGCAGTGTTTCATGGCTTCCCCGGATGCGCAGGCCGGTGAAATTTCCAGAAATCCGTCTTAGCCTTCGTAGGTGGTTCTTTCGGCGGCTCCAACAAACGACGCGCATCTGCGACAAAACCTACGAACCGGTGCGCGAGTTCTCGAATTCGCGTGGCTTCGCGATGCTGGAGGGCCTGCGAAGGGATTAAGTCGGTTCCAACTCCAATCGCCGTTGCCCCAGCCAAAATAAAATTCCCTGCGGTCTGTTGTGTTATGCCTCCCGCGGCGATCAGCTGAATCTGAGGTAATGCCGTCTTCAAGGACTTGATGTATTTCGGCCCCGCAAGCCCACAAGGAAACACTTTGACGAAATCCGAACCACATCGCCACGCCGTCACCACTTCGGTCGGCGTGAACGCGCCGGGGAACACCGTAACGTTTGCCTTGGCGGCAAATTCCACAATCGCCACATCGAATCCCGGCGCCGTTAAAAAATGTGCCCCCGCGTCCACGCACTTCCGCGCTGTCTCGGTGTCCAGGACCGTGCCCGCGCCCACAATTAATTTTTCGTGATCGCGAACAAGATGCGATATCAGCTCAACGGCGTCCGGCACCGTCATAGTGATTTCCACGATCGGTATGCCGCCTAGGGCTACAGCATCGGCAGCAAAATGTGCTTCCTCAGTGGAGGAAACTCGAATCGCTGGAACGATGCCTATTTTCTTAATCTGTTCGCATACTTCAGCCTTATTCATGTCGAAATCCTAATTGCCACCGGCCCTTTTTACCAGGCGGCTTACCAGCCCGGCGAGCCGCTGCGAATTCTATATACTCTCAGACTCCGGTTCGGGCAATTGATCACCTTCGCGCGCCACCCAAACGTAAAGCGCCGGCAGCAGGAAAATACTCAATAACAAAGCGCCTATCAGACCACCCACGATCACGATGGCAAATGGCCGTTGCGAGTCCGAACCGATGCCGCGCGACAACGCCGCCGGCAAAAGTCCCAGCGTAGCTACCAGCATGGTCATCATGATAGGGCGCAGCCGAAGCACCGCGCCTTCCATCGCCGCTGCTTCAATAGTGTGCCCCGCCGCTCGCAGCTGGTTGATATATTCGAGCATGATGACCCCGGTTTCCACGGACACGCCAAATAACGCGAGAAAGCCCACGCCGGATGATACGCTCAGGTGCGTCCCGGTAATCAGCAGCGCCAACAATCCTCCGATAGGCGCGATAGCGACGTTCGCCAGAATCAAGCTGGCCCATTTTGAAGATCCAAACATGGTGTAAAGGATGACGAAGATTGCCAGAATCGTGATCGGCAACACCACCAGCAACCTTTTCTCGGAGCGCTTCTGGCTCTCGTATTCACCTGCCCAGTTCAGGTGATAGCCGACGGGTAATTTCACCTGCCGTTCGACGCGCTCCATCGCTTCCCTTACCGCACTGCCCAGATCGCGGCCGCGTACGCTGTATTTGATGGCCACGTAGCGGGAATTTGCTTCGCGATAAATTTCCGACGCACCATCGCGCACTTCCACTTTGGAAAGCTGAGCCAGCGAAACGCGCTCACCCGAGGGCGCCAATAGCCGCACATTCTCAATGGCCTGTTTCGTCTCACGGTACGGAGCCTGATAGCGAACCACCAGGTCGTATCGCTGCTCGCCTTGCAGCACCTGGCTCACGGCTTTCCCGCCTATCGCGGTTTCTACCGCGTCCTGAACATCAGAGACGTTGATTCCATGCCGCGCAGCCTGCTGGCGATCCACTCTAATATTCAGATTCGGTTGCCCCAACACGCGGAACAGCCCCAGGTCTTCAACACCCGGAACTTTGCGCATGATACTTACAATTTCGTCGCCCTTTTCCTCCAGAGTTTTCAAGTCTTCGCCGTACAGTTTTACGGCCAGCTCGCCTTTCACGCCGCTGACCGCTTCTTCCATGTTGTCGGATATGGGCTGAGAAAAATTCCATAGCACTCCGGGAATTTTGCTGAGCTCCCGGTCCATCGCGGAAATCAGTTCTTCTTTATCTTGTCGGAATACCGGACGCCAGTATTTCTTTAACTTGAGGTCCACAAAAAATTCCGTATTAAAAAAACCGGTGGCATCCGTTCCGTCATCGGGGCGTCCAACCTGGCTGGTGGTCACCGTCACTTCGGGAAATGAGTTAAGAATCACGCGCGCCTGGTTTGCGACACGTACGCCCTCCGTCGGGCCAGTACTGGGCGCCAGCGTTCCACGAACCCAGATGGCGCCCTCGTCGAGATGCGGCAAAAATTCCGAGCCAATGATGCCGGTCAAAATAATCAGCAGCGACACCGCAAACGCCGCGGCGCCTATAGCGACGGTGATCCGCCGGTGTTGGATAGCCCGCGTCACCGCGATGCGATATTTGTCTTTCAGAAATTGCATCACCGGGTTGTGCCATTCGTGTACTCCATGACTAAAAAATAACAGCGCGAGCACTGGAGCGATCAAAAGCGAAAAAACCAAAGCGCCTATAAGAGCGAAACACACCGTCCACGCCATGGGCTTGAACAAACGGCCTTCCACACTCTGCAACGTAAAGATGGGCAAATAGGCAGCGATGATAATAGCGCGGGCGTAGAACACCGGACGCAGCACTTCGCGCACCGCGTCGCGAATAAGGTCCAGCGGCGTTTTGTGCGCGCTTTCCGGCAAACTGAAATGCCGCACTATATTTTCGATGATCACCACCGTTCCATCCACGACCATTCCGAAATCAAGCGCGCCGAGCGACAAGAGATTCGCCGGAATTTTGTTAAGGTCCAGGCAAATCGAGGCAAAAAGCAGCGAGAACGGAATCGTCAACGCCACGATGATGGCGCCACGGAAATTACCCAGGAAGAAGAACAAAATCACGGAAACCAGCAGCACGCCGACCGTCAAATTATCGAGCACCGTGTGGGTGGTCAGGTGTAACAGGTTGCTACGATCCAGAAACGGAACGATTTTTACGCCGGGAGGCAAAATCTGATTGTTCAGTTCCGCAACTTTTTCGTGAATGGCTGCCAACGTCTCGTCTGCGTTTGCACCTTTGCGCAGCAACACAATGCCCTCGACCACATCATCGTCGTCAACGACAGTCCCATCAGGGCGGTGAATCGCTTTGCCAATCTGGCCCAGGCGAATTTTTGGCGCTTGCGTAACTTCCCCGATGTCTTTCACACGAATAGCTGAGCCATTTTGGGTTTTCAGCATCGTTTGCCCGACGTCCTGCGTGGTTTTTAATAAGCCAACTTCGCGAACGTTGATTTGTTGCAACCCGGATTCCACAAAACTTCCCCCGGCGTTGGTATTGTTATTGGCCACCTGCTGCTCGACTTGGCCGATACTCAGACCGTAGGCCACTAATTTATTGGGATCGATGCGTACCTGGTATTCGCGTGTGGTCCCTCCAAAACTCACTACGTCTACGACGTTCGGAACCGACTTGAACTGCTTTTCTAACGTCCAATCCTGGATGGATTTCAATTCCATCAAGTCGTACTTGGGATTTGTGCTCCTCAGCGTGTACCAGTAAATCTGCCCAACCGGACTCCAGTCGGTGCCCATTTGCGGTTGCAACCCGCTCGGCAACGCGACCTGGGAAAGTCTTTCCAATACTTTCTGGCGGTTCCAATCGTTTTCGGAATCGTCATCAAAGATAAGCATCACACTTGAGAGTCCGAACAAGGAGGCCGAGCGCAGATGCTGCAGATGGGGTATTCCGTTTACCTGAATTTCGATGGGAATGGTGACCTGTTGTTCTACCTCTTCTGCCGCACGCCCGGGCCATTGCGTAATGATTTGCACGTAGTTGTTGGCCACGTCTGGATACGCTTCTACGGGAAGGTTGTGAAACGAAATCGCGCCCCACACGAGCAACAGTATGGCCAGCGCCAGAATGATGAAGCGGTTATTGAGCGCGTATTTGATCAGCTTGTGGATCATCGGTTGACCCGCGTATCGGTCCGTGTGTTGATCCGGGCGTTTCCGCAGCTCGCCATTACTGTTCCTCTACCGTGTTCTGCATTACCAAGGCGTTGGTTACCACCTGCTGACCCGGTTTTAAGCCCGACAGGATTTCCTGCATACCATCAGGAAAAGGATTCCCCGCGACAACTTCCGTTCGACGAAATCTCTTGTCTCCAACCGGCACATACACCCAGTCACGATCGTGCATATGCAGAACTGCGGAAGCTTTAATCGCGGTGTGCGTTTCTTTCTTCACTCCACGCAAAGTAGCCGAGACAAACATTCCGATTTTAATGAGTCCCGGATTCTTCACCTCGATGCGTACTTTAGCGGTTCGCAGACTAGGGTCGAGAATTGGACCAACGTTGCTGATGCGGCCCGTGAGGTTTCTGTCCGGATATGCATTTAAGCGAATTTCAGCGCTGTCCCCGATGTGCACATTGATCAAATCGTTTTCATACACGTCGCAAAGAATCCACACGTTGGAAAGATCTGAAATGGTGAATGGATTGGGCGAAGCCAATCCCTGCACGCCCGCTGCGTTCGTAACTTGCTGATCGGTGATCACTCCGGAAATCGGCGCATGAATATCGACCACGGTATCGGCGTGAGCCGGATTGCCACCAAGCACGTGAATCTTGGCGGTGGTGTTTTCCACATCTGTCTTAGCCTTGTCTTCGGTGTCCTGCGCAATCTGCAGATCGTTCAGCGAAATGGCGCCTTTATCAAAGAGAAGTTTTGAGCGCTCCAACTGCGTGCGCGCGAGTTGTTCGTCCGCCAGCGCTTTTCGATAATCTGAAAATGCGCCGGACATGTCCGCGCTTTGCACGCGCAGCAGCACTTGTCCTTTTTTCACCGTGTCGCCAAGCCGCGCCTTGATCTCCACCACCCGTCCGACCGCCAGCGAAATCACCGGCACGGTCCGCGAAATGTCCGGGCTCACAACGCCATTGACCACCAATTGCGATGTCGACACGCGCTCGATCGCGGTAAATAGCGGGTACTGCTCTGGATGATCCACCTCCACGATGTTAACGTCCTGCTCGTGTTCCACTTTTACCGGCGCGGGTGCTTCAGCCTTTGGGTCGGCCTTTTCTTCTCTGCATCCGGAGAAAAATAATCCGCACCAGAGCGCCAGAGCCGCGGTCTCATAGAGCCACCGTTTCTTCATGGAATGACCTCGCGACCCACGGCAAGATTTACTTGGTTCGCCGCACTCAAGTAGGAAGCGACTAAATTGAGATAGTTGAGCTGAACGGAACGGTAGTCAGCCTGAGCATTGAGGAAATCGAGAAGAGACGCGGCACCGTGTTCATAGGAAAACGCAATCGTGTCTCTGATTCTTAGCGCCTGCTGAAGATACCGATCCTTGTATGGCTGAAGGAGCGTCAGCGTGCTCGCA
>Ga0307479_10000987_pt1 | contig 25712 bp, 23 predicted proteins | sample atmos_gasesECM4C_FD_203743 | JGI IMG/M metagenome (GOLD analysis project Ga0307479, IMG submission 203743) | Hardwood forest soil microbial communities from Morgan-Monroe State Forest, Indiana, United States - atmos_gasesECM4C_515 | ecosystem: Environmental > Terrestrial > Soil > Temperate... | reverse complement strand
TGGGGAACTGGGCGTTGGCACCGGCGAGCGCCCCAAGCACTGAGCCGTCGATGAACGTCGTGTGGGACATGTCGACGACGACCGATGAGCTCCGCTCGGCGAGCGCCTGGAGCTGGGTCCTGAAGGCGTCCACGCTGGCGAGGTCGAGCTCGCCGTCGAGGGACAAGGTTGGTGCGCCGACGGCAGGGGTCTCCACCCGGATCGCACCTGGCGCCGGGCGATCTCGCAGAGCGGCCACGGCCCCCCTTCTGGCAGACGGAGGATTTCGCACGCAACCTTGGCCGAGGGCGGCCCGGCGCGCAAACCCCGGTGCCGCAGACGCCCACCGGGGCGGTGGGAAGCCAGATTCCTCGTTTGACCTGGGCATTTGCGTCCGGGGCCCGGGAATATCTGCCCGGGCACGGGGTTGACAGATAGGCACTCAAGATTGCTATCCTGAGTGCAGTCAAGAGATCGAAAGCCGGCGCCAGAGGGGTGACCGGTAGCTAGCACATGTGGAGGCACACGCTCATGCCCAAGGCCGTCGGAATCGACCTCGGCACCACGAACTCCGTGGTGTCCGTGCTCGAGGCGGGTGACCCCGTCGTGATCCCCAACGCTGAGGGGTCGCGCACCACACCCTCTGTCGTCGGATTCTCCAAGACCGGCGAGGTACTCGTCGGCGAGGTGGCCAAGCGTCAGGCCATCACCAACCCCGACCGCACCCTGCGCTCCGTGAAGCGGCAGATGGGGACCAGCTGGTCGGTCGAGATCGACGGCAAGAAGTACAACGCCCAGGAGATCTCGGCCCGCATCCTGCAGAAGCTCAAGAGGGACGCCGAGTCGTACCTGGGCGACACCGTCAGCCAGGCGGTGATCACCGTCCCCGCCTATTTCGACGACGCCCAGCGCACCGCCACCAAGGAAGCCGGCCAGATCGCCGGCCTGGAGGTGCTGCGCATCATCAACGAGCCCACCGCCGCCGCGCTCGCCTACGGCCTGGACAAGGAGTCCAAGGAGCAGACCGTGCTCGTCTTCGACCTGGGCGGGGGGACCTTCGACGTCTCCATCCTCGAGATCGGCGAGGGCGTCTTCGAGGTGAAGGCCACGTCGGGCAACACGCATCTTGGCGGTGACGACTGGGACCAGCGCATCATCGACTGGCTCGTCACCGAGTTCAAGAACACCGAGGGCGTGGACCTCTCCAACGACAAGATGGCGTTGCAGCGTCTCAAGGAGGCGGCCGAGAAGGCCAAGATCGAGCTGTCCTCGGTGCAGGAGACGCAGATCAACCTGCCCTTCATCACCGCCACCTCCGAGGGACCCAAGCACCTGGACCTGAAGCTCACCAGGGCCAAGTTCAACGAGCTCACCCATGACCTGGTGGACGCCTGCAAGGGACCATTCGAACAGGCCATCAGCGACGCCGGGTTGTCCAAGTCCGACATCGACCACGTGGTGCTCGTGGGCGGCTCGACGCGCATGCCCGCCATCCAGGACCTGGTCCAGAGCCTGAGCGGCAAGGAGGCCCACAAGGGCGTGAACCCCGACGAGGTGGTGGCCGTTGGCGCCGCCATCCAGGCCGGCGTGCTGAAGGGCGAGGTGAAGGACGTCCTGCTCCTCGACGTCACTCCCCTGTCCCTCGGCATCGAGACCAAGGGTGGCGTCATGCACCGGCTCATCGAGCGCAACACCACCATCCCCACCAAGCGCTCCGAGGTCTTCACCACGGCCGAGGACAACCAGCCCTCGGTGGAGATCCACGTGCTCCAAGGTGAGCGCGAGATGGCCATGTACAACAAGACCCTGGGCAAGTTCCAGCTCGTGGACCTGCCGCCGGCGCCGCGCGGCGTGCCGCAGATCGAGGTCACCTTCGACATCGACGCCAACGGCATCGTGCACGTCTCGGCCCGGGACACGGCGACCGGCAAGGAGCAGTCGATGACCATCACCGGCCAGTCGGCATTGGCCAGGGACGACATCGAGCGCATGGTGCGTGACGCCGAGGCCCACGCCGAGGACGACCGCCGCCGCCGGGAGGAGGCCGAGGTCCGCAACAACGCCGACACCCTCGTGTACCAGACCGACAAGCTGCTGGCCGATCAGGGTGAGAAGTTCGAGGGCGACGAGAAGGACAAGGTCACCTCGGCCCTGACCGACCTGAAGGAAGCGTTGTCGGGCTCCGACGTGGAGCGCATCAAGTCGGCCACTGAGGCGCTGGTGACCGCCAGCCACGGCTTCACCCAGCGGCTCTACGAGCAGGCCTCGGCGTCGTCGTCCGCAGCCGCCGGCGGCGGGAGCTCGAGCGACGGCACGAGCGGCCCGGCCGAGGACGAGGTCGTCGACGCCGAGATCGTCGACGAGCCCGGGGCATGACTGGCGAAGGTGTGACCGGCGCCGGCCAGGACACCGGCGCTGAGGACACCACTGGGACCGAGGACGCCGAGGTGGCCGAGGCCGAAGTGGTCGAGGAGGACATTGTCCTCGCCGAGGACATCGTCCGGCGCGAGCGCGATGAGTATCTCGACATGTTGCGGCGCGTCCAGGCCGACTTCGAGAACTACAAGAAGCGCATGGTGCGCCAGCAGACCGACCTCCTGGAGCGTGCCGCCGAGGGGCTCGTGCTCCGTCTGCTCCCCGTACTCGACGCCTTCGAATTGGCGCGCGCCCATCTCGAGACGGAGGGTTCGACCGAGAGCAAGGCGCTGCTGCAGGCGGCGAGCCTGCTGTCGGACACCCTCGCCAAAGAGGGCCTCGAGCGCCTCGTCGACGACGGAGTCGCCTTCGACCCAACCCACCACGAGGCGGTGGAGCACCAGCCCGCCGACTCGGTCGGCGACGACGACGCCGACAGCGGCCCGGTCGTGAGCGAGGTGCTGCGTCCCGGCTACCGCTACAAGGGGAAGGTGATCCGTCCGGCCATGGTGAGGGTGCGGGGCTGATGGCCGCCCAGCGCGAGTGGCTCGAGAAGGACTACTACGCCGTGCTCGGTGTGTCTTCGACGGCCACCGACAAGGAGATCACGCGCGCCTATCGAAAGCTGGCCAAGCAGTACCACCCTGACGCCAACCCCGGATCGGAGGACCGCTTCAAGGAGATCTCGGCCGCCTACGACGTGCTCGGCGACGAGGCCAAGCGCAAGGAGTACGACGAGATCCGCCGGCTCGGCGCGGCGGGCGTGGGCGGCTTCGGGGGTTTCCCGGGCGGCTTCGGCGGTCCCGGCGGCCAGACCATCCGCATCGAGGACCTTGGCGACCTGGGCGACCTCTTGGGAGGCCTGGGTGGGGTGTTCGGCGGGGGCCGGCGCCAGCGCGCCGCCGGGCCCCGTCGCGGCGCCGATGTCGAGACCGAGCTACACCTCTCCTTCGAGGACGCCGTGCGGGGCATCACCACCACCGTCAATGTGGCGGGCGAGGCCCGCTGCGAGACGTGCGGCGGGTCGGGGGCGGCACCGGGCACGACGCCGGTGACGTGTCCCCGCTGCGGCGGCAAGGGGTTCTTGGACGAGCCCCAGGGCCTGTTCTCGCTCAGCCGGGTGTGCCCGGAGTGCGCCGGGCGGGGCACCAAGATCGAAAAGCCGTGCCCCACCTGCAAGGGCAGCGGTGTCACCACCCGCACCCGGCCGGTCAAGGTCCGCATCCCGCCCGGGGTCGAGGACGGCCAGCGCATCCGGGTGAAGGGACGGGGCGAGGCGGGCCGCGCCAACGGGCCGTCGGGCGACCTGTACGTGGCTGTGCACGTGGGCAACCACCCGCTGTTCGCCCGCCGCGGCCGCAACCTCACCATCACCGTGCCGGTCACCTATCCCGAGGCGGTGCTCGGCACGACCGTCACCGTGCCGACCCTCGACGGTCAGGTGACGCTGCGCGTCCCGCACGGCACGACGCCGGGCAAGACCTTCCGCGTGAAGGGCCGGGGCGTGCCCGGGCACGGGCGCAGCGGCCCCGGCGACCTGCTCGTGACGGTCGACGTCACGGTGCCCGCCAAGCTCACCGACGAGCAGCGCGCCGCAGTCGAGCAGTTGGCGGCGTTGTCGGACGAGAAGCCGCGCGCCCATCTGGGGGTGAGCTGACTTGAAGGACGACACGACGATGTCCGGTCCGTCCCGGGCCGTGTACGTCATCTCGGTCGCAGCCGAGCTGGCCGGCATGCACCCGCAGACGCTCCGGTTCTACGAGCGCAAGGGTCTGGTCGAGCCGACACGCACCGGCGGCGGCAACCGGCGCTACTCGGAGGCCGACATCGAGCGCCTTCGTCAGATCGCCGCGCTCACCGCCGCGGGGCTCAACCTCGAAGGTGCCAAGCGCATCTTGGAGCTGGAGGCGGAGCTCGAGCGAGTGCGTTCGGAGCTGGAGCGGGTGCGGACCGAGGCGCGAGAAGCGGTGGAGCGCACCCACCGCTACTACCGACGCGACCTGGTGCCGCTGCGCCAGGCCACCGTGCTGTGGCGGTCCGGCGCCGCCAGACAACGACAGAACTGACGACCACGAGACCGAAGAGCTGAACCATGCCCCTTGACCCCAACCGATTCACGCTGAAGACCCAGGAGGCCCTGGCCGACGCCACCGAGCTGGCCCGCGCCCAGAACAATCCCGAGGTCACCCGCGACCATGTGCTCTCGGCGCTGCTCAACCAGCGCGAAGGCCTGGCCTTGCCCCTTCTGGCCCGCGCCGGCGTGGATGTGACCCACCTGCGCAACGAGGTGGCCGACCGCCTGGTCACCCTGCCCAAGGCGTACGGGGGCGCGCAGGTGTCCCTGGGGCGCGCCACCCACGACGCCCTCGAGAAGGCCGACGAGCTGCGCCGCGACTTCGGCGACGAGTACCTGTCGGTCGAGCACCTCCTGCTCGCCATGGCCGACTCGCTCGGGGTGTCGCGCGACGAGCTCCTCACCGCCCTACGCCAGGTGCGAGGCAGCCACCGCGTCACCTCCCAGAATCCCGAGGAGCAGTACCAGGCGCTCGAGCGCTACGGCCGAGACCTCACCGAGCTGGCGCGCCAGGGCAAACTCGATCCGGTCATCGGCCGCGACGAGGAGATCCGGCGCGTCATCCAGGTGCTGTCCCGGCGCACCAAGAACAACCCGGTGCTCATCGGTGAGCCGGGCGTGGGCAAGACCGCCATCGTGGAGGGCCTGGCCCGGCGCATCGTCGAGGGGGACGTGCCCGAGAGCCTGCGCAACAAGCGGGTGGTGGCCCTCGACCTCTCAGCCATGGTGGCGGGCGCCAAGTACCGCGGCGAGTTCGAGGAGCGGCTCAAGGCGGTGCTGAAGGAGATCACCGACGCTGAGGGCGAGATCATCACCTTCATCGACGAGCTGCACACCATCGTCGGTGCCGGGGCGGCCGAGGGCGCCATGGACGCCGGCAACATGATCAAACCCATGCTGGCGCGCGGCGAGCTGCGGCTCATCGGCGCCACCACTCTCGACGAGTACCGCAAGCACATCGAGAAGGACGCCGCCCTGGAGCGTCGCTTCCAGCCCGTGTACGTGGGCCAGCCCTCGGTGGAGGACACCATCGCCATCCTGCGGGGGCTGAAGGAGCGCTACGAGGTCCACCACGGCGTGCGCATCCAGGACGCCGCCCTGGTGGCGGCGGCGGTGCTGTCCGACCGCTACGTCACCGGGCGCTTCCTGCCCGACAAGGCCATCGACCTCGTCGACGAGGCGGCCAGCCGCCTGCGCATCGAGATCGACTCCATGCCCACCGAGATCGACGTGGTGACGAGGCGCATGCGCCAGCTCGAGATCGAGCGGGTGGCGCTGGCCAAGGAGACCGACTCTGCGTCGGCCGAGCGCCTGGGCCGTCTCGATGAGGAGCTGGCCAACCTGAAGGAGCAGGCCGACGCCATGACGGCGCGCTGGCAGCGCGAGAAGGACTGCATCGGCCAGATCCGCTCCTTGAAGGAGGAGCTGGAGACGGCCAAGGACCAAGCCGAGCGCCACGCCCGCGACGGGGATCTCACCCGGGCCTCGGAGATCCGCTATGGGCTCGTGCCCGACCTCGACCGCAAGGTGGAGGACGCCACCAAGTCGCTGGCCGAGCTGCAAGCCGACGGCGCCATGTTGAAGGAAGAGGTCGACGCCGAGGACATCGCCGATGTGGTGAGCCGCTGGACCGGCATTCCCGTGTCGCGCCTCATGGAAGCCGAGATGCAGAAGCTCGTGCGCATGGAGGACGCCATCCAAGCCCGGGTCGTCGGCCAGGACGACGCCGTTCGGGCGGTGTCGAACGCCATCCGCCGCAGCCGGGCCGGGCTGTCCGATCCCAACCGCCCCATCGGGTCGTTCCTCTTCATGGGGCCGACCGGCGTGGGCAAGACCGAGCTGGCCCGGGCGCTGGCCGAGTTCCTCTTCGACGACGACCGGGCCATGGTGCGCATCGACATGGGTGAGTATCAGGAGAAGCACACGGTGTCGCGGCTCGTGGGGGCGCCGCCCGGATATGTCGGCTACGAGGAAGGCGGCCAGCTGACCGAGGCCGTGCGCCGCCGGCCCTATGCGGTGGTGCTCCTCGACGAGATCGAGAAGGCGCATCCCGACGTCTTCAACGTCCTGCTCCAGGTGCTCGAGGATGGCCGGCTCACCGACGGCCAGGGTCGCACGGTCGACTTCACCAACGCCGTGCTCATCATGACGTCCAACCTGCCCGGCGACCCGGCGCAGTTCTTCAAGCCCGAGTTCTTCAACCGTATCGACGAGGTGGTGCGCTTCCGGGAGCTCGACCAGCACGACCTGCGTCGCATCGTGGACATCCAGCTCGGCCGCATGCAGCAGCGGCTGTCCGAGCGCCGCCTCACGCTGGAGGTGTCCGAGGCGGCCAGGGGTTGGCTGGCGGAGGCCGGCTACGACCCGCAGTACGGGGCCCGTCCCCTGCGCCGGGTCATCCAGCGCCAGATCGAGGACCCCCTGGCGCTGGCCCTGCTGGAGGGCCGATACGGCGAGGGCGACACGCTGTCCGTCGACGTCGATCCCGACGGCGACGGCCTGGTGCCGGCCTGACGTACAATCTGGCGTAATCCCGGGCAGTAACGACAGGAGACGCGCGTGCCCGCAACGGTGGTCGTCGGGACGCAATGGGGCGACGAAGGTAAGGGCAAGCTCACCGACCTGATCGCCAAGGACATGCACGTCGTGGTCCGCTACCAGGGCGGCCACAACGCCGGGCACACCGTGGTGGTGGACGGCACCTCGTTCGCCCTCCAGCTCGTGCCGAGCGGGGTGCTCTATCCCCACATCACCCCGGTGATCGGCAACGGCGTGGTGGTCGACCCCGGGGTGCTCCTCGACGAGCTCGACACCCTGGCCGCCACCGGCGTCGACGTGAGCCGGCTGGTGGTGAGCGGCAACGCCCACCTGATCATGCCCTACCACCAGGAGCTCGACCGGGTGACCGAGCGTTACCTGGGGAAGAACTCACTCGGCACCACCCGGCGCGGCATCGGCCCCGCCTACGCCGACAAGGCGGCCCGGGTGGGGCTACGGGTTCAGGACCTCCTCGACGCCAAGATCTTCCGGCAGAAGCTGGACGTGGCGCTCAAGGAGAAGAACGCCGTGCTGGCCAAGGTGTACAACCGCCTGCCCATCGACGCCGACACCATCTCCGAGCGCTATCTCGGCGAGTACGCCGAGCGCATCGCCCCCATGGTGGGCGACACGGTGGGACTCGTGCACGAGGCACTGGGCCGCGGTTCCAACGTGCTGCTCGAGGGCGCACAGGCGACCTTCCTCGACCTGGACCACGGCACCTATCCCTTCGTCACCTCGTCCAACCCGGTGGCCGGCGGCGCCTGCACGGGCACCGGGGTGGGGCCGCGCCACATCGAGTCGGTGATCGGCATCGCCAAGGCGTATGTGACGCGCGTCGGAGCGGGGCCCTTCCCCACCGAGTGCACCGGCGAAGTGGGCGACGTGCTCGTCGAGCGCGGGCACGAGTACGGGACCAACACCGGCCGGAAACGGCGCACCGGATGGTTCGACGCCGTCATGCTGCGCCAAGCGGTGCGGCTCAACTCGCTGTCGGAGGTCGCCCTCACCAAGCTCGACGTGCTCGACACCTTCGACACCGTCAAGGTGTGCGTGGCGTATCAGGCCGATGACGCCCGCTACGAGTTGCCGCCGTACCACCAGTCCGTGCTGCACCAGGTGGAGCCGGTGTACGAGGAGCTGCCGGGATGGCGCACCGACCTGTCCGACGCCACCTCGCTCGACGATCTGCCCCCCGCCGCCCAGAACTACGTGGCCTTCCTGGCCGAGCAGATAGGCGTACCCATAAAGCTGGTGGGGGTGGGGCCGGGACGCGACCAGTTCGTTCGTTTCGCCGCATGAGCGCGGCGTCGACTCGCCGAACTGCCGGGCTTCGGTCTCGCCCAACCGGGAGCGCCCCGTGAAGGTGTGCGTCGTCGGTTCCGGCGCCAGGGAGCACGCCCTGGCCCTGGCCTTGGCCCGCACGGCCGAGGTGGTGGTGACGCCGGGCAACCCGGGCATGGCCGGGATCTCGCCGGAGGGACTGCCCATCTCGGCGACCGATGTCCCGCCCGAGGACCTGGACGCCGCGCTGGTCGTGATCGGCCCGGAGCAGCCGCTCGTGGACGGCCTGGCCGACCGGTTGCGCGCCGAGGGCCGTCTCGTGTTCGGGCCGGGGGCGGACGGAGCCCGGCTCGAAGGGTCGAAGGCGTTCATGAAGGACCTGTTGTCCGAGGCGGGCGTCCCCACCGCCCGGTACGGCGTGTTCGACGACCCCGAGGCGGCGGCGGCATTCCTCCGGGAGCTGCCCGGCCCGTGGGTGGTGAAGACCGACGGGCTCGCCGCCGGCAAGGGCGTGCTCGTCACCGACTCCTTGGGCGAGGCGGTCGCCGACGTCAAGGCCAAGCTGTCGGGCGCCTCCTTCGGCGAGGCCGGGCGCACCGTGGTGGTGGAGGAGGGGCTCTCCGGCCCCGAGTGCTCGCTGCTGGCGCTGTGCGACGGCAGACAGGTGGTGCCGCTCCCCGTGGCCCAGGACTTCAAGCGCCTGTCCGACGGGGACGACGGTCCCAACACCGGCGGCATGGGCGCCTACTCGCCGGTGCCGCTCGTCGCCGACGGGGTCGTCGACCGTGTGCTCGACGAGGCGGTCGAGCCGCTCGTCGCCGCACTGCGCCGCCGCGGCATCGACTACCGGGGCGTGCTCTACGCCGGGCTCATCCTCACCGACGACGGTCCCAGGGTGCTCGAGTACAACGTGCGTTTCGGCGACCCCGAGACCCAGGTGGTGCTGCCCCGCGTCGACGACGACGTCACGGGCCTGCTGGCCGAGGCGGCCGCCGGGCGCCTGCGCAGCGACCCCAAGGTGGCGGCGGCGGCGTCGGTGTGCGTGGTGCTGGCCGCTCCCGGTTATCCCGGTTCGCCTCGCTCGGGCGACGTGATCGAGGGCCTCGATCATGTCGCCCAGGTGCCCGGCGTGACCGTCCTCCACGCCGGAACCGCGCTCGACGGGCAGGGGCGGTTGGTGAGTGCCGGTGGACGCGTGCTCGGGGTGCGCGCCGTGGCCGACGACCTGGGCACGGCGCGTCGGCGCGCCTATGAGGCCGTGGATCTGATCGACTGGCCCGACATGCACTACCGCCACGACATCGCCCAGGCCGCCGTCGAGGCGCTGTCCACGGCTCAAGCTCGCGCCGGCGGGGGTGGGCGGTGATCTCCCGCTACTCGCTGCCCGAGATGGCCGCCCTGTTCACCGACGAGGCGCGCCTGGCCACGTGGCTCGAGGTGGAGCTGCTCGCCGTGGAGGGGTGGACCGAGGTGGGCGAGGTCCCGGCCGAAGCTGCCGCCGCCGTCCGCAAACGGGCGCCCGAGGTCACCGGGGAGCTCGTGGTCCAGGTCGCCGAGCGCGAGAGCGTCACCGACCACGATGTGGCCGCCTTCGTAGACGTGGTGCAGGACGCCATCGGCCAGCCCGAGGGCTCCTGGTTCCACTACGGGCTCACCTCCTCCGACGTGGTCGACACCGCCTTGTGCGCCACGCTGGTGCGCGCCGCCGATCTGCTCATCGAGGCGTCGAGCGAGCTGGTGGCGGTGCTGAAGCGCCGTGCCGTCGAGCACATCGACACCGCCATGGCGGGGCGCACCCACGGGATGCAGGCCGAGCCCACCACCTTCGGCGTCAAGCTGGCGTTGTGGTGCCTGCAGGCCGATCGCGACCGCCGACGCCTGCGTTCGGCGCGCACCGCCGTAGCCGTCGGGAAGCTCTCGGGAGCGGTGGGTACCTACTCCAACATCGACCCCCGGGTCGAGGAGCACGTGTGCCGGGCCCTCGGGCTCGTGCCGGTGCCGGCCACGCAGGTCATCGCCCGCGACCGTCACGCCGAGCTCCTCTATGCGTGCGCGTCCGCCGGTGCCACCGTGGAGACCATCGCCACCGAGATCAGGCACCTGGCCCGGAGCGAGGTTGGCGAGGCGGAGGAGCCCTTCGGCGCCGGGCAGAAAGGGTCCTCGGCCATGCCGCACAAGCGCAACCCCGTGTTGTCCGAGCGGCTCAGCGGGCTGGCCCGGGTGCTGCGCGGCTATGTGCAACCCGGGCTCGAGGACGTGGCCCTGTGGCACGAGCGGGACATCTCGCACAGCTCGGTGGAGCGGGTGATCCTCCCCGATGCTTGTCTGCTCGCCTACTACGTGCTGCGCAAGACGGCCGGGCTCGTCGACGGGCTCGTGGTCCACGCCGAACGCATGCGCACCAACCTGATCGAGCAGTCGCTGGGCCTCGTGTTCAGCCAGTCGGTGCTGCTCCAGCTCGTATCCGCCGGCATGACCCGCGACGGTGCCTACCGTGTCGTCCAGCGCGACGCTCGAGCGGCGTGGGAGGAGAGACGGCCCTTGCGGGCAGTGCTGGAGGCGGACCCCGAGGTGACGCTGGACGCCGTCGCCCTGGACGAGGCCTTCAGCTTGGAGCGGGCGCTGCGATACGTCCCGAGGTTCCTCGACGCGCTCAAGGAGGTAGAGGAGTGAGCCTGACCAAAGTGCACAGCGGCAAGGTTCGGGACCTGTACGCCGTGGGCGACGACCAGCTGCTCATGGTGGCCTCGGACCGGATCTCCGCCTTCGACGTCATCCTGGCCGAGCCCATCCCCCATAAGGGGCGGGTGCTCACCGCCATGACCGTGCACTGGCTGGAGGCCTTGGCGGACCTGGCGCCGAGCCACCTGGTCACCGCCGATCCCGCCCTGCTGCCCGATGACGCCGCCCAGCTCGGGGACGTGGCCGGGCGGGCCATGTTGGTTCGCCGGGCCGAGATGCTCCCCATCGAGTGCATCGTGCGCGGCTATCTGGCCGGCTCGGGCTGGAAGGAGTACCAGCAGTCCCAAACGCTGCACGGCACGCCGCTCCCCGCCGGCATGGCCCAGGCCCAGCGCCTGGAGGAGCCGATGTTCACCCCGTCCACCAAAGCCACCGAAGGCCATGACCTCGACATCTCCTTCGACGAGACGGTGGAGCTCGTGGGCAAGGAGACGGCGGGCGGCGCCCGCGACCTGTGCGTCGAGGCCTACCGGCGTGCGCATGCCGCCGCCGAGGCGCACGGGATCATCGTGGCCGACACCAAATTCGAGCTCGGCTTTATCGACGGACAGCTGGCCATCTGCGACGAGGTCCTCACCCCCGACTCGTCGCGCTTCTGGCCGGCCGACGAGTGGTCGCCCGGCACCAACCCGCCCTCGTACGACAAGCAGCCGGTGCGCGACTGGTTGGAGGGAAGCGGGTGGGACAAGACCCCGCCTCCCCCCGCCCTCCCCGCCCAGGTGGTGCAAGCCACGAGCGATCGGTACGTGACCGCCTACGAGCGCATCTGTGGCCGGCGCCTGGCCGACTGGTACGGCGCCTAGCCCATGCGCTTCTCCGTCCTGGTCGAGGTGCGCCTGCGCCCCGGCATCGCCGATCCGCAGGGTGCCACCATCGAACGCGCCCTTCCCGCCTTGGGCTTCTCGGGCGTGGACGGGGTGCGGGTGGGCAAGGCGGTGCGTTTTGTCATCGACGCCGCCGACGAGGCCTCGGCGCGCGCCGAAGCGCAGGACATGGCCGAGCGTCTCCTGGCCAACCCGGTCATCGAGGAGGCGGAGGTCACCGTGAGCGCCGACGCAAAAGCGGGCGCGGCGTCATGAGCACCCGCATCGGCGTCGTGGTGTTCCCGGGCAGCAACTGCGAGCACGACGTGGTGCGCGCCGTGCAGTTGGTGGGCGGGGCGGATGCCGAGCTCGTCTTCCACGACCGCCGCGACCTGTCCGGTCTCGATGCCGTGGTGCTCCCGGGCGGCTTCGCCCACGGCGACTATCTCCGCCCCGGTGCGCTGGCTCGCTTCTCGCCGGTCATGGAGTCCGTCGCCAAGTTCGCCGCCGAGGGCGGACCGGTGGTGGGGATCTGCAACGGCTTTCAGGTCCTGACCGAGGCCGGCCTCCTTCCCGGCGCGCTGCAGAAGAACGCCGGGCTCCGGTTCCTGTGCACGGTGGTGCCGGTGACGGTGGTGTCGGACCGAAGCGTGCTCACCGCTCGGCTGACCCCGGGCCGGCATCTGTCGCTCCCCATCAACCACTTCGAGGGCAACTACACCTGTGACGCCGGCACCCTCGAGATGCTGCGGTCGGAAGGCCGGATCGTGCTGCGGTATGCCGACAATCCCAATGGCTCTGTCGACGACATCGCCGGAGTGTGCAATGCCGCCGGCAATGTGGTGGGGCTCATGCCCCATCCCGAGCGCGCCTGCGACGTGCTCCTGGGCAACACCGACGGGGCAGGACTGATCGGCTCGCTGGTGGCGTCGGCGACTTCGGGGACGAGAGCGCTCAGTCGCTCTTCGTGATCCCTGCTTGCGAGAGCACGTGGGCCGGCACCCCGGCCTGTCGCCAAGCGTTGTAGCCGATGCCCTTGCGCTCGCCGTAGGCCTTGGCCACCTTGACGAAGGCGCGCTCCAGCTCCGCCACGGCGTCGGCCGCACTGAACCGGCGCAATTCCGCCTCGAGGTCGGACTCCTCCTGGAGCAGGTGCAGACGCGACAGCGGGTCGGCGGTGGCGAGCGACGTGCGCACGTGCTCGAGCCGGCGCTCGATGCCATCGGGGGTGCGACGCCGGCCCCGGCGAGGGCGCTGGTGCTCGACCGCCTCGAGATAGCGGCGGACGGCGCGGCCTTCGTCGCGGCCGCGCGCCAGCGCCTGTTTGTGGGCGTCGGACATGGCTGGGTGCCGGGGCTTGGCGGCTGCCATAGAGGGAGAAGTATGGCCAAGCTGCCCTCGCCATGCAAAGAAATGGAACGGTGGGCATTTGGCCTTTTCGGCAGGGGCTATTTGTGGCCGTGCCGTGCCCGCCGGGCGGTACCGTGAGCAGCGTGTCTCCTCCCCCCGGTGCCGACAGAGGTGCCGGCCCGCCGCAGCTGCACCGGGCCTTGGGGCTGAGCGACGACGAAGCGGCGCACATCGAGGAGATCCTGGGCAGGAAGCCCAACCACCTCGAACTGGCCATGTACGCGGTGATGTGGAGCGAGCATTGCTCCTACAAGTCCTCGCGTCTGCATCTGGGGCGCCTCCCGACGACGGGTCCGCACGTGCTCGTGGGCCCCGGCGAGAACGCCGGGGTGGTCGACGTGGGCGACGGCATCGCCGTGGCTTTGCGCATCGAGAGCCACAACCACCCCTCGGCCGTGGAGCCGTATCAAGGGGCGGCCACGGGCGTGGGCGGCATCCTGCGCGACATCTTCACCATGGGGGCCCGGCCCGTGGCGCTCATGGACCCGCTCTTCTTCGGCCCGCCTGAAGACGCTCGGGGGCGCTGGCTGGTGGAGGGCGTGGTGGCCGGCATCTCCGGCTACGGCAACTCGGTGGGCGTGCCCACCGTGGGCGGCGAGCTCACCTTCTCGTCGGGTTACGCCCAGAACCCGCTCGTGAACGTGCTGTGCCTGGGGGTGATGCCCACAGAGCGCCTGGTGCTCGGACGGGCCAGCGGGGCGGGGAACCTGGCGGTGCTGCTCGGCGCCACCACCGGACGCGACGGCATCGGCGGAGTGAGCGTGCTGGCATCGGCCGGCTTCGGCGAAGACGAGGAGGGATCGGCCAAGCGGCCCAGCGTGCAGGTGGGTGACCCGTTCGAGGAGAAGCGCCTCATCGAGGCGTGCCTGGAGCTGCTGGAGCGCCATCTCGTGGTCGGCATCCAGGACCTGGGCGGGGCCGGACTCACCTGCGCCACCTCCGAGACGGCGGCGCGGGCCGGTATGGGCATGGACGTCGACGTGTCACGGGTGCCCCGACGTCAGCCCGGCATGGAGCCCTTCGAGGTCATGACCTCGGAGAGCCAGGAGCGCATGCTCGCCATCGTGACGCCGTCCGACCTCGACGCCGTGCAGGAGGTGTGCCAGCGGTGGGAGGTGCGCGCCACCGTGGCGGGCACCGTCACCGACGGCGCCGAACCGGGGGGCGCGGGCGGGCGGTTGCGCGTCCTCGACGGCGACGGCGCCGTGCTCGCCGACGTTCCCGCCGCCTCGCTGGCCGACGACGCCCCCTGTTACGACCGTCCGCTGGCGCCGCCGTCCGACCTCGAGGCGAGGCGCGCCGACGACCCGGGGGCGCTGGAGGCGCCTGACGACTGCGGCGCAGATCTGCTCGGCCTGCTCTCCGACACGTCGTGGGTGTACCGCCAGTACGACCACATGCTGTTTCTGAACACGGTGGTGGGGCCCGGCCACGGCGATGCCGCCGTGCTGCGGCTGGCTGCTCCGGGACTGCCCGAGAGCAGGCGCGGGCTCGCCATCTCGACAGACTCCAACCCGTCGTGGTGCGCCGTCGATCCCCGCCGGGGGACGGCGGCCACCGTGGCCGAGTCGGCCCTGAACGTGGCTTGCGCCGGAGCCCGACCGGTGGCGCTCGTCAATTGCCTCAACTTCGGCAATCCCGAGCACCCCGAAGTGATGTGGCAGCTGTCGGAGGCGATCGACGGGATGGCCGAGGCGTGCCTGGCCCTCGAGATCCCGGTGGTGGGAGGCAACGTGTCGCTCTACAACGAGAGCGCCGGCGCCGACATCGATCCCACACCGGTGGCGGCCGTGCTCGGGGTGATCGACCGCCTGGACCGTCGCCCGCCGGGGCTGGCCTTTCGTCCCGGCCACGGCGTCGTCCTCCTGGGGCGCACCGAAGCGTCGCTGGCGGGAAGCCGGTGGGCGACCGAGCGCCGCCGGCACGGGGGCGGGACCCTCTTCCCCTTGGACCTGGACGTCCACCGCCGGCTCCTCGACCTGGTGGTCCAGCTCGTGACCGGCGACGACGTGGTCGGTGCCGTGCACGACGTGTCCGCCGGCGGTCTCGCCGTGGCCCTCGCCGAGTGCGCCGTGGCGGGCGACACCGGGGTGGTGGTGTCGGGGATCACCGGCCACGCCGAGCTCTTCGCCGAGTCGCCGAGCCGCCTGCTCGTAGGGACGAGCGACCCCGACGCCGTCGTGGCGGCGGCCACGGCAGCCGGCGTGCCGGCGACGCTCATCGGTCGAGCGCACGGCGAGCGGCTGGTGGTCGAGGGCCTCGTCGACCTGGCCGTGAGCGAGCTGCGACGGGCGTGGCGGGCCGCCCTCCCGCTCGCCCTGGGCGAGCCCGTCCCGGCCTGAGCGGTCCGCCCTCCGGTCGGCGCCGCCTCAGGGTCGGCGGGCGGCCAGCTCCTCGAGCACCGAGTCGGGGACCTTCAGATCGCCCGTGCCCGTCCCCACCGACAACCCGGGCTTGAAGGTGCCGTGGAAGTCCGATCCCCCCGAGGCCACCAGACCGAGCCGGTCGGCGATGGCGCCGAGAAGGCGACGCTCGTCCGTCCCGTAGGCGCCGTAGGTGGCCTCCATGCCGGTGAGCCCGACCTCGGCCAGCTCACCCACCACCGACTCCAACACGGGGGGTTCGAGCCCGAGGCTCAGCGGGTGGGCCAGCACCGACACCCCGCCCGAGGCCCGCGCCAGGCGGGTCACCTCGGGCGCCTGCAGGCGTGCCTTGGGGACGTAGGCGGGACCGCCGTCGGCCAACCAGCGGTCGAAGGCGTCCTGGATGTCCTCGGCGGCGCCGTGGCGCACGAGCACCCGGGCGAAGTGCGGGCGCCCTACCCCTGCCTCTCCGCCCGCCTCGGCCACGAGCTCGTCCCACGACACCGGGACGCCCAGCTCGGCCAGACGGTCGATGAGCGCCACGTTGCGCCGTCGCCGGTCGTCGCGCAGCGCCCGTAACTCGTCCTGGAGCGGGCCGTCGCCCTCTTCGACGAAGTAACACAGCACGTGCACCGAGCCGCGCACCTCGGCTGTGCCCGCCACCTTGGGCTTGACGCACGACACCTCGCAGCCGGGGACCAGCTCCACCCCGACCCGGGCCGCCGAGGCGGCCGCCTCGGCCAGGCCGGCCAGGCTGTCGTGGTCGGTGAGGGCCACGGCCGAACATCCGGCCGCCGCCGCCAGCTCGGGGATGCGGGAGGGGACCTCCGAGCCGTCCGAGACGTTCGAGTGGGTGTGCAGGTCGATCACGGGTCCCGGCAGGCTAACCGCCGCCGACGGGCACGGTCAGGGCCCCGGCGGGCCTGCAGCCGGTAGGCTCGGGTGCGCGGCGCGACCCGGCCGCGGGACCAGGCGACAGCGGCTGGATGGGGCGTCGGAGGGCAGGGCAGCAGCACATGAGGGCGATGGAAAGAGGCCCCCGGTTGGTGATGGCCCGGTGGTGATGGCCCGATGAAAGAAGCGTGCGGTGTCTTCGGCGTGTACGCCCCCGGGCGGGGCGTGGCTCAACTCACCTTCGACGGCCTCTACGCCCTGCAACACCGCGGCCAGGAGTCGGCCGGTATGGCGGTGGGCGACGGTGAGGCCGTCACGGTGGTGAAGGACATGGGACTGGTCACCACCGTCTTCGACGAGCGCACCGTGTCGTGCCTTCCCGGCCACCTGGCCATCGGGCACACCCGCTACTCGACGACCGGCGCCTCGACGTGGCGCAACGCCCAGCCCGTGTACCGGGCGGCGGCGGGGGCCGGCTTCGCCCTCGGCCACAACGGCAACCTCACCAACACCGCCGAGCTGGCGTCGCGCGCCGGCATGCTGCCCGGGGTGGTCGCCTCCGACAGCGACCTGGTGGCCGAGCTCCTGGCTGGCGCCTCCGCCTTCGCCGGCGACCCGCAGGAGCCCCGTCCTCGTGCGCTCGAGGAGGCCGCCGCTGAGGTGCTCCCCCAGCTCGGAGGGGCCTTCTCCTTCGTGATGCTCGATGCCTCCCACCTGCTCGGCGTGCGTGACCCCAACGGGCTGCGCCCGCTGTGCCTGGGCCGGCTGGGCAAGGACGAGGACCCCGAGGGATGGGTGCTCGCCTCGGAGACGCCCGCGCTCGACATCGTGGGGGCCGAGTTCGTGCGCGAGCTCGAGCCGGGCGAGCTGGTGGTCATCGACGAGGACGGGGTGCGGTCGCGCCAGCTCTTCTCGGCCGGCAAGGTCGACCCCCGTTTGTGCATCTTCGAGTTCGTGTACTTCGCCCGTCCCGACAGCCGGCTGTACGGGCGCGAGGTGCACGGCGCCCGTCGTCGTATGGGGGAGCTGCTCGCCACCCAAGCGCCGGTCGATGCCGACCTCGTCATGGGCGTGCCCGAGTCGGGGGTGCCCGCTGCCGAGGGCTTCGCCCGGGCCAGCGGCATCCCCTATGGACAGGGACTGGTGAAGAACCGTTACATCGGGCGTACCTTCATCACCCCCGACCAGACGGCGAGGGCGGAAGGCGTGCGTCGAAAGTTGAATCCGCTGCGCGAGAACATCGACGGCAAGCGGATCGTCGTCGTGGACGACTCCATCGTTCGCGGCACCACCCAGCGGGCGGTGGTCCGCATGCTGCGCGAGGCGGGGGCACGCCAGGTGCACCTGCGCATCTCGTCGCCGCCGCTCATGTGGCCGTGCTTCTACGGCATCGACATCCCGAGCCACGAGGAGCTCATCGCCGCACAGAGCTCGATCCCGCAGATCGAGGAGTACCTCGGCGTCGACTCGCTCGCCTATCTGTCGCTCGACAATCTGGTGGCGGCCATCGACGCCCCCGGTGCCGGGTTCTGCACGGCGTGTCTCACGGGCGTGTATCCCGTGCCCGTGCCGGCCGCAGCGCTCGACGCCGAGTCGGGCCCGTCCTCACAACCCGCAACGGCACGCGCCTGAGGTGACCACCGAGGAGCCGGCGCGCCCGACGGCGGGCCCGGCCACCTACAAGGGGGCCGGCGTGGACATCGCCGCCGGCGACGAGGCGGTGGCCCGCATCAAGAGGACGGTGGCGGACACGGCGCGCCCCGAGGTGTTGGGCGGCATCGGCGGCTTCGGCGGCCTGTTCGCCTTCGACCCGGACCGCTACCGCCATCCCGTGCTGGTGGCGTCCACCGACGGGGTGGGCACCAAGGCCGCCGTGGCCGCTGCCACTGGCTGCTACGACACCCTCGGGATCGATCTGGTGGCCATGTGCGTGGACGACGTGGTGTGCACGGGGGCCGAGCCGCTGTTCCTCCTCGACTACGTGTCGGTGGGGAAGCTCGATCCGCGGCAGATGGAACAACTGGTGGGGGGAATCGCCCTGGGATGCCGGAAGGCCGGGTGCGCGCTGCTGGGCGGCGAGATGGCCGAGCACGGGCCTGTCGTCTCGCCCGGCCATGTCGAGCTGGCCGGCTTCGCCGTCGGGGTCGTGGACCGCCACCAGATGCTCGGCCCCCAGCGAGTGGCGGCCGGTGACGTCCTCGTGGGCCTGGTCTCCCCGGGTCTGCGCGCCAACGGCTACACCCTGGCCCGCCACGTACTGCTGGAACGGGCGGGACTGGCCTTGGACGGACCGGCGTGGCCGGGGGCGGGCAACACCTTGGCCGACGAGCTGCTCCTGCCGTCGGTGATCTACGCCCCGGCCGTGCTGGCGGTGTTGGGGGATCTGCCCGACCGCGCTGTGCACGCCGCCGCCCATGTCACGGGCGGCGGCATCGCCGGCAACCTGAGCCGGGTGCTCGCCGACGGTGTCGACGCTGTGGTGGAGCGCTCGACGTGGGAGGAGCCGCGCATCTTCGACGAGATCCGACGGCGCGGTGACGTCGATGACGACGAGATGCAGGCGGTGTTCAACTTGGGGATCGGCATGATCCTCGTCGTGGACAGCGACGCCGCCAGCGCGGCGTGCGACGTGCTCAGGCGGGCTGGCGTCAGCGCCGTGGAAGTGGGTCGGGTGGTCGAGGGCAGCGGGCGGGTGCAGCTGGTGGCGCCGTGACGACGGCGATGACGGAGGCCGAGCGACTGGCGGCGCTGCGGGCGCACCTGCTGGCGCACTCGGTGCGCAGGGGGGACTTCGTCCTCAAGTCCGGCCGGCGCTCGACGTGGTTCATCGACTCCAAGCAGACCGTGTGCCGTCCGGACGGGATGCTGCTCGTGGCCGGCTCGGTACTCGAGGTCCTGCCCGCCGGGGCCACCGCCATCGGCGGGCTCACCATGGGGGCCGACCCGGTGGCGTTCGTGACCGCCGGGGTGGCCGCCGTGCGGGGCGGGCCCTGAAGGCCTTCAGCGTGCGCAAGGAGGAGAAAGACCACGGCGGCGGCGGGCGGGTGGCCGGTGCCCTCGACCCCGACGACAAGGTGGTCGTGACTGAGGACACGGTGACCCGGGGCACATCGATCCTCCAAGCGGTGGAGGCGGTGCGGGCCGTGGGCGCCGAGGTGGTTCTGGCGCTCGCCGTGGTGGACCGAGGCGGAGCGGCGGCCACGTTGCTCGAGCCGCTGGGCGTGCCGTTCCGGGCCTTGTTGGGCGCACCTGACCTGGGCTTTCCCTACGACGAGCCCTGAAAGGCCAATCCAAAGCGGCGGTGCCGGGGTATGCATGGCCAGGGTGATGCTCGGCCGGTGGCAACCCCCGGTAGGTTGACCTCCGAAGCACTGCCTGGCACCACCCACCACACACCACACACTCCCCATCGTGGGCGACCGGGAGAGGCTCGATGGCCGATCTGATGACCACCCCGGAGCGCAGCTCCACCCTCGGCCGGCGCTACCGGTTGGTGCGAGGCCAGACCGAGCACTTGGCCACGCCGCTGTCGGCGGAGGACCAGACCGTGCAGTCGATGCCGGACGTGAGCCCCACCAAGTGGCACCGGGCCCATACGTCGTGGTTCTTCGAGACCTTCCTCCTCGAGCCGAGCCTGTCCGGTTATCGGGTGTACGAGCCCGCCTTCGGCTACCTGTTCAACTCGTACTACGAGGCCGTCGGCGCCAGGCACCCTCGTCCGGCGCGCGGCGTCATCTCCCGGCCCGGAATCGGGGAGATCGCCGCCTACCGCGACTACGTCGACACCGCCATGGGACAGTTCCTCGAGGCGGCGCTGGGCCCGGAGCTGCAGTGGCTGGTGGAGCTGGGCCTGCACCACGAGCAACAGCACCAGGAGCTCATGCTCATGGACGCCAAGCACGTGCTGTCGTGCAACCCGATGAAGCCGCGCTATCGCCCGCTGCCCGCCGGGTCGACGGAGCCGGCCGTCGCCACACCGCCAGGCGCCGGTGCTCGGTGGCTCGAGCACGAGGGAGGTCTGGCCGACATCGGCCACGGCGGAGGGGGCTTCGCCTTCGACAACGAGTCCCCCCGCCACAGCGTCGCCCTCGAGCCCTACGCCGTGAAGACCGATCTGGTCACGTGCGGTGAGTGGGCCGACTTCATCGACGACGGCGGGTACCAGCGTCCGGAGCTGTGGCTGTCCGACGGGTGGGCGACCGTGCTCGCCGAGGAATGGGAGGCGCCGCTCTACTGGTCGAGCGGCCCCGTGCGCTGGGAGGTGTTCACCCTGCACGGGCCCAAGCCCCTCGACCGGGCCGAGCCCGTGGTGCACGTGAGCTACTACGAAGCCGACGCCTTCGCCCGCTGGGCAGGGGCGCGCCTGCCCACCGAGGCGGAATGGGAAGCGCTGTGCGTGGACGAGAGAGCAGAGCGAAGCGCCGAGGGACGCTTTCTCCAACCCGGCGAAAGCGGCGCCGTGCTCCATCCGGTGGCGGGTCGCAGTGGCCTCATGGGCGAGGTGTGGCAATGGACGTCCAGCGCCTACAGCCCCTACCCCGGCTTCCACCCCGCTCCGGGAGCGGTGGGTGAGTACAACGGCAAGTTCATGGTGAATCAGATGGTGCTTCGCGGTGGTTGCTGCGTCACCCCGGCCGACCACGTGCGTCCCACGTACCGCAACTTCTTCCCCCCGGCCGCTCGGTGGGCCTTCAGCGGCCTGCGCCTGGCTCGCGACATCTGAGCGCGTCACATGGGGCGGGCTCGCACACCGACCATCGACGTCCACGTCACCGAACAGGATCTGCGCGACGCCCTGCGCCGTGACGTCGAGACGGGACTGGGCGCTGATCCCAAGTGGCTGTCCCCGGTCTGGTTCTACGACGACCGGGGCAGCGAGCTCTTCGACGCCATCACCCGGCTCCCCGAGTACTACCTGACCCGAGCGGAGCGGCGGCTCCTCGAAGCGCACGCCGATGACATCGCCTCGTTGTCGGGCGCCGACAGCCTGGTGGAGCTGGGGGCGGGCACCTGTGACAAATCGCGGGTGCTCCTCGACGCCTTCGCCCGGGCGGGCACACTCGAGCGCTACATCCCGCTGGACGTGTCCGACGGGACGCTGGCGGCGGCGGCCTCCGTGTTGGCCGAGGAGTACCCGATGCTGTCGGTGCACGCCGTGGTGGGGGACTTCCACCGGCATCTCGAGTGCATCCCGGCCGGCGGACGGCGACTGGTGGCCTTCCTGGGCAGCACCATCGGCAACCTGGTGCCGGAGGAGCGCAGCCGATTCCTCTTCGACCTCGACTGTGCCCTCGGAAGCGGCGACTCGCTTCTCATCGGGACCGATCTGGTGAAGGACAGCACCCTCCTGCTCGCCGCCTACGACGACGCGGCCGGGGTGACGGCCGACTTCAATCGCAACGTGCTGCTCGTGCTCAACCGCGAGCTCGACGCCAGCTTCGACCCGCAGTCCTTCGTCCACGTCGTGCGCTGGGACGCCGAAGCCGGCCACATGGAGATGCGCCTGCGATCCACCGCCGACCAGGTGGTGAAGATCGGGGTGCTCGGCATGGAGGTGGCTTTCGGGGCCGGCGAAGAGCTGCGCACCGAGATCAGCGCCAAGTTCACGCGTGCTCAGGTGGAGCAGGAGCTTTTCGCGGCCGGATTCGTGGTCCGAGCCATGTGGGAGGACCCCGAAGGATTCCTCCTCACGCTGGCCTCGCCCTACTGCTGACCGGCGAGTCTCACTGACGCAGAGCGTCCAGGGCGGGTTCGATGGCGCGGTGGAAGGTCGGGTAGGCGAAGATCATCCGGCGCAGCTCGTGGGTGGGGATGCGGGCATGCACGGCCAGGGTGAGCATGCTCAACACCTCTCCGCCGCTTGGCCCGGCCGAAGTCGCTCCCACGAGCACCCCCCGCTCGGCGTCCTCGACCAGCTTGATGAATCCGTCGTTTCCCGGCCCATGGATCCAGCCCCGAGCCGACTCGGGGAGGGGCGAAAAGGCGGTCCGTACGGTGACGTCGGCCTCGTGCGCCTGCTCCTCGGTCATGCCGACCGAGCCGATTTCGGGATCGGTGAAGGTCACCCGCGGAACGGCGTGGTACTCGGCGCCCTCCGCGGCGCGCCCCAGGATGTCGTTCACGGCGATGGTGGCCTCGTACACGGACATGTGCGTGAAGGCACCGTGGTCGGTCACGTCCCCGATGGCCCACACCCCGTCGGTGACGCGCATGTACTCGTTCGTGGGCAGGGAGCGGGCGCCCTCGTCCACCCCGATGGTGGCAGCGCCGAGGGCGGTCAGGTCGGGACGGCGCCCGGTGGCGACGAGCAGGCGTTGGCCACGGACGGGACCGGTCCCTTCGAGGTCCAGGACCACCTCGTCGTCATCGGTGTGCGCGGAGATGATCTTGGCGCCGGTGTGGACGGCGATCTGCTCGGCGTCGAACACCTTCGACAGCAGGTCGCTCGCCTCGGGCTCCTCGAGCGGGATGAGGCGCGGCGCCACCTCCACCACGGACACCTGTACCCCGAAGCGGCCGAACATCTGGGCCAGCTCGACGGCGACGGCGCCACCGCCCAGCACCACGAGCGAGCGAGGTAATTGGTTGGCCTCGATGGCCTGGCGGTTGGTCCAGTAGGCGGTTTCCTCGAGACCCGGCACCGGAGGGGCCCACGCCACGGTGCCGATGTTCAGAAGGATGGCCCTCCGGGCCTCAATGCGCTCGGCTCCGACCACCACGGCCCTGGGACCGTCGAGTCGTCCGTGGCCGCGCACCAGGCGGGCGCCACGGTTCTGCAGACGCTCGACGGCGGCGTGGTCGTCCCAATTGCTCGTCATCTCCCGCACCCGCCTCGCCACGGGCGCCCAGTCCGGCTGCACCGTTGCCGAGCCGGCCATGCCGTTCACCCGCCGTGCCTCTGCCAAGAGGTTGCCGGCGCGAATCATCGTCTTGGACGGCACGCAACCCCAGTACGGGCATTCGCCCCCGACCAGGCGGTCGTCCACGGCGACCACCTCCAGGCCCGCCTCGGCCAGGCTCCCGGCGGCATCCTCGCCTCCCGGGCCCAGCCCGAGCACGATCACGTCAGCGGTGGTGGTCACGCTTGTTCGCTCCTTTTCGTGTTGGGCAACGGCGATTGGGCCGGCCGTTGCGGCACGTGCCAATGCACGTCGTCGATTCGATTTCTGGCAGTCGGGTATCTAAAGACCAGGTCGATCTGTACGTGGACTGCGACCTGAAAGCCGAGAGCCAATGCGCGACGGCACCGAGTCGACTTCGCCGGCAACACCCGCGTGCCACACCTGGCTGGACAGCAGCGCTTCCAGTGTGGCGCGGGCTCGTTCGGTCACCCGCTCCTATCTGTCCCTGAGCGACCGCCGATTCACGGAGGTCGACAGTGCCGTACTCGTCGTGAGCGAGCTGGTGTCCAACGCCGTCCAACACGCCAAGGAGCACGGCGACATCGAACTGGTCATGGACGTGCACGAAGGTTGTCTCCATGTGGAGGTGCTCGACGGCGACCCGAGCCCTCCTCGGGAGGAAGCACCCGAGCGCGACGAAGAGCACGGCCGAGGCCTGCGCATCGTCGACCGCTTGACTGACCGGTGGGGGTGGGAGCTGGTGCGCGGCAACGGCAAGCGGGTGTGGTGCGATCTCGAGCGTTCGGCCGGCTGGCGGCGCTGAGCAGGCGCGGCCGTCGACCCGGATCATCTGGGTATCCGATCAGAGCAGCTCTTGGAGCGCAGACATGGTTCGTTCCCGTTCGGTGAAGGTCACCGCCACGAATTCGGTGACCCCGCTCTCTCCCAGCTCGGCGATCTGTGTCCTGACGGAAGCGACGTCGCCGGCGATGACCACGTCCCCGGGGCCTTCTGCGCCTTCTCGATCCAAGACGGCGCGGTAGGCGGGGAGCCCCCCGTATACGGCGAAGATCTCGCCGGCCCGGACTCGGGCCTGGGCGACGTCGTCGGTGACGGCCACGGGAAGTGCCATGACGACGCGGGGTTCGGGCCTCCCGGCCTCTGTAGCAGCGGCGCGGATGGAGGGGACCACGTGGGTGATGACCGTCTTGGGCCCGGTCATCCAGGTCACGGTGCCGTCTGCCACGGCGCCTGCCAGGCGCAGCATGCGGGGCGCCAACGCCGAGAGGAGCACGGGGACACCGAACGCCTTGTCGGGGTCGAGGGTGATGTGGGCGGTGACCTGGCTGCCCGCGAAGGAGACCTTTCCCTCGCGCAGCAGCGGCAGGAGCGCCTGCAGGTACTCCTCGGTGTACGAGGCGGGCCGGGAGTAGTCGAGGCCGTGCAGAGCCTCGATGACCACCTGATGCGAAGGACCGATGCCCAAGGTGAGCCGTCCGTCCACGGCGGCGTTCGTGGTGAGTGCCTGCATGGCCAGGGCGATCGGGTGGCGGGGGTAGATGGGGACGACGCCGGTGCCCCATTCGAGGCCACGAACCTCTCGGCCGGCGACGGCGAAGGCCGTCAGGGTGTCGAGACCGAAGATCTGGCCCGCCCACACCGAGGGGAACCCCGCCTCCTTGGCCTGTCGAGCGCTGTCGACGAAGTCCTCGAGCCGGTTGCCCCCGATCCACAGGCCGATGCGCATGCAGGCACTGTAGGTTGCCGGCCTGCCGACCGCCTCCGACGCCAGGTGCCTGCTGAGGCGGCGGCGCGATGCGACCATAGGCCGGTGCGGTGGACGGCGTGGCGACGGACGGCCTTCGTGATGGCCGCCGTCAGCGGGGTATCGCTGTCGGGCTGTGCCACTGCCCCGGCGGCGTCCAGACGCGGTGAGGCGCCGGCTCACCGACAGGCGGTTCACCGGGTCACCACGACCACGACGAGCTCGACGACAACCACGATCGATCCCGGCGCCCTCCCCCAGACCGACGAGCTACCCGCCGCTGACACCCCGCAGTTCTCCGCCGAGATGACCGCGCTGTGGCAAGGCGTCGTCGACGACTCGGTGCAGGCCGCCATGCCATCGTTCTTTCCCGAGCAGGCCTACGTGCAGGTGAAGGCGATCGTCGATCCGGAGGCGGACTTCCAGAATCGTCTGGTCGGGGAGTTCGGGCTCGACCTGGGAGCAGCCCACGCCCTTCTCGGTGCCAGCCCGTCGTCGGCCTCGTTGGTGGGCGTGCACGTGCCCAGCCAGTTCGCGCACTGGGTGCCCCCCGGCACCTGCTCCAACCGGGTCGGCTACTTCGAGGTGCCCAACTCCCGGGTC
>Ga0307479_10000986_pt1 | contig 25740 bp, 15 predicted proteins | sample atmos_gasesECM4C_FD_203743 | JGI IMG/M metagenome (GOLD analysis project Ga0307479, IMG submission 203743) | Hardwood forest soil microbial communities from Morgan-Monroe State Forest, Indiana, United States - atmos_gasesECM4C_515 | ecosystem: Environmental > Terrestrial > Soil > Temperate... | reverse complement strand
CGTCGACATTCCGCTTCCCCTTTCTTGATCTTAGCTGCCAACATCGTCGCGGCTGAAATCCCGAGCGCATACCGATAAACGTAAAAGGCCGAATAAAAATGCGGGATCCGTAAACACTCCAATTCCAGCTCCGGATCGATCGTGATCTCTGAACCCAGATATTCCTTCAGCAACCCGCCATAGGTCTGGCGAAAAAACTCCAAGGTAAGTCCACCGTTTGATTCCTCGGTCTCATGAATTGTGCGTTCAAACTCTGCGAACATGGTTTGATGGACCAACACCGAACGCAATCGTTCCAGGCTGCGGTCAATCAGGAAAGCCCGGATATTAGGTTCGGTGGTCCGGTTCAACCAAAAATCGGTCAACAATTCTTCGTTGACCATGGCGGCAACCTCCGCCAGAAGAGCCGGCGGTTTATAATACCGGAACGGCTGACTATTCTGCGAGAGCCAGGTATGCATCGAATGACCGGCTTCATGGGCAACGGCGAACACGCTCGAGATTGTAGCCGGCCGATAATTGATCAGTATAAACGGCGGATTACGATAACTCGACGACGAGAACGATCCCGACCGTTTGCCCGGGGTCTCATACCGATCAACCCAGCGATCATTAAAACCATTTTGTAACCCTTGGACGTACTCTTTCCCTAACGGAGCCAAGGCTTCGCATACCAGATCGATCGCTTCAGTGAATTGGGTATGAACCTGGATGTCCGGTGCGATCCTGACGAACGTGTCATAGTAATGAAGCTTACCCCTGGCGAACGTCTGTCGGCGCAAGGCATAGTACTGGTGAACTAGCGGAAGATAGCTGCGGACCGATGCCACCAGATTATCGTAGACGGCTACCGGTAGGTTCTCCTGGAATAGAGCAGCAGCCAGCGCCGAGGAATACCTGCGGCTGCGTGCATAATAGACATCGACCCGCACAGAGGCCGCCAGAGCGCTAGCCAAGGTAAACTGGTGATTCTCAATTTGACGATAAAGTTTATGAAATGCCCGTCTGCGCGTTCCCCGATCCAGGTTAGCCAGAAGCGAATCTGCTAACCCAAGGGTTAACTCGATTCTTTCCCCATGGTTCGTCGTCAACCGGCCAAACTTCATGTCTAAATTGGTCAGTTGAGAAAAAATCTCTTTATACCCGGAAAGAGCGGAACCAGCGAGCGAGAGTAACCGCTCTTCACCGGCTGGCAACGTGTGGGATAAATAACGCCGTATCCGTTCCAGATAAATCTGCCAGGGCTCTAGGATCGGGTCCCTGATCAATTCCGCAAATTGATCATCGGTCAGGCTTTGAATTTCGGGCACCGCAAAAGCTCTGGATTCGGCGACCCGGGTCCCAAGATTCCGTAATTCTGCCCAGCGAGCGACATTCGCTGGTTCAGACCCATCCTCCGCTTTTTTTAGCGAAGCATAATGCGTCAGCTTTTCCAGGTCCCGATCAATCGACGCATCGAATTCCAAATAGTCCGCCAACCACACCGCCGACCGGCCCAGATACCCTTTAAACTCAGAATACCGCAGGTATCTTGCGCGCACTCCGTTCAGGACCCGCTGATAATCTTCCTCTACCCGGAACAGCTGCCCCAGATCCCAAGTATCGCTGACCGGAATCTCGTCCCTCCGATGAATCCTGACCGTCTGCGCCGCCATTCCAGAACAACGCTTCCCGAATAGGAATTAGCAAATAGCAAAGGAGCGCGGCGGTCGCTTCCACCGCCCGCTTCCGGGTTCTGCCTGGTCGATCACGGGCGTCAAGGAAAAGCCTTTTACTCTTGACCGCTGCGCGACGCCCTTGGTAAAAAAAATTTCTCCAAAAAAAACATATGAGTGACGAGCAACCTCCGGAGCAAACCCCAGGTCAATCGACTGCATGGAAACTCCAGGATCATGATATCAAAACAACGCGTCTTACTCGCCGCATGCTGCCCTTACTCTCGCTCGATATTGTTTTTTTGGGAGGCGGCGGCGCTTTGCGAGGATTACCCGCTAAACCCGCAAACAGACGATCGGACGCCCGATAACGGCGACTCGATAAGACCAGTAGACCATCATCACAGATCAACACTTCGAAATCTGCCAAAGCGGTTGAAAAACGTATGAAACTCGCTGAGCTGATCCAGCCGCTCACGACGCAAGAGTTCTTTTCTTCTTACTGGGAAAAGAAGCATCTAGTCCTTTCGCGCCAATCCCCGGACACCTACCGAGAACTCCTGTCCCTTGACGATATTGACCGCGCTCTTACGGAGATGGGTTCCCGCTACCCAGACATCACTCTCGCTACCGGAGAGAAGATACCCAGCGCTGCAGAATTTACCTTTGCGGACGGCAGCATAGATCCGGTCGCAGTTTTTAGAATGTTTTCTAAGGGAACCTCGATCGTTCTGTCGAACATGCAGCGCAAACTGTCAAAACTGACTGCGCTGTGTCGATCGTTGACCGCAGAAACTAGCATCCCGTTTCAAACAAACCTGTACTTAACTCCCCCGAGGTCCCAGGGCTTCAGGCTTCACTACGACACGCACGACGTTTTTATTCTTCAAATTGCCGGCTCCAAGAATTGGCGGATCTATGATTCACCAGTCGAGTTGCCGGCACGTGGGCGCGGTTATGGTACCTACAAGGAGACACCTGGAGCACTTTCAGATAAGTTCGTTCTCCAGCAGGGAGACCTCCTTTACATGCCCAGAGGGTTGTATCATGAAGCGATTTCGGATGAGTCTACTTCTCTGCACATTACCTTGGGCGCCAACTCGGTCACTTGGTCCGATTTCTTGTTCGAAGCCATGGCCACCGCGTGCCTTAAGGATGTCTCCTTCCGCCGCTCGCTACCTATCGGTTTCGCCAACCCCGGTTTCGACGTCAGCCAGGCCAAGAATGAGTTCCGGAAGCTGCTTGACGCCTTGCCAGATAAAATTGATTTCGAATCAACCTTAAACGGCTTCGCCAACGAGCTGATTCGTAACCAGGGTCCAGAAACCCGAGACCAGCTTTTCAACGTGATTGAAATTGATCGAATTGGGACGGGAAGTATCATCAGAAAACGACCAAATTTGATTTTCCGATTCGATAACACGGCCGACGGCATCAACCTTACCTGCTCGAACAACGAGATTCTGTTTCCAGAACTCACTCGGGAATCGCTGGATTACATTTTCAGCCATGACACCGTACAGGTCTCGCAGATTCCCGGGCCGTTGGATACTGAAGGAAAGCTCACTCTGGCAAAGCGCCTTGTGCTGGAAGGCCTGGTAACGGCACACGCACCATCGCCGTCATCGGCAAGCTAGAGAAACGCAAGCAGGGGTCGGATCTAAAACTTCAACTTCAACACATTCAAAGATAATGTGTTAAAGATTAGCCGGGACCCTTTGATATCGGCTTGGGAGATCCGGGCAACCTTGCTGGCACCGAACTCCTCACAGGCCGCGGGAATGGTTTCGAAGTGATTGGTTGCGAATCCGTTTCATCAGATAGAAACGTTGGTGGCCGGGCGGATAGTCCTCCAGTTTGCCGAAGACTTTAAACCCCAGTTTTTCGTAGAACCCAGGCGCCTGATAATCGAAGGTGTCCAAATAGATCACATCGCACCCTTGTTCGAGCGCCAACGCTTCCGCACGTCTCAGGAGTTCGCGCCCGATCCCTTCTCGTCGAAACCGCTGGTCGACGAAAACGGCCGAGACAAAGAAATGGTTCCAGTGGGTAAAACCTAACAACCCGCCGACGAATTCGCCGGTCTGGGAATGCACAGAAAACACGAATTCCTTCGAGTTTCGCGGCCCGGCCTGCGCCTCGTTAAAGGCGATTAAAGGATCGATGACGCGATATTGCTCTTCAGGCGTCGGCTCGGGTGTTAAGGTATAGGTAAGTTCCATAATTGGTCGTTTGGCCGGCTCCCGAGAATAACCCAGCGGCAGCCATTCCCCATCGCAATCGTTCTCGTCCTCGTCGTCGTCCTCGTCCTCGATTTGTTTTGGGCGTGTTCAGCGGTGTTCAGCTGATCGGACGGCAGATGGAAATATCGCGCTCGGTAATTCCAGCCTTCGAGGTTAGTCGCGCCAATCGAGGACGAGGACGATCGCGATGCGTTTCTATACCTCGAACGCCAGGATACAAGGCAATTTTTGCGGGTGCAAAAACCGCAAGAGGGTATACCCCAAACCAGCGGTGCCGCGGAATAAACTGGGTTGGAAGCAGAAGTTGTGTCCCAACTCGGAATTCAACCTAAAAAAAGCACTCCTGAGCGCTCGCTGGACAGTCTTGCCAAGCAACGTGTCTGCTTTCAGGCGTAGGTCTTCCTGGTCGAGTTTTTGTGTGGCATGCCAGAGAAGCTCTACCAGTCCTAAATTGCCGCAGCACCAGTGATCGAGGCCGAGTAGATCGGGGAAGTTCTGCCACGTCCGTTCGATTTCGCTGAATAAGGTCGGATCCTGCATCATGCGCCAACCCGTTAGCCGCGCTAACGTGATTCCGGGTGAACCGCTGCACCAAGCGCGCAACGAATTACCAGGACCTTGAGTGGTGGATGACCAATTTCTATCGGATTCAGAGTAGAATTTACGGTCTAAAGCAAAAGCTTGGCTTGCGATCGCTAAACCCCTGTCGTCGCCAGACGCCTCGGTCAGCTCCAAAGCGGCAAAGGCGATTCCAGCCGAACCGTGAGCGAAACCGAGCAACGCTTCTCCGTTCGGTCGAACCCATCCCTTGTCCGGTATAAATCTAGAGCCGAGCGTTTCCAGACCCGACTGCGCACGCTCCAGGAAACTTCTATCTCCGGTAGACTGGTATAATCGCACCAGGCAAACAATTGCTCCCGCCAGCCCATACACGATATCGGGGTCCGGTTCTGACGCGAGACGTTCGACGGAGATCTCTTCCCCAAACCGGTTGGAAAGCTCCAGCCACTGGTCTTGCTCGGTCAGCTTCGCCAGAACTAAACAGCCATAGGCGTAGGAAGCGAGTCCGTTGCAAATGCCTAGAGGGATGTTTTGTGGGAATCGACGACCTCGCAACCGCGAAAACAATGTATCGAGCGGTCTTTTTGAAATGGCAGTTCCTTCCGTGCAGTCCCAAGCTGCTAGAAAGATTGCGACTCCGATATCTCCCAAATAAAGTCCGTCACATTCATGCTGGGGAAGCGGCTGCTTCGTGAAGGTTGGCAAAGGCCACAGATTTTTTGCGGGGTCATTTCGGCTTTGGCGCAGAACCTCCCCGACCAGGTTACCAGTGATTTCTAGGATCTCGCCGTGTGTCTGACTCAGGCCAACAATTCTGGGCCGCCGTCTGAGCGATTCCTGGAGATTTTCGACGTGGTATTCTTCGCTTTCCGAGGACATGGCAAGCACCCGCTGTCTGACTGTTTCCAAGGGTGATTGCAAAAGGAAATGCGGGACCACAAACCCGTGATCGATTGTCAGCGCGTCCGAATCGAGCCGAACGTAGAACCTCGGGATATCGAGGTTTTCCAAACAGCGTACTTCCTGATCCAGCATCGCCTTCAGCAAACTCGACATATAATTACCCTTAAGCGCCGGTCGATAAAGCGTTTCAAAAATCAAGCTTCGCAGAACTCCGTCTGTCAGATTCTCAGCTCTTAGCGATTGCTTCGATAGCAACGCGTACATTTGTGTTGATCGGAAGATCAGTCGCGTTCGAGTGTTCGAAAAGGTTTGCAGGAAATTGATGAACGACTTCTTTCGGGCACACAGGAATCGGTAAAGGTGGCAGAAGCCATCGATGAGCGCGCGCTCATAGTCCCGCGGGTGTTGCAATGCACCACGGTAAGTGGGGCGGTTAGCCTTCTCCGGTGACTTATACCCGCGATCGGAACGCTTCATATCATCCGTATTCACGGCGTCCCAGTATGGCTGCGTGATCTCTGGCAGATTCTCCTTGGAACCGCTTAAGCCGCTGAGATCGCACGGAATATCAAGTCCGGCGATGTGCCAGTACGGGAGCATTCCGGTTTCGAGAACGGAACTGCGGCGCAGGTATTCCGGTGGATCCCGATCGGGAGGCGAACCGATCCGATCCGCTCTTTGGGCTTGCGGCTGAAAGAAAGTCTCGAGATCGATCGGAACCGGATCGCAGCCAGAGGCGACGATGTTTTCTAAAAGAAGGTCCTTGCCGTTCAGTGTGTGCGCGAGGCAGAGGAGAGCGCCGGCGTGTTCGAAAAACGTTTTTACCTCTTCGATTGAGTTACAGGGCTCCTGCCGGATGAATGCGGACCATCCGTAGCCTTCCTTTTCAAGCGAAGCCGGGAACTTCAGTTTGAACGGGAAACCTTCCGCGCCTAGCCATTCGTTGATTTGGGGCAACCGCGCCTCCAACGACATGTCTTTGGGCTTATAAAGCACCCGGGAGCCGTCCGAAAACTCGACAAGCAAGACTTGGAAACCTTCGTCGTGCCGGTCCGAAAGACCCGTGGAAATCGATTGGATCGGGTCGTCGCTTTTCAGTTCCGGAAAGAACGCATGGAGTTCTCCCCAATCGGCCGCAAGCCGTTTCACAAAGAGCTGAGTGGCACTAATCCAGTTCCTGAACACAACAAGGAGGCAACGAGCAAGGGCCGGGAAGCGGTCAAAGATCCGTTCTCCGTCCGATTTCAAGGATAACCTGACAAATTCTTCAAACGGTTGGCCCTTCCCACGCTCTTCTTCGAACAAGAGATGAACCGGCTCGGCGGCGACGCGACAGAGCTCCTCGAGCAACGATTGAGACAAACTCCGAGAAGCATCCTCAGAAATGAGCCGGCTATTCTCTCCGCCTCGGAAAACGAGGTCATGCGCGAAAGACGCGACGGGCGCCCACAGCGGTGCAAACGGTAGTTTGAGAGCAATAAAGGCTGGGTAAGCGGGGTAAGAGAAAGCCTCTAGGAAAGCATCAAACCGTTTACTTTGCCGATCCGGTCCGTGCCCAAGCCCCCCGAGGCAAAGTCGAGCCTGTTCCACCGAGAGGTCGATCGACGCGAGCCGCGCATCGAACAGCCGGTGGGTTGCGGAATCAAAGACCGCTCGCCAACGGTCCAGAAGGGCGGTCGTGTCTGCGGGATTCTGCTGGGGATCGGGAGCAGCTAGACGTTCTTTTAATGGAGCGCCGCGCTCCACTATCGAGGCAATCGATCCCCTCGTCATAGTAGCAAATAATATAAAGCCGCTGCCGAAGAACTCGGCGGCGGCTTTACTTACTTTTGGCCTATCGTCTTATCCAACGATGACAGTGGCCTCAATCAGGGCGTTGCACGAGTTATTATCGAACGTGCCGCCAGCAACATCTTCGAGTTGCTCATCGCTAACAGTCTCAGGCTTCTGGATCTCTTCGCTCATATTAGGATTTGGTTGGTGGGTTGGGTTGGGTTGGGAGTGCAGCTGATCTAAACCGGTATGGAAGGGAAGACGAATGTCTTACCCAACGATGACGGTGGCTTCGATCAGGGCGTTGCAGGAGTTATTATCGAACGTACCGCCGGCAACATCTTCGAGTTGCTCGTCGCTAACAGTCTCAGGCTTCTGGATCTCTTCGCTCATATTAGGATTTGGTTGGTGGGTTGGGTTGGGTTGGCAGTGCAGCTGATCTAACCGGTATGGAAGGGAAGACGAATGTCTTACCCAACGATGACGGTGGCTTCGATCAGGGCGTTGCAGGAGTTATTGTCGAACGTACCGCCGGCAACATCTTCGAGTTGCTCGTCGCTAACAGTCTCAGGCTTCTGGATCTCTTCGCTCATATTAGGATTTGGTTGGTGGGTTGGGTGTTTGGTTTGGTTTTTGGTTTGGTTTTTGGTTCTCGAATGCCAGGCTTGATAGCTCATAGCATCGGCTCTTGACCAGACAACATGCCTGTCTCCGCGCTCAAGAAGCCGCCCGCTATTGTTTCAAGCTCGGCATCCGAAAGGTTTGCTGCGTGATCCGGGAAATCCTTCGGGAGAACGATATACATTAAGTCGTCTGTTTCTCGTAACAGCACAACTTTAAGTTGATCCGGTAACGTTGTTCCTAGCGCTCGCTCAACGGCGAACTTTGGGTTCGCCAACAGGGACTCCCGAAACGCCTCGTCTTTCAAGGCCGCTCTAACCAGAGTCTCTTTTATATCTTTACGCGAGATGTTTGAGTTAGGATCCATTACAATCTCCTTTAGTGGAGCTCGACACCGACTTGCATGTCTGCACTCCCAATAAGCAATGGGTGTGCCACACCTTGGTGATAACACTTAAGTGTCTCATCATCAATTAGTTATGTCCTTATATCAATTTCTAGCCCGGGCACGCAACCGGCCCGAAAATGGAACGCCCATTCTCGAAAATGGAACGATAGCTCCATTTTTGGTTAGCCGACGCGCGAGACTTGGACAGAAGATCACGAAGGTCACAAAGACGGATCTAAAGCTAACCAAGACGGGTTTTTTACAGGAGGTAACGAAGGCAACGAAGGGCTGAGGCTCTGGGGTTCCTAAAGGCGCGCTGGACGTTCGGTTCCTTGAGCGTTCGTGTCTGCTGGGCCGAGCTTGCCGGAGCGTCGTTACGCGCGCCCGGTAGCGGTCCTGCAGCTGCCCAATCCTACAAGGTCTATGCCTTTCCCACCCAAATGACTTCACAGAACGGACGACTAGACCTCTCCCTAATTTATCTGCGTCCATCTGTGCCTGCCCGCCATAGCTTTAGCGACGGCTGTCCATCTGCGGTTAAAGGATTTTAGTCTTTGTTCGTGTCAATTCGCGTCCCGCCTTCGCGTCAATTCGCGGTCGGTTTTAGATTTCCCTTCGCGGCACCCAGCGGCTAACCGCTCACTCTTCCGGCTTCAGACGATGATGCCGGAGGAAATCCATGAACTTCTGATAATGGTCCGGCTTGATGTTGAAGAGGACGCTCATTCGGCGATAGCTGCCTCTAGCCGACAATAATCCCTGAGAGATAATCTCTCGTACCTGAACTCGGTTTAGATCGCGGTCGAGGAAAGGCTGATGAACAACATCCCAAAACGGCTGTCCGTGTTCGACCATGCTCTCGAATAGTTCACTCTTGCCGGTGTCGAGACCTGGCAGATTGGTTTGCCGTAACTCGCTAACAAAATGGTCCGGTTCTATATACTTCGATTCAGCCATCGAGAAGCCGATAGTAACAATGCTCCTCAGCTCTCTAACATTTCCGGGCCAAGGATAGCGCTCGAGAAACTTAATCGACGTCGGAGAGAAAGCCTTTTTGAGATTGTATTCCTGGTTCAGGTTTTCAACGAAGTAGTTGATCAGGAGTTTCCAATCCTCCTCACGTTCACGCAGTGCCGGAATGTCCAGCGGAAAATAGCGAAGGCGAAAATAGAGATCCTGCCGGAAGTGACCGTTGGCGATCATATCCCGCAGCGGACGATTCGTGGCAGCGATTATCCGAACGTCCACGGAATAGGTTTTATTCGAGCCTAACGGCTTTACCTCTTTTTCAGCGAGTGCTCGGAGCAGCATCGTCTGGGCGGTGGGAGGAAGATCACCGACTTCATCTAGAAAAACCGCACCACCCTCCGCAGCATCAAACAACCCTTTATGATCGGCAATAGCGCCGGTGAAGCTGCCTTTCACATGTCCAAAGAGTTTGCTAACGGTCAGGCTGCCTTCGCCATATTGCGGGCAGTTCACCACCACAAAAGGCGCTTTTGTCCGGGCGCTCAACAGATAACAGGCCTTAGCGAACAGCTCTTTGCCGACGCCGCTCTCCCCAGTGATCAAGATGGTTTGATTAAATTTAGCGAACTTCTGGACCTTATCGAGGGTGTCTCGCATTTTTGGGCTGACACCTAAAAGCTCGACGGATTGGTTGATTCCCCATTTTTCTACTGCCCGCACGCGAACCTGTTGGGCGACCTCGGTCAATGCGTCGTCGATCCCGCGGATAGCCGTGGTAGACGGGAACGGGACCACATTGGCGGTGCCATCGCTATTCATAGGAGCAAGACGCACAAGCCGGCATCAGGAGAATACTATAGTGGGACTATTCTAAACTCTTTTTTGGCGAACCCGCATGTGCCCGTTTACGGCTACGCTAACTGCCGTCGGGCCAGGTCAGCAAATGGACCCGCTTGATTCATGAGTTCGGTGTAGGTCCCAGCCTGAACAAGTTCTCCGTATTGCAAAACGAAAATCCGATCTGCGTTGATAATGGTGCTTAAACGGTGAGCAATGACGATCCGTGTTGCTTGCATAGCATCGAGACTCTCCGTGACAGTTCTTTGCGTTTCGTTGTCCATTGCGCTGGTTGCTTCGTCAAAGAAGATAATTCTGGGCCGATTCACTAACGCTCGCGCCACCATGAGACGCTGCCGCTGACCGCCGGAAAATGTGCCGCCGCCTTCGGATACAACGGTGTTCATGCCCATTGGCATATTTTTGATGTCTCGATCCAAGCCAGCCATTCTGGCAGCCTCCCACGCGTCGTTTAAAGTCTTAGTCGTATGCGAGCCGATGATGTTACGATAGATATCGGTCGGCATCAGCTTACTTGATTGCAGGACGACTCCAATTTGCCGCCGGACCTCTCGCAGGTCCAAAGAAGAGAGCTCCTGGCTATCGTAAAGAATCGCTCCGGACTCCGGTTTCTCGAAGCCAAGCAGCAGACGGAGCAGGGTGGATTTTCCTGAGCCGGAGCCGCCTACCAGCGCAACGAATTCCCCTGGTCGGATTAAGAGAGAGACATCCTTCAGAATCAATGGTCCGTCCGGGGTGTAGCGAAACGAGAGATGATAAACCTCTACTTCACCACTCAATTCTCCAGGATGAGCTTTAGCTTCATCGGTCTCAGGCGGAGTTTCGATGATGGGCCGTAGCCGCTGAAACAACGGAAAGATGATCAACAGGTCAAGAACGACCCCGCTCAGCGCCAACATGCTTGAGAGGACATTCATGAAGACGCCGTTGAAGGCGACGAACTGGCCCGTTGTCATGCCGAACTTATCATGGTTCGCGTCGGCTTGGTCTCGTAGCCAGCCGTAAGCGAAGAAAATGATTGCCGTCGCAATGACAGGAAATACTCGGCTGAAGACCTGGATAATGTTCGCGAGGAATCCGACCCGAAAGGCGAGTCGTTTCTGAGCCGAAAATTTGCGGGTCCATTCGCGGAATGCGGAGTCTTCTGCGCCGGAAACTCGGATCTTCGCGACTCCGCTGATCAACTGGAGAACGAGGCCCGTGATCAACCCGCGCATTCGGAACATGCGTCGCTGATTACGTAACTGCAGAAAATTGATGGAGCAGGGGAGCAGGACTCCTACCGCCACCAGAACGAAAGCGATGGCCGCCATCTGGAGGTTGTAAGAGAAAAGGAAGATCCCGGTAATCACAGCGCTGATTGCCCCGACAATCGCCTGCGTACCGGATTGAGAGATCGCTTGTCGAATCTGTTCGACGCCCAGCGCGCGGTCGGTGAGGTCGCCGGCCGTGTACTCTCGAAAGAAGGTGGAAGGCAAGTTCAGCAGTCGATCCCAGACCCCGGCTTGAACCGAGTAGTCCATCTTGCCGGTGAGCCGTAAGACGGCGATCGAACGGGTCAGCTCGAAAGCGAAAGTGGCCAGGGCTACCGCAAACAGCCCGATCGCAAACTGGGTTAACTGGCTGCGGTCAGCGGCTGGGATGATCGAATCAAAGATCTGACCGCTGAAGTAAGGCGTAACCATGCCTAGCAACCCGACCAGAATGCCCATTAGAAGGATGGTATGAAGGTCTGATTGAGAATCTCTCAATCCAAATTTAATCAACTCCCATGCGCCTAGCTTGGTCTCTGGTAACGGGGCATAAAATGAAACACCGAAGGGTGCCAATGTGGCTGCTACCGCCGGAGTTATTGGGATCCGGTCGGGCGTTCGTGGGTCTGCGAGTTCGTAGGTCTTGGGGCCGGTCTTAACGATCGCCACCGGCTCACGAGTCCCTTCGCGATAGGCCAAAAGCGAGCCATGGTCGGCCTCCCACCAATCGCCTCGGAGGGCCACCGCGCGGTAGCGAAATCGCGATGCCTTAGCGATGGCCCCGAGTTTGTCGCTGACCAGATGGAGGTCGGGCGGGACTTTAACGTGGATTCCGCAGGCTTCACCAACTACCCGGCAAGCCGCCAGTATCGGGTTTGCCGAAGAATCTAACAGGGTCCCGTCGCGGCCTTCCCCGATGGGTTCCAATACTGAGGCAATTTCGCGCAAGGCAGTGTCTCGCGATCGCAGGCCGGATGCTTCTCGCTCGCGAAGCCGGTTAAAATCATCGACAATCCTGAGCTTCTTATTAATGAATTCACACTGGAACAACACCTCATGGAAGAGAGCCAATCCCATCCAAAATGTGGGCTGGGTGATCGCAGTGGGTGTTGAAAAGCAGGAGAGAAGATTGTCGTCGTAGGATTCTACCCAAGTGTCAGGCGACAGAGGCAAGACCGGCACGCCTTCGCCGGTTAGGGAAACGCCTTCCATTCCTAAATAGAGTGCTTCTCCTCGCATTACTTGGATCCAAACAATCCCGCGGCGAGCCCGGGCAATCTTGCCACGTGGCAACAAAACTTGTTTTCCTCCAACTAAAACTTCGTCCGCTTTCGGCAACGGCCGAACATCGTGTGATACGCTGGCTGAAAGCTGTTCCAGCCACTGATCGACCAGTTGGCTGATCATGGCTGCGTATTCATGATCCCGCGCCAGACGTCGCAGGTCGTCGCGGCGAAGTTGGACTAACTCTGAACCTTCGTGCCCGGTTAGCAGAAAACAGTAATCCTGTTCTCGCTTGGTGAAATCCATGCCAAAAATCAGCGAGCCCGCCTCCAGCGAAAGAAAATGCGTTCGAGGTCCAGTGGCTTCCCCGGCTTCGAGCTGGACCATAAAAATCTCGATCCTTCCGCTGGCGATGAACCAGACGTTCTTCGATCCTTCAATGACGAAAGTTTGGTTCAACCGGAGAACCTGAAGTTCTCCAGCTTGAATCAATGCGTTGCCGATGCTCGGCGAGACAGCTGGCATAGCCTGGATCTATTAGCGATCCATGCTGTGGCAGCAGAATGTTCCGGCTGCGCCGGAACATTCTGCTGCGTTTGCAGGAACGTTTGTTAATTTCCAAGTCATCATCTTTTCAGGCTAATGGCTAATTAGTTTCGAGTAGGGCCCTCCCGCGTTCTTCATCGACTCGTGTGTCCCTCGTTCTACCACTTTTCCATATTCGAGCACGATGATCTCATCGCAGTCACGAATCGTGCTTAGCCGATGTGCCACGACTAAACAGGAACAGCCACGGCGACGCAGGTTCCGGTCGATGATTTCCTCAGTAGTTGGATCCAGAGCGCTGGTGGCCTCATCCAAGATCAAAAAACTTGGAGAATTCACCAGGGCTCGAGCGATTTCCAGCCTTTGGCGCTGGCCGCCAGAAAAGTTGACCCCGCCTTCTGCAACGGTGCTAGAAAGGCCTCCTTGTCTGCTGGCTACGTCCCCCGCTATGGCAGCGTCCTTGCACGCCAGCGTGATATGAGAGTCGGGGACTGTCGGATTCCACATCGTCAGATTGTCGCGAATCGTGCCTTCGAACATGAAGATGTCCTGATCAACCATACCGATTGAATTGTGCAGCAAACGCCGGGGGATCTGCGTTCGCGGGACACCGTCGAACAGAATTTCGCCGCTCCATGGTTTGAAAAGGCCGGCCACCAGTTTGGAAACGGTCGATTTTCCGCTACCGCTGCCGCCCACCAAAGCGACCCGTTCACCCGGACGGACAGTGAAGCTGAGGTTCTGAATCAAGGGTGCACCTAATGGGTTAAACCCGAAGGTCAGATTTCTGACCTCGAGCAGTCCGGTCAATTTGATCGTGGCATTGAACTGGGCGCTGACAGTACGGTCGCTGGCGTAAATAGGATCGAGTTCGTAGCGAAGGACGTCGTCGAGCCGGTTCAAATCGGAGCCGGTCTCCTGAAGCGCATTACCAAATGTCACGAAAGAGGTGATCGGCTTAGTGAACCCATCCATCAACGATTGGAAGGCGACCAATAAACCCACTGTCAAATGACCATCCATGACTCGCCAGCCACCAAACCCGAGGATCGTGGCCGAGATTAGCCCTTTGGTGAGAGGAGGCACGGCCGACAAGGTTTGACCGTAGAGATCCATGTCCTGTTCGGCTCGGATCGTTTTTGCCTGGTAACCTGACCACCGCCCGAAAAACTCGTCTTCACCGCCGGTCGCCTTCAGCGTCTCAATCATTTGAACGCCATTCATAGAGGTGCCGGTCATCTTTCCGCGTTCTTGCTGCAGCCGAAAGCTGGCATCGGTGCGGGGCCGTTGAACGGACTTGATCGCGATCAGATTGAAGAAGGCAAAGGCGACGCAGATCAACGTCAGCCAAAAATCATATTGGATCATGACGAGGGCAAAGAACAACAAGGCCATCAGGTCGAGTCCAGTCGTGACGAGCTTATCGGAAAGAACCTTCGCAACCTTATCGTTGATCAGCACCCGCGATCCGATTTCGCCGGCGTACCGCTGCGAATAAAACTCCATCGGCAGCTTGACCACATGGGTGAAGAACTTGGCGGAAGTTGTTAGAGCGAGCTTAGTTTCCAACCGCAATAGAAAATGGCGCTGCAACCAAAGCAGCAAAATCATGAAGCCAATGGAGACCGCCATGCAGGAGAGCAATGGGCGCAGAATGTTCGTCTTGTCTCCGATCAAGTACTGGTCGATGAACACCCGCGTGAATGCTGGGTTCACGATATTCGGAACTATGAGTAGCAAGCCGGTTAAAAGCGCAAAACTCAAACCGATTTCGAAGCCCGAAATGCGCCGGCGCAGTGCGGCCATCAGGCTGGGTTTCTCACCTCCAGGTACGAAGGCTGGGCCGCGGCTGATCTTCAGTACGACCCCGGTGAAAGAGGCCTCCAGCTCTTCGATGCTGATCCGACGAGGACCAGTAGCCGGGTCGTTCAAATGAACTTTTCCTTGGCTGACGCCTTCGTAGACCAGGAAGTGATTGAAATTCCAATAGAGAATAACCGGCGGTTCGGTTTTTAGGAGGGCGTCCAGCTCACAACGGACCCCGCTCGCCTCCAGCCCGAAACGTCGCGCCGCCTTCAACAAATTACTCGCCTTGCTGCCGTCGCGGGTTACACCGCATTCCATCCGGAGCTGCTCCAGCGGGCGCCACAGATCGTAATACCGCATGATGATGCCCAACGCCGCCGCCCCGCATTCTACGGCCTCCATCTGCAGCAGAGTCGGCGTCGTCACCCTAACCGGAAGCGCCCCTTCCGACGGCAGTGTGGTCTCCGTCATTTAAGCCCGAGGATTTCTTTGATTTTTGGAATCACGAAGTCGATCGGCGGCTTCTGATCGACAACAATCGAAGCTTGGGCCAACGTGCCGCTGAAAATCCCCGTTGATGGTCCCTGCGAAGAAGACCATCGGTATCCGCTCTTGGTCGACGGATCTTGATAAAGATCGCCGGTGATCTCAATAGGAGCTCCCTTGGTCGAAAGATCCTTCACTAACTCTTCGTTTCTGAGTACAACCTTCATGCCGTCCGGAGTGCTTGGGAAATAGGAAACGTTTGTCACTTTCCCGAGAATAAATCCATACTCTTCAGCCTTCACTGTAGAAGGTGAAACCCGAATTTCCTGGTTCGGCAGAACTTTTTTCCCTTCGGCGGCGGGGACATAGATTACCGCCAGCATCGGGGCGTCCTCAGCTTCTACGGTGATAACGCGGTCTTTTGCGGCAACCGGTGAGCCGCGCTCGACGAGCTTTTCGATCACTCGTCCCGAATAATTGCAAAGCACTTGAACTCCGGCGTTCCGCTCCTCGATATATTCCTGGAGCTGCAGCCTGGTGCTGTTGATCTCTTTCAGGCGCGCGTTTCTAGAGGTTTGAGTTTCGCGGGCTAACTTGATTTCATCCGTGGCAATCTGGCTCTCCTTGACTTGAGTATCCGCGACCTGACCCTTAACGCCGTAAAGGGCATCGCGCGCCTTGTTGACTTCAGCCTGAGTGGTTAAGCCTTTTTGCAGTAGGCTTTGTTTATTATCGTATTCCCTCTGGTCGGCCTCGATCTGAACTTTGTAGCTGGCAATGGCGTCGAGCAAGGCCTGATCTTGTTTCTTGTAGTCCGCAAGCGCGGCGGCGTCATTCTTATCCTCCCGAGCGCTCATGTCGGCGTCCTGCTCCTGCAAGACCTTTAGCTGGGCCTGGCTCGACTTGATCTTTAGCTCCAACTGCGCCTGGCTCATCTTTGCCACGACTTGGCCGGCCTTAACTTGATCGCCCGTTTTCACCAGCACCTGAGTGATAAATCCGTCGCTTCCAGCGGCAACATCGTAAACCGCGCCACCGCGAATCAAGATCCCGCTTCCTGCAACCGTATCGGGAATTCGCCCAAGAAACCCCCAAAGCACAATCAGGAAAAGGACGCCCGCCAATGCCGAAAGCGCCAGCCATCCCACGGGCGACGTGATCGACATCAGATAATCGAGCTGTTCTGGAGAAGAGAGCCGCTCCAGGGCCGCTTTGCGGAAGATAGTTCTTTCCGGCGGCGCCGCCCCGCCGTTAGTGGTGCCAGGGGGGGTGGCCTGAGATGTATTTGATGTTAGGCTCATAGTTCCGGTCCTTCACGCTTGGACCCGCCTCTTGGTTCAAATCCGGCAGAGTAACAAAAACGTCGCTTTTCAGCCGCATTTTCTCCACCGGGTTTGGAAAGCCAGGGGTTCGCATAACCGTGTCTCTGGTCAGCATTGTCGCCGTGTCATACCGAAGCTTAGCGATGGCCGACGCCATGCTCGATTTTGCATCCGCCAGTGCGGTTGCTGATTTGTCTAGTCCGGCCACGCCCTGAAACAGGTCGAGGAGGGTCGCGGCTCCCAGGCGGAACTTCTCCCGCAGATCCGTCACAGTTTTTTTGTAGTTTTCGACGGCCAAATCTGACTGGGTAACCTCGACCTGGTACTCCTGCATTGTGGAGATGTCGTTTTGAATGCTTAACTCGATGTCTCTGGAAATATCGTCCAGGCCGATAATGGACTTGTCCAAATCTGCTTCCGCGCTGAGCAACGCACCCTCTTTCTTATTGTTGGCGGGCGTCCAATTCAGTGAGACATTAGCATTAACCTGCGGGTCCACGGAATAACCTCCCCCTGGAGTGCCGGTCTGCCGGCCGTCAATGATGTCGGCGCCTCCCCCGATACTGAATTTGACATCGGGCCGCAAATCGATTCTAGCATGGTCGGACTTCAATCGTTTTCCGTCGACTTTCTCGATGGCTGCCAACCGATCGAGACGTCGCCCCAGCGCGACATCGATCAATTGAGACTCATTGATTCTTGAGAGAGCGGTTTCGTTTAGGCCCGGGAAATGGTCCGACGGAAACGGGAGCAAGCGCAACTGCTCTCGAGTTAACCCTAAGGTTGCCGCCAAGGCTTTCGCTGAATTCAAGACCTCAATTAGCGCAGCCGACCGGGCCGCAAAGGCCTCTGCCCGGTGAGCCAGCGCCAGTGGAACCTCAGTTTGAGCGATACCTCCATTCTTGGCCATCTCGTCGGTGAGGCTAAGTACCGCGGCGTTTACCCGGTAGGAGCGGTCCGCGTAGTAAAACTTCTCGAGCGCTGCCGCCTCTTTCCAGTAGGCCTGTATCGCGTCAAGCACCGCCTTGGTTGTGGTGTGCCCTACAGTCAACAAGGCGGCTTGATAGTCTTTACGCGCAGCCGTCTCGTCAGCCGAATTGAAGTACGTGCCAAATTTGGTGAGAGACATTCCCATTGAAAAAGTGATTTGGTGAACCGCGGGAGGCCATGCCAATTTGTTCTGGCTGTTTAAGAACTGGGGCGAGTACTCAACGCTGAGGTCTATCCCGTTTCGCAAAGTCTTGAAAGCGTCTGCGGTCGCGATCACGGTTTGCACTTCGGTCGTTGATGCATTCCCGCTGGATTGGGCGGCGTTCGCGGTCACGAGTTGGCTGATGTTGGCGTTCGGATTGGCTTTGAGCTGTGTCAGGGTTTGGGTCAGCGTCTGGGTGAGGACCTGAGTAATTTGGTTCTGAGTTGAGAAAGCTGAGACTGCGTTAGTACTGTTCGAGTTGGACAGCTGAGTCCTTACATAACCGAGAGCACCGATGAATTGGCTATCGTAATTTCCGGTCGCTTTCTTCAGCGCACCCCGGGCCGACTGCGCGTCTTCAGCACTCATGCGAAGGTCGGAATTTTGCATGAGAGTCAGACGTACTGCATCGAGCAACGAAAGCGGCGCAAAAAAGCTCGGGCGAAATCGGTGCACTTGCAGTGCTTCCTCAAACTCCTGATCCAGCCTGGTTTGGACTTCGGGAGCGAGGGCCGGTGTCGGGGTAGGAGTCGGAAAACCGACCGCAGGGATCAAAGGCTTTGTCTCTTCTTTTTGACCGGTCGGCAGCTGTGGCTCCACACTGGGAGTTGCTGTCGGCTGTTCGGCCTGCGGAATAGCTGGATTGGTCTGTGGTGTTGGTTGTTGTCCAATCGCTGGCTGTAAAAAGAGTAAAGAGATGCCGGCTAGAGCTCGCGGCGACACCCGGCAGAATATCGTTCGTTGGAGCGAACGGGGATTTCGTAGTAGCTTCATGGCGAGGTGATCCGAAAAGGTGCATGACGAATCGCTGCTGACGGAAGTTCTTTTCTCTCAAATACAAATTTTTTAAACAAGACCAAAAGTACGCGCCGGGCGAGGCACTGACCGGCCGGATGAGCTATGGAAGTCACAGTCGAAATCAGGGCGAATCAGCCGGTTTTGGTTTACAACGGGCGTTTGGACGAAGAAGCGGCAACCCGGTTCAATCGAGAGTTATCCGAGTGGGTCGAGCGGATGCTCAGTCGGAACGTCACGACCCTCATGCTCGATTTCTCCGAAGTAACCTTCGTCAGTGGTGTCGTTTTGCGTTCGATACTATCAATGGCGCGCCGGGTTCGTGCTCGAGGCGGCGCGATTTGCATCGCTAACCCCAGCATTGATGTCCAAGAGACTTTCGAAGTGATCCGATTCCGTGAGATTTTCGAGTCTTATGGCGGAAAGCTCACTATCGGTGCACCCCAGGTGGTCGAGACAACCCGAGCGCCCAGCCAGACTCCTCAGTTGGATATCCTGATTGGCGATCGAGCCTTGTTTTGCAAAGACGGCGACACCTTGGGGACTGAGGGGTCGTTGGGTGCCGAACTCTTTGCAGGTCTGCCCGGAGTCGGAGCTCGTCCGGTCCAATTTCAGAGTGATGGTTCTCATTGGTTAGCAACCGTGGCGCAAGAGCCTGGTTCGCTGGTCCGAGTGGACAACCAGGTAATAGGTCCTGGACAGCAAGCGATTCTTAAGGGCGATCATTGGCTGCAAATCGGCGAGGTGCGCGTGCGCCTGCACGTGACGCTGCCGGATGCCGTGAGCAAAGAAGGCGAACAGATCAACACACAAGTGGAGGGCGTTTTTTCGCGCACGACAGAATGGATTAACCGGACGCTGAAAGAGTAAGGAGCGGGATTGGTGGGATGGCGGAGGCCGGCACATGAGCACTGCAACACAAACGACAGGCGGAGGCGAAAAGCGGTTACCAAATCGCCTCGAGAGGTTACGCGCCGCGGACCCACAGTTCCGCGACTCTTTTGCGTCAGAGACGGTTGTAGCGGCGAAACGGGAGCCTGGACTGCGTCTAGCTCAGGTCGTGCAAATCGTGATGGAGGGTTATGCCGATAGACCGGCACTCGGTCAGCGCGCGCGCGAGTTAGTCACCAATCGGACGACCGGCCGGAAAATCCTCAGCGTACTGCCACGGTTCGACACCATCACCTATCGGGATTTGTGGGTGCGCGCCTGCGCCGTCGCCGGCGAATGGCACCATGACACTACACATCCCCTCAGAGCAGGCGATTTTGTTTGCATTCTGGGCTTCACCAGTCCGGATTACGCCACGCTACTATTGGCGTCTATCCATCTCGGCGCAGTCATCGTACCGCTACAGACAGGTGCCCCGTCAGCCCAGCTTGCCGAGATCATCGCCGAGACTGAGCCCCGCATTCTGGCCACAGGAATTGAATATCTTGACGGCGCCGTGAGTGCTGCGCTCTCCGGCACGATGCCACAACGCATGGTGGTCTTCGACTATGACTCTCGAGACGACGACCAACGCGAGAAGCTTGAAGGCGCGCGTCAGCGGATGGCAACGGCGAATTGCCGGATTGTCTTAGACACGCTTAACGCCGTGGTGAACCGAGCAAAGTCGCTGCCGGCGCCGCCCTTATATGTGCCCAACGCCGATGAAAACCCGTTGGCTTGGCTGTTCTACACATCCGGATCCACCGGTACGCCAAAGGGGGCGATGTTCACCGAAAGGCTCGTCATCACCACGTGGCTCAATGAATCGCGCATACCAGCCATCACCCTGAGCTTCATGCCGATGAGCCACATCGTCGGGAATAGCTATTTGATGCTGGCGCTGGCAAACGGAGGGACAAGTTACTGCGCGCCGAAGAGCGATTTATCGACGCTGCTCGAAGATTTGTCTCTGGCGCGTCCCACGATGATCTCGCTGGTGCCCCGTATCTGCGAATTGCTCCATCACCACTTCCTCAGCGAGGTGGACAGGAGGATTGCAAACGGTGCCGCCCCTGACGTAGCCGAAAAGGGCGTAAAACGCGAGATGCGCGAGCACATACTGGGCGGCCGCCTCTTATTGGTCGGTTGCGGCTCGGCCTCGTTGGCTCCAGAAACCCATGCGTTCATGGAGTCGATGCTGAATATGCACATACCCATCGGCTACTCCGGCACGGAACTTACCGGTCGCACCGTGCTCGTCGACGGTAAAGTGCAGCGTCCGCCGGTGATTGCCTACAAACTCGTGGACGTTCCGGAGTTGGGATATTTCAGTACTGACAAGCCCTACCCGCGGGGGGAACTGCTGGTGAAGTCCGAACGACTTATGGGCGGCTACTACAAGCGTCCTGAACTCACAGCGGAGAGATTAGACGAGGATGGCTTCTACAAAACCGGCGACATCATGGCCGAGCTCGGGCCTGACCGGTTGATGTATCTCGACCGACGCAACAACGTTGTGAAGCTTTCACAGGGCGAATTCGTCGCCACCTCGCGCCTGGAGGTGCTGTATTCGCAGGGTCCGATCATCCGGCAGATTTATGTGTACGCCAGCAGCGAGCGAGCGTTCTTGCTCGCGGTTGTAGTACCCGCCGAGGAGCTGGCTGCTCAGCTCGACGCCAAAGGCGGAGGGACCGACCAGATGAAGTCGGCGATCCGCCGCTCGCTGCAGCAGATCGCAAAGGAGCACCATCTCAACGGCTATGAAATCCCGCGTGACTTCCTGATCGAGACCGTTCCGTTCAGCTTGCAGAACGGTCTCCTGTCAGAACTCGGAAAGTTTCAGCGCCCGAAGCTCCAGGAGCGGTACGGCGACCGGCTAGAGCAGTTGTATGCCAAGCTCGCCCAAGACCAACTCAACGAACTTCGATCCCTGAGGGCCGGAGGAGCAGATCTGCCGGTACTGGAAACGGTGAGCCGCGCCGTGCAGGCTACTCTTGGGGTTTCGCGTGCAGACGTGTGCCCCGATTCCCGGTTCAGCGAGCTCGGAGGAGACTCACTTTCAGCCCTGACGTTTTCGATCCTGCTCCAGGAGATTTTCGGCATCGAGGTCCCGGTCGGCGTGATCGTCGGCCCAACGGGCGCAGTTCAGCATCTGGCAGACTACATCGAAGCCGAACGTAGCTCCGGCGCAAAGCGGCCCAGTTTCGCGACAGTGCACTTGCCTGGCACGTCCAAAGTGTATGCCAGCGAACTGACGCTCGATAAATTCATCGACGAACCGGTACTCGCCAACGCTGCGACGTTGCCGCTACCCAATGATGCCGTCCGTTCAGTCCTGATGACCGGTTCAACCGGCTTTCTCGGCCGGTTCCTCGCATTGGCATGGCTCGAGCGACTGGCCGAGCAGGACGGCAAATTGATCTGCATCGCCCGCGGGACCGACGCTGTTCAGGCGCGTCAGCGGATCGAATCCGCGTTCAACACAGACGCAAAGCTCGTCAACCATTTTCAGGCTTTGGCCTCCGATCACCTCGAGGTTCTGGCGGGAGATATCGGTTCGCCGAAGCTTGGTCTGGACGCCGGCACCTGGGCCCGGCTCGCCAGGACGGTCGATCTGATCGTGCACCCCGCTGCCCACGTCAATCATGTTCTGCCCTACAGCCAATTGTTCGCTGCGAACGTGGTTGGTACTGCCGAAGTTATCCGGCTTGCCATGACAACCAATCTCAAGCGGGTGCATTACATCTCGACCCTCGGCGTGAACGCAGTCACCGATCATCTGGTTGACGAAGACAGCGATATCCGCAGCTCTATCCCGGTTTGCGAGATCGGCCGGCGCTATGCCAAAGGCTACGGAATCAGCAAATGGGCCAGCGAAGTCCTTCTGCGAGAAGCCCACGATTTGTGCGGCCTCCCGGTCGCCGTATTCCGGCCTGGCATGATCCTTGCCCATCGCGTCTACTCCGGGCAGTTGAACGTCCCTGACATGTTCACGAGACTGCTGTTCAGTTTGGTGGTCACGGGCATAGCGCCATCGACATTCTACGCGCACGACACGCGTGCAGGCCGGCCGCGCGCCCGCTACGAAGGCATCCCCGTTGACTTCCTCGCCGAGTCGATCACAGAGATCGGCGCCCGGGATTCCGAGGGATTCCGTACCTACAATCTGTCGAGCCCTTACGACGACGGCATCTCGCTCGATACATTCGTCGATTGGCTTAACGATGCGGGATACCGAATAGAACGGATCAACAATTACGGCGAGTGGCTGTCGCGATTTGAAACTGCGATGCGATCCCTGCCCGAAGAGCAAAGGCAGAGTTCAGTGCTTTCGCTTCTTGAGCCCTACAGCTATCCCCAAACGCCCGTTGCAAAGTCCCGTCTCCCCGCCCAACGGTTTTGCGCGGCGCTGGAAGCCACCGGCTTTGATATTCCGCATCTGTCAGCGGAGCTGATCAACAAATACGCTGCCGACTTGCGGCACCTCCGCCTCATCTAGCAGTGCAGACGTCAGGAGGGAGGACGTGATGCCGCTCGCGAAACGCATTCAACGCCGCAGATGGCAATGATTGGCCATCAAGACGCAACCGTACAGTCGGACTCCGAAGCGTTTATATTAATATTGAGTCGTTGGCCATAGGGCGGTGGCCGTTCAAATAACTTGGTTTTGCCGCCAGTGCATTTTGCACGATATTTGAGCGTTAGGCTTGCGTTATAAGGTGTTAACACCCAGGGTCGAATGACTTAAATATCTGATAGTAAACATGTTACATGTTGGGCTCGAAAATTGCTAAAATGAATGGCGTTGCGGATTCCATGAGAGCCCTGATTATTGACGACGAGAAAGCAATTCGAAGTTCCACTGTTATCGCTATCCGAGCCGAAGGACACCTGGCTGAAGCCGCCGACAATAAGGCGGTCGGTTTGCTGAAACTACAGGAAGACGCTTATGACTTGGTCTTTCTCGATCTCCGATTGGGAGATGAAGACGGGCTGGAAGTTTTAGAAGACATCAAGCGCTCGTTTCCTCAAGTCCAAGTCGTCGTATTTACCGCTTATGCGTCTGTCGCTTCGGCCGTGACCGCGATGCAGAAAGGCGCTTTCGATTATCTGGAAAAGCCGTTTACACCGGAAAATCTTCGCCAAATTCTGGTTCGGCTTGAGAAGCAGCGAAAGCTCGAAACGAAGATCGTGGAGTTGCAGGCAGAGATTGATTTGCAAAATCCGACGCTCGACTTTTCTTCGGATGACCTGGCCATGAAGTCGGCGATCGAGATGCTGTTCAAAGCGGCGCCGACTCAGGCAGCGATTCTATTGTTGGGTGAGAGCGGAACCGGCAAAAGCGTTTTGGCTAAGGCGATCCACGACCGCAGCGAAGCCAGAGACGCGCCTTTCGTTACCGTGAGTTGTCCGAGCCTGTCGCGCGAATTACTTGAGAGCGAACTGTTCGGCCACGTCAAAGGCGCTTTTACTGGCGCCATAAGAGATACCTGGGGCAAGGTCGCAGCCGCAGAGGGCGGGACTCTGTTTCTGGACGAGATCGGGGAACTACCTCTGGAGATCCAGCCGAAATTGCTCCGATTGTTGCAAGAACGGCAGTATGAACGAGTAGGGGAACATAAAATCCGAGTTACTCATGCCAGGGTCATCGCCGCCACCAACAACGATCTCAAAGAGCGGGTCCGCGCCGGTACCTTCCGGGAAGATTTGTACTATCGGCTTGATGTGATCTCAGTACGCGTTCCGCCTTTGCGCGAGCGAATGCATGACTTGGAACGTCTGACCAAATCGTACCTTGATTTCTTTGCTCGCCAGCTTAGCCGGCCGCGATTGGCCTTTAGCGACAGCGCCTGGAAGAGAATCGATAGTTATCGTTGGCCCGGTAATCTGCGTGAACTGAGGAACACCATTGAACGAGCGGTCATCTTGGCGCCGGATGATCTAATCGCAGAAAGATTCGTTCCGGAAAACCCGCCGGCCGCGTTGGACGCCAAAGTTTCCATAGGTAGCGACATTAGCCTGGAAACGTTGGAGGAAGCGCATATCCGCAGCATCTTGGGGCGGGCATCAAGTTTAGATGCAGCCGCCAAGACCTTGGGGATAGACCCGGCGACGCTATACCGAAAACGGAAGCGGCTAAATCTGCAGTGAGCCTGCATCGCTCCCCATGCGCACGCATTGGAGAGCGATGCAGGCTATGAGCCACTAGGCAGACGATAACGTCTGCCTAACGGCTTGACTTGAAGCCCTGTCGGTACACTCAATATTAAAACTTTTGAAGAGGCTGCAGCCTTCCGGGCTAACTATGCTGCGTTGGCGACTTACACTGGGCTTATTGGCGACCCTCCTCATTCTGCTGACGGTCGGCATTTACGGTGTCTGGTTGTTTAATGACCTTGGTCGCGCCGTCGACAAGGTGATGCGGAACAATTACGACAGTATCCGCGTTTGCCATGGTATGCGGGTAGCTACCGCCCAGGTTAACAGTTTTTATTCTCGAGCCATCGACCGGCCGACCTTACCTTACGATCAAACGGCGCCCCTGGATAAAACGGAGAAGGAGTTTACGGCCGGGATTCCTATTCTCGAGCGGAACGCTCGGGACCCGGAAGAGAAACGACTAGTCAGCGAGCTAAAACAGGTCACGACCGACTACGTCAGTGTTTATCGCCTCGCTTTTCGTCAATACTTCGCTCGCGACTCGGCTATTCACGATTCCTGGGCGAAGATTCCTCAGCTGACCCTCCAGATCACCAATCTCGCCGAGAACATCTTACGTATAAACGAAAAGCAAATGTTGCAGGCGAATCACGATGCGCGACGCAAGGCAACAGAGTCTATCCGGCTTCTACTGATTGCGATGGTGAGTTCCGTCATCGTTTTCATTTTTACTTACGCCAGACTAGGGCGCTCGTTAATTGATCCGATCCGCCGGTTAACTCACTCTGTTCGAGATCTGCGCTCCAAAGAATTCGATCACCTGCTTCCGGTCCAAAGCCGGGACGAACTCGGCGAGCTCACCAGTGAATTCAACCGGATGGCCCAGGAGCTGCGCAGTTTTTACCGGGAAACGGATCGCAAGCTTATCGAGTTAAACCAAGTCATCCGCGCCCTGCTGACCACGTTGCCTTATCCTCTGTTTATCTTAGATGAACATGATCGCATCTCCCGCTTGAATCCGGCGGCGGAGACGCTCATGGCCAATCTGGGGACCG
>Ga0307479_10000985_pt1 | contig 25750 bp, 24 predicted proteins | sample atmos_gasesECM4C_FD_203743 | JGI IMG/M metagenome (GOLD analysis project Ga0307479, IMG submission 203743) | Hardwood forest soil microbial communities from Morgan-Monroe State Forest, Indiana, United States - atmos_gasesECM4C_515 | ecosystem: Environmental > Terrestrial > Soil > Temperate... | reverse complement strand
CGCCACCGCGATGGCCATCAACCCAATCGGCCCGCAGCCCGTCACCAAAACCGTCTGCCCCGCCACCGGCCCGGCCAGCACCGTGTGCACCGCATTCCCCAGCGGATCCAGAATCGCGCCGTAGTGTTCGGGAATCGCCGCATCCAGCTTCCAGATATTCGTTGCGGGAATTTTCACGAATTCCGCGAACGCCCCGTCCTGATCGATCCCGATGATGCGCAGGTTCTGGCAAATGTGCGCCTGCCCCAGCCGGCACTGGTGGCAATGCCCGCAGTTAACGTGCATCTCCGCGCTGACGAAATCCCCCGCCTTGACCGCGCGCACCTCGTCGCCCGCCCTTTCGACCGTGCCGCAGAATTCATGCCCCAGCGTCACCGGCGGCTTGATGCGTCCCTGCGACCACCGGTCCCACCCATAAATGTGCAAATCCGTCCCGCAAATCGAAGCCGTCTTCACCCGCACCAGCACTTCGGTCGGCCCAATCAAAGGCACCGCGACCGTATCCATCTGCAGGCCCTTCGCCGCCTGCATTTTCCGCAACGCCTTCATCGTCCCGGCCATCGGCCTCGTCCCTCGCTCAACACACAAACCCCGATGCTAACACACCAGTAGCACCGGCTTCAGGCCATGTGCAGGTGAACCCAGCCGCGTCCGATCCCTTTGTCCCAAATTCAACTTTTCGAATTTCTAATTTCAATTTTCCGATTTCACTTCGCCTGCTCCACCGCCCAGGCATTTCCGTTCCCCGCAGCGAATCCAAATAGCTGCTTTCTGCTACCCTCTCCTTGTCGTTCTCAGCATCGGCGAAACCTATGTCCACCCCTCGTAGTCTCACGACCCGGCTCCTCCTTCGCTCCCTCATCGCCGTCATTTTCGTCGCTGTATTTCTTTTCGTTCCCGCTGGCTCTCTCCGCTATTGGCAGGGATGGGTCTTCATGGCCATCTTGTTCCTCCCCATGCCGGTGACCTCGGTTTATTTCTTGAAGCGCGATCCCCAGCTCGTTGAGCGCCGCTTGCGAACAGAGGAAAAGATCACCGAGCAGAAAACCATCATTCGATGGGCACAATTGGTTGCCTTTGCGTCCTTGCTGATCCCCGGATTCGATTACCGTTTCGGCTGGTCTCGCGTCCCGCTTTGGCTTACGATTCTTTCCCAACTCTTCGTCTTCGCCGGCTACCTGATCACCCTTTGGGTCATGAAGGAGAACAGTTTCGCCTCTCGCACCGTCCAGGTCGAGGAAGGGCAGCGCGTCATCTCCACCGGACCCTATCAGCTCGTCCGCCATCCCATGTACTTCGGCGCAGTTCTCATGCTGCTCTTCACGCCGATGGCGCTCGGCTCCTGGTGGGCGCTCCCGGGCTTCCTCCTCGTCATCCCTTTGATCGTCCTCCGCCTCCTCAACGAAGAAAAAATGCTCTGCCGCGACCTCCCCGGCTACTCCGACTATTGCCTCCGCACCCGCTCCCGCCTCCTCCCCCTCCTCTGGTAACTCGCCAGTGGCACAGACTTTAGTCTGTGCTCTTCTTACGTTTACGCCTTTGTAGCCGGCCGCCCCATACGCCGCATCCCGACCGTAGCGGAGGGATCTCTCGCTTCGTCTTTGCCCTCCTCGAGCAGCGCCCAAAATCGTCCCGCCGCCTAGCCAGCACCCCTCGCCCAAAGACCCCACCTGGCAGAATTTTTCCCTTGTTTTTCACAGGTTTCGGGAGTAGTTTTCCACACACCTTGCAATGTCCTGTACCTCCTCATAATTACTCCTACGGCAATGCAAGGCTCAAGGTGCTTTGTGTCTCTCTCTCCGCAAACACCTTCCTACTCGCGGCGCCATACCTCTCGCGTCGAAACGCCGGATGGTGTCTGGGCCTATTGGCGTTGTAATGGTAGGGATGAAGTTTCCCGCGTCCGGGACCTCAGCGCGGGAGGTCTGTTTCTTGCTGCCCCGAGTCCGCGGCCAGTGGGCACGAAAGCCAGGCTCGATTTTCTTGTCCAGGAAGGCCAAATCCGGACCGAGGCCATCGTGCGGCATATTGAGCCTGGTAACGGACTGGGATTCAAATTCACAGCCGTGACAGAGCAAGACTCGCCGCATCTCGCAGCATTGCTTACCAGGCTTCGGTTCCTCTCTCGTTCCCGCGGTAAGCCGTAGGCGCACCGCCGCCTTCTATCGCCACCTCCGCACCCGCTCCCGCTCCCGCTCCCGCCTCCTCCCCTTCCTCTGGTAACTTCTTTCGGCGGAACTCTTCGCTCGGCCCCCTCCACGCTCATCCCGCAACTTCATTGACCAGGCCACCTCGACCACATAAGATACGCGCCAAAGCAGGTGTATCTTGCTGGGCGAATCCGTCTCTCACTATCGCATTCTCCGCAAACTCGGCGCGGGCGGCATGGGCGAGGTATTCGAAGCCGAGGACCTTCGCCTAGGCCGCCATGTCGCTCTGAAGTTCCTACCCGACGCTTTCGCCAACGACGGCCAAGCTCTTGAGCGCTTCCAGCGCGAAGCCCGCTCCGCCTCCTCTCTCGACCATCCCAACATCTGCACCATCTATGAGATCGGCGAACATGAAGGCCGCACCTTCATCGCCATGCAATTTCTCGAAGGCCAGACGCTTCGCGAGCGCATAGCCGGCCGTCCTTTCGAGTTGGATTTTCTTCTCGACACCGCCATTCAAATCGCCGACGCCCTCGACGCCGCTCACTCCAAAGGCATCGTTCACCGCGACATCAAGCCCGCCAACATCTTCATCACGGCTCGCGGTCACGCGAAACTCCTCGACTTCGGCCTCGCCAAGAACACCGGCGCGACTCTACAACGAGGCTCGGCCTCTCAAGCCGGTGCCGCTACCCTCACCCAGGATCTCCTCACCACGCCCGGCTCCGCTCTCGGCACCGTCGCCTACATGTCTCCCGAACAAGCGCTCGGCAAAGACCTCGATGCCCGCACCGACCTCTTTTCCTTCGGCGCCGTTCTCTACGAAATGGCCACCGGCATCCTTCCCTTCGCCGGCGATACCTCCGCCGCTGTCTTCGATGCCATCCTTCACAAGGAGCCCCTGTCCGCCTCGCGGTTGAATCCGGGCATGCCGGACGAACTCAATCGCATTGTGCTTAAGGCCATCGAAAAGGATCGCGACGTGCGTTTTCAAAGCGCCGCCGAGTTGCGTGCCGACCTGAAGCGCCTCAAGCGCGACACTGACTCGGGTAAGACTCTCGCTGAACACTCCGCTGCCGTTGCGTTGCCTCCCAGTCAGGCCCGCACTCGCCGGCCGCTCTATGCCGCTCTTGGAGTTCTTGCGGCATGCATCGTGCTTCTGATTGTTTGGTTGCGCTCGCCCCTTCCTCCGCCCCGAATCCTCGGATCCAAACAAATCACGAACGACGGTTTGCAGAAGCTGAATCTGGTCACCGATGGCAGCCGCATCTATTTCATGGAGAGTTCCGGCAGCCGTCAATTCGCCGCGCAAGTCTCCATCGCTGGCGGCCAGGTCGCCCCCATCGAAGCTCCCGGTTTCATTGTGGATGTATCTTCGGACGCCTCAGAGCTGTTGGCTTCAATCGGTGGACCCGAGGATCACTCGTTCTTTTCCCTGCCGCTCCCCGCTGGCTCTCCTCGCCGCCTCGGTGACATCGTCGGCCACCATCCCGTCTGGGCCCCTAATGGACGGCTGCTCTTCGCCAGGGATAACGATTTGTTCCTTGCCGAGCATGACGGCGCAGCACCGCGCAAGCTGCTCACCGCCCCGGACCGCCCGGAACATATGCAGTTTTCTCCGGACGGAACTCGCTTCCGTTTCGACGTCTTTAACACCGTCAACAGCACCCGGACGATTTGGGAGGCCAATGCGGACGGTTCCTCCATGCACCCGCTCCTTCCCAGCTGGAATAATCCTCCAAACGAGTGCTGCGGCTCTTGGACGCCCGACGGCCGCTATTACGTTTTTCAGGCTCTGCGCGACAGGGCCAGTAACATCTGGGCCTTACCCGAGCATTCCTCAATATTGCGGAAAGCGTCGAACCAACCCTTGCAGCTCACCACCGGGCTTCTTTCCTTCGGTGCTCCGGTTCCCAGCAAGGGTGGCGGGAAGCTCTTCGTCATCGGTGCGCAGCTCCGTGCCGAGTTGGTCCGCTACGATTTCAAGTCTGGTGACTTTGTTCCCTATCTCGGCGGGATTTCCGCTGGCGAGCTCGATTTTTCACGCGACGGCAAATGGGTCGCTTATGTCAGTTATCCGGATGATACTCTTTGGCGGAGCAAGCTCGACGGTTCCGAGCGCCTCCAGCTCACCTATCGTCCCCGGCGCGCCGCTCTCCCTCACTGGTCCCCCGATGGCAAGACCATCGCCTTCAGCGCAACTACGCCGGGCAAACCCTGGAAAGTTTTCGTCATCTCCCTTGATGGCGGCGCGCCAGAGCCCATCACGTCCGCAGAATCTATTGAGAACGATCCCACTTGGTCTCCCGACGGCACCACTCTGGCCTTCGGCAGTAACGACAATTTCCACCCGGAGAGGATGATTGTCCAACTTTTTGACGTGAAAAACCGTCAGCTCTCGCGCATGCCAGCTTCCGAGCCGGTCTTCGGACCTCGTTGGTCGCCCGATGGCCGTTCCATGGCGGTGATTAACTTGGACAACTCTCGCCTATTGCTTCTGGACGTGAAGACGCAAAAGCTGCATACGCTTGCCGCGGGCCTTGGGTTTATTGGTTACCTTGCCTGGTCACCGGACAGTTCCTACGTCTACTTCGATACTGGACTGACTCCGAACCCCGGCTACTACCGCGTGCGCATCACAGACGCCAAACTCGAACGCCTCGTCGATCTCAAAAGGATCCGTACATTCCCCGATCAGTTTGGCCCCGGTTCTTGGACCGGTCTCGCCCCGAATCAAACTCCTCTCTTCGTCCGCGACATCAGCACCCAGGAAATCTACGCCCTCGATGTCGAATTCCCTTAGCGCACGATTCTCACGGTTCCCTGGGATTGGATCGCGCGCCAAACGGATGCTTGGCTGGCCGCGTTCTGGTTTTACGTGTGGGGATTTTGTTCCCCTTCGCACGACCAGGGCAGAAAACCATGGTCACCCGTTTCCCCGCCAGCCGCTCAAGCAGACTCCCGCTATCCCACGGCAAACAAACCATTTAAAATAATCATTGACATACTATACCAATATGCTATAATGGTTTCGTTAGAGCGGCAAGATTCTTCTCCGCCCTGTCAGCCATGCCCTCCCGGCACGCGGTCCTTCTAATCCTCCCTTCCGATCGCAGTTGTCCTATTTGGTCGTACCTCCGTACAGGTACGTTGCCCCGACTTATCTCCTTTGTTTCTCACTCTTCGGAAAACACCCGGGGGTGTGTGTGGGTATTTTTCCCATTTTGGTACCGCACCGGCAGCGTCGGTGATGGGAACTCACGACTTTGCTCAACTTCTTTCTTTTCACATTCTTGCGCACTCTTTTGCACTCACCAAAATTACAACCCTTTTCTTTTCAAACAGTTCCTCACTCTTTGCCAAAAAACACCCGGGGTGGGGGTACCCTCTCGCCTTCGACTTTCAGGCGTTTCGACGTTCGCACGTTCGGACGATCTCAGTGTTTATCCCCCTTGTTTCCATTACAATCGCTGCGCTTCCATCCGGGGGAGAAATGAGTTTCAGCCAGCGTCTGGACGAAATCCGCACCGGTTTCGAGCGCCCCTTCTGGGTCGCCAACATCACCGAACTCTTCGAGCGTCTCTCCTACTACGCCGTGTTTGCTTCTTTGGTCCGCTACCTTCACGAAGTCCTCAACTTCCCCACGGAACGTGCCACGCGTTTGACCGGGCTCTTCGGCGGCCTGGTATGGTTCATGGCTATCTTCGGCGGAGCAATCGCCGACCGGCTCGGCTTTCGCCGTGCTCTTTCCCTCGCCTACCTGATCCTCGCAGGCTCGTATTTCCTGCTCGGCTCGATCGGATCTTCGTGGCTCGCGCCGGTACGAAGTTTTTTGCCACTGGTAGTTCTCGCGACGATTCTTCTGGTTCTGCCTCCCCTGGGGGTTGCACTTGTGAAGCCTTGCGTGGTCGGCACGACCGCGCGGGCCTCCAAAGAGAACGTCCGTTCCATCGGCTACTCCATCTACTACACTTTGGTGAACATCGGCGGCGCGCTCGGACCTTGGCTTGCGGGAGTAATCAACGAACATCTGCCAACTGCCGTCGTGTTCCGGATGGCGGCTCTGAGCGTCTTTCTGATGTTTTTCGTCGTGCTGGTGTTCTTCAAGGAACCGCAGCGCTCCGGAGAAACAAATACCGCGAGCATCGCCGAGACGCTGCGCAATTTCGTCAAGGTGCTCGGCAATCCCAAATTCATGGCATTTTTGCTCATTTTTTCCGGCTACTGGATCGTCTACTGGCAGGAATTCATCTCTCTGCCGCTCTATGTCCACGATTACATCGATCCCGCCACCAACACGGACCGCATGCTTTCGACGGGGCCGATCGTAGTGATTGCGTTCACCGTGGCTATGAGCGTGGCTACAAAGAAAATGGCGTCCTTCAGCGCCGTGATTCTTGGCACCGTCATTTCCATGGTCGCGTTTGCGATTCTGGCTATTCACTCCAGCGTGATCGCCGTCTATGCCACCCTGGTGGTTGTCGCGCTAGGCGAGATAATTCAGGCGCCTCGCTACTACGAATATATCTCCCGCCTCGCGCCTCACGGGCAGCAAGGCACCTACATGGGCTTCGCGTTCCTGCCCATCGGCATCGGCTCGCTTGTGGGCGGATGGTTCGGCGGCCGCGTCATGCACCAATTCGGCGAAGTCGCCCACCAGCCCCAGCGCGTCTGGTGGGTGATTTCCGGCGTGGGCGTCCTGACCGCTGTGCTGCTCTGGATTTACGACCGTCTCGTTAAACCATCCGGACAAGAGGTAGCTGGGTGAATGGAATAAATCCTGAAAATCGAAGGAGGATTTTTCTTAACTAAAAACTTAAAACTAACAACTGAAAACTCTTCTCAGTTGACCATGCGGCGGAGCGAATCCAGCGCCTGCCACGCCAGCGAATACCGCGGCTCGATCTCCAGCGCTACCTGGAAGCAGCGCATCGCGTGGCTGTACATCTCTTTTCCGAGATACGCGCGGCCCAGGTTGTAGTGCGGAAAGTGACGCGGCTCGTAGCGGCGCGCTTCCGTGGCGCGTTCCAGCCAGGGAATCGCTTCCTCGAACTGGCCCAGTTCGATCAGATACGCGCCGATATCGTTGTAAGGGTTGCCGAACTCCGGATCGAGCTCGATGGCGCGCTTGCATTCCGCAATGGCTTCTTCAACGCGGCCCTGAAAATGATAGGTCCAGCCCAGGAAAGTATGAGCCTCGGCCGTGGGATGCAGCTCCAGCGAAGATTGATACAGCTCGACGGCGCGGTCGTAGTCGCCTTCCATTTGCGCCTGGTATGCGTCCTGCAGGATTTCCCACGCCCGCGTCAGGGTCTCCATGCTCATGGACCATAGTTAGCACACGGCTTTGCAAGGGTCAAAAGTACGAAAGTCCAAGGCGTGCAGGAGAGGAACCTGTACCATGTGACGGGCACCGAGTGGAAATTGGGACCACAAACGGAGAGAATAGCTGAGTTCCAGCGTGGCTTCATCACTTGGCCAGAAGAACGATTTTAGACGAGGGGGCATCGTGAAACGGAATTATGTGGTTCTTGGGATCGCAACTCTGGCGGTGGCCGGAGCACTCCTGGCGCAGGAGCAGCCTGAAAAAACGGCGCCGAAAAAAGCGGCCAGTCACGGCGCGGCGGGCTCGGCGGCGCGGGGCAAGGAAGTCTTCGAGAAGAAATGCGCCTTGTGCCATTTAGCGACCAGCGACGCGAAAAAAATCGGCCCAGGACTCAAAGGCATTTCCAAGCGCGGCACCTTCACCGTGAACGGCAACAAAGTCACCACCGAAGCGCTGACGACGTGGATCGAAAACGGCGACGCCTTGATGCCCCCCATGAAAGAAACACTCGAACCCGCCCAAATCAAAGACGTCGTCGCTTACGTCAAAACACTGTGATCTTTCGCGTCACGGCTGTTCGGGGAGCGTTTTCGGTCCCGGATTTCAATATTCAGTTCTCCGGTTTTGTGATTGGTTTTCCGCGGGCATTTCTTGGCAGCGAGTTTCGGCGGGAATTTTAGCCGGCAATCTTGTCTTTTTGTTTCACTTGGCGCAGGCCGCGGAAAACGGAACACTGGAAAGAAAAAAGCCCCCGCGCGCCTGATCGCTCAAGCTGCCGAGGGCCCGCAAATTCAAACGAAATTGCGCCTACTTCAGGACGGCGTCTTTAAACGCCTTCGACGGACGCAGGCGAACGACGGTCTTCGCCTTGATCTTAATCGCCTCGCCGGTCTGTGGGTTGCGGCCCATGCGCGCCTTGCGGTGCGCCTTCACAACGCGGCCGATTCCCGGGATCACGAATTTACCCGCAGCGCCCTTGGCTTCCTTCACTGCGAGCTTGAACAGCTCTTCAAAGAAGAGAGCGGCGGTTTTCTTCGGTGTGCCGACTTTCTCGGCGATGTGTCCCACAACCTTGGTCTTGCTCAGTGGCTTGGCTGCCATCTAGTATGCTTATCCTCCTGATTTTTCTTTCCACTCCGATTCGAATCGAAGCAGGCCGCGAGCTGACTACCCCTAGCTTTCAGCGAAAAAACCCGGGCCGCAAGGGACTATAACCAAGCTGATAAGAGAACGCAAGTAAAAACCGCAAAAAAGGCCGGAAAAATGCGGGTTTTTTTGGAGGCATGTGGAAATCGCCGCTGAAAATGCGGTTCCGGGGCGTGGCGCCAGCCATTCGAGCGGCTTTCGAATGTGGCGGTCAGAGGGCGCAGCACTCCGACGAGATCGGGACAGGCGCTGCGCCTCTGCAAGGAGAATCGGCTCAGAGAGTGGCGAGGTCGGCGTAGAAGTGGGCGATGGCCTTGATGCCGCCGAAGTAGTTTTCGAGGGCGATGTGTTCGTCGGGAGCATGGGCGTTTTCGTCGGGCAGGCCAAAGCCGATCAAGACGCACGGCACTTTGAAAGTGTCATACATTTGCGTAACAAAGGGAATTGAGCCGCCCTCACGAATGAAAACAGCCTTTCTGCCAAAGCCCTTCTCCAGCGCGGATTGAGCTTTTTTGAAAATCGGAGCGTGGTAGGGAGCCACCCAGGGCTTTCCCATGCTCAAGACTTCAAACTTGCAGTGGACCGTTTTGGGAAGAAGCTTTCGAATGTGTTTTTCCACCAGCCTGGCGATTTTAGATGGATCCTGGTTGGGGACGAGGCGGGTGGAGAACTTAGCAAAGGCTTTTGAGGGAATGACGGTCTTGGCGCCTTCTCCCTGATAGCCGCCCCACAGGCCGTTCAATTCGAACGTCGGGCGAGTCCAGAGGCGCTCGACGGTGGTGAAACCCGCCTCGCCGAAATAGCCGGGAGCGCCGACAGCTTTCTCAAAATCTTTTTTCTTCCAAGGCAAGGTGTTGAGAGCCTTGCGCTCGGCATTCGAAACCCTGGCAACCTGGTCATAAAACGCAGGGACGGTAACGCGGAAATTCTTATCGTGAAGTTTGGCGAAAAGCTCGGTGAGGATGGTGAGGGGATTGGGGACGGCGCCGCCATAAACGCCGGAGTGCAGATCGCGCTCCGGGCCAGTCAATTCAATCTGGTAATAGTTCAGGCCGCGCAAGCCGTAAGTAATCGAGGGAACGCCTTTCCCGAGCATGGAAGTATCGGAAACCAGCAGGGCGTCGGCCTTCAACTTCTCCTTGTTCTTCTGGACGTAGTCCCAGAGGCTGACGCTTCCGACTTCTTCCTCGCCTTCGATCAAGACCTTTACGTTGATGGGAAGTTTGCCGCCCACTTTCTGCAAGGATTCGAAGGCTTTCAGGTGAATGTGGACCTGGCCTTTGTCATCAGCGGTGCCGCGGCCGAAGAGATTGCCGTTGCGCACGGCGGGTTCGAACGGGGGTGAAGTCCAGAGATCCAGCGGCTCGGGGGGCTGCACATCGTAATGACCGTAGAAAAGGACGGTGGGCTTGCCCGGGGCTTCCAAGGATTCGGCGTAGACGAGGGGGTGGAGATTGGTTGGGACGATCTCGACGTGCTTGAAACCGGCGGCGCGCAGATGATCCGCGACCCAGCGTGCGCCGCGCTCGATATCGGGCTTGTGTTCACTCTTGGCGCTAACGCTGGGGATGCGAAGCAATTCGCAGAGCTCCGCCAAATGCTGGTCGCGGTGAGCTTCGATAAATTCAGTAAGGTTCATAAGAGGCCCTCAGGGGACATGAGTCCTTTCGACTATGAATACGCAAAACGTGATGCGAATGTTTGCGGCAGCGGAATGATTGCGCAGGTGCAGATGACCTGCCGTGGCCGCATGCCTATTTTAGGGCCGCCACAGCTTTGCGCACAAGCAAACGGGATCCCAGTTTCCGGGTTGCCGACCACCCGGAAGTTATCGCCCGATAGCTCGAATCGAAATGAGAGGTGCGGCACTTTTCTTCTTTAGTACATCACACGCACCGGAAACGGCATTATAGATTGGAGAGACCACACTCGCTTCGATAAGTCTTACCGCTTGCGCTTCCTCTCTTTCTGAAGGAGAATTCCCGCCATTTGCCGTTCCCTCTGCGGTTGTGATTCATGCGTCCGGTCTGGGAGCAAGGAGCATCAGTGCGAAAGTCATCCAAGGGCGCGATTCTGTTAGCGCTTATACCCTTTGTGGCAATCTGCTTCACTGTGTCTTTGTGGGACCGCGTTTATCCCATGGTTCTGGGTTTACCGTTCAACTTCTTCTGGCTGATCGCATGGCTGCTCCTCACCCCAGTCTGCATGTGGGGCGCGTATCGGCTGGAGGCGCCCCGCGCTTCCGGCTCGCATCGTGAAGACGGCGGCACGCCGTGAACTCAAGCGTCATCGCCCTGGCGTTCATTTCCGTGATCGTCTCAGCAGGTTCGTTTATAGGTTTTTATGCCGGAGCTCGCCGCAAAATGGATCTGGAACAATGGATTGTGGGCGACAGAGGTTTCGGCATGCTGCTAGTTTGGCTGCTCACCGCGGGAGAGATCTACACCACTTTCACTTTCCTCGGGGCCAGTGGCTGGGCCTACTCGAAAGGTGGACCCGTTCTGTACATCCTCGCGTACCAGCCCTTGATGAATGTGGTTGCTTTCTTCATTCTGCCCCAAGTGTGGGAGGTTGGCAGGAAATACCGTCTGCAAACGCAAGCCGATTTTTTCCAGGTACGGTATAGGAGTAAGTATCTTGCCGCCTTCGTTGCGCTGGTGGGGGTCATCTTTATTATCCCGTATTTGCAGCTTCAGCTCGCGGGACTTGGGATGATCGTAGAAGTAGCGAGTTACGGAGCGATCCATCGCACTCCCGCCATGGTCATCTCCTTCTTAATTGTGGCCGCGTTTGTCCTCACCAGCGGAATCCGGGGTGTGGCTTGGGTCAGCGTACTGAAGGATCTCCTCCTCCTGTTTTCTGCTGTCTTCGTGGGCGTGGCGATTCCCTACATTTATTTTGGTGGCATTGGCCCAATGTTTGCCGCACTCGTCCGCGCCAAACCCTCTCACCTGGTTATGCCGGGCGCCACCACGAATCTCGGGCACTCCTGGTACATCTCCACAGTTGTGCTGGTATCGGCCGGGTTTTACATGTGGCCGCAGTTCTTCGGCGCCAGTTTTTCCGCAAAGAGCAGCGACACCTTGCGCCGCAACGCCGTCGTGATGCCCTTCTACAGCATCACCATGCCGCTGATGTTCTTCGTAGGCCTTGCCGCAACTCTAATTTTGCCCGGTCTCCCCAATGGCGACCTTTCGATGTTAACCATGGTGCGAAAGACTTTTCCGTCTTGGTTCCTCGGCTTGATTGGCGGGGCAGGCGCTCTCACGGCAATGGTTCCGGCAGGGGTCATGATTCTTACCGCGGCAACGTTATTCGCGAAGAACATGTGCCGTCCTATTCTCTGGCCCGGCATGACGGATCAGCAGGTTGCGAAATTGGCCAAAACTACCGTCTTGGTGATCACTGTCGCCGCCCTGTGTTCCGCGATTTACAGCTCCACAACTCTCGTGTCTCTTCTCCTCGTGGGATATGGAGGGGTAGGCCAGTTCTTTCCCGGCGTGGCCTTGGGCCTGTATTCAAAGCGAGTGACCATGCCCGCGGTCTTCGCAGGAATTGTGACTGGCGTGTTCGTCTTTGTTCCTCTAATCCTCACCAAGCACGATCCCATCATGGGACTCAATGCCGGCTTCATTGCGTTGTGCTGTAACGCCGCGGTTGTCGCAGCCGTGAACCTACTTACGCCTGCCGAGTGTAGCGGATTTGACGAGCACCCCTACGAAAGCACCGGGGTATAGATTTCCTCTCTCCGACTGCCCTCATCAAGACTTGCGCTTGCAGTGTCGTCACTTCCATAGCGCTCGCGATTTTGCGCCAATGCCCGACGATCAAAAAGACCTCCGCGACACCCAAATCGGATCATGGCGAACACCCAAATCGCCAGCAGCAACGAGTATGGTGTAGGCTTTCCGCGGGAGAGAATCATGTTCAAGTTCAGAATTCTACAGCTGCCGCTTCTTCTTCTGGTATTGACTTCCCAAGCGAACGCGCAGTTCGCACACACCGACCACAAGCAGATCGTCGATGCCGCCGGTAAACCGCTCCTTCTTCGCGCTACAAATCTGGGCAATTGGATGGTGCCAGAGGGCTACATGTGGCTGTTCCAAGGCGGTCCGCAGTCTCCTGGGGAGATTCGCGCGCTGGTGTTGGAGCTGCTTGGACCTGAAGGGTCGGCCGCATTCTGGCAGAAGTACCGCGAGAACTACGTCACGCGCGAGGACATCGCGCTCCTGCACCGGGCGGGGTTCAACGCCATTCGGGTTCCTTTGCATTACAGCCTGTTTGAGAGCGACGACGCGGAAGGTTTCAAGCTGCTGGACCGGTTGATCGGGTGGAGCCGCGCCGAAGGTATATATGTGGTCCTTGATCTGCACGCCGCGCCGGGCGGACAGACGGGCACGAACATCGATGACAGCGCCGGATATCCCTGGCTATACCAGAGTCCACAGGAGCAAGAGCACCTGATCGCCATCTGGCGGCGACTGGCGACGCACTATCGCGATGAGCCGGCCGTGCTCAGTTATGACCTGCTGAATGAGCCGATCCCGCATTTTCCCAAGCTGGCACCTTTGAATTCTTCGCTTGAACCGCTGTACAAGAAGTTGTCAGGCGAGATACGACAGGTGGATGCCCACCATATTCTTTTTCTCGGTGGCGCGCAGTGGGACGGGAACTTTTCGGTCTTCGGCAAACCATTCGATGCGAACGTGGCGTACACGTTCCACAAGTATTGGACGACGCCGGATGAAAGCGTGCTACGGCAATACATTGATTTTCGCGAACGTTATGATGTGCCGATCTGGATGGGCGAGTCCGGGGAGAATACCGATGAGTGGATCGCGCAATTTGTGAAAGCGCTTGAAAAAAACAACATCGGATGGGCTTTCTGGCCGTATAAGAAGATGGGAAAGCCGTCGGCTGTCGTCAGCATTATCCCGCCTGCTGATTGGGGAAAGATCGTGGAGTTCGCAAAGCTGCCACGCGGCACGGGGCAAGCGGAGGAACGGCTGAAGGCCCGGCCGGAACAGGAGACGATCAACCGTGCTTTCGCCGAGTTGCTGGAGAGCGTCCGCCCGCAAAAGTGCCGCTTGAATGAGGGATATTTAAAAGCGCTCGGGTTGAAGTCAGATATTGTGCCGGTCAGCGCGAAGGGACCGGCGAACTGAACGATTCTGGAGACCAGTTACGCCGCGACGTCGTTGACGATCGAGGATTTCATTTCAGGTAGGTACGGACAATGGCGATCAAATCCGCGGCGGCGTCCTCCGAGGATTTTGATTTGCGCGGCATGTGGTTGCGGATGTGGTCTTCCATCAGCTCAGCTATCAGGCTATTGATGGCTCCTGCGCGGCGGCGAGCCGCTGAGCACGTCCGCGCACCGTTCGTCATCATTCAGGGCGCGCAAGGTTGCCTCCAACTGGCCAATCACTTTCTTAGTGCGGCTAACAAGATGCAATTTTTCTCGAGAAGTATGTGACATTGTCCTTGACTACCCAGTGGGGGTTTGCTATTAAACCCAAGGGTGGCTAGGTAGCGCTCCAAAACAAAGTATATATGGAAAATCTAATTCAAGAACCAGAACCTCCGGGTAGACCAGATCCCGGAAGTCCACGGCGAGCGAACATAGGATAAGGCGCTTCTCACCTCCCTCCCGCTCGCTCTCGTGGAACGAACAGAATCCGAGCGAGTGGGAATCTTTGCCATCCCGGCAAAGATCTCCACCACAACCGACTGAATGAAGGCAGCCGCCTGAGAACTTTGGGCGAACGTGAGTCCTCAGTCTGCGTGATGGTGTGTCCGAGACGTTCAACCCCAAGGACCTTGCCGGACTCCAGGGTGGGGAATAGAGACTCGGATAGAAGGGAGACGAAAAGTGCTTTGGCATCAATTTGCTATTCGACTTGGCCTCGCACTGTTACTGGGCGCATTGATCGGCGCCGAGCGGCAATGGCGACAACGCATGGCCGGCCTGCGCACGAATGGCCTGGTGTCGGCAGGCTCCGCAATGTTTGTCATGCTTTCGGCGCTCGCCACACACCCGGATGACAGTTTTCGGATCGCAGGGCAAGTTGTCTCGGGGATCGGCTTCCTGGGAGCAGGCGTAATCCTGCGAAACGGGCTGAACATCACGGGACTGAATACCGCAGCGACGCTGTGGTGTTCGGCGGCCATCGGGACGTTGGCGGGTTATGGGATGTACGGATCGGCGATCACTGGGGCTGTTGCCGTTATCGGGGCCAATGTTTGTCTGCGGCCCATCGGGAAGGCGCTCAACCGCGGGACGGGCACAGCCGATGCAGACATTACTTATCTATTCCGGATCGTTGGCCGTGCAGATCAGGAAAGCCACATGCGCGCCCTCTTGCTGCATTCCTTGGGCGGGCAGCCCTTGCTCCTGAAGTCTCTGAAGAGCGAAGACGTCGAGCCTACAGGCAAGGTGGAAGTGCACGCCACGCTAACGAGCACGGGCAGGCAGAACCTGCTGCTGGAGCAGATCGTTGGCCGGTTGAGCCTCGAGCCCGGTGTGACTGGCGTGAGTTGGGAAATCATCGCGGAGCAGGAATGACGTTCAACACTTTCAACCATGCTCAGTTCGACGGCGCAGGTTCGGTCGACGGCAACCGCGACGATGCCACTTTTGGGAAAATACTGAAGTCACAGCCGGGGCGAGTCTCGCAAGTTGCCCTCAAGTTGCAGTTCCAGATAAGAACCGGGTGTTGCGACGTAGTCCGGACTCCCGCTGCGGGCGGGTCGTATGAGTGTTGAAGAGAGCAATGCCTGTTGCGCCAGGCGTAGCGCCCGTCGAGTTGCGGCTGGGGAACACCTGTCCGGAGGGACAGATTGACGGTAAGGCGGGGGCGTTCGAAGATGGGCTATGAGCGAAGTCACTACAGCCGCACCCCGGCGAAGTTCGCGCGTATTTCATAAGATGCGCGTGCAGGCACAGGGGCGGGCGCACGATCGGAAGAAGTTCAAAGAGACGTGCGAGACCGTGGTGGTGAACGCGCACGGTGGCCTGCTGCTGTTGAAACATGAAGTGGACAACGGCGAGATGCTGGTAATTACCAACCCGGAGACGCAGGAAGAGCTGGAATGCCGCATCGTTTACCTGGGCGAGCCCGGAGACAGAGGGCAGCGGGTCGGAGTGGAGTTTTTGACGCCCGCACCGCGCTTCTGGGGAGTGGAATTCAGCGACGCCGCGCCGGCAGACAATTCTTCAGCTGTTCACTGAAACGCTTGGGGTCGCCACGCGGACGTGCGCCTGGCTCCTCCGTTTGAAAAACCAGTCGCCTAATCTCCACAGAAGAAGCATTGCGACGAGCGCGCCGTACAAGAGCGGCTTGCGCACATCGGACTTCACCAGCCAGTAGTAGTGAATCACGCCGCAGACGGCAGCCACATAAATGCAGCGGTGGAGCATTTGCCAGCGCTTGCCGCCGAGACGCCGAATCCAGCCCGCCGTTGAAGTAATCGCCAGAGGAATCAGCAGCACAAACGCAGTGAAGCCCACGGTAATGAAGGGGCGCTTGGCGACATCTTTCCACATGCCGGCTAAATCGAAGGACTGGTCCGGCCCGAGATAAGTGAGAAAGTGCAGGGAGACGTAGAAAAAAGCGAAGAGGCCGAGCATGCGGCGGAAACGGATGAGGTCGGGGAGCTTGAAAAGCTTGCGGAACGGGGTGATGCAAAGGGTGAAAACGAGGAAACGGAGCGTCCAATCGCCGGTGGCATGCTGCAAGTACTCAACGGGATTCGCGCCGAGATCGCTCTTGATGATGCGCCAGACGAGATCCGCGAACGGGATCAGGCAGATCAAAAAGACGGCGGCTTTAGTCCATTTGCTGACGAGGAGTGCGCGCACGCGGAATGTCACCTTAATGGTATTTCTTCAGATCCATTCCGTTGTACATGCTTGCGACCTGATCGCCGTAGCCGTTGAACATGAGGGTGGGGCGCGTGAAGATTTCGCCGAGGCGGCGCTCCCTGGCCTGGCTCCAGCGCGGATGGTCGACATTGGGATTGACGTTGGAGAAGAAGCCGTATTCCGAGGATGAATAGCGATTCCAGGTGGTGGGAGGCTCCTTTTCCTGGAAACGGATTTTCACCAGGGACTTGATGCTCTTATAGCCGTATTTCCAAGGGACGATCATGCGAACCGGCGCACCGTCCTGGGGCGGAAGCGGCTCGCCGTACATGCCGACGCAGAGAAGAGCGAGCGGGTTCATGGCTTCGTCAAGGCGCAGACCTTCGACATAGGGAAAATCGATGCCGCCATATTTTGCTTGCGGCATTTGCCGCGGGTCATAGAAAGTTTCAAAGGCGACGTAGCGAGCCTTCGGCGTGGGCTCGGCCAGCTTCGCCAGCACGCTGAAGGAAAAACCGATCCAGGGCACAACGATAGACCAACGCTCCACGCAACGATGGCGGTAGATGCGTTCCTCGAGGGGAGCGAGCTTCAAAATTTCGTCCATGGTGAATTTGCGGGGCTTGGTGACTTCGCCTTCGACCGAAACGGACCAGGGTGAAGTCTTGAAATTCTGGGAGTTTCTGGCCGGATCGCCCTTATCTGTGCCGAATTCGTAGAAATTGTTGTAGTGGGTGACGTCGTTGAGGGTATTTTGCTTTTCCGTGGTGCTGAAAGGGCTTTTTACGAGAGCGGTGAATTGCGTGGCGGCAAGCGCGGTTTGCGGCGGCATGGCTAGATCGAAGAGGCCTTTTCCTGCAACGGCGGTTACCCCAACAATGCCCATGGCGCGGAAGAATTTCCGGCGGTCCAAATAGACCGACTTGGGAGTGATATCAGCGTGGCTCAGTTCTGGAGACTTGCGGATCGGCATCTCTTTCCTCCCGGTCTGCCGGGGCGACACTCTTTCACTATCATATTACGTGCATCTATTTAATTTGGATGCTGGAAATTGGCCGGCGGGTCTCCCCATCTATTCCAGGGCCGGCCAGGCTGTTTCTTGCCCGATTAGTGAGAGTCCTCTGGGACCGAAAAGTTACAGGGAAGATTGCTGCCATTGAGAGGAATGCTTCCTTCCGAGGCTAGCCGTGGAGCCGCGTCAACACTTTTTGGGCGGATTCGACACCGTGGTATTGGGCTTCCTCGAAGATGGAGATGCCGCTGAGGTCGGAGTTGGCGAAGAAGATGCGGCCATCGAGACGTGACAGATGGCGTCGTTCTTCGGAGAAGATCGAACCGATGGCGGGGCGAATCATGGCGTGGCCCATGCGCATGATGTCGATGCGGGAGACACACTGGCGGATATCGGTGTGGACACGCTCGAGATCGTGGAGAATGGCTTCTTTCCAATAAGCCCAATCTTTTTCGAGGAGAAGCTGGCGGTTTTGCCCGGGCGCGCCTTCGGCGAGAGCCCAGTAAAACGTCCAGACCGTGCGGTCCACGTACGCGCGCAGGCTCTGGTGCATGGCGTCGACATAACCGAGCATGGGGGAATCGAAGAAGACAGTGTCCCAGGAAGGCTCGCCGCCGCGGGAATCGGGATAGCGATCGAGCGTGAGGTTGGCGGTCAGCCAGGGGGAGTAGACAAAATCGCGGAGCCGCGGAAAATTTTCCAGAAGATAAGGAGCGAGAAAAGTGGGGGCGGCGAAGATGACGAATTCGGCTTGAAATTCGGTTTCGCCGGCGAAGACGCTCGCGCCATGGCGTGTCTGCGTGATGCGGTGCACCATTTGTCCGGCGCGGATATTCGCGCCGGCGCGTTCGAGGAGGCGGCGGGTGATCCAGCCATTGCCTTCGGGCCAGGTGAGCGGGCCTTTTTCCTCGGACTCGCGAGAAGAAAAATAGTGAATGCCTGCCCAGGCGGAAGTGTCGCTCGAGAGCGCGCCGTAATCGTCGCGGCAGGCGTAGTTCATGTACCAGTTCAGCAGCCGTGAATCGAAGCCCTCTTGACGGAGCCAATCGGAGAAAGAGAGACGATCGAGATCCTGAAATTTTGAAGAAACGCCGATTTCGAGAGGGACGGTAAACGAGCCGCTCCTGCGAAATTCGCTGAAGAGATTTTCGAGGTATTGAAACTGATCGCGGTCTTTCGGAGTGAGGCCGACGGCGGGTTCGATGCCCTCCTGCCAGCGGCCGTAGAGAAAGAGCCGCTCCTGCGGTGAAAAAGCGAGATAGCGTTCTTCCCATTGGCCGTCCTTCAAGACGCCGAGATCCTCGAAGAGTTCGCGGACGTATATGGCTTTTGGACCGGGCACAGGAACGTAATGGGCAGCCCAGGGATACGCGGTAATTTCGTTTTCGCCCCAGCGGGCGTTGCCGCCGGGTTGGGCGTTCATCTCTAGAAGGACGAAATCTGCAAAGCCACGTTTGCGGAGGCGCCAGGCGGCGCTCAGACCGGCAATTCCGCCGCCTACAATGACAACCGGAACTTTTTCAACGCGCTTTGCTGCGCGGAACCCCGCACGACCGCGCAAGAGATGGCCCATCTGGAAGGAATCGTTGACGAACCCGCCTTCGATCTTTTTTTCACTTTTCAGGGAAAGACCGACGAGCGCCGCGCTGCCAAGACCGAGAAACTTGCGGCGGCCCAGCTTCAATGACTGATGTCCTTCCAATCGTTCTCGTAGGTGCGAACGAGGATCTGGCTATTGAGCTGGTTGGCGGGCATGGGGAGCGGCGCCATGTCCGGCGGAAATTGAAAAAGAGCGGGAAGGCCGTCCACGCTGACGAAACGCAAGCCGGTGGGGAGTGACTTGGGAAGAGCGTATTCGTGCGTGCCCGCGAGAATGAAACCCCATTCGCCGAAGGAGGGGACGTAGACGTGGTAGGGATAAGTTTGCAGGCCGGCTTGCTTCAGCGTTTGTGCAATGCACCAGAAGGAATCGCGGGCGAACATGGGCGAGGTGCTTTGCACGACCATGAATCCCTGTGCGCTAAGGTGGCGCGAGACGGCGCGGTAGAACGCCGTGGTGTAGAGCTTGCCAAGCGAATAGTTCGTGGGGTCCGGAAAATCGATGACGATGAAGTCGAAATTGTCGGCGTTCGAATCCACCCAAGGGAAGGCGTCGGCGTTGATGACGTGAACTTTGGAAGAAAGCAATGATTTGTCGTTAAGCCTGGTCAGCATGGGATTCGAGGAAAAAATCCGGGTCATCTCGGGGTCGAGATCGACGAGCGTGATGCTTTCAACTTGCGGGTACTTCAGGATTTCGCGAACGGCGAGGCCATCGCCACCGCCAAGAATCAGCACGCGGCGCGGCGCCGGCACCGCGGCCAGGCCGGGATGGACGAGCGCTTCGTGGTAGCGGTATTCGTCGCGGGAGCTGAATTGCAGATGGCTGTTGAGAAAAAGACGGAGATCGTCCTTGAAGCGCGTGAGGACGAGATGCTGATAATGCGTGTCGCGGGCAAAGATAATCTCGTCGGCGTAGATATTGTCTTCGGCCGTGGCGGTAATCTTCCTCGCTTCGGCAAGCCCCGCGCCTAGTCCAAATAAGACTAGTAGACAGGCAACCCGCAAACAGCGCGTGGCGGAGAGCTGATTTGCGAAAAGGAACGTGCTCCACAGCGCGACGCCGGCGTTGATCAAGCCGAACAACATCGCGGAGCGCACCAGGCCGAGGCGCGGCACAAGGAGAATCGGAAAAAGCAGCGAGGCTCCGAGCGCGCCAAGATAATCGAAGGTGAGCACGTGCGCGATGACGTCGCGAAACTGGTAGCGGTCGCGGACGATGCGCATCAGCAGAGGAATCTCCAGCCCCACCAAAACGCCTATCACAACGACCAGCGCGTACAAAATCAATTCGAACCCCTGCGTGAAGGCAAACGCAAGCATGAGCAGCGTGGAGGAAAAACCGCCGATGACCCCGAGGAGAAGCTCGATCCACACGAAGCGATTCGCGAGGCCGCGATTGATGTAACGGGAGAGCGCGCTGCCGATGCCCATCGCGAAAAGATACGTGCCGATGATGGTGGAGAATTGAAAGACGCTGTCTCCAACGAGATAGCTGGCGAGCGTGCCGGCGACAAGCTCATAGATGAGGCCGCAAGCCGCCACCAACAGCACCGAAATGAACACCAGGATGTCCATGTGCTAGTGAATCGCCGCAGCAATGATGATGCAGATGCCGAGAGACATGGCGCCAACAAGAATGGCGAGTGCCATGTTGTGCTCCTGCACGATCTCTTTCCACAGATGATAAGGCGTGAGCTTGTCCATCACGATGAACGCGATGATGAAGATAAGAATTCCAACAAACGCGAAGACCAGCGCAGCCACGATATTGCCGAGCGGAACAAAGTTCATCTTATTTGCCTCCTGTGTAATGGTGATAGCCGCCGTAAACCGCGCGGTACGAACCGGGATTATCGCGGACAGACTTCGGAACGTTCTTGAGCTGATTGATGGTGTCGAGACTCCAGCCGCGGTATTGGCCGAAAGCGGCGGTACTGAGAACCAAGGCGCCATAGAGAAGATAGAATTTTCGGAACATTATTCGCTGTCCCCCGAGCTGCTGGACATATTGGATAACTCCATGGGCGGGTGATCGCTTTCGGACCAGCGGGACCGCTCAAACGTGTAGGCGCGAAACGAAATGATGACTGCAGGCACGAGCAAAGCGACAAAGGCGATGCCGTATATTCCGAAGACAGGGACGTCATGGGTGACCTCGACGGAGTACAGAAGGCCGGGAAGCAAAGGATCAGCCTCCGGCTCAATGCGCAGATAGTAGTGACCGGGAGGGACGCTGGGAATAACGACGGCGTCAGTCTGCTTCCCTTCGCTCCACGAACCATCGCTGTCGTAGCCATGGTAATAGCTCACTTCGCGGCCGAAGTCCCAGGCCTGTCCGGTGTCCTGATTGATGAGTGCATAGTTCAGATAGATCCAGTGGTTGTCCACGGGAGCGGAAGTTTTCACTTCCACGGTTGCAGCGTGGCCGGTGAGTTCGAACACGTCGGTGACGAAAGAAGCCTCGCCTCTCGCGTCGGCGCGATTCAATTGAAAAGTCTCATGAAGGACTGGCTCTTTTTTCGCATGCATGTCGAAACCGGCCATGAGCGCCAGGAGGAAAACAGTAAAGGCAGCGAACGCGACCCAGATGCCGGTGACGTTGATGGCGACGGGTGAGGGCTGATTCTCATAGACACCCATCGCTTCGGGAGGAGCGCCAGGCAGCTTGAAGGCGTCCCAGATTTCCCGGCCATACATGTACTCGCCGATGGACCAGGTGACTTCCTTATCGAGCTTTTCGCTGGAGAGGACGCGGGGCGGATGCACGTAGTCAGTGACGGCGGCCTGTTCGCCAACTCGAACCTGCCACGGAAATTCACCAAGGACGAAATCCGTGCTGGCGTCGGCGGACTGGAAGTGCTTGTAAGTTTCCCCGAGATAATTTGCCGTCGCGGCTCCGTCAAATTCGGCGGTAGGCAACGTCTTACAAATACTGATGTCGTTCCAATGCCCGTTGTATTCGCTGAGGTAGCGAGTGCCCTTGTAGGGATTGAATAGAACGTACTCGTGCCAACAGTACGCGATTCCGTCGACCTTGGTGCTGCGCCGCTGGAACCCGATGGCTTCGTAGTCTGTACCGGCCAACTTTCCGCGGGTACCGAGAGGAATGAGCGGTTTGACCTCATGCGTTGTGGCTTCGAATTGCTGAAGAATCGCCAGCTTGGGATCTTTGGCATCGAGGATGGTATGGCAGCTTCCGCAAACGACCGTTACGGCTTGCCCGAATGAATGAAGGGTGATGGCCGCGCCGCACTTCGGACAGTTCAGCGCCTTCGCCTGCGGCTTCGGAAGCCCGGAAAGTGGCGGAATGCCCGCGCTCATCACCAGCCCTCGAAACTGCGGAGATTTTTCAATTTAAGATCGTCGAATTCCACGAATTCGCCGAGATACAAAGCCGGCTCTGGATCGCTGTAGTCGAGAGTAGCGAATTTCCTGGCCTCGGTGCGCAGATCGACGAACGTGACGTCGGTCTTGTCCCAATACTGAAAAGGCAGTTCGCCTTCCACGCCGCGATAATGTGCGGGCGTGATTACACTCACGATGTAGCGCTGCTCGCTCCAGGTGAATTGCTGGCCGACGTGGACCTGCGCAGCGGCGGGAAGATTCGGCGCTTTCGAAGCCAGCGACAGCGCGTATTCATTTTGCGCATCGGAGAGCCAAGCGCTCGCGCCATCGTTCATCATGATGTGCCACTCGTTCCAGCCGCCTTGATCGTATTCATAAAGGATACGGCCAACCACAACGAACGCCTTGTTGCCGTATTTGCCTTCGGTATTGATCTGAATCGGTGAGCTGTCGGGCGGGAGATCGGCAACCTGGCCGACTTTTTTCAGGTCCACATCCGTGCGGACGAGGATGCTCTTGCAAAAATCGCAAACGGTTTGCACGCTGCTGGACCAGCGAAAAACGATCTTAGCGCCGCAGTTTGGACAGTTGGCAACGACCTGGGTCATCGCGAATGACTCACCAGGCTCGCGGCAAGAGGTTTCACCTCAGTCACTAGCGGCCTGCTTCCATTTGGATTCGTAGGGCCTCTGCAGGCAGCGAACAGAAACGGAGTCCGCATCAAAGAATTGCCGCAGGACGGTTTCGAAATCCCACTCGGGGCGCGGAACGCAGCAGAAGAGATTGAGGCAGAGCGAGCCGTGCTCCGGAAACGTGTGGCAAGCGAGGTGCGACTCCGCGAGAAGGCATAGACCGGTGATCCCACCGGTACCGGGAAACTGATGCCACTGCGTTTCGCCGACGGGCCGGAGTTTCATGTCCCGGATGATGCTGTTGAATAAATCCTGCAAGACAGCAGTGTCACGCAGCGACTGCGAGGAACATCCGAAGGCTTCGACAACCCACTCGATTCCGCTCATGGCAGGCGGTGGCACTACACCTGGGGCTTTCCGCATTCCGGGCAGAATTTGGCGCTGCGCGCGATGGGCTTGCCACATTCGCTGCAGAATTTTGTCTCGGCGGCGAGAGATCCTGCCGCAGGGGGCGCTGAAGTCGATTTCTTCACGGCATCCATCATGGCCTGGCCCATAGCCACGCCCGCGCCCAGGCCCGCCCCCACTCCTACCGCGCCTCCGCCTTCATTCCCGGCCGCGATGGGGATGGCCTGCGCCACTTGATATTGCGTGAACTTGCCCATGTCGCCGAGCACGTTCATGCTGATGCGCTGGTCGAGCACTTTCTGCAGCTCTTCCGGCAGCGAAAGGTTTTCCACGACAAAGTTGTCCAAGGTAAGTCCATAGTCCGTGAAAGCCGGTTTGAGGGTTTCGCTGATCTTTTCCGCCAGCGCGCCCTGGTTCGCGGCCATATCGAGAAACGGCACCTGGCTTGCCGCGAACGCATCTGTCATCTTGGCGATGATGGTGTTGCGCAACTGGCCTTCGAGATCAGCAACGCGATAAATGTCGCGAGTGCCGCTGATCTTGCTGTAGAACGCTTTAGCATCGCTCAAGTGATACGAGTAAATGCCGAAACCGCGAAGCCGGATGGCACCGAATTCCTTGTCCCGAATGGTGATGGGATTCTGCGTACCCCAGTGCTGGTCCGTCTGAATCCGCGCGGAAAAGAAATAGACATCGGACTTGAAAGGCGACTTGAACGCTTTTTCCCAGTTCCTCAGATAAGTCAGGATGGGCAGCGTTTGCGTGGTCAGGGTGTAGAGTCCCGGGCCGAAGGCGTCCGCAACTTTTCCTTCATTCACAAAAACCGCGGCTTGCGAATCACGAACGGTCAGCTTGCCGCCGTTCTGGATCTCGCGATCCTGCATGGGATAGCGGTAAGCCAGGATGCCTTCTTCCGGCTCAACCCATTCGATGACATCGATCCACTGCTTGGAAATGAAGTCGCGAAGGCTCATGAGAGGCCTCTCTTCCGCCGGGATCGTGAGCAAGAATTGTCGCCGGTGAAAGCGATGCTACGGTGCGCCTTGCGGCGTGTCAATGGGTCGCATAAGAATACAATTGCTCGAATATAGCCAGGCGCAATCTGAATCAAGCACTCTCCGCCACCCCCAGGAAACACAAGGAGATGCGTAGCACCCGGGATTGCAGGCGTATTACAAAATCTTTCGTGATTCTTGTTATCGCTCAAATCCCATACTTTGCGAGTACCGCCTTTCGCGCTTTCCGATTCAGGTTAACTGTGTCCCACGGAGACAAATGTACCTTCAACCCGCGGAGCGGGTTAAAATCAAAGGCGGAGGAGTGGATGAGCGGTTGAAACCGGCGGTCTTGAAAAATAAAAACGGTCATTCGCTATCTTGCTGAAAATACACCTAATCCCTTTGCTGGCCGCAAGATAGCGCCGATTTCATTTTTTGGGATTTGCCCCATTTTGCGTCGTTTTATGCGGTCTACTGTTACAATTCTGCTACAATTTCACTATATTTACTGAATGGTATTAGATGTGTAGCAATCTTTTTCTGCTTTCAGGCCCTTGTCGGCTAAATCGCCTCTTAAACACTGATCTTGGCAATGCTGAGCTATTTAGTGATTACCAGTTATCAATAGACGGTTGCAGGTCGGCAAACAAGGACTTCCGGTGCCGCACTTTCGCTTCTCCTTTTACTTTTACAAAGTTTTTCTGGCGATTGTTTCTGTGTGGTCGCACCCCAACAAGTTGGCCCGCCTAGTAAATACAAGCGCGCTTGTCGGAAGCAATCCGCCAACCCTAGAGGCATTACTTCCGGTTTGCCCGTGATCCGCCCGCAATCGGCGGCAGGGGCCAACCCATCCCAACGGGTGGCCCTTGACAGCCGTATCTGAAAGGCGCATTTTCTCCGATATTACGCCTTCCGGGGGCGCATCGAGTGGGTCCCCACTATCACATCCGGCAGGAGTCCGCACATGATTTCGCCATCTGCTATCGAGGAATTCAGGACGTCTCTTCGCGGTCCGACCGTCTGCCTCGGCGAGGCGGACTATGACGACGCCCGCAAGGTCTGGAATGGCTCGATCGACAAACGCCCGGCCTTGATTGCCCGCTGCGCCGGAGTGAGCGATGTGATGCACTGCGTCAATTTCGCGCGCGCGAACAATCTGCTGGTAGCTGTGCGCGGCGGCGGCCACAATGTCGCCGGCAATGCCGTTTGCGATGGCGGAATGATGATAGACCTCTCGCGCATGAAGGGCATTCGGGTCGATCCGGCA
>Ga0307479_10000983_pt1 | contig 25781 bp, 24 predicted proteins | sample atmos_gasesECM4C_FD_203743 | JGI IMG/M metagenome (GOLD analysis project Ga0307479, IMG submission 203743) | Hardwood forest soil microbial communities from Morgan-Monroe State Forest, Indiana, United States - atmos_gasesECM4C_515 | ecosystem: Environmental > Terrestrial > Soil > Temperate... | reverse complement strand
CTTGGGTCAGGACTTACAAGAGTCGTATGGTGTAGAGCAGCTCGTTTGGCAACGAACATGAGAACCACCAGAGCAGCCTAGCAGCAGAAAACGCAAGCCGCAACCAAGTTCTGCGTTGTGCCCTGATTGCTTTGACATTCCACCATGCGGCAACCTAATCTCATTTTGAAACGCACGCGGGTGGCGATGCGTTTCAGACACCGATGAGCACACGATCACGACGCGCTTCCAAAGTTTCGCAGACATTGCCTGGCGACAGCTTGCTTGTATCTGCAAGTTCCAGCGGCTCGCCGCTGCTGCGCATCGGGCCTGCGGGGTGGGCTTACAAGGATTGGGCCGGGTATGTTTATCCGCAGCCGCGTCCGAAAAATTTTCATCCGGCTACTTTTCTGGCTAAATATTTCGACACGATTGAGATTAATACTTCCTTTTATCATCCGATGCAGGCCGATCACGCCGCGCAATGGATTGAGCGGGTAAGCGGCAACCCGCGTTTTCTATTTACTGCGAAACTTTGGAAGAAATTCACGCATGAACATGACGCTGGTGCGGCGGATGAGCGTGAGGCGCGCGCGGGACTGGACGTTCTGCAGGCGGGTGGAAGGCTAGGGGCATTGCTGCTGCAATTCCCTTTTTCGTTTCATCGTGAGCGTGAAACTGTTGAGTATCTTTCGCGATTGCTGAAGCGGTTTTCTGCTTATCCATTGGTGGTCGAAGTGCGGCATTCGTCGTGGAATATTCCTGACACGTTTGAATTGCTGCGGGAGCATAGCGCGGGGTTTTGTAACATTGATCAGCCTATTATTGGGCGGTCGCTGGAACCGTCCACGGCGGCGACTGCTCCGGTGGGGTACGTGCGGCTGCATGGGAGGCGCTACGATACATGGTTTACGGACGATCCTGAAGTGTCTCCGCATGAACGCTACAACTACCTTTATTCCAGCGAAGAGCTGAAGCCATGGGCTGCGCGGATTCAAAAAGTGAGCAAACAGGCTGGGACGGTTTTTGTGATTACCAATAATCATTATCAGGGCAAGGGCGTAGTGAACGCGTTGCAGTTGATTAACATCCTGACGAGGACCAAGGTTAACGTGCCTGAGCCGCTGCGGCAGCATTTTCCGCAGCTGGATGCCATTGCGGCTTCGCGGCCGGCCGAACCGACGCTTTTTCCTTTAGCGACAGCGATTACGCCCGACGCGCAGTAGTTCGGCCCGCCGCAAGGTTCTATTCTGCTGGTAAGGCAAATAGTAAAGAATGCATCTGCGTTAAGGTCTCCTGCGGAACCTCTTGCTCATCCATTGCGGTATCCTAGTGATAAACCAAATCGGGTAAAACAGCGGCTTCAAATACCAGTAGTGTTGCAAATAGAAACGTCCCGAGAGTTTTCGGCTCCAATTTTCTGCAACATTTTCTTTGCCTTCGTGAACCGGCTTGTGCTCGGCATGAATATGGCGCCCGATTTCATGATACAGAACGGTTGCTAAGGGCTCATAGCACAACAAAGGTGCTCTCAATTCCCACGGGCGCATTCCTTTCAAGATACTGTCAACGTGTAGAACAATTGTTGCTTGTGACGACCGGGTGGCGGCGGAATAGTATCCCAGCGCATCCGCTAGCCTGATTTTTCGATTTCTGCTCCACAGCTTCTGCCGCTTCTGGGCACGTGTTCCCGCAGCTTGGTTTGTCAGGATAATGGTTTTCAGTCCTACCAAATAGCGAGGCGGCAGGGCTTTCAATAAGTCTTGGACCAACCGTTTGAAGGTCGGCGACGGAGCGTAATCGCGATAAGCTTCAACGATAGTTGGCGAGGTTTCTCCAGTTACCTTCGACTCAAACATATGCGCCAAGTATCACACGGGACGATCAAGTGTAATTTAACTTCGAAAGGATTGAGAGAGAAGTTCCACAAGAAAAAGCCGGATAATTCGTTACATTTTTTTGAAGAGGTTTTCGAAGGCTTGGCGGGCGTCGGTGGGGCGCGATGGGGATGGGGGCGGACTTGTGGCGGTGGAAGGCTGAGAGTACGAAGTCGGGGCGGTATCTTTTTCGATGGTCATGCGGAATTCGTAGAAGGTGCAATTATTTTTGGCGTCCTTGGGAGTGATGCGCTCGGGGATGGGTTGCGTGCATTCGAACTGGACGCCGGAATCGAAGAAGCGGCACTGTTTGCAGGAGTGAAGTTCGAACTGGCATTTGGGGCATGTGCCATTGGGGTCGAAGCCGGGGGTGAGGACCGCGCCGCAATTTGCGCAGCGGCCGCGGGTGACGGTGCCGACCATTCTGGGAGTGCGTGGGCCGAACTGGTCGGCGCCGCGCGGGCCGCCTGAGGGCGGCTTGCTGCGATCATGATGAACTTTAGATTTTTTTTCGTCTTTTTCCGCGTCGCGATACCCGCGGTGGCTGTACTTTCGATCCACTGACGCCTCCGTCCGTCAATTTCGACGGACTACTGCCAAAGCAAACCTGCTATTGGCGCCCATTGCGCACAACAACTTGGTTAGAATCCACTCGGATTGCTACACTCGGCCGGCCTGCGCGATAGTTCCCAACGGTTGCGATGCAGAATGCTTAGGACCGGGGAGCAGAAGATGGGTACCTTATGTTTTTAGCCCTCTGGGAGTTCGAAGTCAAGTCGGGTTGTGAGGAACGGTTTCAATCGGTCTATGGGGCGGAGGGCGAATGGGCGCGACTATTCCGGACGGATCCGAATTTTCTGGAGACGCGGTTGTTGCGGGATGCGGTGCAGGGGAACAAATTCGTGACGTTGGATTTTTGGGAGACGCGCAGCGCGTATGAATCGTTTAAGGAGTTGAATCATGCGGCTTATTTGAAGCTGGATAAGGCTTGTCAGCCGCTGACGAATTTTGAGAGGTGTTTGGGATATTTTGAGAATTGATTTTTGAAACGACGAAGCGGGAAATTCGTGGTTATGGGTGTCGGTGTTCCCACGTTACAAGACCCACCCTGCAAAAATCTCAGGGTGGGGCACCCTCCGCGTTATTTTGGATTTTGCTTTGGCATAAACATCGAGATGAGGCCACTGGGAGGTAGATCGGGTTGGAGGAACTGTTGCGGCGTGCCGGAGGCGCGGAGGACGGATTCGGCGGCCAGGTAGCCGCTGCGGACGGCGCCTTCCATGGTGGCGGGCCAGCCGGTGGCGGTCCAATCGCCGGCGAAGAACAGGGCGGGGATTTTGGTTTGCTGTTGGGGGCGCCAGCGATCTACTCCCGGTTGCGGCGAGAATGTTGCGGCGACTTCTTTGATTACGGTGGACTTCATGAGTTGGGCTGCTTGCGCGCGAGGCAATGCCTGGCGAACTTCGCGGAGACACAGGTCGATAATTTCCTGACGCGATTTTTTTAGTAGCTCGTAGGAAGCGCTGATCACCACCTGCAAATATTGTTCCTGGTTGTTGGCAGTTCCCTTTTGTTCCCCATACAACATGGTTTTATTGAAGATCCATTGCGTATTGGTGTCGAGGAGGGTGACGAAGGGTTCGTCCATGACGGGGCGGTCGAACCAGAAGTGCACGCCGGTAATGGGAGCGGTTTTAATTTTGCTTAAATTTGCGAGGGACGGTTCCGCGCGGCGAATACTTTCGGGCATTAAATCAAAGAGCGCGTCGTGAGCGACTGCGAACACATAGGCGTCCGCCGATTCTTCCCTGCCGTCATCGAACTGCACCGACCTCATCGCGGTGCCTTCCGCATTCAGACTTCTCACCGGAGAGCGCAAGTTCACTTCCCCGCCGCGGGATTCGATGGCGGCTTTGCAGCCTGCGTATAAATCCGCCAATGGAACGATGGGGACGCCCATGCGGTATCCGGTGCTATTCATGAGGAAAGCTTTCCAGAAAACATCCACGCCGTAGCGGGCATCGGTGCGATCCAGTTCCTCGTCGAGGGCGCTTACGAGCACGACGCGCCAAAATCTTTCGATAGCGCCTTTGGTCTGACGTCTGCGGCGCAGCCATTCCAGCATGGAGATTGAGCGCGGTTCAGTGAGGTTGGCGGTTTTTCCTTTGGCGGCCACGATATCGAGCATTGCTCGAGCGATGGATAATTTGTCGCGCATGGTGAGCGGGGCGAAGGTGAGAAACGAACCGGTCATGTGAAAAGGCGCGGGGAGGAGACCGGCTTTCATGGTGCCACGGCGGCCTTGCGGATCGAGGAAGACGAGTTCATCGAAGAATTTGATTTTGTCAGCGGAGCCGACGCGGCGATAGAAGTCGGCAAGGTTGGTGCAGCAACCAAGGGTTACGTGCTGGCAATTATCGACGTGCTCGCCATTGGGCAAAACATAGGAGGTGGCGCGGCCGCCGAGAAAAGGCTTCTGTTCGAACAGCCGAACGCGCCAGCCTGTTTCAGCTAACGCGACGCCGCACGCCAGTCCCGCCAGGCCGCCGCCGATCACGATCGCGCTTTTCAATAATATTCTCTTCCGTCAGGCGGCCGAAGCGCGCCTTGGCAATGAACACCATTTTTTCCGCGCGCGAAAGGCGCACGCGTTCACCGAACACGGCAAAATCCAGGGACTCGATGCGCGCGAGAAGCGCGCTGTAGGTATGCGTAAGCAGCCATAGCGTGCCGCGGCTGTCTTCATCGATGAGATTTAGTAGCGCGGCACCTTGTTTGTATAGCAGCCAGGCGCGCTCGGCTTCGAAGCGCAACACCTCGCGAACTCCGAGGGTGGCCTCGCTTAAGCCGAAGGAGGCGGTTGATACGCCGTAGCGGGCCAAATCTTCTTCAGGGAGATATAGGCGGCCCAATTTATAGTCTTCGTGAACGTCGCGAATAATGTTGGTGAGTTGAAACGCGAGGCCCAGTTTTTCCGCGAGGTCCAACGCGTGCGAATCGCGAAATCCAAAAACGTGAGTGCAGGTGAGACCTACCGTGCCGGCGACCCGATAACAATATTCCTTGAGCCGTTCAAAGGTGGGATAGGTGTGGACCGTTAGATCCATTTCCGCGCCGGAGATTAAATCGTGAAGATAGCGAGAGGGCATGCTGTAACGCTGCATGGTGTCCACTAGCGCGGGGAGAACGGAGAGGCCGTGCGGTTCGTCGCTTAGCGGCGCTTCGGAGCGCTGCGTGAGAGCGCGGTCGAAAGCGGCGCGCCATTTGGCCAGGCCGCGCTGCTTATCGGCGACGTTGTCGCCTTCGTCGGCTACGTCATCAACGAGACGCATGAAGGCGTAGAGCGCGATGAGCGCGTCACGCTTTGGTTTAGGCAACAGAAGAAATGCGTAATAAAAATTGCTGTGCGCGGCTTTGACGATGCGCTGGCATTCCTGGTAGGAGTCCGCCAGCGAATTGATGGCGATGGAATTTTGCAGGTCTTCCGGCTTGCGATTGGTGGCGACGGCGCGAGTGACCAATGCCCGTCCGAGCAAGCGGACCTGCTTGGTTTTACTGATGGAGGGGCGGCGGTGCAGCGTGTCATAGCCCATTTCCTCGATGGCGTCGAGCACGGCGATTCCGCCTTTGCCGAAGAGCTCGAGGTCGACCTTTAACCGGGCGTCCACCATTTTTGCGAGCGGGGCGCCTTCGGCGAACAATGTGCGCGTTCGCGCGATCAGGGATTTCATCAGCGCGATGTAACGGTCGTCGAAGTTGCGCTCGAGAATATCTTTTTCGCTTATGCCGTGAGCGGCGGCCTCGTCGAGTGGAATGTAGATGCGGCCTTTTTCCATGTCGCGCGAAACGTCCTGCCAGAAATTGGCGAGTTGCAGCGCGGTGCAAGTAGCGTCAGAAAGGCGTTGGCGGTACTCATCGCGGTATCCGCAGAGGTAAAGGACCAGGCGGCCGACGGGATTGGCGGAATATTCGCAGTAGTGAAGGAGTGTGGACCAGTTTGGGTACCGCTTAATTTTCTGATCCTGGCGAAAGGCTTTCAATAGATCGGCGAATTCCTGTTCAGGAATATCCTTGGCGACGATGGTTTCGCGGAGCGCCACGAAGACCGGATGGGAGGGACGGCCGTCGTAGCAGGCATTCAATTCGTGTTCCCACCAATCCAGCAACTGGAGCGCGCGGGCGGGTTCCGGTATTTCATCGCCCAAATCGTCGGCCCAGCGGCAATAGGCGTACAAGTTGTAGAAATGCTGGTGAAGTTCGGCGGGCAGAAGCCAGGAAGCTACGTTGAAATTTTCGTAGTGGTGGGTGGCGAGCCAGCGCGTGTATTTCTGAGCTACTTCAATGGAGCATCCAGATGTGGGCGCTCGATCGGCGATTTGTAGTTCTCCACGGCGCAGCATACAGTGAATAAACCTCACGATGACTGAAAGAGTCTAAGAAAAAATCCCGGCGGTTCGATTTTCTGGAGACGCCGGAACAATTACAACGGCAACAGAATGAATCGTGCATCGATATAATTCCGGCGTCGTAAGAATATTTATGGCCGGACGAAATTATGGCCGGACGGCCAACTTGATCTGACCGCTGCGCGCCTGCATGCGTTCGAAGGCTTGGGGCAAATCGGCCAGACGGATTTCCTCGGTCACGAAATCGTGGGCAGATATGTCGCCGCGCCGAATGGCTTCGAGCGCATCGCGAATGAATCGGGGGGTATGATGAAATGGTGAAATCAATTTAATTTCAGAATAGTGAATGGCCGCGGGCTCGATTTCCACTTGGGTGCCGCTGGGCAGGCCGCTGAAGAAATTCACTACGCCGCCGCGGCGGACCATGGCGAGGGCCTGCTTCCAGGTGACGGGATTACCTGCGGCTTCGACAACGGCATCGGGACCGCGCTGGTCTTCGGTTAGTGCTTTTACCGCGGCAACGATATCGGCGGTCTCGTTGACATTGATGGTCGCGACCGCACCGAGACGCTTTGCGACTTCCAGAGCCTGCGCTCGCCGCGCCAGGGCGATGACACGCACGCCGCGGCGCGAAAGCATGCGCACAAATTTCAAGCCGATGGGACCGCAACCGATTACGGCCGCGGTGTCACCAGTGCGCACTTCCATTTCGTGAATGCCACGAAGCACACACGCCAAAGGCTCGGCTAGAGCGGCGCTGGCGTCATCGACGGAGTGCGGCACTTCGAGCATATTTTCGGTGGCGATGCGACCGGGAATGCGCATGTACTCGGCGTAGGCGCCATTGTTGAAGAGCAAATCCTCGCAGAGATTTTCCTGTCCGCGGCGGCAATGGTAGCAACGCAGGCACGGAGCGGAATTGGCGGCCACCACGCGCATGCCGGTTTGCCAGCGGGAATCCACACGCTTGCCGACGGCGGCAATTTCGCCGACCACTTCGTGGCCGAAGACCGCGGGGGGCTGAATCATCTTGGCGTGATAGCCGCGCTTCCAAACTTTTAGATCAGTGCCATCGGTGAGCGCGAGAAGCACCCGGATGAGCACTTCGTCGGCGGCGAGAGCGGGCACATCGATCTGCTCGACACGCAGATCTTCACTACCGTAGAGAACGGCGGCGTTCATCTTGGTGGGGACGGCCATCCAAGGCGCAGCGGTTTTCACGGCCGCACCGATCTCCGCTTTTCTTGTGGTCGTAGATCTCATTGGTGGGTGATTAGTATCTTAAGGGATTCTACTGTCGGACGCGCGGCTAGTTCCAATGCTTCTTGGATTCTGGCGAGTGGAAAACGATGCGTCACGATGTTCATAACGGGAAGCTGTTTCTTTAATATTAAGTCCGCTGCGGCGTCCTGAATATCCGCTGCGGCGCTATAGCTGCCTAGAATTTCCTTTTCGTCGATGCCTACTTCGGCGGCTGGAAATTCAATTCTGGTTACCGGGTCGTTAGCCGCGAAGAGCAGGACTCGACCGCCGGGCCTGGCAGCTGCTAAGGCGTCGGAGACGACTGCGGGATGCGCGACGGCTACAAGAACTACGTCGGCTCCGCGCCCCTCAGTGCGGTCCTTAATTTCCTGTACCAGCTTACCACCACTGTTAGCGTCGAAGGACTCAAGCGCGCCGAGGGTCAGACTTTTGGCGCGTCGGACGGCCATGGGATCGCTCGTGAAGATTCGCGCACCCTGGAGCTTGGCGACCATAAGCAATTGCAAGCCGATGGGGCCGCAGCCCAGTACGAGTACGGTTTCGCCGCTGGTCACACGAGCTTTTTGCACCGCTTTGAAGATAGTGTTGATGGGCTCGATGAAGGTGGCTTCCTCAAAGGTGACATCGTCGGGGAGCGCGATGATGCCGCGGTCCGCGACCCAGGGCATGGCTTTCACATATTCGCCGAAGCCGCCGCCGTTGGGAGTGAAGCCGCCAGTCAATCCTGTGGACTTGTATTGTTTGCATTGAGAGAAGAGGCGGCGCTGGCAATAAAAACAATTCGCGCAGGGGACGTGATGAAAACTCATCACGCGGTCGCCTAATTTCCATTTGGTGACGCCGGGACCTACAGCGACGATTGTGCCTGCCAGCTCGTGACCGAGAATCTGTGGGGGGTTTACGTAAGCTTGAAAAATTTTCTTGATGTCTGTGCCGCAGATGCCGCAGGCCACGACTTTGATGAGGACTTCGCCGTCGCCGACTGCTGGTACGGGCACTTCTTCCACGTTCACGCGGCCTTTTTCGCGATAGACGCCTGCCTGCATGGTTTTGGGCACTGGGCCCAGTGTTACGGCCGGGTGAAGCATGGTTCTCGTTTCGCTCATGAGGCGGCCAATTCCTGCAACGCGGCCGGCGGATTGACGTGCGTCGCGGAAGATAATTTATTGATGTACGACTCGAGAAAATGCGCCAGCGCTTCGGCGGCGGATTTGCTGTCGCGTCCGAGGCGCACCAAGGCTGGAACCAACAAGGGATGTCTGGCCACGTAGCGGACTACGCCGGCGATTTTCACGTGACCCTGTGGATCGACGATGGTGTCGATGTCCGCGGGCATATCGCGATCGAAGGAATCGGAAATTACACGCGCGACCACGCCGGGGACGTTTTTTTTGTTCGCGGCACGCAGGATGGCGAAGCTTTCCATGTCGACGGCTTCGGCCAGTGTGGACAAGCGATTTTTTTCGGCTGCGGTATTTACAGCATGATCAGTGGTCAGCAAATTTGCGATGCGCGTTGCGCCATGTTCGGCAGCTTGGGCAAGTAGAGCAGCGTCGCAGGTTTCGATTTCGCGGCTGGCGTGATCCTGAACTCTTTCGGACGCCACGATATCTCCCAATTTGACAGAGGACTTCAACGCCCCAGCGAAGCCAGAGATGATGCAGAAAGAATATGTTTTGGAAATAACCGCGTTCGCGACGCGCTGTGCGTTTACCGCTCCCATACCGGTGATGACAAAATCGACGGCGGCTTGTCCGATGTGGGCGCGATGCAAGGTAACGTTGCCGATGTTCACCTTTTCCATGTTCAGCGCGCGCCAAGGAGCGAATTCCGCTTCCACTGCGTAAGTAATGAGAATGTTCATCGCAATATCGCCTAATTACGCTGGAACTGCATGCGCCATGCGCTTAATGCGGCGCTGGCTTACGTAGCCGTTTTTTTCGTACCAGCGGACGGCGCGTTCGAACGCTGCCGAAACAGGTTCAGCGCGGAATCCCAATTCCCTTTGCGCGAGGGTGCAATCCACAAACATTAGATGCTGGGCGATTTTTACGCCTTCGACGGGAATTTGCGGCTCGCGACCGATGAGCCGCGAAAAAGCTGTCTCAGCATAGGCTACACCCAAGGCCAGACTATGAGGAATTTTGAACCTGGGTGCGGGCAGGCCAGTGAGTTGGGCGAGCGAGTCCAAAACCTGCTTGAGGGTGAGGTTTTCCGAGCCCAAGAGATAGCGCTGGCCAATTTTTCCCTTTTCGGCGATGAGCAAATGCCCTGCCGCACAATCCTCCACGCCTACAAAGTTCAAGCCGGTTTCGACGTATCCGGGCATTTTGCCGTTGAGAAAACCCACGATGATTTTTCCGGTCGGGGTGGGTTTCCAATCCCACGGACCTACCGGGGTGGTGGGCATTGCTACGACGACGGGGAGGCCGTCTTTGGCGGCTTGCAAAACTTCTTGCTCGGCCATCCATTTGGAGCGTTTGTAATGGCCGACCATTTCGTCGAGCTTGGCGTCTGTAAATTCGTTGGGCAATGCGGGGCGGTCCACCGCGATGGTGGCTACGGTGCTGGTGTAGATGAGTTTTTGGACATCGGCCCGACGGGCCGCGGCCAACAAATTTTTTGTGCCGCCCACGTTTGAATTGTAAATGTCCTGGGGGTGTCTGGACCACAGGCGATAGTCGGCCGCCACGTGGAAAACGCGCTGGACGCCGTTCATGGCGCGCGCGAGTGAAGATTGATCGCGCAGGTCGCCGGTGACGTATTCCAGAGATAAATCGGCGATGGCACGATTGGAACTGGAGGCGCGAACCAAGACGCGGACGTCTTCGCCGCGGGCGACGAGCTGACGCGCTACGTGGCTGCCGAGAAATCCTGCTGCGCCGGTAACTAGAGTGGTCATAGGACGCGCAATCCTTCTTCACTGGCCTCGTGGCTGGGCACCTTTTCAACTTTTTGAGCGAGTGGGTTGGCGGCGCGCTTTTTTTCAGGGCTCGGCTTGCGGAAGACAGGCGCCGAATCGAGAAGGGCTGAAAAGGCTCTCCAATGGCGGCTCGGTATCAAGTCGCGGGCGGATTGCAAGGTCACGCTGGCAATTTGGTCGTTCGCTGTCGCAACGTGTCTGTGAATCCAGCCATCGACATCCAGAGTCGAAATGAACTTTGCCAAGCTGGGAAGCTCGCTCTTGTCGGAGTCAGCGAAAATGGTGGTCTCGATGCAAATGTGAAAACCGGAAAGCCTGGCGGTGCGAAGGGCTTCCATGGTGGCGCGAAAGTTTCCGGTGTACTGAGCGCGCGAATCGTGGGCGTCTTCCAATCCATTGAGCGGCAAAACCAGGAAAAGGCGCGAAACGGGTCGGAATTCGTGGATGCGTCGGCGCAAGAGTATGCCATCCATTTCGACGAATACGGTTCGGCCGCAATTGACGATGTCGCGCGCCAGGTGGCCGATACGCGCGTGGCGCAGTGGGCTGTCGCCGCCGATCCACACTACGGGCGCGGAGCTTGCGCGCACTCGCGAGAGAGCTTGCGAATCTCTAGAGGAAACTTCTGGCGATGAATAGATGCCGTTCGGCGGGGTGTCAATCTGAGCGGCGTCGTTGCGAGTGCGCAATTCGGCCAAATCAAGGCACAAGACCCAGGGATGACGCGAAGCTCCAAATAATTTTTGTGCGATGCGAACCCTGGCCAGGTTCCAGAGGAGTCGCGGGGGAAAGCGCATCATGCGCTAGATTCCGGAACGCAGCCGGAACTCGTTGGGCTGGAACTTCAAGGCGCAGAATTCGTCGGCTCTGCGGGCCTGATTGTGGTAACGCGATAACGCGTATACCGGGAAGGAATTGCGATAAAGGTGATATTTCAGGTAAAAGACGCACGGGAAACCGGTGCCAGTGAAGTCCTGCTCGCTCCAGGAACCGTCTTCGTTCTGGTTGCCGACCAAGTAGGAAACTGCGCGGGTGATGGCGGGGTCGCTGGTGTTTGATCCAGCCAGCAAACCGATCAAGCCCCAGGCGGTTTGCGAAGGAGTGCTCGCTCCCTGGCCCTTGGAGGACACGTCGGAATAAGTTTTGAGCGATTCGCCAAAACTGCCGTCGTCCTGCTGGACGGATTTGAGCCAGGCTACGGCGCGCTGGCAATATTCCGCCGCCGTTAAGGAAACGGTTTCCAACGCCCGGAGGACACCGCTGGTGCCATAGACGTAGTTAACGCCCCAGCGACCGAACCACGAGCCGTCGCCACATTGGTCTTTCAGCAAAAATTTTACGGCTTTTTGTATGGCGGGATGATCCGCGGGCCATCCAAAGCGTCCGAGGCACTCGAGCACGCGAGCGGTCACGTCGGCGGTGGAGGGATCGATCATAGCGTTGTGATCAGCGAACGGGATATTGCACAAGAAGCGGCGATCATTGTCGCGGTCGAATGCTCCCCAACCGCCGTCGCGATTCTGCATACTCAGGAGCCATTGAATGCCGCGGCGCGTTGCGGCTTCCATGCACTTGGCGTCGGGGAATTTCACGCGTTGCAAGGCCATCAGGACGAAAGCGGTATCGTCCACGTCGGGATAAAAATCGTTGCGAAATTCGAAAGCCCAGCCACCAGGCTCGGCGTCTTTGTTTTTTACTTGCCAATCGCCGGGGCCGAGAATTTGTTTTGACAAAATCCAGTCAGCGGCCCGTACGAGCGCAGGGTCGTCAGGAGCTACACCGGCTTCTTCGAGGGCCACCATGGCGATGGCGGTGTCCCATACGGGGGAGACGCAGGGCTGCAGACGGATGGTTTCGTCGTCTTCAATTTCAAAGCGGGCAAATTCCCTGGTTTCGCGGCAGGTTAAAGGATCGTCGGGGCCGTAACCCATAGCTACCAGCGAAAAGATGCAATTCATCATCGCGGGATAGATGGTGCCCAGTCCTTCGGAGCGCTCCATGTGTTCAAGAACCCATGATTTCGCTTCGCGCAGGGCGCGTTGGCGCAGGGGCTTCCAGGGCAAGCGCTCGTAAAATTTCAGGCCGCGATCGAGAGCCAGGAAGAAATTCCGCCAGGAAATGAGCTGCTTGCTCCAGTCGAAAGCTGCCCTTTTGCGAGTTGGATCCTTGAAAAGTTCATCGACTTGAGCGCGCTCGGGGAGCTGCCAGTTGGGTCGCAGGGCCGAGAGAATCATCATGGGGATGACGATGGCGCGGGTCCAGGAGGAGAATTCGTAGATGTTGATGTAGAACCAGTTGGGCAGGAGCATCAGCTCGGGCGGTATGGCGGGAACTAATTCCCAGCCGACCGCGCCCACAAGCGCGAGGTAGAAGCGGGTGTAGGAATTGGTTAGTTCAAGACCGCCCAAGACATGCACTGACGCGCGCGCACGGGTCATGTGCGGCGAGTCGATCGGATCCCCGGCCAATTTCAAAGCAAAATAGGCTTTACAGGTGGCGTTCAGCTCAGAGGGGCCACCAGGGTAAATGCTCCAACCACCATCAGCGAGTTGGCGGCGGCGGACGTAGGTGGCGAGCTTGGCGATACGGTCCGGATCAGCTTTGCCGAGGACGAAAAGGTAGTAGATGTAGTCGGATTCGAGAGTGGTGTCGGCTTCTAGTTCGCCTAACCAAAAGCCTTCCTCGGTCTGCAAAGACAAGAGTTGATTGGCGCCCCGTTCGATGGAGCTCTCCAGGCGTTCAGCCCAGTTCTGCTGGCGCCAGGGTAGCGGTGCCGGAGCAACTGCCATTTCATCTTCCATGCGGACAGAAGACGCCATCAGGTGCTATTCCTCCCATCAGCCCATCGCAGGAACGATGAGTAAGTTACATAATGCTTTTGAAAGCGGAAAATCCTTTACCGTTGCCCGGAAACGCCCGAATCTGGACGACGGCGCCCACCATTTATACAGGTTATACAGGGTCTACACTAGTACTAGTAGATTATCGCCGGGATTGGCCCCAGGGGTCAACGATATTGTCTTATTTGGAGATGAGACTGGCACGGCAAAGGTTACAACTTGAGTGTTTATAGCTTAACGTCTGCCGGGGCTTCCAAGGTACGCCTGATGAGCACCTGAAGTGGGAGGGGCAAGGGCTCACCTTCCTTTTGGTGAACCGAGGGGGCCTGGTTCAGAAACTGGCGTGGGAGCTTCATCCATGGCGCCTCGCTGACGGGCGCATCGTCGATGCCACCCCGCAGTACCAGGGCGTCCGCGCGGTCGAGAACGATGCGGGCGGAGTCTTTGAAATCGCCGCGACTGGGATCTATCACCGCGAAATATAAACTGGGTTGGACGAACTGCAGAACCGAATTGCTCTCAAGAATTAGGGTGGGCAGCTCTGCGGCGTTTGAGGAGGGTAGCTCGGCAAGTGCCTCGCGCAAGAGCGGGAGTCCTTCGGCCAGAAAACCTTGCTTGGTTCTGAGCCAGAAAGAGCGTTGTGCGCCGGCGGCCAGGAAACGGGAGCTGTCGGTGCCGGTTGTCGCGCTTTTTTCCCAGCTGATCGCGTGACTGTGTTCGTCGGGAGCGCAGCCGCAATTCTCGCCGTTTTTTGCGCATACACCGTGGCCGTATTGAGTGATCTTGCCAGCGATCCAGTTTTCTTCCGGAAACGCGCGGATGACGTCGCAGACTAATTGGGTCTTGCCGATGCTGCGAGTGTGGCCGCCGACGACGATAAGGCGCCAATTTTGCTTTTGTGGTGTGGCTGATGGTTGCAAATCTGCCCGCCTTTTGCCCACTGCCACTCCACAGAGTTTTCCGCGACTCTGTGGGGCCTTCTTATTTTCTCACATTCCCTTCAAGATTCTTGATTCTTGCTGCTAATTCGGGGAGGCGCGCCTGCCACGCAAACTGTTCCTTGAATTTTTCCAGGGAACGCGCGGGAGTGCCCCAGACGGTCTCGCCACCATGAATGGTTTTGTTTCCGAGGACTCCCGATTGGCCGCCAATGATCGCACCGTCTTCCAGTTTGCAGCGTTCGCCGAAGCCTGCCTGGCCGCCAACCACAACATTTTTGCCAAAGGTGCAAGAACCGGAAAGGCCCGCTTGGGCGGCAATAACGGAGTGCTCGCCGATTTCGCAGTTGTGGCCGACGTGAACCAGATTATCCAGCTTTACTCCGCTGGCGATCCGGGTGTCTGCGAGGGAACCGCGATCGATGGTGGTGTTCGCGCCGATTTCCACGTCATCGCCAATCTCGACAATTCCTGTTTGGGGGAATTTCCAGTGCCGGCCTTCGCCGAACGCGTATCCAAAACCATCTGCGCCAATCACGGCGCCGGAGTGAATTTCCACGCGGTCGCCCAGGCGCACGCCGCTATATAACGTGACGCGGGGATGAATTCTGCAATTTTTGCCGATCCAGCATCCGGCGCCGATTACGGCGTGGGGGCCGATTTGTGTGCCTTCGTCAATGTGGACATCTTCGCCGATCACGGCGTAGGGGCCGATGCTCGCGTTCGGGGCGATTTGTGCGAGGGCGGCGATAATCGCGGTGGGATGCACGCCGGTGGCGATGGGAGTTCGCTCCATGAGGAGTGCAGCGGCTTTGGCAAAGGCTAGTTTCGGGGTGGCGCTGCGTAGGACGGTTTTGCCTGGCAGCTCTACACCCAGTGGAGCGATCACGCAAATAGCCGCGGAAGATTGCGCGCGCGGGGCATTTTTTGCGGAGTCTACATAAATTAAATCGCGGGGGCCGGCGCGTTCTGGTGAGGCGACAGCGGCCAGCTCCAGATCACCATTGCCTTCGAGTGTGGCTCCGACCGAAGCTGCTAATTCTTTGGAGGTTTTTTTCATGATGCGCCCTCGCTAACTCTTGAATTCGTTTTGAGACATGCGACACATTAAATAAATTTGTACAGCGGCGGTTCGCCTGGCGGCCTGGTATTCCAACGGCCGTGCAACCACACCCACTGATTGGGATACTTTCTGATAATTTCCTCGAGGACCTTAGTGAATTTCTGGGTGTTCTCGAGAATATCGCGGTCCATGTTTCCGGTGCGCGTCAACTGCACCGGGGACTCGAATCGGAGTCGGTACTTTTTGATGTGATCGTCCCAATATACATAGCCGGGAACAACCGCCGCGCCGGTGTGCAAGGCCACGCGCGCGAGTCCTGTGGTGGTGCAGGCGGGTGTGCCGAAAAAATCTACAAAAACGCCTTCTTCGGGCATGGTGTTTTGGTCGGCCAGGATTCCCACTGTGCCGGCGTCCTTCAAAACCTTTAGCATGGTGCGCGCGGATTCGTTTTTAAAGATGGGGCGATTGCCGCTCAAAGAACGATAGTGGTTAACCAGTTGATCGAGCCTGCGGTTATCCAGCGGGCGGGCCATGTAATGCAGCGGGTAGCCATATAAAGCGTGCGCGAAAGAAGAGAGCTCCCAGGCGCCGATGTGACCGGTTAAGTATAAGACTCCCTTTCCCTGTTGATGGCCTTGCAAGAAATTTTCATGGCCGTCGAGAATGACTACATCCTCGATATTTTGTTTGGAATACTTGGGCAGGCGGGCGAACTCGGCGGCCATCCAGCCGAGGTTGCGGGTCATTTCGCGAATTGTGTCGGCGCGTTGCGATTCGGTCCAATTCGGAAATGCCAGGCGCAGATTAAATTCGGCGGTTTTGCTCAGCCTTGGGGATAGGAGAAAGAGGACATGCGCGGCGGAAGCGGCCAATGGCCGTGCTAGCTCGCGCGGCAAGACTTCCAGAATTTTTAACAACACGCGTACTGTCGCGTACTCTGCCCATTCCTTCATCGCTTGTATGAACAGACTGCCCCCGCTGCCTCGACAGTATGCCTGTCGGCACGGCTACATTGCCATGGACATTGCGCACGATGTTAGACTCACGTCCGTAGTTACTCTTTTCGAATGAACGACACCGCATCAGCTCTGGCGAAAAAATCCGGCGACGATTCCTACCGCGACACTTCTTTTCGCGACTCTTCTTTACGCGACTCTTCTTTACGCGATATGGTCTTTCACGATGTTTCCTTTGGCAAGATCAGTTGGGCTGTGCTGATTTTTTTGACGCTGTATGTTTGCTACTTCAGCCATCTGGGGGCTTTTGGGTTTATCGGACCTGATGAGCCGCGTTACGCGTGGATCGCGCGTGATATGGCGGAGTCGGGTGACTGGGTCACGCCGCGACTGTACGGCAAACCGTGGTTTGAGAAGCCGGTGTTTTATTACTGGTCGGCGGCGTTGTGTTTCAAATTGTTTGGTGTCAACGAAGCCATCGCGCGGTTGCCGAGCGCGGTATGCGCGCTGCTGACCACACTTGCGTTGGCATGGCTGGCGCTGCGTGTTTGGGGTTGGCAGACCGCGCGTTGGGTGCTTTTGCTCTTGCCGTCCACGGTGGCAATGATCGGTTTTTCACATGCGGCCGCGACGGACATGCCGTTCAGCGCGATGCTGAGCGTGGCCATGGTTTGCGCGGCCGTTGCGCTGAATCTGGTGCCAGAGAATTTTCCAGAGAAAATTCCGGCCGCGGATGCCGTCTCACCGGACGAACTACTTGAGGAAAAAGGCGACGGCGAATCGGCTTTTCGGCCGACAAAGAAGACGATCTATCTCAGTTTGGCGCTTTTTGGATCTTTCCTGGGCGTTGCGGTTCTAGCCAAAGGACCCGCGGCGTTATTTCTCGCCGGGGGCGCAATTCTTTTGTGGGTAGTGTTTACCAAACGTTGGCGCCAAGCCTTGCGGCTGTTTCACCCCATCGCGATTGGCGCGTTTTTGTTGACATGCCTTCCCTGGTATGTGTTATGCGCTCGTCGCAATCCGGAGTTCTTCGGCGTTTTTATCGTCGAACACAATTTCAAGCGTTATCTGACGCCTGAATTTCAGCACATTCAACCGTTTTGGTATTACCTGCCGATTACGATCGCGGCGCTTTTGCCGTGGATATTTTGGCTGGCATGGTTCACGACTCGCGCAGGGAGGAAGGACGAAGGCGGGAATCATCAATCCCAAATATTGTTTCTGGCTGCTTGGGGCGTCTTCCCTGTTTTGTTTTTTTCGTTATCGAAATCCAAGCTGCCCGGCTACATTCTTCCGGCGGTTTTTCCACTGGGTTTGCTAACTTCAGTCGCGGTCAGGCGCGCACTGAAATCCAAGCATGCGTTTGGACGATACGCTCTGGGGCTCACAGGAGTGCTGTTTTTCGTGTCACCGGGTTGGATATTTTTTTCGAAGGCCCATGTTCGAGGACCGCTGGTATCGCTTTACATTCTTGTGGCTGCGTTAGGAGGTTTGGTTGTGATTGGGGCGGCGTTGCTACGCCGGACACGTGCGGGATTAAGTTTTTGTGTAGTGTTGGTACTGTTCCTGCTTAACCTGGTTTATGTGTCGCTCAGTAAGCTGGATCCGCAGCTTTCGGCGCGAAGTTGCGCCAGGCAGATTGGAGTGGAGCGCGCAGCGAATACCTATTCCTTTAAATTGCAACGCTCGTGCCAGTACCAGCTTAATTTTTATCTGCACCGCGAAATTGTGGAATGGAGTCCCAATATTGCGGACGAAGCCACAGTGGTGATCAGCGAGAAAAATCTTCAGGAGCTCGAGAAGAGCGCACAAATCATTGCGGTAATTTCCGAGCAGTCGCCACAGGCAGAGATTGTGGTGGTCAGGCCGCTGTTTTTCACGAAGCCGGCGCTTTAACGCGTGCTACGCGCAGTAGCGGGCAGATGAGCTAGAAAAAATGACACGACGCGATTCTCGTAGGCGCGTTTGTCGTCATCATTCATAGCCACAAAATTTCCAAGTCCGATAGTCGCTTGCTCGCGAGGCCCCGCAGCTTTTAAAAACATGTTACGCCCGATAGCGCCGAGTTCGGGGTCATCGGAAGCCTGAATAAAGAGTATAGGAACGTTTGTCAGGGTATTGAATCGCGCGGACAAGGGTGGCTCATTGCGAAACTGCGTGTTGAGCAGGTCGAAACTGAACTCCGCGGAACGGACCATTAAGGGGAATCCGGCGAGGCCGGTGCGTTCCACGCCGACCTTCACCATTTGCGCGGGAGTGTCGTACACGGAGTCGAGGACCAAGGCGCGGATTCGTGTATCCCGCTCGGCTTCGCGCAGCGCCGCATAGGCGCCGAGGTTGTAACCCCACACGCCAAAACTATGAGGGTCTACGTCGTTGCGTGCGGCCAACGCATCAAGTGCGGAACGCAATTCGTCGGCTTCGCGATAACCGAAGGTAGTCGCGCCGGAATTGCCGCCGTGGGCGGCAAAATCAAACAAGAAAACGTTGTACTGATGGTCCTGCAAAGCGGAGACCAAAGTGAGCAATTCACCGCGGCTGGAACCGTAACCGTGGCAAAGCACGATGGTGGGCGCGCCGCGAAACCCTGGAAAGAACCAGCCTTCGCGGGGCTGCTGACCTAAAACAGTGAATTGCACAGCATCAGGGCGCCCGGGAAAACTTTGCAAATTAATTTCCGAGCTGGTGCGTTCCGGTTTGACGATGCGGTACACGAGGAAGCCGGCGACACCGGCGGTAGCCAGAACGGCAAAAAAGATTAGCGCCAAAACGGCGGTCAGGAGTCTGGTGTACCAGCGTGTTGGATAACGTAGTTCGGAGAGAATGGACATGCGTGATCTGCGCAAGATAGACGTGTAGAGTGCCGTTTTTTTAATTCCTCACAATAGAAAGATAGAACATAGTGACAGTTCGCATGCTAGCACACACTTACGCCGCGCACTTTTGCCAGCGGCCGGTGTGTGTCGCATTTTATATCGAGCAACAACGCGCCGCAGAGGGCAGGGCGACTCGGGCGCTGAGGGGGAGAGGGGACACGGACAGGAACATGCGTCACAGTTTTTTGCCGTGGATCGTTCTTGGTCGGTTGCTGTTGCAGCCCACGTTGCGTACCTAGCGTGGGCACACGTTCCCGCGACATTCCGCGAATCAGCTATCATAGGAATGTGGGCGGCGGGGCCGCTCGCCTTCCCATTCACCCATGAACATTGTCGATTTGCGACAGACCACAGTCCGGCAACTGGAATCCCTCCTTGAAGAAGAATCTCGCCACTGGCGCAAGGAACTGCACTGGGATTATCGCGGCGCGCTGGAACTAATTAAACGTTTTCTGGAGGCGCGGGCTTTAGCGGGCAGCGTGGCGTTCGAAAATGGGAATGCCGCGGGGTATTCGTTTTATGTGATGGAAGAACAAAAAGGATTGATCGGCGGGCTGTATGTTTCGGCGCAATTTCCGCAATCCGCCATCGCGCAGCGGTTGCTGGAAGAGACGCTCTTTTCCATGCGGGCGATTCCGCACCTGGAGCGTATTGAGGCGCAGCTGATGCCTTTCAGCGGACCGATCGATACGCCGCTGCGCGACCAAGGATTTAGTCTGTATACGCGGCAGTTCATGCTGCTCGATTTGCAGAAAACGGCGAAGGCAAATTCCAACAATGCCGGCGGGCTGCGGATCGATCGCTGGAATGATCGATACTTCGAACCGTGCGCCAGGTTAATTTATTTGTCGTACGCCGATCATGTGGATGGGGAAATTAACGATCAGTATCGCAGCATGACGGGCGCGCTGCGCTTTCTGAAAAATATTATTTTGCTGCCCGGGTGCGGGCAATTCGTTCCGGCGGCTTCATTCGTTTTGCGGCAGCCAGGCAGCGACGAGTTGGTGGCCGCGGTGTTGACGAGCGAAGTGTCGCCGGGAGTTGGGCACACCACGCAAATTTGCGTGGTTCCGGGTTTTCAAGGGCACGGGCTGGGGCGCATGCTGATGCAAAAATCGATTGACGCGCTGCGCGCTTTAAAGTTTAAGGAATTGACGTTAACGGTTACTTCGGAGAATCGTACCGCTGTGCAGCTTTACGATCGGTTGGGGTTTCACACCATTAAGTCGTTTACGGCAGGCGTCTGGCCGCGCTAAAGGAGTTGTGCGATTCCGTCTTGAGAGTGTTGTTAATAGTCGGTGTGCCGTGAACCGCCCCATACCTGTCACGATTCTAGGTTGCCCGTATTCCCAAGCAATATATTGCAACGTCAAAGTTGATGCCTCCGGAGGCAAAAACGGCCAGAAATTTGGCGGGACTAAGTCACAATCCGCATGATGAATTCTGAAGTTTTTAGTGCCACGGAACGGCTATTGAGCAGCGCATGATAGTAGAGTGGTTCCGGGCATGGCGCGCAACCTCACGTCAGATGAGCACCTGGATTATATTGCGGCGCTGCTCGACGATATATTTCAAATCCCCGGGACGCAGATTCGATTTGGACTTGATGCGCTGATCGGGTGGATTCCGGGAATCGGCGACGCGATGGCTGGGACGGCATCGTTCCTGATTGTGTTTGCTTCCTGGCGGCGTGGCGCGCGAACTGTCACATTGATGCGCATGATCGCGAATGTGCTTCTGGAAACGCTCGTGGGAGCAATTCCTGTCGCGGGCGATATTTTCCACGTGGTTTGGAAGGCGAATCGGCAGAACTACCGGATTCTGATGCGGGAGCGGGAGCAACCGGGATTTCACACCAGGCGGGATTGGGTGTTTCTGGTGATTATTTTAGTTATAGCGATCGCGGCGGTGGGAATCCCGGTTGGCACTTTGATCTGGCTACTGCAATCACATCCGGTTGTCAGAATTTGAATCTGGTCTGGGTGCACGGTTGACAATAATCAGGGCGGAGCTGCGCTGATGTTCTTGCGAAACTTCAGACCTTCCAAATTCTAGGAAACTGCAAGACCCAGGTTCATACCTCAAATGCGAACCTGGGGCACCCTATGCGTTTTGTTAATTTGCGATGGGGGCGGGCTCGCAGTTACCGCGATCTTGCTGAATTAAAGAAAAAACCTCTGACCACTAAACTTCTGGCCACGACCCTTATTGGCCAGCTTTTTTTCGCGCGGATTCGAATTCGTCGCCTGGTTGCCATTGCACCAGGGCGGGTTGCGATGCGGCTTGAAGACCGAGGTCATACCCGAACTGCGCGACTTTTGCCAAGCCAGTGAAATCCATTTCAGGACGGTATTCGTCGCTGGGCTGATGATAGTGGTGCTCTACGTAATCTTTGGCTTGCGCTCTGCCCCAGGCTTCGTCGTGGCCTTTGAATTTCATACCTTCGCTAATTGAAAACGAAGGAATGCCCACACGCGCCAAGCTGAAATGATCGGAACGGTAGTAGTGACCGGCTTCCGGTTGTGCGTCCGGGCGAATGGCCAAGCCATATTTTTGAGCGATCCTTTCTACCTGCGGGTAAAACGTAGTGCGTTCGGCGCCACTGACTTCCACCTCTTCCGGGTCGCCAATAGGGGCGACGGCGTCGTAATTTAAATCCACGGTTGCTTTTCCAACTGGAGCTGCGAAATGCTTGCCGAGGAATTCTGAGCCCAGCAAGCCTTGCTCTTCGCCGGTTACGGCGGCGAATAAAATTGATCGCGGTGGGTGCTGCTGACCGGTTTGGTCAACCTGCGACCAGGCGCGCGCCAATTCCAGCAAGATGCCGCAGCCGGTGGCGTTGTCTACGGCGCCGTTGTAAATATTGTCGCCCTTCGCACTGGTGTCGATGCCCAAGTGATCGTAATGCGCGGTGTACATCACGGTTTCGTCGCGGCGCCGCGGGTCGGTGCCGGGAAGCATAGCGAGAACGTTTCTGGAATTAAACGGACGAACGGCGCTGACCACGTGGGCCTTCAGGCGGACCGGCAATTCCACGGGTTTGAAATCGCGCGACTGCGCTTGCTGAAACATCTTGTCGATATCCATTTGCGACATGGCCGCCAATTTTCTGGCGGCGTCCAACTGAATCCAGGAGGCACCTTGCAAGTGTGGAGTTCCATCCAGCCGGAGGTAGGATTTGTCTCTACCGTTCGAATTGCGCACTACTTCCCAGCCATAGCTAGCCAAGTCGCGGCGATGAATGATGAGCGTGGCAACCGCACCGTGGCGCGCCGTTTCTTCAAATTTGTAGGTCCACCGGCCATAGTAGGTAAGCGCCTTGCCTTTGAAGAAATTGGGATCATCGGAGGTGGGCTCATTGACGAACAGCAGCGCGACTTTTCCTTTTAGATCCACTCCTTTGTAGTCGTCCCATTTATATTCCGGCGCGGTAATGCCGTAACCGACGAACACAATGGGGGCATCGATATCTGCGACTTCAGTTTGCGTTTCGTTATGAATAACAAAGTCGTCGAGATTTTTTAGTTGTAGCGGCTCACCGCTTTTGGGAACGAGCGACAAAGTTGTGTCTGGCAGGGTGGTGATACTGACCATGGGGACTTCCTGGAAGTAGGTGCCCTGATCACCGGCAGGCTTCAGACCGTCCAATGCAAATTGCGTGGCAATGTATTCGGCGGCAATGTCACTACCGCGCTGGCCCATACCGCGGCCTTCGAGGAGATCGCTCGAAAGAAATTTGACGTGTGCGCGAATCTTTTCGGGATCGACTTTCTCCTGACGCTGCGTCTGGGCGGCCAGGTAAGCACCGCTGCCCGCCAGTAAAATCACAACCCCAATGATCGATTTCCGCATGAGTCCCCTTTTGGTGTGTTATTTCTCTTCCGCTGCTAATTACTTTTTAGTGCGCTCTTTCAGCAAGCCCTTCAACTCCGACATGAATTCCTGCACATCTTTAAAATCCATGTACACGGAAGCGAAACGCACGTAGGCCACCTTGTCGAGTTTCTTCAGGCCACGCATGATCATCTCGCCGATTTCCGAGGTAGTCAGCTCGCGCTCGGTGGCTTCGTGCACAACGCCTTCGATTTCGTCCACGATGGCTTCCAGTTTGGGAGTAGCGACCGGGCGTTTCTCGCAAGCCTTCAGCAGGCCCTGCAAAATTTTTTGACGCTCGAAGCGCTCCCTGCGGCCGTCTTTCTTGGCCACCATGTAGGGGATTTCGTCGATGCGTTCGTAAGTGGTGAATCTGCGCGCGCACTTCAGGCATTCGCGGCGGCGGCGGATGGTGTCGCCGGCACGGCCCTCGCGTGAATCGATCACCTTGTCGTCAATGTGGGCGCAGAAAGGGCACTTCACTCGGAGTCATCTCCTTCCGCGGGGCAACCGACAAAGCTAATCGATATTTCTGAGGTCGCAAAGATTTGGGTCCTTCTTATTGTAACGGGCTTATTCCAAATGCGTACATTTGAACGCGTTCATTTCAGCGCGACGGCCACTTGTTTTTTTTCTTCTTCGGCCATGCGTTTCAGATCGCGCAAACCCCAGCCTTCGTGAATCAACATGGGAACACCTAGTATGCTGCAACCCGCGAAGGTAATGGCCCACAGCACCATGGAAGCCGCCACTGCGGGTTCTCTTTCTACTCCAAAAATTGCTGTGTAGGCAATGATGCCGCCCGCTTGCGAGCCGCCGCCAATGCCGGGCAACTGAATGGTTGAGCCCACCAGAGTAAATGCCAGGACCAGCAAAGAATCGGCGAGGCCGAGAGTGTGGAGCGTTCCTGTGAAACTGTGGGACACCCAGTAGTAGACGAGAGCGACCACGAACCAATGCAATCCGGAATAAACGGTGGCGAGCATCAAATCTTTCCAGGTGCGGATGGTTTGCACGCCGCGCACAAAACCCAGCACAATGCGCGCGAAGGAGGCGCGCCATCCGCCGGCCTGAATTACGGTTTGGAGTCGGCGTTCCAGAAGAGCGGTACCGTGGACACGCAAATAGACCAGCGCGATCGTTGCGGCAAGAACACTCGCGAACAAAATTGCGCCCGTGGTTTTGGCGGCGGTTTCCAGTTCGCTGGCCATGTCACCTGCATGCGGGTACATGCCAAAGAGAACCAGGCCCACGCCGGCAATGACGGCGACGCTGGCCATGTCGAAAATACGTTCGAGTACATAAATGCCGAAAGTGTCGGCGATGGGCAAGTCCTGTTTTTTTGCCAGCAGCAAAGGCCTGATCGGCTCGCCCGCGCGGCCCAGCAGAAAAATAGCGGCAAAGCCTGCCAGGGTGAGCTTGTAAATTTGCCAAAAATTTGTTTTGCCGATGTTTCGCTGGAAGACTTGCCAACGCAGTGACCTTATGCCGTAGCACGAATAAATGGCCACCAGCGCAAGAAGGATGTAATAAGGATTGGCGTCGCGCACCGCGTAAAGCAATTTGGAACCGCTGAAGCTGGCGAGGTGAAGAAGGCTGCTCGCCTGGTACGCAATGATGCCCAATGCGAGCAATCCAAGCACGACCAATATGGTTTTCCTGGATAGCGAGCGCATGTGCCATGAGCGTACTGGCCGCATGTAAACTCGTCAAGTTAGGGCGATATTACTGAGTAATGTCGCTTAGATAGCAAAAAAGACGATACCCGCGGTTGGCATTGCCGCGGCGCGTAGTAGGAGGAATCATGCAGCAAACTATTTTGAAGCGATTTGAGAATCCGGATGAGGTACGCGTTTTTGACAAGGGGCGGTTCGAGATTGTTCATATCGGCGGGCTGACGATTGGCCGCGCGAGCTACCAACCTGGCTGGAAGTGGTCACAGGACGTTGCTCCTCTGGTGGGCACACCGCTGTGCGAAGTGGAACATGTCGGGCTGGTCGTTTCAGGGCGAGCGGTGGCCGCTTTTGCGGATGGAACGCAGACGGAATTGGCGCCGGGAAATTTGTTTTACATCCCGCCGGTAGCGCATGACAGTTGGGTGGTCGGAGACGAGCCGTACGTGTCACTTCATTTTATGGGGGCCGCGCACTACGCAAAATAGGGCAAGGGCTGCAAACTATCCGGATGGTCGGTCTGAGTTCGAAGTAATATGAGTCTTATGAAGAGGGCTGTCGTCAGCGCGTCTAATTTAGCGGTTATTTTGTGGGTGGCGGCTGGCTTGTTTGTCGCACTGGCGTCTCCTGTCGCCGCGCTGGCTTTAAAATTACTGATTCCGGAATGGTTTTTTGTTGCGCTTGTCGTTATTGCGGTAGTCCGGGCGCGAAAAGTTAATTGGATTCCGCAGCTCGCGCCATCGCTTTCTGTTTTCTCTCCGCGACCTCCCCCGATTCAGTAGTTCTCCACATCAGCAAATAAATTGTTACGAAATTGAAGTCTCATTGCGATTCGTCGCGCCGCCACGATCACACGTAACCCGGTCATGCGTTCGTTTGAGAGAAAAATGTCATTCAAATTGCTCATGCGCAGGTTTGCTATGGCTTTCGTATTGGGAGGATATTCGGTCCTTGGAATTGGAATGAGTCGAGAAAAAATCGAATCGTTGATGCGCGCGATGAATCAATCGCACGTCGAATTGTCAGTTTCTGATGGCGACAACCGAGATGATCCAAAAGGACCTCGAAATTAAGGACCCTTAAATTCCCAACTATCATATTGTAGCTCGTTGCC
>Ga0307479_10000982_pt1 | contig 25783 bp, 25 predicted proteins | sample atmos_gasesECM4C_FD_203743 | JGI IMG/M metagenome (GOLD analysis project Ga0307479, IMG submission 203743) | Hardwood forest soil microbial communities from Morgan-Monroe State Forest, Indiana, United States - atmos_gasesECM4C_515 | ecosystem: Environmental > Terrestrial > Soil > Temperate... | reverse complement strand
CGCGATGAAGACGCGGTCGAAGCGTGCCTGCTCGAGCTCGCACATCGTCTGCAGTCCCGGGTCGAACGGATGCGCATTGACCCCGCGGCTGCGCAACGCCTGCAGCACCGCGCGCCCCGACAGCAGAGAAATTTCGCGCTCCGACGACAACCCCCCCAGCAGAACACCAACACGCCCGAAGTCCGTCATCGGCCGCCTCCTGCCTGCGCCAGCCGGGTCGCGACCGACCCGATCGAACCGGCACCCATCGTGATCACCACATCGCCCGGGCGCACCGCGTCCAGGACCGCCTGTGGCACCTGCTCGACCTGCTCGACGAACACCGGCTCGATGCGCCCGGCCACCCGCAGCGCGCGGGCGAGCGAGCGGCCGTCGGCCGCCACGATCGGCGCCTCGCCGGCCGGGTACACCTCGGTCAGCACCAGCACGTCGGCGCCCGACAACACGCGCACGAAATCCTCGAAGCAGTCGCGCGTGCGCGTGAAGCGGTGCGGCTGGAACGCGAGCACGATCCGGCGCTCCGGAAAGGCGCCGCGCGCGGCCGCCAGCGTGGCGGCGATCTCGGTCGGGTGATGTCCGTAGTCGTCGATCAGCGTGAAGCCGCCTGCGGCGATCGCGATCTCGCCATGGCGCGCGAAGCGCCGGCCGACGCCGGTGAACGCGCTCAGCGCTTCACGGATCGCGCCATCGCCGACTCCCAGCTCGCCGGCCACCGCGATGGCCGCCAGCGCGTTTTGCACGTTGTGCCGCCCCGGCAGGTTCAACTCCACCGTCAGCGGCGCGGCGCCGTCGCGCTGGACCGTGAAGCGCATGCGCGCTCCGACCGGCTTGACCTCGACGGCGCGCACCTGGGCCGAGTCGGCAAAACCGTAGGTGACGATCGGCTTGGCCACCAGCGGGACGATCTCGCGCACGCGCTCCTCGTCGATACACAGCACCGCGCGGCCGTAAAACGGCAGTCGCGCCAGGAAATCGACGAACGCCTGGCGCAGCCGGGCGACGTCGTGGCCGTACGTCTCCATGTGGTCGTTGTCGATGTTGGTGACGACCGCCAGCACTGGGGTGAGGTTCAGGAAGCTCGCGTCCGATTCGTCGGCTTCCACCACGATGTACTGGCCGCCGCCCAGCCGCGCATTGACCCCGGCCGAGTTCAGCCGGCCCCCGATCACGAAGGTCGGATCCAGTCCCCCGGCGGCCAGCACGCTCGCCACCAGGCTGGTGGTGGTGGTCTTGCCGTGGGTGCCGGCGATCGCGATGCCCTGCTTCAAGCGCATCAGCTCGGCCAGCATCACCGCGCGCGGCACCACCGGGATGCGCTGTTCGCGCGCCGCCACCACTTCCGGATTGTCGGCGCCGACGGCCGAGGAGACGACGACCGCGTCGGCGCCGGCCAGGTGCGCCGCGTCGTGCCCGACCGCGATGCGCGCTCCCAGCCGCGCCAGCCGGCGCGTGACCGTCGAATCGGCCAGGTCCGAGCCGCTCACCATGTAGCCCAGGTTCAGCAGCACCTCGGCGATGCCGGACATGCCGGATCCGCCGATGCCGACGAAATGGATTTGACGGATCGCGTGCCTCATGCCTTCACCAATGATTCGATGGCCGCGGCCACCGCGGCGGTGGCATCCGGATGGCCGAGCGAGCGGGCGCGCAGGGCGATGGCGAGGATCTGCTCGCGCGTCAGGCTGCCCAGCAGCTGCGCCAGCGCCGGCGCTTCGAAGCGCTGCTGCGGCAGGTGCAGCGCAGCGCCGCGGCGGGCCAGCAACTCGGCGTTGAAGCGCTGGTGATCGGTGGTCGACACCACGAACGGAACCAGGATGGCGGCCACGCCGGCGGCGCACAGCTCGGACACGGTGATGGCGCCGGCGCGGCACACGACCAGGTCGGCGTGCTCGTATTCGCGGGCGATGTCATCGATGAAACCGCGCACGTCCGCCGGCACGCCGGCGCTCGCATACGCGGCGCGCGTGGCCTCGACGTGAGCCCCGCCGCACTGGTGCAGCACGACCGGGCGCTGGTGGATGGGCAGCAACGCCAGCGCGGCCGGAATCGTCTCGTTCAGAACGCGCGCACCGAGGCTGCCGCCGATCACCAGCAGCCGCAGCGGCCCGCTGCGGCCGGCCAGCCGCTGCTGGGGCGGGGCCAGGGCCGCGATGGCCTCGCGCACCGGCGCCCCCGTCACGATTGCCTTGCGGCCCGCCAGCTGGCTGGCCGCCCCGTCGAAGCCGCACAGCACCGCCGAGGTGATCGGGCGCAGCACCCGCATGGACAGCTGCGGCGAAGCGTCGGCGTTCAGCAGCGCGAACGGCACGTGCCGGGTGGCTGCGGCGGCGCCGGCCGGCACGGCCACGTAGCCGCCGGTGGCGAACACCACGTCGGGCGCGCGCGCGCGCAGCACGCGCCGGCTGACGGCGAACGCGCGCAGCAGGTTCACGCCCCCGCAGGCGGCCCCGCGCAGCCCCTTGCCGCGCAGCCCGGAAAACGGCACGGTGTCGAAATCGATCGCCATCGGAGCCACCAGCGCGCGCTCGATCCCTGCCGGCGTTCCGAGCCAGCTCACGCCCCAGCCGCGCGCGCGCAGCATCTGCGCCACCGCGAGCCCGGGCATCACGTGGCCGCCGGTGCCGGCCGCGACCACCATCAGCCGCCGCGTCGGCCCGCTCACCGCGCCGGCCGCGCTCATCGCTGCGCTCCTGCCCGCATCAGCGTGCGATTCTCGAAGTCGACCCGCAGCAGCATCGCCAGCGCGACCACCGTCGACAGCAGGGCCGAGCCCCCGTAACTCATCAGGGGCAAGGTGAGGCCCTTGGTGGGCAGCAGGCCGCTCGCCACCCCGATATTGATGAACGCCTGCACGCCGATCCACAGCCCGACGCCCTGCGCCACCAACCCGCCGTAGGTGCGATCCAGCGCGACGGCCTGGCGCCCGATCTCGAATGCACGCCGCGTCAGCCAGTAGTAGCCCAGGATCACCGCCAGCACGCCGACCAGCCCGAGTTCCTCGCCGATCACGGCGACGATGAAATCGGTGTGCGCCTCGGGCAGGTAGTGCAGCTTTTCGATGCTGGCGCCCAGGCCCACCCCGAACCATTCGCCGCGTCCGAACGCGATCAGCGAATGCGACAGCTGGTAGCCGCGTCCCAGCGTGTTGTCGGCGGACCACGGATCCAGGTACGCGAAGATGCGCTCGCGCCGCCACGGGCTGGCCCAGATGACGGCCATGAACGCGCCGCTCAGGGCCACCATGATCGAGGCGAACAGGCGCCCATCGACCCCGCCCAGGAACAGGATGCCCATGCTGATCGCCACGATCACGCCGAACGCGCCCAGGTCCGGCTGCAGCAGCAGCAACACCCCGATCACCGCCATCACACCGGCCATCGGCGCGAAGCCCTTCCTGAAATCGTGCATCGTGTCCTGCTTGCGCACCGTGAAGTCGGCCGCGTACAGCACGCAGGCGAGCTTCATCAGCTCCGAGGGCTGAAGATTCAGCGGCCCCAGCACGATCCAGCGACGCGCGCCCAGCGCTCCGCGGCCGATGCCGGGCACCAGCACGATCACCAGCAGCAGCACGCCGGCCAGGAACCCCCACCGCGCCAGACGCTGCCACAACTCCACCGGTACGCCGAAGGCGCATGCGCCCGCCACCGTCGCGATCAGCATCGAGACGGCGTGCCGCATCAGAAAGTGGGTCGGCGCGACGCGGTAGTGCGGTGAATCGGCCAGCGAGATCGAAGCCGAGTACACCATCACGGCGCCGAACATCAGCAGCGCCACCACCACCGCCAGCAGCGTCGTATCGACCCGGTCGAAGCGGCCGTCGCGCCGCGCGCCGGCTACGCCTCCCAGGCCGGCCAGCGCCAGCGTGGCCGCACCGGGGTTGAACGTGACCCCGGTGCGGCGAGGCCGCCGGCGGCGCAACCAGGCAGTGATGCGACTCATCGGGCCAGGGCCCTGGCCGCGAACGGGGCGCCACGGCCGCGCGCCGGGTCGCCAGCGCCGCTCGCGCCGGGTCCGGCCTCGCGCTCGGCGAGCTGCATCACGGCCTGCACGAAGACCTGGGCCCGATGCGCGTAATTGCGGAACATGTCGAAGCTGGCGCACGCGGGCGACAGCAGCACCGCGTCGCCCGCCAGCGCCAGAGCGCTGGCGCGGTCGACGGCCTCGGGCAGCGTGGCGGCGCTGACGATCGGAACGGCGGTCGCCTGCAGGGCCTGCCCGATGCGCGGACCGTCCCGTCCGATCAGGATCACCGCGCGCGCATGCGCGGCCACCACGTCGGCCAGCGGCTCGAAACGCTGATGCTTGCCGTCGCCGCCCAGGATCACCACCAGCTTGCGCCCGTCGCTGGCCAGCCCCTGGATTGCCGCCAGCGTGGCGCCGACGTTGGTGCCCTTGCTGTCGTCGTAATAGTCGATGCCGCCGATCCGGCCCACGTGCTCGGTGCGGTGCGACTCGCCGCGGTAATCGCGCAGCGCCTGCAGGCTCGGCCCCAGCGGGCAGCCGATCGCGCGCGCCAGCGCGAGAGCGGCCAGCGCGTTCATCGCGTTGTGACGGCCGTGAATGTGCAGCGCGTCGGACGGCATCAGGCGCCGCACGAAGACCGGACCGGCCGGTGCCGCGGCGCGCCGGCGCGAGGGCGCCTGGTCGTACGGATCCTCGGCCATTGCGAGCCAGTCGATTCCGCGGTCGTGCACCAGGCCGAACTCGCCGCTGTGCGCGGGTGCGTCGGCCCCGAAGGTCGACCGCCGCGTGCCAGGCCGCGCCAGCGCCATTACGGCCGCATCCATCCGGTTCAGCACGGCGATCGTTCCGGGGGCCAGGATGCGCGCCTTGGCCTGGGCATAGCGCTGCATCGACTCGTGCCAGTCCAGGTGGTCCTCGGTCAGATTCAGGATCGCGGCGGCATCGCACACGAGCGAGGACGTCGTCTGCAGCTGGAAGCTGGACAGCTCCAGCACCCACACTTCGGGCAGGCGCCCCGCCGACAGGCGGGCTGCAAGCTCGTCGAGCGCGCACGGAGCGATGTTGCCGGCCACCGCCACGTCGCGTCCGCCGGCCTGGGCCATCTTGCCGGCCAGCCGGGTCGTGGTCGTCTTGCCGTTGGTGCCGGTCACGCCGATCAGCCGGGGCTGGTAGCCGCGCTCGGAGCGCAGCCGGGCCAGGGCCTGGGCGAACAGCTCGATCTCGCCGGCGAGCGGCACGCGCGCCTTGCGCGCGGCCTCCACCAGCGGCGCCGCCGGCCCACGCTGCAGCGGCAGCCCGGGACTGATCGCCAGCAGCTCGACCCCTTCGAGCAGGGCCGCAGCGAACTCGCCGGTGCTCAGCTCGGCCTCGGGCAGATCCTGGCGCAGCATCGACCGCATCGGCGGGTCCTCGCGCGTGTCGGCCACCCGCACCTGCCAGCCCTCGCCCGTCAGCCAGCGGGCCATGGCCAGCCCGCTGTCGCCCAGGCCGAGCACCAGGGCGCGCTTCATGACGGCGATCCCCGCCGGCAATGTGAACACGGCATCAAACCGGCGCGGCTCATCGGATCTTCAACGTCGACAGTCCCACCAGGACCAGAATCATCGTGATGATCCAGAACCGCACCACGACCTGGTTCTCCTTCCAGCCTGACAGCTCGAAGTGGTGGTGCAGCGGCGCCATCCGGAAGATGCGCCGGCCGCCGGTCCAGCGGAAGTAGATCACCTGCATCATCACCGACACCGTCTCGGCGACGAACACCCCGCCCATGATGAACAGCACGATCTCCTGTCGCGTGATCACCGCGATCGTGCCCAGCACCGCGCCCAGCGCCAGCGCACCCACGTCACCCATGAAGACTTCCGCCGGGTAGGCGTTGAACCATAGAAATGCCAGACCGGCGCCCCCGATCGCACCGCACACGATCACCAGCTCGCCGGCGCCGGCAATATGCGGAAACAGCAGGTAGCGCGCGTAGTCGGCCCGGCCCACCACGTACGCGAAAATCCCGAGCGCTCCTCCGATGATCACGGTCGGCATGATCGCGAGGCCGTCCAGCCCGTCGGTCAGGTTCACCGCGTTGCTGGCCCCGACGATCACCAGGTAGGACAGCGCCGCAAAGCCGAGGACCCCCATCGGATAGGCGACGTTCTTGAAGAACGGCACGATCAGGTCCGCGCGCGGCGGCAGCTTGGTGATGAAGCCGTTGGCCATCCATTCCAGCAGCAGCGACCACATGCGCGAGGTCGACGGCGCCGCGATCGCCAATGCCAGGTAAATGGCCGCGCTCAGTCCCACCACCGTCTGCCACAGGAACTTGTCGCGTGCCGGCATTCCCTTCGAATCGCGCTTGACCACCTTGCGATAGTCGTCGACCCAGCCGATCCAGCCAAAGCCCAGCATCACCAGCAGCACGACCCAGATGAAGCGATTGGAAAGGTCGGCCCACAGCAGCGTCGTGATCGCGATCGAGATCAGGATCAGCGCGCCGCCCATGGTCGGGGTGCCCGACTTTTCCAGGTGCGTCTGCGGGCCGTCGGTGCGCACCGACTGGCCGATCTTCATCTGGGTCAACCATCGGATCACCGGCGGACCGGCCACCAGCCCGATGACCAGCGCCGTGCCTGCGGCCAGCACCGCACGCAGCGTCAGGTACGCGAACACGTTGAAGGCGCGTATGTCCTGCGACAACCACTGGAACAGCTCAAGCAGCATGATCAATGCCCATCCGAGCCCCCACCCGTGAGCGCCTGCACCACGCGCTCCATCCGCATGAAGCGCGAACCCTTCACCAGCACGGCGCCGCCCGCGCCGGCCGCCTGGCGCGCAGCCTCGACCAGCGCGGCGACCTCGCCGAAGTGCCGCGCGCCCGGACCGAAGGCCGCCACCGCTTCGCGCGACAGCTCGCCGGTGGCCAGCAGCGCATCGATGGCGCGCGCCCTGGCATACGATCCGATCTCGCGGTGGAAAGCGGGCCCCTGGCTGCCCACTTCGCCCATGTCGCCCAGCACCAGAACGCGCGGAGGCGGCTGGCCGGCCAGCAGGTCGATGGCCGCCCGCACCGAGTCCGGATTGGCGTTGTAGCTGTCGTCGATCACGACCGTGCCGCCGAACGTCGTCAAGCGCGCTCCACGCCCCGGCACGGCGCGGAAGGCGGCCAGTCCCGCCCCGATCGCCTGCGGCGGCAGGCCCAGCCCCAGAGCGCACGCGGCCGCTGCCAGCGCGTTGTGCACGTTGTGCGCGCCGGCCAGCGCCAGCGACGTTTCGATCGGGCCGGCCGCAGTCGAGATGCGCAACTCGCTGCCAGCGGCGCCGGCGCGATAGTTCACGGTGAGCGTGGCCTGGCCGCTCATGGCGAAATCGATGGTGCGCCGAAGCCCGGCCAGGCGCCGCCAGATCGGGGCGCACCCATCGTCGGCCGGAAACACCGCGATGCCGTCGGGCGGCAGCGCCGCCAGCACGGCGCCGTTTTCGTGCGCGGTCGCTTCGGGCGATTGCAGAAATTCCTGGTGCTCGCGCTGCGCGTTGTTCACCACCGCCAGCGTGGGCCGCGCCAGCGCGGCGAGCTCGGCGATCTCGCCCGCGCGGTTCATCCCGAGCTCGAACACGGCCGCCCGGTGATGCGCAGCCAGCTCGAGGAGCATCAGCGGCAGCCCGATGTCGTTGTTCAGGTTGCCGCGCGTTGCCAGCCACTGGTTGCGGCCGTCGCGCTGTCCGTAGGTGTGCGCGAAGATCGAGGCGATCATCTGGGTGAGCGTGGTCTTGCCGTTGCTTCCGGTCACGGCGACGACCGGCAGCGAAAAGCCCGACCGCCAGTGGCGCGCCGCCTGCCCCAGTGCCCGCCGCGCATCGGGCACCCTGAGCTGCGGCAGCTCGAGCGGTATCGGATGCTCGACCATCAGCGCGGCCGCTCCCTTCTGGCGCGCTGCGTCCGCATAGTCGTGGCCGTCGAAACGCGGGCCGCGCAGCGCGACGAACAGGGCCCCGGCCCTCAGCGTGCGCGAATCGGTGCTGACCGAGTCGATCCGCACCCCGGCGCTGTCGGTGGTTGCGCCGTCGATCGCTCGCGCCAGCTCGCCCAGCGTGATCATGCGGTGGCCTCCGGGGGGGCCCGGCCGGCGCGGCGCTGCAGAGCCTGCCGGGCGCACTGCGCGTCCGAGAACGCGATGCGGCGGCCGGCCACTTCCTGGTAGGACTCGTGCCCCTTGCCGGCGATCAGCACCACATCGGCCACATCGGCCTGCAGCACGGCGCGCTCGATGGCGTCGGCGCGGTCCGCTGTCCAGCTCGCGCGCTCGCCGGCCTCGGCCGCGCCGGCCACGATCTGGTCGATGATGCGCGCGGGGTCTTCGCCGCGCGGGTTGTCGCTGGTCACCACGATGCGGTCGGCGCCGCGCGCGGCCGCCGCGCCCATCTGCGGGCGCTTGCCCGGATCGCGGTCGCCGCCCGCCCCGAACACGATCCACAACCGCCCCAGGCGCGCCTGCGCCACCGGCCGCAGCGCGGCCAGGGCCTGCTCGATCGCATCGGGCGTGTGCGCGTAGTCGATCAGCACCAGCGGCTCGGCGCCCGCGGCCACCTGGATCGGCTGCATCCGGCCCGGAGGCGGGCGCAGCCGTTCGAACGCGCGGGTCGCATCATGCACGTCGATGCCGGCGGCCAGGGCGATCCCCATCACGCCCAGCACGTTGGCCACGTTGAAGCGGCCGATCACCGGCGCGCGCACCGGCACGCTGCGCGCCGGCGCGCCGGGGCGCTGCAGGCGCGCGTCGAACCGGATGTGATCCGCATCCAGAACGAGCGCCTCGGCGCCGAGCTCGAGGTCGAGCGACGGCGAGGGGGCCGCCGCCGGTCCGATTCGATAGCCGGTCGTGTGCAGGCCGCGCGCGCGGCACCGCTGGACCAGCCGCTCGCCGAACTCGTCGTCCAGATTCAGGACCACGCCGGCGAGCGTGGGCGCATCGAACAGGCGCGCTTTGGCGTCCTCATAGTCGGCCATCGAGGCGTGATAGTCCAGATGATCGCGCGTCAGGTTCGTGAACAGCGCCAGGTCGAAGCGCAGCGCCTCGGCGCGCCGCTGATCCAGTCCGATCGACGACACCTCCATCGCCAGAGCCTGTGCGCCCGCGTCCAGCATCGCGCGGGCCTGGCGCTGCAGCCCGACCGCGTCGGGCGTGGTCAGGATCGCATCGGTCTGCAGCGCATCGGGAAAGCCCGAGCCGACGGTTCCGATCACGCCGCAGCGGCGGCCGCAGGCGGTCAGCACCTGCGCGATCCAGTGGCTGCACGAGGTCTTGCCGTTGGTGCCGGTGACGCCGATCGTCAGCAGGCGCGCGGTCGGGTCCCGGTAGAAAGCCGCGCCGATGTCGGCGAGCTGCCCGGCGAGGTCGTCGACCGGCAGCAAGGGAACGGCGCACGCCGGGGCATCCGGGCCCTGCCGCTCGGCCAGCACCGCCGCGGCGCCGCGCGCGACCGCATCGTCCACGTGCCGGCGACCATCGTCGCGCCGGCCGGGCAGCGCGAGGAACACGTCCCCGGGCTGGATCTCCCGGCTGTCGATGCGCAGATGCGCCTGCCCGGACGCGTGCGAGCGGATCCAGTCGACGATCGGGCCTCCCCGCAGACCATCACCCACCATGGGTAAGCCTCAGCTTCGAAGTGCGGCGCCTCCTGCCAGCGCCACTGGCTTCGGTCCCGAAAAGCGGGAGGATGAGGAACGAGCGGGCTGGGCGAGCCCCCTCGTGCTCCCCCAGCCGATTTGAACGAAACGTCACAGCCACCGTGCAGTGCTCCCTTGGTACGGGGCCGCCATCGTGCCCGTTCATCATCTTGCCTCGGTCGCCGCCTCGGTCGCCGCCAGCGCGAGCGCGTGCGCCTGCGGGGCGATCTGCAGCGCCCGCAGGGTTCCAGCGGCCACCTGCGAGAAAACGGGCGCCGCCACATCGCCGCCGAAGTAGTGTCCGCCGTGCGGCTCGTCGATCATCACCGCGATCACGACGCGCGCGTCGGAGGCGGGCGCGAAGCCGACGAAGGAGGCGACGTACGCGTCCGAATAGCGGCCGTCGCGCAGCTTGCGCGCGGTGCCGGTCTTGCCGGCCACCGGGTAGCCGGACACGCGCGCGCTCGGGGCCGTGCCCTCGTCGCTGGTGGCGAGTTCGAGCATGCGGCGCACCGCCTGCGCCGTCTGCGGCCGCAGCACGGGCACCGCGGCGGCGGGCGAGTCGGCCCGCATCACGCTCACCGGCACGATGTCGCCGTCGCGCGCGAAGACCAGATAAGCGCGCGCCAGCTGCAGCAGTGAAACGGAGACCCCGTAGCCGTAGGCGATGGTGGCCTGTTCGATCGGGCGCCAGCTCTGCGGCGGCCGCAGCCGTCCGGTCACGGCGCCGGTCAGCCCGGCATGCGGCGCCTGCCCGAAGCCGACCGCGGTCAAGGTATCCCACAACGCCTGCGCCGGCAGTTGCAGCGCGATCTTCGCGGTTCCGACGTTGCTCGACTTGGCCAGCACCTGCTCGACCGTCAGCACCCCGTGCGAGCTGGTGTCGGTGATGGTGTGTCCGCCCAGCCGCATCGAGCCCGGCGCGGTCTGCACCGTGGACTGGGGCATGACCACGCCCGCCTCCAGCGCGGTTGCGATCGAGAAAGGCTTGAGCGTGGAGCCCGGCTCGAACGTGTCGGTCACCGCGCGGTTGCGCAGCTTCTGCGGCTCCATCCGGTCGCGCCGGGCGGGGTCGAAGCTGGGCCAGTTGGTCAGGGCCAGGATCTCGCCGCTTTCGACATCGAGCACCACGATCGAGCCGCCCTGCGCCTGGTTGGCCTCGACCGCCGCGCGCAGCGCCGAAAATGCGATGTACTGGATCCGATTGTCGATCGACAGCCGGATATCGCGCCCCTCGATCGGCTCGCGCACCCAGTCGTCCTCGACGGCGCGCCCCAGCCGATCCTTGATCAGGTGCCGCAGACCCGGGCGGCCGCCCAGGATGCGCTCGAAGGCGAGCTCGATGCCGTCCTGGCCGCGGTCCTCGACGTCGGTGAAGCCGAGCAACTGAGCGGTGATGGCGCCTTCCGGATACAGCCGCCGAAACTCGCGGCTCGTATGGATGCCGGCCAGATTGAACGATTCGATCCGTTGCGCCACGCCCGGTTCGACCTGCCGCTTCAAATACACGAAGGTGCGATCGTCGGCGAGGCGGCGGCGCAGCTCGCCCGAGGGCACATCCAGCAGGCGCGCGAGCTGCGCCAGGTCCCGCTTGCCGGCCTCCACGTCGTCCGGAATCGCCCAGACCCCGCGCGCCGGAACCGAGGAGGCGAGCACGACGCCGTTGCGGTCGGTGATGGTGCCGCGGGTGGCGGCCACGTCCAGCGTGCGCGCGTAGCGCGCTTCGCCCTGGCGCTGCAGGAACTGGGTCGAAACGCCGCCCTGCAGGTAGAAGGCGCGACCCGCCAGCGCGACGAAACCGCAAAACAGGCCGAACAGCAGCAAGCGCGAGCGCCAGGCCGGCAACCGGACCTGCAGCAACGGATTGCCCGCAGCCAGCGCCGAGTCGCCCGATCGGCGCTTGCGCCTGCCCGCTGCACCTCCCAGGGTGCGCGGCCTGCCGGATTCGGGCGATTGTTTCATGGCGAGGCGGGGCGCGCCGCCGGTGGCAGCAACGTCGTATGTTCCGGATCGATCGGCCGCATCCCGAGCCTGCGCGCCGCGACCTCGATCGCGGCGGGCTGGGCGGCGCGCCCGAGGTCGATGCGCAGCCGGTTGCCCTCGGCCTCGCTCTGCCGGGCCAGCTGCTGGGCCGCCTCCAGATCGGCGAACAGCCCGCGCGCGCGATGGCGCGAGGTCACCAGCGACATGGCGCTGGCCATCAGGAAGGCCGCCAGCACTGCGACGATGAGCCGGATCGGCATGGTGTCGGACCCCGCCTCAAGCCGGTGGCACCGGCGCGCCGGTGCGTTCGGCCACGCGCATCAGCGCCGAGCGCGCCCTCGGGTTGGCAGCGATCTCGGCCGCGTCGGGCCGGATCCGCGCCAGCGGCCGCAGCAGCGGCGCCGGCAGCTGCGAGGCGCGCAGCGGCACCCGCCCCAGCGCGCGGTCGGGATGGGCGCGCGATTCGATGAAGCGCTTGACGATCCGGTCCTCCAGCGAGTGAAAACTGATCACGACCAGGCGCGCGCCGGGAGCCATCCGCATCAACGCGGTCTGCAGCGTCAGCGCCAATTCTTCAAGCTCTTGATTGATGAAAATCCGTACAGCCTGAAAGGTGCGCGTCGCAGGATGCTGATCCGGATCCTTGCGATCTTTGACGGGGATCGCGCGCGCCACGATCTGGGCAAGTTCGGACGTGCGCTCCAGAGGCTGGCCTGTCGATTGGCGAGCCACAATCGCCTTTGCAATCGATGAAGCAAACCGCTCATCACCGTACTCGCGCAGCACGCGTCGCACCTCGTCCAGCCCGGCGCGGGCCAGCCACTGGGCCGCCGACAAGCCGGCGTCCGGATCCATTCGCATGTCCAGCGGGCCGTCCAGCCGCAGCGAGAAGCCGCGCGCCGGATCGTCCAGTTGCGGCGAGGACATCCCCAGGTCCATCAACAACCCCGCGATCGCCGGGATCGAGCGCTCGTCGAGCACCTCGCCCAGCCTGGAAAAGCGGCTGCGCACGAATTCGAAGCGGGCATCCGCGATCGAGGCGGCATCCAGCGCGGCCTGCGGATCGCGGTCCAGCGCGATCAGTCGGCCCGCCCCGCCCAGTGCCTGCAGGATGCCGCGCGCATGTCCGCCGCGGCCGTAAGTGGCGTCCACGTAGATCGCCTTCGGGTCCGTCACCAGCATTGCGACCGCGGCTTCCACCATCACGGGCCGGTGCCCGGCTGCGCTCGACCAGAGTGCGGAGCTCATCCACGCTTAGAACCGAAACGAGGCGGCGGATTCCGGCAACGCCTGAGCGAGCTGGCTTTGCTCCTGCTGCGCCATTCTCTCCAGGTCCCACAGCTCGAAATGGGTGGCCATCCCGAGCAGCATCACGTCGCGCTCCAGCCTCGCGGCGGCGCGCAGCTCGGCCGGCACCAGCACGCGGCCGGCGCTGTCGATCTCGGTGTCGGCCGCGTTGCCCAGCAGCAGCCGTCGCAGCGCGCGAGACTCGTAGGGCAGCTCGGCGATGTCCTTGAGCCGGGCCTGCCACTGTGGGCGCGGATACACCAGCAGGCATCCGTCCGGGTGTCGGGTCAGCGTCAGCCGACCCTCGCATTGCGCCATGAGCACGTCGCGATGCCGGGTCGGGATCGAGACCCGCCCTTTTTCATCCAACGTCAGCTGCGATGCGCCCTGGAACACGGCCGTCTGGATGTGGACTGTCAGCGATTCAGAGGGCCGGATCCCAACCCTCAGGAAGAGAGCAACCGCTCACTAACCCACTGTATCCCACTTTTCTTCCACAAGTGGGCGACTCTAGAGCATCACATCCAATGGGTCAAGGACAGAAGAGAACTGCTTTTCCCAGTCGCTACAAGCACTTAGACCGCAAACTTCATGGGAATTTTCAGATCCGAAAACCCGCATGAAATTAACCATATAGGGGCCGTACTAAAAGTGACTTCTCAACTCGGCGGGGGCGACTCCGAAGGCGCGCCCTGTCGTCGCAACGGGCTTGACGACCCACAGCTCGATTTCGAGCGTAACAACGTGCACGCCGGCTCGAAATCAGCCGGAAGGCGCCGTCTCGCGTAATCAGGTCACAGCACGTACCCCAGGTCTGATTCTTTTGGAGATGAATGATGAAAAACGCCAGCAAGCTCATCGTGTCGGGAGCGGCACTGCTCGCCCTGTGCACCTACGGCGTGGCCGCGCCCGCGAGCGAATCAGAGCAAACAGCGGCGGGCCCGGTTGCACCGGTCGCCCTCACGGGGCAAAGGACCGCGGTGGCTGCGTCCGACCGGGAAGTGACCCGGCGTGTGCGCAAGGCACTGGTTGCGGATCCCTACGTCTATGCCGAGCATATTTCCGTCAGCACCGACGACGGCGTCGTCACGTTGGATGGGCTGGTCGCCAGCGAATGGGATCTGGTGAGCGCGATCCGCATCAGCGCCCGAGTGCCGGGCGTCAAGCGCGTGGTCGATGACCTGGAGATCATCGACTTTGGCAGGCGCGGCTGACCGCTCACTTGACCGGCGTGATCGCGACCCGCACGTGGGAGGCGGCCGCGCCGCTGAACTGCAGGATCAGATCCTGGCCGCCGGGCAACCGGTAGAGCACGATCTTGTGGGGCGCCTGGCAGCCCGGCCGTCCTTGAAAATCTCTGGCCACGACGAGTTCCGGGCCTGCCACGACGTCGACCCAGAAGCCCTGATCGAGCGAGATGCGCCAATCGCCCGCGCCCGCAACATGCAGGCGCGCAAGCCCGGCTGAGGCACCCTGTACCGGCGCTTTCCTGCCGGGCGGCAGCGCGAATTTCACCTGGTCCTGCGGCGCCACCGCGAGCTCGTACAGGCGGTCCGGCGCGAGCGATGGGGCCGATGCGACGTCGATGCCCGCGGACAGCGCCTCGGCCGCTGTGGCAAACACCGCGTGCTCGTGAGCGACGTCCCATTTGAAGCCGGCGCAGGCGTCGTCGGCCGCAAGCGCTGCGCGCGCAGCCGCCGCCAGCGCCAACCCGACCGACCACCGTCGCACGCGTCCGCTCCGCATCGCGCCCGTCGACGAGGCAGCGAGAATCAGGATGACACAAGGGCGCTGTGAGCTCCAGCGACGATCAGGCCCCCACTGCGAGGATGACCGAGGAGGCCTTGATCACGGCAGTAGCCTCGGCTCCGGCGCGCAGTGCCATGTCGATCGCCGATTCGCGCGTGATCGTCGCGTACACGTTGGCACCTCCGGCCAGAGCGATCGTGACTTCGGCGCTCACGGGCCCCTGGGTGACGCTCGTGATCTTCCCCGGCAGGCTGTTGCGGGCCGACAGCCTCAACCCGTGACCTTCGGTCATCACCAGAACCGAGCTGGCCTTGACCAATGCGGTGGCTTCGGCACCGATCGCAAGCCCGAGTGACTTGACGCTCTCGTTGGTCACGATGGCCACGATGCGGTCGCCGCCCGACGTCGTCAGACTGACTTCGGCGTTGACCGCGCCGGTCTTCAAGGCGGTGACCGTCCCCTTGAAAACATTGCGCGCGCTGATCTTCATCTGGAACTCTCCTCCCCATTGGGCGTTGCCATTATGCTGCAATGGTCTGGCCCGGGCCTCAGTTGTATCGGATCAGCGCGCAGTCCAGCGGTCCGCTGCGCTTGGCCACGATGCCTTTTTGCAGGTCGGTCACGACGCCGGGCACCGTTAACCCGCTAGGGCTTTGATCCAGTCGGTGTCCGGGTTCGCCTTCAGGCCGACAAATCCCGCCGTGCAGCGCTGCATTTTCGTGGACTGGCGCACGCGCCTCAAGCGTAAAAAACGAATACGCAAGACCGCACGTCAAACGGAGCACCCGCACATGCATCAGCGCGCCGCCTCTGGCAAAGCCGTAAAGAAGGAGTCGCCTCGGCACGCCACCGCTCGCCGCGTCCTGCAGCACCTTCTCGGAATCGAACTGGCAGCCATTGATGAAGCCTGCGCGCTGGCCGACTTCGAAGGCTGCAACCTGCCCGACGGGCCCGCGCTGACGCCGATGGAATGGCGCATCCGGGTCAAGGAACGCGTTTTTGCGTGCTACGGCGTGGACTGCCACATCGATGAACCGCTTTCGACTCTGGCGGCCCGCATCGAGCTGACCGAGCGCGGAGTGGGTTGCACGCTGGTGCATTGAAACAGCGCCCTGCCGATTGCGCAGGTCGCTTCTTGGTGGTCGCGTCATTGCGCAGCAATATCCGCGACCATCTCCCTGCATATCGCTGCGAGCTGCTTGCTGGTCATGGGCGAAAAGATACCTTCGATCGTGTGTGACGTCGTGTTGTACGTCCGTTCGCCCAGTTCGGCGCCCGACTTCAGATCGACAAAGCGAGCCTTCGAGTCGACGTAGGCGTTGCCGGCCATCACGCCGACGGCGTATCGCAAGCCGGCCGAGAGGTAGCGGTAGTCGTTGATGTAGACGACGACCAGGGTGCCCGGCTCTCCGGTTGGCTTCGCCTCACCATCCTGGAAGCTATAGCTCATTCCTGCCGCTTCGGCAGCCGGCTTCATCGCATCGCGCCACTCGCCCTTGAAAGCCTCCCAATCCTTCGATTTCGTTGAAGTGTCGCTTCCCGTTACGTTCAAGACGACCGTCTTGCGCGCCTCGGGCGCAACGTGCAGAGGCGCGCTGGTCGAGCCCTTGACCACTTCGGCCGCGCAGCCGCTCAATGCGACTGCGGCCGCACACACGACGATGGCTATCCGCTTTTGCATCATTTGCCCCTCCCCCCGAATCAGTGCCCGGATTCAACTTCATGGTCCTTTTACGCAAGTGAGCGATTAGGCGCAAGCACCCTGTCCCGGCTAGATACGAATTAGGGTGTTTGCCTCAACGCGCAATCGGGAATCCTTGCGCACCGAAAGCAGACATGCTCCCAATTGTTGGTCGCCGGCCCCCCGCCTAATGTGGCGGCCTCGAAACAACAACCGTATTTGATGTTCCAGCGCTCTTTAGACACTGAACGAGGCCGGCAAACCTCAGCTGCCGACCGCCAAGGGGCCGACCGTTTGCTGCGGAAGACCGCTGCGCGCGGGTCGGCCATTCGAGCCTTAACTGGAGAACATGCAATGAATGCAAACAAGAGCTCGACCATTGCGATTTGTCTCACGGGGATTCTGGGTTTGGCCCCTGCGGTCGGTTTTGCGCAGGCTGCAACAACCTACAGCGGAGAAGCGGAGGCCCTGAAGGTCACCGCACTGGGGATCAACGTTGCGCTGGCCGATACCGGAGCGCTGCCGTCGGGCGGCGGGAATCTGAACACGTCGCTGGCCAGCGTCAACCTGCTCGGTCTCGCCTCGGCCGATGTGCTCAAAAGCACCACGTCCGGCAGCGGCACCAGCAGCCAGTCGCAGGCGTCCCTGACCAACCTGAGCCTGCTGGGCGGTCTGGTTGCGGCCGATGTCGTGAAATCGAACTCGAGCGCCTCGTGCAGCGGCTCAACGGCCTCGGCCAGCGGGAACTCCGAGCTGGTCGGATTGGTCGCCGCGGGCCAGTCGATCCTCGTCTCGAACCCGAACGTCGCCATCTCGTTGCCGGGCGGCATCAGCCTCACGGTCAACGAGCAGACGAGTTCATCGGGGGGAAGCGCCGGGTCGACGACGGTCAACGCGCTGCACGTGAAGGGCCCGGGCATCGACATCGTCGTCGCGTCCGCCCATTCCGATATCACGTGTCCGTGACGTTTGTGGTCCGGGGCGCGGTCCTCAGACCGCGCCCCGGGCGGCGGTGCGTCAGTGCAGCGGCCCGCAGGTGGGCGAATTGGTCCAGGTTGAGCCGCACAGGTACAGCGTGAAATTCGTCAGGTAGCCGTATTCCTGCCCGAGCTGCACATACTGCGTGACCGTGATCCGACCCGCGAGATAGTGTGCGAGGTCGGTGGCGGTGACCTGTTGCGAGTACGGAACCGTATTCGTGGTGGTGCCGCTGACCGCGGCAGAGCGGGCGCTCTCGCCGGCCGCGTCGAGCGCGGAGACGGCGTAGCTGTGGGTCGTGCCGGCGGGCAGTCCGCCGTCGGTGAACGAGGTTGCGCTGGTCGACTGCACCTTGCCGTCGTCGCGATACACGTTGTAGCGGGTCGCTCCCGCGCTCGCGCTCCAGCCCAGCGTGATCGAGGCATTCGTGGTGCCGGTCACGACGAGGTTGGCAGGCGTCGGCGGCACGGCCCCGCCGCCGGGTTGGCCGCCCAGGATTCGATCGACCATCGCCATGATCGCCTTGGCCTGCACGCCGGTCTTCTGGTCGAAGTCGGCGCCGTACCACCCGATCCAGTCCCAGCAGCCATTCGGATTCGATAGCGAGCCGCTGGCGGCGGTCGTGTGAACCGCGTTGTCGGCGACTGCCTGCGGATACAGCACGAGGATGTCGTTGGTGTCGGCCCAGCGGTTGTAGCCGGTGTTGTTCAGGAAATCTGCGCCGATGCTGGAATAGCCCTGCAGGCAGCCGTGCAGTGCGACGTGCAGCCGACATTGCTGGCCGGCGGCGCAGTGGGCGGGGACGTACAGCCACCCGACTGTATCCATCCCGTCTCCCGAGGGAACGAATTCGGTCTGATCGAACTGGACGAGGCTGCCGCCCAGAGTTCCGTCGTTGCGCGCGTTGAGCGTGCCGTGGATCCATTGCAGCGCCACGCCGGCGCCATCGAAATGGCAGTTGCTGATGTACGGCGAGATGGACAGGTTGCAGGCGTTGTCGCCGCCGCCGTCGAAGTCGGTCGGGAACGTGTGAACGGCGCTGTTGGTGTTGTCGTACTTCACGTTGGCGGCGGCGACGAAGTGTCCGGTGCCCACGTACAGCTGATAGACCTGGTCAGTGACGTGCGGTCCGACCGTGGTGTCGCTGGTGCCGGTGAAGAGGTAAATGCGCTGGTGGGCGATGTTGCCGATGTCGTCGATGCGGCTGCCGCTCCAGCTCTTCATGTTGGCGATCGACTGGGTGATGCCCGGCGTGGCGTTGTACATGCAGGCCGTGTAATTGCTCTGGCCGGCGCAGTCGTAGGTGCCCCCGGCGAAGATGCCCACGCCCTTGAAGACCGACGAGTAGCTCACGCCCAGTTGCACCGCGAAAAAGCCGCCCGAGGAGAGGCCCGATACCGACACTTGCGTGCGATCGACGTTGTAGGAGGCCAACGGGGCGGCCGACCGGGACGGGGCCGCGACGGCGCAGCCCAGCAAGGCAACGATTACGGGCGCGGCGTGCGCGCGCGGTCGCATGGCATTGAACATGAAGTGCTCCCCCGGTCGACATCAACTCGAATTCGACTTTCTTCATCAGGACCCCGAGCGTCAACTCCTGAGGCTGCGGCCGACCCACCGCGCGACGCTTCGTTGATAGGCAACGTACTCATCCCCGAACAATCGGACCAGCGCCTGTTCCTCGGGAATGATCTGCAAATGGGTGATGCCGATCGCGAACAGCGGCGGGACGACCCAGGCACTTGCGCTCGCGAGCAGCACTGCCCACCCGATCAGCACCAGCAGCAAGCCCAGGTACATCGGGTTGCGGCTGAAGCGAAACACGCCGTTCGTCACCAGGCGCGAAGCCTTGCCCGGGTCCCTCGGGTTGACCGTTGTTCCCGCCCGCTTGAAATTCATGAAGGCGCTGGCGCTGACGACGATCCCGGCTGCGGCGATCAGTCCGCCGAGGCGATCCCACGGCCGCCCGGGCCACTCGGCAAGCGGCAGCCAGCGGTGCATCGCCCACATCACGGCTGCTGCGAAAAACATGATGAACGGTGGTGGAATCCGGGTCCACATATCAAAGCGAGTTTGGATTCAAAGGGTGGACCGCAAAGGAAAAAGCAAAGCCCGCCTGTACGCCGGATTCTGTGCGGCGCGTTGCCGCGCCGTGGCGGTCATTCCTCTAGGCCGGCGCTCGCGCGCCGGCTCGAGCCACCTACCCGCAGCCTCCCCGAGCAAGATCGTCGGCTGCCTATTCGGTGTTGCTCCGCGTAGAGATTGCCCGTTTCACCCGCCCGCCTTCGCGCTGACGCGCTTCGGCGGGCGACTCGTCTCTGTTGCTCTGATCCTCACCTTGCGGTGGACAGGTGTTACCTGCTACGCCGCTCTGTGGAGTCCGGACGTTCCTCTCGCAGGCGAACCTGCCAGCGACCGCCCAGCGGGCTTTGCTGCGCCACTCTAACAGGATCGGCAGCGCAGCGCGCCGGTTACCAGCAGTTGCTGGTCGCCGCGCCCCGGTTGTCGGTCTGATCCATCGTGAACGTGCCGCACGGATCGTTGGCCTGCGATCCGACCGGGGTGGCGATCAGCTGATAGCCGGTCGCATTGGTGTTGGTGGCGCCGCCGGCAGCGAAACTGATCGTGTAATGGCCGTTGACGGAGGCGCTGGAGACGCCGTTGGTGCCGACCGAAACGTTGGCATAGCTGCTGGTCTGCGTGAACCAGCGCTCCATCGCCTGCGCCGACGATGTCAGCGCCGTTTTGGCGTCGGTCCGGTGCGATTTCTGAACCGAGGCCAGGTAGCTCGGGGTCGCCGCCACGGCCAGGATCCCCACGAGCGCCACCACGACCACCAGTTCGATCAGCGTCACGCCGCGCTGTTGATGTGCAACGAAGGGACATGGACCACATGCAATGCAGGGACGGACTGCCCCCACAAGCGCATGGTACGGGCGGGACGCGGCCGCCGCCTGGCGCACGCGGCGTTCAGACACGGTGCGTGGCGCCGCTCTCGGCCAGCCGCGACTGCAGCCGCTCGGCGATCTGCGTGACGGGCAGGACCTCGTCGACCGCGCCGACCGCGATCGCCTCCTTCGGCATGCCGAACACGATGCAGCTCGCCTCGTCCTGGGCGACGTTGAAGGCGCCGACCTGTTTCATCTCGAGCATCGCGCCGGCGCCGTCCTTGCCCATCCCCGTCAGCATCACGCCCAGGGCATTCTGTCCCGCCACCGCCGCCACCGACCTGAACAGCACATCCACCGAAGGACGATGGCGGTTCACCGGGGGCCCGTCGTCCAGCGAGATCATGTAATTGGCGCCGCTGCGGACCAGCTTCATGTGGCGATCGCCCGGCGCGATGTACGCGTGTCCGGGCAGCGCCCGCTCGCCGTCCTGCGCCTCGCTGACGGCCAGCCGGCACAGTGCGTTCAAGCGCGCCGCAAAGCTGCGCGTGAAGCCGGGCGGCATGTGTTGCGTGATCAGCACGGCGGGCGAATCGGCGCTCAGTCGGCTGATCACTTCGCGGATCGCCTCGGTGCCGCCGGTCGAGGCTCCGATCGCGATCAGTTTCTCGGTCGAGATGCGCGAGTACTGCGCCAACACGGTCTTCAGCAACGTCTGACCGTCGGGCGCCGCCGGTGCCGGCGCCACGTGCCGTGCCAGCCGGGCGCGCGAGGCCACGCGGATCTTCTCGCAGATGTCGGCGGCGAGTTCCTGCAATCCGGCCGCGATGCCCAGGCGCGGCTTGGAGACGAAGTCGATGGCTCCGAGTTCCAGCGCCCGCAGCGTCGCGTCGGCGCCGCGCGCGGTCAGCGTGGACACCATCACGACCGGGGTCGGCCGCAATCGCATCAGGCGTTCCAGGAAGTCCAGCCCGTCCATCTTCGGCATCTCGATGTCGAGCGTCACCACGTCCGGGTTCAGCGAGCGGATCATCTCGCGCGCCACCAGCGGATCGGGAGCGGCGCCGATCGCTTCCAGGTCGGCCTCCCGGTTGACGATCTGCGTGAGCAGGCCACGCACCAGGGCCGAATCGTCGATGATCAGAACCCGTATTTTTCGCACGCTCGCCGGTCCTTCAGAAAAGCTCGACGTCGCCGTCGACCTTGGCGGTGTTCAGTCGGGCGTTGTACTGCTGTTCGGCCGTGACGATGGCGGCGTCCGACTGCGTCAGCTTGCGACACAGGGCGCGGCCGCTGTTAGGAAAGAACACCACGCGGCGCGGGAACACGTCCAGCAGGTCCTGCGATGCAACGCGGATGCCTTCCGTGCGCAGGAAAGCGAGCACGAACTCGGCGTTGCGCTCGCCGACGTTCAGAGACGTGAAGTTCCTCAGCACGGCGCCGCCGCCGAACAGCTTCGCCTCCAGGTTCGCTTTGCGGGCGCCGCGCTTGATCAGCTCGTTGATCAGCTGCTCCATCGCGAACACGCCGTAGCGTCCGGCCAATCCGAGCAGGTCGCTGCCGCCGGGGGTCTGGCCGGTGTCACCCGGCAGCATGAAGTGGTTCATGCCGCCGACCTGGCTGACGCGGTCCCACATGCAGGCCGACACGCAGGAGCCCAGCACGGTCGACAGCACGATGTCGTCGCCCGACACGAAGTATTCTCCGGGCAGCAGCTTGACGGCGTTGCGATCGAACGTCCGCTCGAAATAGACGGTGCTGGCCTCGCCGAGCGAGCCCGACAGGCGCGGCTGCGGATGCCGCCTGGCTCGAACCGCTGTCACGTCACAGCCTTTCGTAAACGGTCTTGCCGCGCAATGCGAACCACTGGCGGCAGTCCGTGAAGTTTTCCGAATGGCCAGCGAACAGCAGCCCGCCCGGCCTCAGCGCGGCGGCGATGCGCTCCAGCACCGCGCGCTGTGTGGCCCGATTGAAATAGATCATCACGTTGCGGCAGAACACCGCGTCCAGCGGCGTGCCCAGCCGGCTCAGGATCGGCCATGCCGCCTCGAGCAGGTTGAGCTGCTCGAATTCGACCAGGCGCGCCAGCTCCGGACGCACCCGCACCATGCCCGCGTTGGGGCCGGTTCCGCGCAGGAAGAACCGCCGCGCCCGGTCGCGTCCGCACGTCTGTATGGCCTGGTCCGGGTAGACGCCGCGGCGGGCGCTGGCCAGCACCTGCGTGTCGATGTCGGTGGCCAGCACGCGCGCCGCGCTCGCCGGCCCGAGCGCCTCGACGACGGTCATCGCGATCGAGTAGGCCTCCTCGCCGGTCGAGGCCGCCGCGCACCAGATGCGCGCGCTGCGGCCGGCCAGCCCGCGCCGCAGCAGGTCCGCCAGCACGGGAAAGTGATGCTGCTCACGGAAAAACGACGTCAGGTTGGTGGTGAGCGCGTTGACGAACTCCTGGCGCTCGGCCCGCGCGAACTGCGGGTCCGATTCCAGGCTGTCCAGGTAGAGCTCGAACGAATCGATGCCGTGCGACCGCAGCCGCCGCGACAGGCGGCTGTTGACCATGTTCTGCTTGCTCGCGTTGAGGTCGATACCGGCCAGATCGAAGATGAGCCGGCGAACCCGATTGAAGTCGCGCGCGTTCAACTCGAACGGGCGCGCATCCTGACCGCTGACCGTGGTGGCAGCTAAAAGCGGGTCGCGCGCTCCCACGGTGGCAAGGCCCTCGGCGTGAATCCGACTTCGAGCAGCGGCGCGCGCCGTTCAGGCCGCAGCCCGTTCCAGCAGTCCCATGTCGGGACTGCTCATCAGCCGCTCGATGTCCACCAGGATCAGCAGGCGCTCGCCCTCGCCCGACTGCACCGTGCCCAACCCCATGATGTAGCCCGCATCCAGCAGCGAGTTGAACTCCGGCGCCGGCTTGACGTGTCCTTCGCCCAGCTCCATCACATCGCTGACCGAATCGACCACCGCCCCCACCACGCGCCCGGCCACGTTCAAGATGATCACCACCGTGAAGGTGTCGTAGCGCGCCTCCCCCAGCGCGAACTTCACCCGCAGATCCACGATCGGCACGATCACACCTCGCAGGTTCACGACCCCCTTGATGAACGCCGGCGCATTGGCAATGCGCGTGACCGCCTCGTAGCAGCGGATCTCCTGCACCTTCAGGATGTCGATCCCGTATTCCTCGCCCCCCAGCTTGAAGGTCAGAAACTCGCTGACCCCTGCCGCCGTGGCAGCTCCGGTCCTCACTTCCATCCGCTCCATCATGCCCATCAACAGCTCCAAGAGTTCAGTGTCGTGCGCGCTTGACCAGCCCGGCCGTATCCACGATCAGCGCCACCCGGCCGTCTCCCAGGATGGTGGCGCCCGAGATGTCCGGCACGCGCCGGTAATTCGTCTCCAGGTTCTTCACGACGACCTGGTGCTGTCCGAGCAGCTCGTCGACCAGCGCCGCCACGCGCCGGCCTTCGGCCTCCACGATCATCATGATCTCGGGGCCGCGCTCGCCATCCTGGCGCGGCACGTTGAAAATATCGTCCAGCGCGACGACCGGCAGGAATTCATCGCGTACTTTGACCACCCGGCCGGTCGCGCCGACGCTCTGGACCATGCCCGGCATCACCTGGAACGACTCGACCACCGACGCCAGCGGCAGGATGTAGGTCTCACCGCCCACGCCGATCGACATACCGTCCATGATGGCGAGCGTCAGCGGCAGCCGCACCGTCACTCGCGTGCCGTAGCCCTCGGCCGAGTCCAGCTCGACCGTGCCGTTCAGCGCCGTGATGTTCCGGCGCACCACATCCATGCCCACGCCGCGACCGGACACGTCGCTCACCTGATCAGCGGTCGAGAAGCCCGGCTCCCAGATCAGCGCCCACACCTCGGCATCGCTCATGTCGTCGCGCACCGCCAGTCCCCGCTCGCGCGCCTTGTCCAGGATGCGCTCGCGCCGCAGGCCCTGCCCGTCGTCGCGCACTTCGATCAGGATCGATCCGCCCTGGTGCGCCGCCGACAGCGTGATGGTGCCGTGAGGGGTCTTGCCGGCGGCCTGCCGCCTGGCCGGCGTTTCGATGCCGTGGTCGGCGCTATTGCGCACCAGGTGGGTCAGCGGGTCGACGATCTTCTCGATCAGTCCCTTGTCCATCTCGGTGGCCTCGCCCACCAGCCTGAGCTCGATCTGCTTGTCCAGCCGGGATGCCAGGTCGCGGATCAGCCGCGGGAAGCGGTTGAACACGAAGGCCATCGGAATCATCCGGATCGACATCACGGTTTCCTGCAGGTGCCTCGAATTGCGCTCCAGATCGGTAATGCCGCCGAGCAGCGCGCTGAACTGGACCGCGTCCAGATCCTTGGCCTGCTGGCTGAGCATCGCCTGCGTGATCACGAGCTCGCCGACCAGGTTGATCAGCTGATCGACCTTCTCGACGTCCACCCGCAGCGTGGTCGATTCGAGCGCTCCGCCCGCCGCCTTGTCCGCCCTGCCACGCGTCTCGGACCGATGCGCCGCCTCGGCGTCGGCCGCGGCCGCCCGCGCGGCCGTCTGCGTCGCCAGCGTCTTCGGATCGACGAAGAACCCGTAACCGTCGCCCTCGGTCGTCCGCGCCGGCGCCGCCTCGGGATCGGGATGCTGCGCGCCGGCCGCCGGAGCCTTGGCGGAGGCGGCCGGGGCTGCGCTGGCGGCGCCGAAGGACTCGATGCACACCTGCTCGCGGGCGACATGGAACGAGAACAATTCGAGCAATTCCAAATCGGGCGAAGCGGTCGTGACCTTGAAGCGCCGCAGGCCGTCCGACGCCAGCACCCCGTCGTCGAGGGCCTCGATCGATCCGAGCGTCGGGATGTCACGGAACAGCTCCGCCAGCCCGTCGGCCGCCTCGCCACTCTTCAACGGGCCGATCGTGACGCGCAGGCTGCGCGCCGCCGACGGCCCGCCTGACGCGGCATCCTGGCCGGAGGCCATCTTGCGGATCCGCTCGATCAGCGCATCGACCGGCGGGCGCTCATCGGTCCCGCTCTGGTAGCACGCCAGTTGCGCCTTGACCACGTCGCCGGCTTCCAGCAGCAGGTCCACCATGGACCGCTTGAGCGCGAGCTCGTTGCGGCGCAGGCGGTCCAGCAGTGTTTCCAGTTCGTGCGTCAGGCTCGCCACGTCGGCGAATCCGAACGTGGCCGCGCCGCCCTTGATCGAGTGGGCGACCCGGAAGATCGCGTTCAATTCCTCGTTGCTCGGCCGCGCGACGTCGATGTCCAGCAGCAGCGACTCCATGTTGGCCAGGTTCTCGCGCGCCTCCTCGAAGAACACGCCGTAGAACTGGGTCAGGTCGAAGCCGTCCTGCTGCAGGCCCGGATTGCTGATCTCGCCCATGTGGATGGTTTCCGCCGCCTTATTCGTCCGGATGTCGCCGGCGCCGCCCCGCCCGGCTCAACGAATCACCTTGCGGATGACCTCCAGCAGCTTGCTCGGATCGAAAGGCTTGACCAGCCATCCGGTGGCACCGGCTGCGCGTCCCTTCGATTTCATCTCGTCGCTCGACTCGGTGGTCAGTATCAAAATGGGCGTGGACAGATAGGCCGGCAGTCCTCGCAGGTTTTTCA
>Ga0307479_10000981_pt1 | contig 25803 bp, 20 predicted proteins | sample atmos_gasesECM4C_FD_203743 | JGI IMG/M metagenome (GOLD analysis project Ga0307479, IMG submission 203743) | Hardwood forest soil microbial communities from Morgan-Monroe State Forest, Indiana, United States - atmos_gasesECM4C_515 | ecosystem: Environmental > Terrestrial > Soil > Temperate... | reverse complement strand
GCATCCTGCCGAGCGCGCAGCCGGCCTCGAGCAGGCCACCGCCATGTACGCCTTGGTGGAGACGGCCCTCGCCCACCGCGCCGGCCGGAACCCGGAGTCCAACTCGAGCGCCGTGGGGGACCTCATGTCGAGGCTCAACGTCGTGGCGGCCGAGAACCCGTACTCGTGGTTCCCCGTTCGGCGCAGCGCGGCGGAGATCACCACCGTGACCCCCGACAACCGCCTGATCTTCCACCCCTACCCCAAGTACGTGAACGCCGTGATGGACGTGGACATGGCGGCGGCGGTCATCGTCACAGACGCCCAGACGGCGCGGGAGTGGGGGCTCGGTCCCGACGAGGTGGTGTACGTGCGGGGATGGGCGGACGCCTCGGACATCTGGTACCTCTCGGAACGCCCCCGCGTCGAGCACAGCGACGCCCTGCGCACCGCGGCCGCCAGTGCCGTCCAGGCGTCGGGGCTGACCCTCGAGGACATGGGCGCCTTCGACCTGTACTCCTGCTTCCCGTCCTCGGTGGAGTCGGCCATAGAAGCCTTGGGCCTCGACGACGACGATGCCCGTCCCCTCACGCTCACCGGGGGGCTGCCCTACCACGGGGGGCCCGGCAGCAACTACGTGACGCACGCCGTCGCCAACGCCTACGACTGGCTTCGCCACGGGCACGGCGAGCACGCCTTCGTGCACGGGAACGGCTACTACCTCACCAAGCACGCCATCGGCGTCTACTCCCGCCGGGCGCCGGCAACGCCGCCCACCCCCGACGACGCGCTCCAAGCCCGGTTGGACGCCGTCGCCGAGCCTGTGCCGCTGGCGCCTTCACGCCCCGGCAAGGCCACAGTCGTCGCCTACACCGTCCCCTACGACCGCGACGGCAATACCCTTCCCGGCATGGTGCTCGCCCAGTCGGACGGCGAGCGAGTGGTGGCCCTGGCCGATCCCCCGCTCACCGATGCGCTAGTCGGTTCCGACGCCGTGGGTGCTTCGGTGGTGCTCGAGGCTCAATCCGAAGGCCCGGACCAAGCCCGGCTCGCCTGACGACGGCGTGCCGCTGGCGGCGGGCGGTGTCGCCTCCGGGTGCCGATCAGTCGACGATGGACAGCGCCTGCTCGGGGCAGTTGTCGACGCCGCTGCGGGCGTCCACCTCGGCACCCTCGGGCACCTCGTCAACGAGCAGCACGCAGTGGCCGAGGTCGTCGGAGTCGAAGAGGTCGGGAGCCAGGCTGTAGCAGCGCCCGTGACCCTGGCAGCGCTCCGCGTCGAGGACGATGCGCAAAGGCGTCAGGGCCCGGCCGGGAACGCCAGCGGCAGGTGGTGCAGAGAGCGCAGCCCGGTCGTGTACTCGAGCACCGTGCCGGGGGCGAGCTCGTACTCGGGGATGCGGCGGTGGAACTCCCGGATCGCCACCCGCAGCTCGACTCGCGCGAGGTGCGACCCGAGGCAGCGGTGCACCCCGCCGCCGAAGGCGAGATGGGGGTTGGGGTTGCGCCGCAGGTCCACCTCGTCGGCGCCGGCGTGAGCGTCGTCGTCGGTGTTGGCCGAACCCAGAACCAGCATCACCTGCTCGCCCGCCTTGATGGGACACCCGCCGATCTCGATGTCCTCGGTGGCCACTCGGGGCACGGCCGGCACCGGGCTCTCCCACCGCAACAACTCTTCCACGGCCGACGGGATGATGGACTCGTCCGCCACGAGCTGGCGGCGGTGGTCGGGGTTCTGGGCGAGGTACGCGAAGATGCAGTCAAGGGAGTCGGTCACCGTGTCCAGCCCGGCGATGATGAACAGGTAGCAGATGTCCATCACCTCTTCGTCGGTGAGGCGCTCCCCGTCTACCTCGCCGGCGATGATCTGGGCCAGCATGTCGTCGGTGGGGTGCTCCTTGCGCTCGGCCAGATGGCGCTCGAAATACTCGTAGACCGTCTTTCCGGCCCGCTCGCGATACGGCGCCTGTTCGTCGAGCGTCACACCGGGCGGCCGGATGATGTCGTCCTTGAGCGACAGGAACAGGTCGAGGTCGTCGAGGGGCAGACCCATGAGGCGGAGGAACACGCGGCACGGCAGGGGCACGGCGAATTCCTCGTGGAAGTCGCACGATCCGCTCACGGCGAAGGCGTCCACGAGCTCCTTCACGAGGGCGATCACCTCGTCCTCGAGAAGCGCCATCTTCTTGGGCGCGAAGAGCGGGTCCAGGATCCGGCGGTACTTCACGTGCTGGGGCGGATCGATCTGCAGGGGGATGAGGGGACGGATGTTGCCCAGGTTCATCCCCACCGCGCTCCACGAGAAGGTCCCTGTCCGGTCCCGGAGCGCCTCTTCCACGTCGTCACGGCGGGTCACCAAGCTGAACAGGTCACCCACCCGATGCACGGGCTGCTCCCGAAGCGTGCGCTGCAACTCCCGGGGGTCGTCAGACGAAGCGAGCTGCGTCACCGTGTGGGGAGAGAGGTCGGGCGCCCCCGTGGTGCCTGCGTCCATCCGGTGTCCTTTCGCTTCGATCCCGTCCAGGGTCGAAGGCTGTCCCCCAACCGGCCGACGAGGCCGGCCGAGCGAGTGCCGCCCGCACTCTTACTGTACCCGTTTCCTGACATATATGTCAGCTACGGAGTGGACGCTCCGCCTGGGGAGAGGGGGCATTTCCCCAGCTCAGCCCGGTGCCGCCCGCGGCTGGACCCCTCAGCAGCTCATGGAGCCGGGCGCGATGGGGATCGCGCCCCCAACGGCAGGCACCCTGGACCGCGGGATGCGCAGGAGCTCAGTGCGCGCCGGAAAGGCAGATGCGGCAGGGCTCCAGCGACGAGATGGCGGCGGGGGCGATCGAGCGCAGGCCCTCAGGGTGATGGGCGACGACCGGACAATCGGGCAGGTGGTACACCGATCCCGTCGGCGTGACGACGTACGACGGGTGCGACTGACGCCCCGTGCCCAGCGAGGGCGACGGGTAGCCACCGGCCAGGGCGCTGGTGCCACCCGGCCCGATGGCCGGGTTGCCCCCGCTCGGTGTCGTCTCCATGGTGCCGCCGGCGCGTTCGGTCATGGCCCGGATGGCCTGTTCGAGCACGCGCAGCTGTTCCTCGTGGTGCAGATCGGCCTGGTCGTAGATGCGGTAGAGCCAGTGGGCCCAGTACAGAAGCCCGCCGAGCAGGATGCTCGCCACCCCGGCGAACGAGCCGCTCACCAGATAGGGGATCTGCTGCTGCACGTAGGCAGTGTGGGCGGCGCCGTACCACGCCATGAGGATGAAGACGACGCCCAGCGGTATGAGGATCGACCCGGCCAGGATCTGCCACGTGTTGCGGAAGTCGATTCCGCCGCCACCTTGTGCCGGACGACCGGGCCGGCGCCCGCGACCGCCGTCGCCGCGTCGCTTGGGCGCGGCAAGTCTCCGCAAGCCGTCGAGAGGCGAGCTCCAGCCGCCGTCGTCTCCCCCACCGGCAGTCTCGTCGTCGGGGATCTCCGAACCCGGAATGTCGAGGTCGGGCGTCACGCCCGGAATGGTAACCGTGTCGTGCGCATCGGCCCTCGCCGTGTCGGTCATCTCATCTCCTTCCCACGAGGAACTGCCAGCGGGCGGTGAGCATCAACGGGTAGGCGAAGATCACGCACAGGATCAGCGCCAGCACCACCCACCCGAGCGGCGCCGGCACACCGCGGATGGGGAACTTGAGCAACCCGGCGCCTAGGTGGGTGGGCCCAGTGCCCGAGGAGCCGGGACCACTCACCGATCCCAGCGACTCGGTGCTCCCGAGTGAGGACAGCGAGCCGAGGCCGGTGTTTCCGAGGCCGGTGTTCCCGAGGCCCACCGTGCTGGGCACGCTGATGGGCGCGACCACGCTGGCGTTCACATCGGCGGTGGCCATACCCAAGATGACAGAGGTGACCGCCGTGTAGTTGCCGGCGGGGAGGCACACGTTGCCGAGCGCCTGCTGGCCCGCCAGGCCCGGGATGTTGTTGGAGATCGGGTTGTTGCCGATGTCCTGGGTCGGGATGCACGGCTGGACGGCCCCGTTGGTCAGCCCACCGGTGTTGATGAACGGCACGCTGAAGTTGTGGTTGATGGAGATCTCCAGCCCGCCGGCGTCGGCGATGCCCTCGGCGCCGTTGGTCGTCTGCTTCGGGTCGATCAGCCGGATGGTGATGCCGTCCTGCGACAGGGTCTGGTTCAACGACGCCTGGAGTTGCGCGGGCGTGGGCACGGCCACGCTCGAGGTGCCGTTGCCCGCCACGTGCACCCCTTGGTTGTCGATGTAGGCCGGCTGGCCGGCCACGGTGACCTGGCCCAGGTGCACCGACGCCGTGGGCTGGCCGTTGTTGCCGTCCGAGGTGGACTGGGCGTTCGAGGTGATCTGGGTGATGTCGACCATGCCGGCGATCTCGATCGCCTTCACCACCGAGCTGGCCGTGCCCGTGATGGAGGAGGTGGCGATGGTGACCGCCTCCTGGGATTGCATGGCGGCGAACTCGAGCAGCGGCGCGCCTCCTTGGCCCATGCCGGCGCCGACCACGATGTCGGACACCGTGCCGGTGGCGTTGCCGCCGTTCACGTTGGCGGCGGCCGTGCCGCCGGGTGCCGGGCCGGTGCCGCCGGCGAAGCTGTTGGTTGCGCCGTAGGCAGGCGTGGTCGGGTACTGGGCCCGGGCGAAGAACGGATAGGGCGTGTTGGGCAGCTGGGGCGGGAAGAACTCCGACTCGAGGCCGCCCAGGTTGGCGAGGATGTCACCCGGGTAATAGGGCGACCCGATCGAGTCCACGGTGGGGCCCGTCGACACGATGCTGCGTGCGAAGGGGACGTCCTCCTCGACGAGGTTCTGGTTGGGCAGCGGGATGAGGCCCGGGATGTTGAAGGCGAACTGGGCGCCGATGGCCTCGGTCGTCACCGTCTCGCCCACCACATTCGTGCTCGACGAGCTGCTGTCGGCGTGCGCCGCCGGCGCGAAGCCGGCGGCCACCGCTGCCACCACTGCGCCGGCCCCCACGAGCCGGCTGGCCATGTGTACCCGCCTGTTCATTTCCATGCTCCCCCGTCAGCTCCCCAAATAGGCAGACACCAGCCCGCCCTGGCGGACGTCACCTGGTTCGCCCACATCGACAATTCTGCCCTTGTCCAGCACGTACACGAAGTCGGCCAGCTCCAAAGCGGCATCGATGTACTGCTCCACCAACAACAGGCTGGTTCCGGCCAGGGCGCGTTCGCGCAAAGCGTCGAACAACTGCTGGACAATGATGGGCGCCAGGCCCATGGAGATCTCGTCCACCATGAGCAGCTTGGGCTTCGACAGCAGGGCCCGCGCCAGCGACAACATCTGCTGCTCGCCCCCGGACAGGCTTCCGGCGAGCTGGCGCAGTCGCTGCCCCAGCACCGGAAAGACGGCGGTGGCACCGCTCACCGGGTCCACGTCGGCGCCCACGGCGTAGACGCACATCTCTAGGTTCTCCTGCACGGAAAGGCTGGGGAAAATGCCTCGCCCTTCCGGAACGTGTACGACACCGAGCCGAGCGGTGGCGTGCGCCGGCTTGCGGTCCACCCGTACGCCGCGCACGGCGATGCGCCCCGAGTCGCCGCGCACCAGCCCCGACACCGCCCGGAGGGTCGTGCTCTTCCCCGCACCGTTGGGCCCGAGCAGGGCCACCACGGCACCTTCGGGCACGCACAGCGAGACATCCGACAGGGCGCGCATACCGCCGTAGGAGACATACAGGTTGTCGACCTGCAGGGCGGGAGGGGCCCAGCTCTTCAAGTGGACGGTCTCAGGCGACATCGGTCTCCCCCAGGTAGGCGGCGCGCACCGCCGCGTCCCCGCGGATCTCGGCCGGCGTGCCGCAGGCGATGCGGCGACCGAAGTCGAGCACGGTGATGACTTCGCAGACCTCCATGACCAGGGCCATGTCATGCTCGACCAAAAGCACGCCGAGCCGCTGCCCACCGTCGCCGTTGGAGACGATCTGGCGCAGGATGTCGGCGAAGTGGCGAGTCTCGCCGATGTCGAGCCCTGAGCTCGGCTCGTCGAGCATGAGCACATGCGGATCGGTGCACAGGGCCCGGCCCAGCTCGACCATGCGGCCCGACCCCGTGGGCAGCTCACCGGCTTTGCGTCCGGCGATCCCGCCCAGCCCGAGCAACTCCATCACCTGCGCAACCCGGCGCCGGCGCTCCTGGCGGCCCCGGCCGAGGATGGCCCAGGGATGGGCGGACTCCCAGGCGGCCACCAGGTTGTCCTCCACGCTCATGCCGGTGAACAGCTCGAGACGCTGGAAGGTCCGGGCGATGCCGGCCCGACCCCGGTGGTGGGGCGACCAGCCGGTGATGTTCTTGTCGCCGAGATGGACGGTGCCGGCCACCGCTGACAGCAATCCCGACAACACGTTGAACAGCGTGGTCTTGCCCGCACCGTTCGGGCCGATGAGACCGGTGATCCGACCGGCGCCGACATCGAGGTCCACCTCGTCGAGCGCATGGAGGCCGCCGAAGCGAACCGAGATGCCCTGGGCCGACAAGAGCGCTGTCCCGTCAGGCGCCACTGTGCACCTCCAGCGGGCGACGGGCCATGACCTCGAAATCGAGTGAGCGGCGCGGCCGGGGCCGCATCACGCTCAGGGTGCGCTTGGCTTCCTGGATCGACAAGGCGATGGTGCCTTCGGGCACACGGCCGAGGCCGACGACGCCCACCGCCACGCCGAGCTGCAGATAGGCGAAGACGGTCGGATTGTGGGCAAAGGGCTGCACCATGGCCAGCGCTCCGGTCAGCACGGCCGCGCTCAGGCGCGTGCGCCCGGCGAAGACTACGTACAGCAACAGCGCCAGTGACCACTGGAACTGAAAGTTGAGCGGCGTGATCGATTGCAGGTACACGCCGTAGAGGGCTCCACCGAGGGAGGCCACCACACTGCACAGGGCGAAGGTGACCAGTTTCGTCACCGTGAGGTTCACGCCGAGGGTCGACGCCGCCAGCGGTGAGTCGCGCAAGATCAACAGGCGCCGGCCGACAGGTCCGCGGCTGATGAGGAAGGCGACGGCCAACACGACACCCAACACGCACACGCACAGCTCGTAGAGCGAGGTGGTGGAGACGAACGACACACCGGCGATATGTGGGCGGTGGTCGAAAATGCCGGTGATGCCACCGCTGATCCCGACCGTCTCGAAGATGGCGAAGTCGAAGATGAGGGCAACGGCCAGCGTCGCCAGGGCCAGATACAGCCCCTTGAGCCGCACCGCGATGGCCCCCACGACGAGGCCGAGGGCACCGGCGATCCCCATGCCGGCCAGAGTGGCGGCCACGAAGTTTCCTCCGTGCGCCCCCGCCAAGTGCCCGATGGCAAATGACCCCACCCCGACGAAGGTGAACTGGCAGAGCGAGATCTGCCCCGCCCAACCGGTGAGGACCACCAAGGTGACGGCGATGAGCGCCCAGATGGCCCCGTCGGTCAAGTTGCCGACGTCGGAGCCGTTCAAGAAGGTGGGAAGCAACACGGCGAGGACGAATGCCGCCACGCCGGCCAGGGCTGCCCGTTGCGCCCGCGATCGCGGCGTGGCCTCCGATCCCGACGCCACGGCAGCGGATGTGCCGCCTCCCATGGGACGCACCGAAATGCCGGCTTCCTTGAGCTGACTACCCAGGACGATGAGGAACAGCAGCAGCAGGAGCCACGGACCCGACGAGATGAGATTGGCCACCCAACCGGTCGTGCTCACCTTGGTGAGGAGACTGAAGAGGACGCCGATGCCCAGTGCCCCACCGAAGGCCCAGGGGAAGCTCGTGAGCCGGGCCAACACCGCCGGCGTGGTGGCGGCCAACGCCACGAGGACGAGGTTGTTCGGGGTGAGCGTCTGGCTGTGACTGAGCAGCACACCCACCAGGGCGGCGAAGATCGAGGAGACCACCCAGGCGCTTCGCCGCACGCTGGGCGCGCTCACCCCGATCATCGAAGCCAGGTCCCCGTTGTCCACCACGGCCCGGGTGGCGGTGCCGAACCGGGAGTGACGCAACAACCACCACAAGCCGATACCGGAGATGATCAGGATGATCAACGTCCCCAGCTGGTCGTAGCCGACGTGGAAGCTCCCCAGCCTGAATGTGGAGGTGGGGATGATCGACTGGAAGTACTGCGCCTGGCCGCCCCAGATCGAGGTGGCGGCCTGGACGAAGAAGGCGAGCAGGGCGAGGGTCACCACGATCGGAATCTCGGCGCTGAGCCCCGCCAGCGGCCGGAACAAGGCCTCGAAGAGAAGGCCAATCACCGGTGCCACCACCAGCACGAGCAGCGGAAGCGAGATCCACGCCGTGATATGGGACTTGTCGTGGAGCTGCCAGTACACATAGGCGCAGAACATGGCCACGGCGCCGTAGGCGAAGTTGAACACGCCGGTGGTCTTGTAGGTGAGTACCAGGCCCAGCGCGCCGAGGCCATAGATGCTCCCGGTGAACAGCCCGATGGCGATGAGCGACCAGTAGAGGCTCACGCCGGTGCCCCTGCGCTCATCGCCGACCGCCGCCCGTCACTGCGCCTGGACCTCCTGGCCGCCGCAGAAGAGACCCGAAGCCGGGTTCCTGGGCACGAACCCGTTGCCTTTGACCTCGACATCCACGGTGCACAAGTACGTGTGGCTCGAAGGCGAGTGGGCCCCGACCGCCCCACCGGCCGTGAAGTTCTGCAGCCCCTGGAGGAAGGAGGTCACCGAGGCTCGGGTTGGGTTCCGGCTCTGCAGAAGGGCGTAGATCATCATCTGTGCCGCCAGCCATGACAAGAAGCCAAATCCGCTGGGTGTGTTGCCGGGCTCGTACTGCGCCAGCTGCTGCTTGTACATGTTGCCCATGGGGCTGTTCTCTTCGAGGGGGATGAAGGGGAGCGCCACCGTCATCCCTTGCGCCGCGCTCTGCCCGGAGCTCGAGATGAGCACCGGGGTGTAGACGTCGAACGTCGCTGCCACGTACTGGAGCGACACGTTCTGCTGCTGAAGCGCCTGCAACAGCTTGGCATTTCCGGTGACGTCCAGGGTGTCGATCACACCCTGGCAACCGTTGGCATGCATCTGCTCCACGTCGCTCTCGAGCGAGGCGCTTACCGGCGAGATCGAGTAGTCCGTGTAACAGACGTCGACGCCGAAGTCATGGCTGAGCACGTAGGCGAACTGCTGGGCGGCCTGAGCGCTGATGGCGATCGAATAGGCGAGCACGGCTACCTTCTTGGGGAGATATCCGCCCTGTTGGGCGTTCAAGAAGTAGTCGCTTCCGATGTAGTAGGTGTTGCTCCCAGGGGGCTGATAGCAGCTGCCGCCCGCCACCGACCAGTACTGCGGCTCCTGGCTGCGGTCGCAGTTGATGGCGAAGCCGAAGTCCGGGACGTTGGCCTGCTCGATCTCCGGCACCCCGCCGTTGTCGGCGTCCGATTCGGACCCCGCGAAGGCGAAGACTGGCTTGTTGATCAGGTTCTGGACGTCCGAGCCGTTGGTGGAGGAGTTCTGCCCGTCGTCCTCCACGGTGAGCTGGAGCTGGCGGCCGCATACGCCCCCGGCGGCGTTCACGGCGTCGAACAAAGCCTGAACCCCCTGAGGAGCCTGCGGAAAGCTGCCCGACAGGGGACCGCTCAAACCGCTCACGTTGCCGATCTGAATGGAGTTGGTGGTGATGCCCTGCGAGGGGTTGGCGGTGTTCCCCGCCGTGCCGGTGCAGGCGCTGGCCTCGGCTTGGGGGGTGAAGCTGAACGAAGAGGGTGGCGCCACAACCGGGGCGCCGGGGTTCGCGCCACCGCCGCTCGCAGCTGTCGTGGCGGTCGACCCGCCGCCCGAGCCGGCTCCCGAGGGTGCGGTCACGCTGTTGTTGTTCGTCCCCGTGCCGTTTTGGGCAGCGGCGCCACCCAGCCCTTGGGCGGCTCCCAGGTAAGGGCCGACCCGGGCGCCGCAGGCGGCGCCCACCAGGGAGAGGGCGGCTAGTACCACCACCGCTCGGCCGCCCCGGCCACGGAGGACGTTCGCCCACCGCCGCCCGAACAGAACCGGGCTGCGGAATGCCGGGATGCTGCTCTCGCGCCTACTGCGCACCGTCCCCCTCCTCGACTCGGCGCCGCTCTCGCCGAAGTCGCACTTGCCCCTCGACACTGCCGCGAGGAGAACGCCGACCCGACGAGAAACTTTCGTTGTCTCCGACCCAGCTGAGCAGGCCATATGCCCGCGCAACCCCCGATGGGAGCCACACGCTAGCTGACGTGAGCGTCAGGCACCGTGCCGCGTTCCTCCCCTTCTCGGCCTGCGCTGCGTGAATACAGACCTGCGTTCTGTGGTGGGAACGTGCGGCGAGTGGTACCCGCCGCGTGGGTAAGAGAAACGGTGACCGAACATTGTTTTGGTATCGGCCAGCACTAATCTTGTGGGGACACATGGAGACTTGGCGGCCACGCAAGGCGGTGTTGTCGTGACGGCCTGGGACGTCGGGACAGAGACCTCGGACTCGTTGCGCCCGTTCACCAGCACGGCCCAGGTCCCCGTCGTCTCGGGTCCCCAGTACGTCGACCCGTACACGGAGTGGGGCATTCCCCGGCGGTGGCGGCCAGCACCGCTGAGCCTGCGTCTGGCGGTGGCGTTCACGGCATTGCTCGTCCTCGCCGGGCTGGCCGGCATCGCCGTCCACAAGGTGCGCCCCTCGGCGATGGCCTGGCTCGAACCGGGCCAGGCGCACCCGACTACCTCGCAGAGCAGCCGCCAGGCGCCCCCCTCGACCGCCGCCCCCGTCCAACCCAAGCCGTCGGCCTCACACCCGGTGACCGAGACCACCACCGGGCCCCAGGCCGCCACCGTGCAGGTCGACACGGCGCAGTACACGGTCATCGTCCTCGCCCAGAACCGGTGCTGGGTGTCGGTCAGCGATCCGACGTCCGCCACACCGCAGTTCGCCTCGGTGCTCGCCGCCGGTGCCCAGCAGACCTTCCATCCCGCCAACGGTCAGCTCAACGTGAATGTCGGCGCCAGCGCCGTCACGGTGTCGGTGGTACTCGCCAACAAGAGCGCGGCGGCGTGGCAGTTCTCGCCGCCGGCGGCCCCGTACACCCTGACCTTCACCTCAAGCTCCCGGTAGACCAGCCAGAGCGAAGTCCCACACCCCGTTCGCCTGGGGTGGCAACGAGGTTCCTCCCGGTCCGGATTGCAGCGCTGTGCCGGCGCCGACGAAGACGTCGGAGCCCACGATGGCCGCTCCCGACGACATGGCCCCGCCCGTGGGGAACGCCCACAGCGGCGTGCCGGTATCGCCCGAGTAGGCGACGATCGAGAAACCCGTCGTGGACGGCCCGAACACCACCCCGTTGGTGGTGGTCACCGCCGCGTAACTGGGCAGCGACACGAGCGCCTGCCAGCGCACCGCTCCGGTGGTGGCGTCGACGGCGTGCAGCGAGGCCACGCGCAGGGGATCGCAGCGCTGGGTGCCCAGGGTGGGCTGATTGTCCTCCACGCAGATGAGGCTGGTGTCGGGATTCACCGACGGACCGCCACCGGGCCCGCCGCTGAACTCCACGCCGCCACCGCCGAAGGGGGCGAGGATGGCCGTCGAGCCGTAGACCGTTGGCGCGCCGCCGATGCTGCCGAGTGCGGAGGACCCGATGAAGCCACCGATGGCGCCGGCGAAGAACCCGGTCTCGCCAGGCTGGGCGGGCTGGTTCTGCCACACCTCAGTGCCGCTCGCCTCGTCGAGGGCGTACATGTAGCCCGACTTCGACCCGTCGAGCACCACCTTGTGGCTGCTCGACCCGATCGTGGCCAAGATGGGCGAAGAGCCGATGTCGGTGTCGCCGCCGTCGGGGAAGCTCGGGTTCGTGTACTGGTTGTCCGGCTCGGACCACTGCCATACCGGGCATCCGGTGGTGGCGTCGATCCCGGCCATGCCCTCGACCACGGGCGGCGTGAACTGCTTCGGACAGGCCACCTGTGTGGCGGGGTCCACGGCTCCGGGAGGTCCGGTCGGGGGCGGGCAGTTGCCGGTGGTGGTCACGATCATGCCGTCGCCGCCTAGGACGGTGGGGTCGAGCGCCGGTGAGGACCACACGTCGCCGCAGCCGTTGGTGTCCGAGCTGCTGTCCAAGGTGGTCACGGTCTTCGTGCTCTCGGGCTCGAACTTCCAGTCAAGGGTGCCGCTCTTTGCGTTGAATGCCTGGAGGCCTGGCGGTGCCGAGCTGTTTGGTGACTCGTTGGAGTCCGAGCCCACGATCACCTCCGGCACCCCCTGGCCGTGCTGGAACAGCACCGGCGAGGACTCGACCTCCATGGCGCTGGTCGGATTTTGCGGGTCCAGGTTCCGCGCCCACTGGCACTTGCCGGTCACGGCGTCGAGCGCGAACAGGCTGCCACCACCCCCGAAGAACACGATCGGGTCGCTGTTCTGCGGGTTCCCCGGCAGCGCTCCAGAGGTCACGGTCGCCGACGAGGTGATCTCGCCATAGGAGGGGGTGTGCCGGTCACCGGCGACGGTGACGTTGCCACACGTGTAGCTGGGGACGCTCACCGAGAAGGTCCACTTGGCCTTGCCCGTAGCAGCGTCGATGTCGTAGAAGTTCCCGCTGTCGTCACCCACGTACACCTGACCGCCGGACACCGTTGGGGTCGCCGTCACCGGCTGCGAGGTGTTGAAGAACCATGCGGGATGGAGCGTGCCGACCGTGAGCGGATTGATGGCACTGCAGTCCGGCGAGGCGTGATGGGAAGGGTCGTGTTGGTACATCGGCCACTGGTCGCTACACGTGGGCGCGCTGGGCAAAGCCAGTGTCGCCGGCGCCGCCGTCGCTGCGAGCAATGCCGGGCCGGCCAAACCAACCACGGCCGCCAAACCGGCCACCGACACGGCGCGCCAGAACGGTACCCCGAGCGCGCGTGACGGTGCGCACCCACCGCCGCCCGTATCCATCACTTCGATCTCGCTTCCCGTCCCCCGAGACCCTCCGTCGCACCAGGGAGGGAGGCCGGGCTCGACGGCCCCCGTCCCCTGTGCGAAGAACACGACTTCCGCCGATGCCGTGCGCGGAGAACCATGACATGACTGTCAGCCCAGCGTCAATAGTCCCCACTCTGGAGCCACCACTCCACCCCATCCCGGCCCGGAAAGGGCCCGAAAAAGTCCTGTTGGGCACCTGTTTTCGGGCAGACCTCAGCTCAACCCGAACCAGCGCCTGCGGCGCATTGCTCCGAACTCCTGTTTCTCGGCCGCCCCTTTCAGTGAGGGCGGGGTGAACACCGCCGTCGGGGCCGGCCCGGACAGGAAATTCACGTCCACCTTGCCGATGGTGCCGTCCCCCATCTCGACGTAGCAGGTGATCTCGCCCGGGAAGGGCGGAGGGGCGGGGTCGCCTCTCATCTGTGCGACGAGGACGTCGGCAACCGTCGATGCCTCACCCTCGGCGATGACGCCGGCCCTTGGCACGGGTGCGCTCGTGACATCGCCCACGGCGTAGACACCCGGGAACCTGGTGGCGAGGGTGGCCGGGTCGACGGCGATCCACCCGTCGTCCTCGGTGAGGCCCGAGTCGACCACCACCTGGGGAGCTCGGTGCACGGGGACGGCGAGCAGGAGGTCGAATGCCAGCGTTCCTCCGTCGCGCAGACGGAGCACCCGCTTTGCGTCGTCCAGGTGCTCGACCCAGGTGGAATGCCGAGTGGTAATCCCTCTTTGTTCGCACAGTCCCAGGATGGCGTTCGATACCTCGTCCGAGATGGGGACCGGTTTGGGCATCGGCGTGACCAAGGTGATCGTGCACGAGTCACGTACCTGGCGCCGCGCCAGGTGATCGTGGAGCATGAACGCCGTCTCGTAGGGCGCAGGCGGACACTTGAAGAACCCGCCGAGCACGGCGATGACGATGTCCCCGCTCGTGAAGCCGGCCACCGCTTCCGTGAGAGCGGCGGCGCCCTCAGGCGAGTAGAACTCGCCCCCGCACGCCGCCAGCCCCGGGGTGGCGTCGACGTCCAGGTCGGCGCCGAGGGCAACCACGAGGACGTCGGCTTCGTGGCTGCCCTGGTCGGTGACCACGCGTTTCTTTTCGGGGTCGATCGAGAGCACCGTCTCCTGCCGGAACTCCACGTTGGGTCGGTCGATACTCCGATAGGGGAGCCGCACCTCATCGAGCGTTCGCCCTTCGAACATCACGTCGAGTTTGGAGAATCCGAAGACGAAGGCGTCGCTCTTGTCGATGAGCGTCACTCGGACATCGTCGCCCAGATCTCCTGCGAGCCGGGTCGACAGTTCGAGGCCACCGAACCCGGCTCCGAGGACCAACACCCGCAGGGGCGCCATCTACTTCGGTTGCGACACGATCCGGATGTAGGGCTTCGGCTCTCTCCACTGTCCGAAAACCTCGCGGGCTTCGTCGTTGGACACCGACCCGGAGATGATCACGTCCTCGCCCTGCTTCCAGTTGACCGGGGTGGAGACCCGGTGCTGGGCGGTGAGCTGGAGTGAGTCGAGGACCCGCAGAACCTCGTCGAAGTTCCTGCCGGTAGACATCGGGTACACCAGGATGAGCTTGACCTTCTTGTCCGGCCCGATCACGAAGACGTTTCGCACCGTCTGATTGTCGGCCGGAGTGCGCTGTTTGGCATCACCCGAGGTTGAAGCCGGCAACATGCCGTACAACTTCGAGACATTGAAGTCCGAGTCGCCGATGATCGGATAGTTGGGACGAGCACCTTGGGTCTCCTCGATGTCGTCGGCCCACTTCTCGTGGTCTCCGACGGCATCGACGGACAGCCCGATGATCTTGGTGTTTCGACGCTCGAACTCGGGTGCGAGTCGAGCCATGTAGCCCAGCTCGGTCGTGCACACCGGCGTGAAGTCCTTGGGATGGGAGAACAGCACCGCCCATGAATCCCCGATCCAGTCGTGGAACTTGATCTTCCCCTGCGTGGTGTCGGCCTCGAAGTCGGGCGCGGTGTCGTTGATGACAAGTCCCATGTGCGTGCTGCCTTTCCCCTAGCTCGAAGTGCTGCTGCCCCGGCCGCGGACGCTATCGCCCGGCGCGGCCGCTGCCTAGGGGAGGTGGGAAGACGAGGTCGTTCACCTGGGCCGCCGTGTGTGACGCCTGCCAAGGACCGGGTTGGTGGCTGGCGTCCGACGGCAGGTGGTAACGATTCCGACAGCCCTGCCGGCGCAGCTGGTCGAGGAGCCGTATCGGCCCCAGCTCGGTGCACGCGGCGCACTGAGCACCGCCACCTCGAGAGTTGGCGACATCTGATGGGCACAGCTCTTGGGCCGATGCGATCGGTCGGCGAGCGCCGCGTTACGCCACGGACACAGATCAGCCGTGGTCATACACAGTTCTTGGTGGGGCTAGCTGGACTTGAACCAGCGACCTCAGCATTATCAGTGCTGCGCTCTAACCAGCTGAGCTATAGCCCCGGCAAAACCGCGAGATTACACGGGGCCGTCAGGTGTCGACCGTGTCGTCCTCTTCGGTCACCACCGCCGCCACGGCGGCCACGCTCTGGCCCTCGTCGAGGCTCATGAGCCGCACTCCGGTGGCGTCGCGACCCTGCGCGGCGATCTCGCGCACGGCGGTGCGGATCACCACTCCCCCAGTGGAGACGAGAAGGATCTCGTCGTCGAGTGAGGCCATGAAGGCGGAGACGACCCGGCCGCGCGCCGCGGTGAGCTTGATGGCCCGCACGCCTTGGCCGCCGCGGCCCTGCCGGCCGAAATGGTCCATCTTGGTGCGCTTGCCGAACCCGGCATCGGTGACGATGAGGATGTCGTTCTCGGGCCGCACCACGTCGCACGACACCACCTCGTCGCCCGCACGCAGCCGCATGCCGCGTACTCCGGCCGCGTCGCGGCCCATGGGGCGCACGTCGTGCTCGGAGAAGCGGATGCCGCTGCCGTTGCGGCTCACGATGACGACGTCGTCGTCCCCCGAAGTGGCCACCACCCGAACCAGCTCGTCACCCGGACGCAGGGCGATGGCGATGAAGCCTTCCCGTCGGGACTTGTCATACTCGCTGAACGCCGTCTTCTTCACCTGTCCCTGCTTGGTGGCGAAGAGCAGATAGCCGCCTGTGTCGAAGTCCCGGGTGGCCACCAGTGCCTCGATGCGCTCGTCGGGCGCCAGGGGCAAGAGGTTCACCGCCGCCGTTCCTCGCGCGGTTCGCTCCTTCTGGGGCACCTCGTGCACCCGAAGGCGGTAGACCCGGCCCCGGTTGGAGAACAGGAGCAGGTAGGCGTGCGCCGTGGTGTGGACCACGTGGGCAATCAGGTCTTCTTCCTTGAGCTTCGCCCCCCGCACGCCCCGGCCACCTCGCCCCTGGGTCCGGAACGACACGGCCGGCACCGACTTGATGTAGCCAGCCCGGGTCATGGTGACCACGAGCTCCTCGTCCTCGATGAGGTCCTCGACCCCCATCTCGCCCGGGTCGTTGGTGATGCGAGTGCGGCGCGGGTCGGCGTACTTCTGCTTGATTTCCCCCATCTCGCTCGAGATCACCGCCCGCAGCTTCTTCGGGTCGGCCAGGATGGCCTCGAGCTCGGCGATGGTCTCGCGCAGCTTGGCCATCTCCTCTTCCAGCTCGGATCGGCCCAGCCGGGTCAGTCTGCCGAGCGTCATGTCGAGGATGTGGTTGGCCTGCTCCTCCGAGAAGGAGAAGGGGCTGGCCATGAGCGCCTGCCTGGCAGCGGGGCGGTCGTCGGAGTTGCGGATGGTCTCGATGACCTGGTCGAGCATGCTGATGGCCTTCAGAAGGCCTTCGACGATGTGGGCCCGGTTCCGGGCCTTGGCCAGGCGGAACTCCGAGCGCCGGGTGACGACCTCCACCTGGTGGACGATGTAGGCCGCCAGGGCGTCGCGCAGGTTGAGGGTGCGGGGCACCCCGTCCACCAGTGCCACCGAGTTGACGCCGAAGCTGACCTGCATGGGGGTGTGCTTGTAGAGGTTGTTGAGCACCACGTTGGCGTTGGCGTCGCGCTTGAGCTCGATGACGAGACGGGACTGCCGCCCCGCCGAGTCGTTCTGGGTGCGGCTGATACCGTCGAGGTCGCCCGACTTCACCAAGTCGGCAATCTTCTTCTCCACGACCTCCACCGAGGTCTGGTAAGGAAGCTCGCTGACGACGATGCGCTCAGTCCCGCGCACCTCGTCGATCTCGGCGACGGCCCGCAGCCTGATCGATCCCCTCCCGGTGCGCGCTGCGTCGAGGATGCCCTGGCGGCCGAGGATCATCGCCCCGGTCGGGAAGTCGGGGCCTTTCACGAACTGGAGAAGGTCTTCGACGGTGGCGTCGGGGTGGTCGATCAGATGCAAGGTGGCGTCGATCACCTCGCCCAGGTTGTGGGGCGGGATGTTGGTGGCCATGCCCACGGCGATGCCCTGTGATCCGTTGACCAACAAGTTGGGAAAGCGCGACGGGAGCACGACCGGCTCCTGCTGGGTCCCGTCGTAGTTGCCCACGAAGTCGACCGTGTCCTCGTCGATGCCGGCCATGAGCTCGAGGGCGAGCGGCGCCAGCCGGGACTCGGTGTAGCGCATGGCCGCCGGGCCTTCGTCGGGTCCGGTGCCGCCGAAGTTGCCGTGGCCGTCGATGAGCGGATGACGAAGGCTGAACTCCTGCACCATGCGGGCCAGGGCGTCGTAGATGGCGCTGTCGCCATGCGGGTGGTACGCCCCCATGACCTCGCCCACGACCCGGGCGCACTTGGCGTGGGGCCGGTCGGGACGCAGGTTCTGGTCGTACATCGAATACAGGATCCGGCGGTGCACGGGCTTGAGCCCGTCGCGCACGTCGGGCAGGGCCCGGGCCACGATGACCGACATCGAGTACTCCAGGAAGGAGCGCTCCATCTCCTCCTGGATCTCGATGGGCTCGATGGCTAGAGCCAAGCCGTCGCCTTCGAGCTGGCCGGCGTCTTCGGTGCTGATCGTGCCCTCACCGCCCGAGCCGGGGCCGGTGCCGCGCCGACGGCCCCCGCCGTTTCCCCGTGCTGGCATGTGTGCTGTCCTCCGTTACCTGTCAGATTCCGACTCGACCGCTGGGATCAGAAGTCGAGGAATCGGACGTCCTTGGCGTTCGTCTGGATGAAGGCGCGACGCAGGTCCACGTCGTCCCCCATGAGCACGGAGCACACCTCGTCGGCGAGCGCAGCTTGCTCCACCGTGATCTGCAGCAGCGAGCGCTTGCCCGGTTCCATGGTGGTGTCGCGAAGCTCGTGGAAGTCCATCTCACCGAGGCCCTTCAACCGCTGAAACTCCGCTTTGTGGTTGGGGTTCTCGGCCAAGAAGGCGGTCTTGGCGGCGTCGTCCTTCAGATACATCTTCTCCTTGCCCACCAGCGTCGAGTACAGCGGCGGCTGGGCCACGTACACGAAGCCGCCCTCCACAAGGGGCCGCATCTGACGGAAGAAGAAGGTGAGCAGCAGCGTGCGGATGTGCGACCCGTCCACGTCGGCGTCGGCCAGGATGATCACCTTGTGGTAGCGGAACTTCTCGATCTCGAAGTCGTCGGCGAGCCCGGCGCCGATGGCGGAGATGAGCGCCTGAATCTCGGCGTTCTTCAGCATCTTGTCGATGCGGGCCCGCTCGACGTTCAAGATCTTGCCGCGGATGGGGAGGATGGCCTGGGTGCGCGGGTCGCGGGCGTCCTTGGCTGAGCCCCCGGCCGAATTGCCCTCCACGATGAACAGCTCGCTCGCTCGCGCATCGCGCGAGGAGCAGTCGACGAGTTTCCCGGGCAGCCCCGCGCCGTCGAGCGCCGACTTGCGCCTCGTCAGATCGCGGGCCGTGCGAGCCGCCACCCGGGCCCTGGCCGCCAGGGTGGACTTCTGGACGACCTTGTTGGCCTCGGTGGGGTGCTCCTCGAGCCATTCGGCGAGCTTCTCGTTGGTGGCCTTCGTGACCAGCGACCGGATGGACACGTTCCCGAGCTTGCCCTTCGTCTGGCCCTCGAACTGCGGGTCGCGCAGCCGTACCGACACGATGGCGGTGAGCCCCTCGCGGATGTCCTCCCCCTGGAAGTTCTCGTCCTTCTCCTTGAGCGCCCCTTTGGCCCGCGCATACCGGTTCACCACGCCGGTGAGGGCGGTCTTGAAGCCCTCCTCGTGCATGCCACCCTCGATGGTGGAGATGCCGTTGGCGAAGGAATGGATCGACTCGTGGAATCCGGTGTTCCACTGGAGGGCCACCTCGACCTCTTGGCCTTCCTCGGCCACCGAGTAGGAGCACACCCGCGAGAAGAGCGGCTCCTTGGAGGCGTTCAGGTGTTTCACGTAGTCGACGATGCCGCCCGTGTAGCGGTAGGTGACCTCCTGCTCCTTGCCGGCGCGCTCGTCTTTGAAGCGGATCTCGAGACCCTTGTTCAAGAAGGCCATGATCTGGAGCCGCTCGAGCACGGTGGTGGCGCGGAACTCCGTCTCCTCGAACACCGCCGCGTCGGGCCAGAAGGTCACGGTCGTGCCGGTGCGGCCTCGGGGAGCGGGACCGGTCTCCTTGAGCGCGACCTTGATCTCGCCGCCGTTCACGAACTCGGCCACGTGGTGCTTGCCGTCGCGGTCGATCTCCAGCGTGAGTCGCGACGACAGGGCGTTCACCACCGACACCCCCACGCCGTGCAACCCGCCCGAGACCTTGTAGCCGGAACCGCCGAACTTCCCGCCGGCGTGCAGGGTGGTGAGCACCAACTCGGCGGCGGAGCGATCCGGGTACTGGGGATGCGGCGCCACCGGGATGCCCCGCCCGTTGTCGGTCACTCGGCAGCCGCCGCCGGCCAAGAGGGTCACGTCGATGCGGTTGGCAAAGCCGGCCATGGCCTCGTCGACGGAGTTGTCCACCACCTCCCAGACGAGGTGGTGCAACCCGGTGGGACCTGTCGACCCGATGTACATACCGGGGCGGGCCCGGACAGGCTCGAGTCCCTCGAGAACGGTGATGTCGCCCGCTTCGTACGAGGCGCGGGTCGCCTCGTCAACCGCTACAGCTCCTACTTCCAGCGCCACGCACGCGCCCTTTCGAATACCACGGTCCGGGGAAGGCACCGCTCCGCCGCAGGCTCTCGAGAGCTCTCCTGACGTGCCGTGCCGATGCCTCTTGAGTGTACCAGGAGGGGGTGATGTTCAGGCCGTTTACGGGCCCTCCGAGCAGGCACTTTTGAGGGCCTTTTGGAGACCGTCTGCCGTCACGCGCGCACGCGCACCTCGAGGTGTTCGGGGGCGTGTTCGGCACCGCACGCATCCCGCAGCCTGGCCAGGATCTCGGTCGCCAGATGTCGCACCTGCGTGGCCCAGGCCGGGTGGTCGGCGGAGACGACGAGGGTCTGTTGTTGCAGGCGCAGGGGACGCACGTGCGCGGCCATGGACGGTCCCACCAGCTCCGCCCAGTGCCCGAACACCGTGCTCAACACATCGGGGCCCGCCACACCCATGCGCTGCGACAGCACGCCCAGTGCCTCCGACAACGGTACGGGACCGTCTTCGGCGCGGCCCCGTTGGTCGCGACGTCGCGGCCTTTCGCCGCCGCTCACGGCCGCGGCCCCGCCCCGGCGAGACGGCCGGCGGCCACTTCCACGACCCGGTCGGCGGTCACTACCGACGGGGGATCGACGGCCGTGGTGAGCAGCACCTGTCCGGGAGGCAGCTGACCCACCAGGGCAGCGGCGCGCCGGGGATCGAGCTCGGAGAAGACGTCGTCGAGCAGGAGCACGGGCGCCCGCCCCGTCTCGGTCGTGACGAGGAGGTGCGAGGCCAGACGAAGTGACAGGGCCACGCTGCGCTGCTCTCCCTGCGACCCCTGGGTGCGCGCCGGGCGCCCCGAGATCTGTACGTCGAGCTCGTCGCGATGGGGTCCCACCGAGGTCACCTGGCGCCGCAGGTCGTCCTGGCGCGCCGTTTCCAGAGCGTCGGCCAGCCGCCCGGACCACGAGCGTCGGTAATGCAGGGTCAAGGCGGCTGCGGCGTCCTCGCCGGCCGACAGCTCCTCGTAAGCGCGCCGGGCCACGGGCCCGAGGACGTCGACGAGCTCCTCACGGGCCTCGGCCAGTGCTTCACCGGTTCGCGCCAACCGGGCGTCCCACACCTCCAGGGTGCGCAGCGCATCCCCGTCGGGACGCCCCGCCATCTGCCGGAGCAACGCGGCGCGTTGACGGATGATCCGTTCCACCTCGCCCACGAGCGCCTCGTGACGGGGCAGGCGTGCCACCACGACGTCGTCGAGGAACTGGCGGCGCCCAGCCGGCCCCTCTTGCACCATGGCCAGGTCGTCGGGGGAGAACACCGACACGCTGAACACGTCCGCTACCTCACCGCGCCGCTGCACCGGTTGTCGGTTCAACTGCAGACGGGTCGAGCCCTGTACCGGCAATTCGGCTTCGAGCAATACCTGACGGAGCCCGGCGCGGCACTCGGCGCGCACCACGGCCCGGGAGGCGCCTCGGCGCACCATCACCTCGCGGCTCGCCCCCCGGAACGAACGCTGGGTGGCCAGCCATCCGGCGGCTTCGAGCACCGAGGTCTTGCCGGCCCCGTTCTCCCCCCGCAGCACGGTGAGACCATCGGGGTCAGGTTCGAAGCTCGTCTCCTCGAAACACCGGAAGTCGGTGAGCCACAGCGTCGTGATGGCCATCGTCGGCCGGCCTCGACGAATTACGAGACGCGGACGGGCATGAGCAGGTAGCGGTAGTCGTCGTGCTCAGGGCTGCGCACCGTGGCCGGCTTCGTGGCGTCCAGGGTCTCAAGCACCACCTCGTCACCGAGCACCGCCTCCACGCCCTCGATCAGGTACCCGGGGTTGAAGGCCACGGTCAGCTCCTCACCCTCGTAGTCGGCGTCGACGTCCTCGCTGGCGTGCCCGACCTCCTGGGACACCACGGTGAGCTCGACCGACCCCGGCCGCATGGACAGCCGAACCGGTGTCGTGTTGTCACGGACGAGGAGCCGCACCCGCCGTAGTGCGTCGAGGAGCGATTCCTTGCCCACGCGCAGCTGGTTGGGATACCCAGGAGGGATGAGTTGGCGGTAGTCGGGGAAGCGGCCGTCGAGCAGACGGGTGGTGAGGTGCACGGCGCCGACCGAGAAGGTGGCATCCAGGTCGCTCACCGAGAACCCCACACCGTCCCCCTCCTCCTTGGCCCCGGTGGGCAGCAGGCGCTGCAGCTCGGTGAAGGCCCGGGCCGGCACGAGGATCTGGTCGGCACCTTCCGGCAACGGCCCGGTCCCGACGACGTCTCGCAGGGCCAGCCGGTACGAGTCCGTGGCCACGAGCCTGGTACCGGTCCCTTCGGCGGCCACGAGCACGCCGGTGAGCAACGGCCTGGCGTCGTCGCCGGACGCCGCTCGCACCACCTGACGCAATGCCTCGGCCAGGGCGGGGGCCGGCAGCGTCACCTGGGCAGGACGGGGATCGGGCAGGACCGGGAAGTCGTTCACCGGGTAGGTGCGCACGACGAAACGTGAGCGGGCGGCCGAGATCTCGACCTCGTCCTCACCACCCTCCATGGTCACGGCGCCCGGCTCGAGGGCTCGGACGATGTCCGCCGCCAGCCGGGCCGGCGCCACCACCACCCCGTCGTCGAGCCCGATGGCCTCCACCTCGACCCGAACGGTGAGATCGAGATCGGTCCCCACCACGGTGAGCTGGTTGCCAGCCGCCTCCAGGCGCACTCCGTTCAAGGTGGTCGTGGTGGCTCCGCGCGCCGTCACCGCCCGGCTGGCCGTCGTGAGCGCCTCGACCAGCGTGTCTCGCTCGCAGCGGAACTTCACACAGATTCCTTTCTACAAAGGGATGTAATTCTTACAAGGGCGGTAATAGGCCATGTGGATTGTGGAAGACACAGGATCCTCCGAGGTTGTGACGCTTTTCGTAGTCCACCGTCCCCCAGTCGTCGTCCCGAGCCCGTTCCCCCGCCCGGCCCCGAGCCGGGAGGTCATCCACTCCAGGGTGGTGTCGGTCCACAGGCCGGCCGATGTCCGCCCACAGGTTCATGCACCGCCCTTGATGCGGACGATGAGCTCGGTGACCTGGTCGTAGATCTGGCGGCGTTCCTTCATGAGCGAGGCGATCTTGTCGACAGCGTGCATCACCGTGGTGTGATCGCGGCCGCCGAACTCCCGGGCGATGGCGGGATAGGAGAAGTCGGTGAGCTCCCGGAACACGTACATCCCGATCTGGCGGGCGATGACGAGGGGCCGGCGGCGCGATGCCCCGCACAGGTCGTCGACAGTGAAGCCGAAGGTCGAGGCGGTGGCGTCGAGGATCATGGCGGCGGTGACCTGACGGGGCTGGCCGGCCGAGACGATGTCGGACAGCACGTGCTCGGCCAGCTCTCGTGACAAGGGTTGGTGGTTCAGGCTGCCGAACGCCGTCACCCGGATGAGGGCGCCTTCGAGTTCGCGGATGTTGTCCTTCACGTTGATGGCGATGAACTCGAGGACTTCGTCGGGCACGGGGACCGGCTCACGTTCTGCCTTCTTGCGCAGGATGGCGAGACGGGTCTCGAGCTCGGGGGGTTGGACGTCGGTGGTGAGCCCGGACAGGAACCGGCTGCGCAGGCGATCTTCCAAGGTGGCGATGGACTTGGGAGGGCGATCGGAGGTGAGTACGACTTGTTTGGAGGCCCCATACAAGTGGTTGAAGGTGTGGAAGAACTCCTCCTGCAGGGACTCTTTTCCTTCCATGAATTGCACATCGTCGATGAGCAGGACGTCGCATTCGCGGTAGCGCCGCTTGAAGGCGGCGGTCGTGTTGTTTCGGATGGCGTCCACGAACTCGTTCATGAACGTCTCGGTGGAGACGTAGCGCACGTAGCGACCGGGGAAGTTCTCGAGGACGTAGTTACCGATGGCGTGGAGGAGATGGGTCTTCCCCAGCCCCGCCCCGCCGTGGATGAAGAGCGGGTTGTAGGAACGGGCCGGCATCTCGGCCACTGACAGCGCGGCGGCGTGGGCGAAGCGGTTCGACGAGCCGATGACGAAGGCGTCGAAGATGTAGCGGGTGTCGAGCCCCGCCTCGAAGGCCACTTCGGAGATGTCTGGGCGCCGGGTCAGGGGTCGATCGCCGTGGGTCAACGGGGTCACCGGGGACGCCGGGCGGTCGTCTTCGACGATGGTGGCGCTCGCCGGGGGTGCCACCTCCATCTTGATGGTCACCTCGTGCCCGACTGCGTCCGACGCCACCGCCGCCAGCAGGGGGAGGAAGCGGGTCTCCACCCGGTCCCGAACCAGGGTGCTCGGGGCGTCCACGACCAGCAGCTCGCCATCGAAGGAACGGGGGGCCAGGGCGGCCAACCAGGTGCGCCACGTGGCGTCCGAGACCTGATCTTTGAGCGCCGCCGCCGAGCGATTCCACAGGTCGTTCGCCTCGTTCACCAGGGCCTCCACCCTCCTGTTGCCAGATCTATCCACAGCGAGATCCACAGGTGTGGATTCCCGACCCCTGTCCGCCTTTCGTCCCGACGGAAGCGGGCTGGCCCCGGGGAAGGAGGACCTCCCGACCGGCCACGCTGGGCGGTGCCGACCGGCCTCACGAAAGGTACACGGGCCGTCGCGGCACTGCTAGGGCCACGAGACGCCTTGCGCCCCCCTTGCCCACCTCGCCATGGCCCGTTTTGACGGACCGGTCTTCTCGCCACCGGAGTCGACGCCGTGGGCCGCTGATTCTCGTGTTCTGCCTGGTTCGTGCACCTCGGCACCGCCTAGCATGGGTGGACCGGTCCGGCGCCGTCGCGCCGAGCCAGTACGCCTCTCGGCCGGTGTTTTCGCCTCGCCGGCCAGCCCGACCAAGGGACCACACGTGAAGCGCACCTACCAGCCCAACAACCGCAAACGGGCCAAGAACCACGGATTTCGCCATCGAATGTCGACCAGAGCGGGCCGGGCCATCCTCCGTGCCCGGCGCCAGAGGGGCCGGCACCGCCTGTCGGCCTAGGCGGCCGGAGCCGTGCCGGTGACCTGGCGCATCCGGGACCGGGCGACCTTCGAGGCGCTGCGCCGCTCCGGAGCGCTCGCTCGGCGGGGCCCGGTGACCGTGACGTACGCCTCCGTGGGGATCGCCCCTGAGCCCCGGGTCGCCTACGCCGTAGGGCGGCGCACCGGCAAGGCGGTGACCAGGAACCGCCTGCGGCGACGCCTGCGGGCGGCCGTGGGTCACGTTCCCGGGTTAGCCCCCGGCGCCTATCTGGTGGCGGCGGGGCCGGAGGCTGTGGAAATGGGATTCGAGGAGTTGAAGAACCAGGTGGCAGAGGCCATGACCAGAGCGAGCGGGAGAGCCGAGTGACGACCACGTCCGCCCTCGAGCTCGTGGACGCCCCGTCGAAGGGCGCGTCCCGCCCACGGCACCGGCCCGTCGTGGCGGTGGTCCTGGGGCTCGTCCGGCTCTACCAGCTGGCCAGGGCCGGGCGCCCGTCGCCGTGTCGGTACCTGCCCACCTGCTCGGCGTACGCCGCTGAGGCCGTGGAGCGCCACGGAGCGCTCCGAGGCGGCTGGCTGGCCCTGCGGCGGATCGGCCGTTGTCATCCCTGGGGCGGCGCGGGCGTCGACCCCGTCCCCGAGTAGGAGCCGGACATGAGCGCCGTGGTCACCGTCTTCGCCAGCACCCTGGGCCAGATCTTCCAGCCCCTGTTCCAGGCCATGGCTTGGCTAATCGCCTTCTTCTACGCCCTGGTCCCCAACTTCGCCATCGCCATCGCCCTGCTCACGGTGGTGGTCATGATCGTGACCGCCCCCCTCACCATCAAGAGCACTCGCTCCATGGTTCAGATGCAGCGGCTCAGCCCCGAGCTCAAGAAGCTCCAGCAGAAGTACAAGGGGGATCGCCAAAAGCTCAATGAAGAGATGATGAGTCTCTACAAGGAGCATGGGGTGAATCCG
>Ga0307479_10000980_pt1 | contig 25820 bp, 25 predicted proteins | sample atmos_gasesECM4C_FD_203743 | JGI IMG/M metagenome (GOLD analysis project Ga0307479, IMG submission 203743) | Hardwood forest soil microbial communities from Morgan-Monroe State Forest, Indiana, United States - atmos_gasesECM4C_515 | ecosystem: Environmental > Terrestrial > Soil > Temperate... | reverse complement strand
ATCGGCGATCAGCCCTATCTTCACCGAAACAGGTCGGTCGCAGGATCTCGGAGCAGCTCGCGCACGCGACCCTCACCCGCCACCGCGGCCCCACGGATCAGCGCCACCGGCACCCGGTCCAGCTTGCCCATCACCAACTCGGCGGCCGACGCGAGCTCATCGACGACTCCGAGTTCTGTCCCCTGCAGTTCGTAGCCATCGGAGTCGCGCTTACCGCGGTAGTCGCGGAGAGCGATCACTCCGGCGGAGCCGATCGCCACGTTGATCTGGCCTTCCCGCCAGGGCCGGCCGAAGCTGTCGGAAATCACGACGCCCACATCGGCCCCGGAGACCGCCACGAACGCCTGTCGAAGATCGCGCGCCGATTCGTCCGGCCGTTCGGGGAGCAGCACCACCAGGTCCACCCCGCCGGTGTTTGATCGGTCGACGCCCGCATTGGCGGCAACGAAGCCATGGCGGGTCTCGGTGATCAAGACCCGGGGCGCTTCCCGAACGATCCGCACCGACTCGGAGAGGATCACCTCGACGTGCCGAGGGTCGTAGGCAATCCGACTCGCGATCTCGCGCGCGCGATCCGACGGGTGCACCTCGTCCAACCGCCGCACCCGTCCCTCCGCCTTTGAGATCACCTTCTGGGTAATCACGACGACGTCACCGGCTTCGAGTGTCAGCCCCAGCGCTTTGAGGCCATCGAGGATCAGGCTGACCAGCGGCGCATCGCGCCCGATCTCCGGTAAACCCGGGACGGGATAAATCGAGACCGGGGTCAAGCGCGGGGCGGTGTGGTGGCCAGGACGCGGTCGAGTACATTCAGCTCGCGCAACAGCTGCATGGTGCCGGTCTCGCGGCCCAGGCGGATGAATGCCACCACGTCATCGGGCGTGTCGAGGTCGTAGCGGAGGCCCTCGATCTCGATCGCGGCGAAGCTGCGATTGGCGCGACCCGCCGCCGCTCGATGCAGGTTGAAGCTGTCTTCACCAAAGGCCAGGCTGATCGCGTGCGGCGGCGTCAGCCGCAGCCCATTGGTGCCGATTCGCCCCCGGTCCGGCGCCAGCAGCACCTCGATTTCCCGCCGGTACTCGCTGAAATGACGTAGTTCATCGATGGTGATGGCCGGAACGTCGCCGGGAATCGTTAGCGCCGCTGGGTAGCCACGCTCCCAGGCCAGGCTGAAGCCCTGGCCCACCGCGGCGCTCTGCCCCTGGGAAACCCGATCCTCGACCGGCTCGAGACCGAACCGCCGGGCCTCTTCGAGCACATCCGGGTCGTCCGACACCACGAAACGAGCCGAGTCCGTGAGCTGGGCGACGACGCTGAACACATCACGCGCCATGATGGTCGCCAGGCGCGTGCGCTCGCCCTCCGTCATCACGGCCTCCAGCCGGTGCTTCGCCCGTTTGGGCGACTTGACCGGCACGACGATCGCCAGCGTCACGCGGCCGCCGGCTGGCGCAGGACGTCCAGTGCCGCGGCCGCCACCTCGCGGGCGGCCCCGATGTCGTCGAGCATGGTGGGCCGAATCGCGATGCGATAACCCATCGACGCGATCACCGGTGCCAGCGCCGCATCGGCAGCGTCGAGGACGAATCCTGCCGCAATGTCTCGGTAGAGCTGCGCCACCCCGACGGCATCCGGCCGGATTCCCTCGGCGCGCATCAGCTCGACGGTGGGCCCCTTGACGGCGCGGCCCTGGATCAGCGGAGAGATCGCGACCGTACGGCTGCGGGCAGCGGTGAGCAATCCTCGCATGCCGGGAACACGCAGGATGGGCCCGATACTGATCGCCGGATTGCTGGGGGCGATCAGGATCGCCCTGGCCGCCGCCACCGCCTCCGCGATGCCGGGTGCCGGCCGGGCCACCTCGATGCCGGTCCAGTAGATCTCGTGCACGACCGGCTGCCAGCGTTCGCGGACGAAGTATTCCTGGAAGTGCAGGTCGCCGGCATCGGTCTTCAGCCGGGTCTCCACCGGCTCGTCGCTCATCGGCAGGATCCGGGCGCGAACGCCGAGCCGTTCGGCAAGCTCGCTCGTGACCTGGTGCAGCGGCACCCCGGCGTTCAATCGACCGGTTCGGTACAGATGGGTGGCCAGGTCGCGGTCGCCGAGCTGAAACCAGGACTCGGCCGTCAGCCGGGCGAAGGCGCTCTGCGCCGTGAAGGTGTCGCCTCGCAGGCCCCAACCCCTCACTTCATCAGCCACCCCAGCGAGCCAGTAGGTGACGGTGTCCAGATCGGGTGCGATATAGAGTCCGTGCCACCACATGTCGTCGCCCGTATTGCCGATGACGACCAGGTCGTCCGGCGGCACGACCTGCACCAGACCCCGCAGGAAGCGCGCCGCGCCGACGCCGCCGGCCAGGACGACGACGGGCCCCGCGCTCATTCCAGCATCATAGGAAACGATGTCGCTGTTCCAGGCCCTGGTATTGGCATTGCTGCAGGGCGTCACGGAGCTCTTCCCGGTCAGCAGCCTGGGGCACACCGTGATCCTCCCCTCCCTGCTCCACTGGAACCTCAACCAGGCTGACCCCACCTTCCTCGCCTTCGTGGTCTTGCTCCACGTTGGGACGGCGATCGCGCTCGTGATCTACTTCTGGCGCGACTGGCTGGCCATCGTTCGGGCGGTCCTGCGCAGCGCGATCTCCGGTCGGCTGCAGGGCACCCCCGACGAACGGCTGGGCTGGCGCTTGATCCTGGCCACCATCCCGGTAGGACTCGTCGGCACGCTGCTCCAGAAGCAGGTCCAGTCGCTCTTCGCCAGCCCCCGGGCGGCGGCCGTGTTCCTGATCATCAACGGCCTGATCATGTTCACCGGCGAGCGCCTCCGGCGTCGCGCCATCGCCGCCGAAGAGGGTCGCACGCCGCTCGACCGGCTCAGCGTGCGGTCCGCGGTTGGCATCGGCTCGGCGCAGATCCTGGCGCTGCTGCCGGGGATTTCCCGCTCTGGAAGCAGCATGGTGGCCGGCCTGCTCGCCAACCTCACGCACGAGGCGGCGGCCCGATTCGCGTTCCTGCTGGCAACCCCCGTGATCCTGGGGGCCGGCATCTTGAAGATTCCCGATCTGTTCACACCCACCGCCCTCCCCCATTTGCCGACCTACCTGCTGGCCGGGGTCGTATCAGGCGTGGCGGCTTTCCTGAGCGTGGCATACCTCATGCGATACTTTCGAGTGGGACGGCTTGATCCGTTTGCGTTTTACTGTGCGGCGTTCGGGATCGTCTCATTGATCCTGCTGAGCCGCTAGCACCCTCAAGGAGGACGAATGCAAGATAACCCGCTGCAAAACAACCCGATGGCCTTCTGGGTCGGGCTCGTGCTGGGATTTGTGGGACTCGCCGGCATGGTCTTTTACCTCCTGGTCCGCACCTCCACCGAAAGCCTGCTCCTTCCCGGGCCGCATTTCCGGCTGAAGCATTTCATCGTGGCGCTCGTCATCCTGGCCGCCGGCGCCGTGATCGCATCCTTCGCTCGACCCCGCTCCGAAGCGGTGTCGACCACCAGCCGCTTCAACCCCTAAACCCAGCCGGGATCCATGTCGCACATCGGCTATGCCGCGATGCTGGAGCAGTTCCATCCTCGCGAGCTCGTCGGGTTTTGCGAGAACGCTGAGGCCGCCGGATTCTCCGGCGTGATGGCGGCCGATCATCTTCAGCCCTGGACGCCGCAACAGGGTCAGGCCGGCTTCGTCTGGTCGTTCATGTCCGCGGCCGCGGAACGGACGCGGGGTGACATCGGACCTGGCGTCACCTGCCCCTCGTTTCGAACGCATCCGGCGATCATCGCCCACGCGGCCGCCACCATGGCAGCCATGTACCCCGGCCGCTTCTGGCTTGGCCTCGGATCCGGCGAGGCCTTGAACGAGCACGTCGTTGCCGGCTACTGGCCCGAGGTGGCGGAGCGGATCGGCCGGATGTTTGAGTCGGTCGAGATCATCCGAAGACTCTTCACCGGAAAAGATGTCAAACATGCCGGCGAGTACTACAAGATGGAGACGATCCGGCTGTGGACCATGCCCGATCAGCCGCCGCCGATCTACGTCGCGACTGCCGGCCCGGTGACCGCGGAGAAGACCGGCCGGCTGTGCGACGGCTTGATCACGGTGGGCGCACCCGAAGGGAAAATCGAGGGCATCTTCCAGCGCTTCGAGAAAGGCGCGCGGGAGGCCGGCAAGGATCCGTCGACGATGCCGAAGATCCTGCAACTCCATCTGTCCTGGGCTCGTACCGACGAGGAGGCGCTGCGCAATGCGCTGACCCAGTGGCCCAACGGGGGCATGAAGTTCCCCAAAGCCGACATCCGTTCCCCCCACGATTTCGAGCAGATGGCGAAGCTCGTGCGTCCCGAGGATTTCCAGGGCCGGATGCTGATCTCCGCCGACCCGGATGCGCACTGCCGCGAGATCCGTAAGTTCCTCGACCTCGGATTCGACCGGATCTTCCTCCACAATGTGGGCCGCAACCAGCGTGAGTGGATCGAGGTCTTCGGCCAGCAGGTCCTCCCCAAGCTCCACTAAGGCCTCCCCCTCGGCGCTCGCCACGCAGCTCGAGGCTGAGCTGAAGGCGCACGCGGAGCCGGTACGCGCCGTCCGCGAGAAGGCCTACCTGAAGAGTGACTTGACGTTCATGGGCGCGACTCTGCCCGCCATGCGCCACATGATTCGCGCCGTGAAGCAGCGGCATCCTCGGTTCGACCGGCCACAGTTGGTGCGGCTGGTCGAGACCCTCTGGCGCCGGCCGGTCTTCGAGAACAGGATGACCGCCGTGCTCCTGCTGGAAGCATTCCAGAGCCTCTTGCAGGCGGAGGATATCCAGCTGCTGGAGCGCCTGATCCGCGAATCGAAGACCTGGGCGTTCGTCGATGAGCTCGCCATCGCGATCACCGGACCGCTGCTGCAGCGCGCCCCGACGCTGGCCAGCACCCTCGATCGCTGGGCGTCAGACGACGACTTCTGGATCCGGCGCGCCGCCATGCTCGCGCTGCTCCTCCCCCTGCGGCGCGGTCACGGCGACTTCCCCCGATTCGCCCGCTACGCCGACGCCTTGCTCGCCGAACGCGAGTTCTTTATCCGCAAGGCGATCGGCTGGGTCCTGCGCGAGACCGGTAAGCGCCAGCCCGAGCTCGTCTACAACTGGCTGCTGCCGCGCTGCGCGGTCGCCTCCGGCGTCACCGTGCGCGAGGCCGTGAAGTACCTATCCGCGACCCAACGGGCCGCGCTTTTGGCGGCCTACCAGTCAGCTCGCCGGCGCTGATTCGGCTGCACGCTTCAGGTACGCGTTCCGGTCGCGCAGCAGGTTCGTCATGTAGCGGGTCAGAAAGAGGATGTCAGCCAACCGGCCGAGTGGCCCCAGCGGGGCCGTGTAATCGAAGATGTCGACCACCTCCGTTTCGCCGTCGATTGCGTGGAATTGGTGTTCGTGACGGAAGGAGCGAAACGCGCCCCGCACCATCTCGTCGACGAAGCGCTTCGGTGGATCGAACTCCGTGATGCGAGACGTCAGCCGTTGCCGCACCCCGAAGTGGGTCGCCTCCCAGGTCACCTCATCACCAAGGCCGAGCAGGCCCGAGGTAACGCCGGCAACCGCCCGCTCGCGTGAGGCCGCCGTCGAGCGCTCGTGGGCGTTCACATCGCGAGCCAGGTCGAAGCAGCGCGACGGTGGCGCCGCGACCCGCGTCCGTATCACGATCACCGGCATGGCGGCCAGCCGAGCCTTAGCGCGGGGCCGGCAATGGAAGCTTGCGGCCGCGCACCTCGATAAACGCGGGGAAAAGCGTGTCGAGGTGCGCATCACTGCCCGGCTCCACCTCGTCATCATCACCCGGTGAGAACTCCCAGATCCCGTCCACCACCATGCCGGCCGCGGCCATGGCGTTGACGATGGTCTCGAAGCGGTGGCCGAACTCGATGGTGGGCGCCACGAGCTTCTTGTTGCCCAGGGTCCAGGTCATGCCCCACTCGTCAACGTACGGCACGGGCTTGTCTTCGAAGTACGTGATCTTGGGGCGCCAGCCCCCATCCTTATAGGTGCCGTACAGGCGCAGCGTCGTCGGATGCATGGTGGAGAGCAGGTAGGTGCCGCCGGGCGCCAGCACCCGCCCGACTTCCTTGAGCACGCGAGTCGCGTCGTCCACGAAGACCAGCGAGTGACAGTGCCAGACGACATCGAAGGAGGCGTCCTTGAAAACCGAAAGGTTCTTCATGTTGCCGCGCACCAGCCGCAGCTTGACGCGCTGGCGCGCCGCCAGGTCGCGCACGGTCTTGAGCTGCGTCGGCGAGATATCGAACACGGTCGTTTCCGCCCCCAGCCTGGCGAAGATGATCGGGTCCCAGCCGCCGCCCGCGGCAAGGCCGAGCACCCGGGCGCCCTGCAATCGCACGCCCTTGAGACGGCCTCGCGGATCCATGAAGCGCCGCATTCCCGCCCGCGATTTCGGAGGTCGGCCGAAGGGACGCGTGTAGTTCATGGCGGCCTTGGCCAGCCGCTCCCACATCTGCTTGTTGTGTTCCGCGATTCGATCCCGTGGCACGCCGGGCGGATTCTATCGAGTCGCCGTCAGCGGCTCGCTTTGCGCTTGCGGTCGACGTAATCGAGCAGGACGTAATCACCCAGCCGGTCGGCGCTGGCGAAGAACGCCCGACCGCCATTCATCCGGGTCATCTGCTTGACGAAGGAGACCAGGTGGTAATCGTTGTCCAGCATGAAGGTGTTGATAACGATGTGCTCGCGGGTGCAGCGCTGCACCTCGAGCAGCGTCTTCTGGAAGGTCTCCGGCAACGGCGGGTAGAAGAAGACGGCCTGCTGACCCTCCATGTGTGCGGTCGGCTCGCCGTCCGTCACGATGATGACCTGTTTGTTCCCGGTCTTGTGCCGGTTGAGGAACTGGCGGGCGAGCATCAGCCCGTGCTGGATGTTCGTGCCATAGATCGATTCGTTGTAGGTCAGCTCGGCCAGCTGGTGCGACTTGACCGGCCGGGCGTAGTCGCTGAACGCGATCACCTGCAGGAAATCGCGCGGGAACTGGCTGCGGATCAGCGCATCGAGGGCGAGCGCCACCTTCTTGGCGGCGTAGAAGTAACCGCGCAGCGGCATCGACCGGCTCATGTCGATCATCAGCACGGTCGCCGACTGGGCGCTGAACTCCGAGCGGTAGACCTCGAAGTCGTCGGTCTTGAGCCGGATCGGTTCTCGCGGACCTTCGCGGCGCAGCGCGTTCATCAGGGTCTGTTCGACGTGGAGATTGAAGGCATCTCCGAACTCGTAGACCTTGGTCTCATCGGATCGTTCGGAGCCTAGACCGCGGACGCTGATCGGGTGATCACCGAAGCGGTCCCGTTTCAACCGGGTGTAGAGGTCGCGCAGCGCCTTCTGGCCGATGCGACGCATGCCGCGCGCCGTCAGCTCCATGCCGCGCCGGCCGCGCTGCACGTACCCCTTCTTCTCCAGCTGTGCCGCCAGCTCGCTCATCTGGTCGGCCGCCTGGCGGGCATCCGGCCCCAGCAGCTGCTGCAACTGCGCCGATTGCTCCGGCGTGAGCTGCCGCCCCTGGTAGCCCTCGCGCAGCCCCGACTCGAGGTCTTCGATCCCTTGCAAGCGCTCCATGAGCGACAGGGCTTCCTGCAGCGGCAACGATTCCGACCCGTAGAAGGCGTAGCGGTTACCGAGACCCGGACGCGGCGACAACAGTTCCAGCTGCGCCGCCAGCTCCGCCATCTGCTGCTGGAGCTCCGGATCGTTCAGCGTCGTCTCGAGCAGCTCCTGCATCTGCTGGCGCATCTCGGGCGAGAGGGACTGCATCAGCGACTCCATCTGCGCCATCTGCCGCTCCAGGTGCTGGATCAGCTCGTCGAGCGTCTTCGGCGGATTGGGGCCGAAGAAATGGCCGAAGCGTTGCATGAACTGGTCGAACTTCGGGGGCTTGCCCTCCAACCGGTCGCGCAGCATCTCGTTGAGCGCCTTGAGCATTTCCTTGATTTCGCCGAGGTGCTCCGGGCGCAACTGCTGCATGGTGCGCGTCATGTTCTTGAAGTAGGTCTGCGACACCTGCTGCTTGAGCTCCTCCATCAGCTGCTGGAAGGCCTGCGCCGCGCCCTCGTCCATGAACTCGTAGTCGTTGAGCTCGCGGATGGTGCCGCCGACATCTTCGGGCAGACGGTCGAGCTCCTGCAGCTTCTTCTTGGCGATCTTTTGCAGCACGCGCTTGGCGCTCTCGGGCGCCTGCTCGAGGCGCTCGTTGATCCCCTGGCGCTCGCGCCGGAGGATGTCGTTCAGCCGCTCGCGAATGTTGCCGAAGACGTCGTTGAGGTTGTAGCGCTTAAGTTGCTGCAGTCGTTTTTGCCGCAGCCGCTCGAGCATCTCCTCGAATCCGGGGAGCTTGCGACCCTGCCGATCCCGCCAGCCGCGACTCATCAACCGGTGCAGCGCGTAATCGAAGTCGCCGCCCTGGAAGAGATCCTCGGCGAGGCGGTCGAACAGTTCCTCGGCGTCGCGGCCGAACGGCTCCTGCGATCCGTCCCAGCGCTCGTAGCGATTGGATCGCGAGATCATCTATCCGGCGTAGATGGCCGCGCCGTCCAGCTCCGTCTTGTTGATCCGCTTGCTGAGATGCAGGCCCTCGAGCACGAACTCCACGCCCGAGGCGGCCAGCGCCGGCCGCTTGTCGAGGCCCAGGCTCTTCAGCGCCTTTTCCATGCCGGGCAACTCGCGAAGCATCGTCATATAGCGGTCGGCCGGCTGCCCCTCCGAGACCTCGAAGGTCAGGCCCGCATCGAATCGCTGCACCAGCTCGGTGAACTGGCTGGCCTCGAAATGCCGCCGGAACACGTTGAGCACCGCGGTCTTGATGATCTTCTCCAGCACCGTCTGGTCATCGCCCTCCTCCCAGGTCTCCATCTCCAGCTTGCCCGCGCTGGAGGGGATGATCGAGGGCAGGTCGGTGATGCGCGGCACTGCCTCGGTTTCGCCGGTGCGGAGCGCGCGGCGTGACGCGTTCGACACCAGGTTCTCGTAGTTGGTGATCGAGATCCGGACGCTGACCCCGGACCGCTGGTTGACCTTCGGATTGCGACGGGCGAGCTGGGTCACCTCCGCCACGATCTCTTTCATGAAATCCGGCATGACCACCGTGAGTTCCCGATCCTGGAAGTCGGTCCGCTCCTGCTCGACGATCCGGATCTCGTCTTCGACGTTACGCGGATAGTGGGTGCGGATCTGGGCCCCGAAGCGGTCCTTGAGCGGGGTGATGATCCGTCCGCGGTTCGTGTAATCTTCCGGGTTCGCGCTCGCCACCACGTAGACATCGATCGGCAAGCGCACTTTGAACCCCCGGATCTGGACGTCGCGTTCCTCGATCAGGTTGAGCAATCCGACCTGGATCCGCTCGGCGAGGTCGGGCAGTTCGTTGATGGCGAAGATGCCGCGGTTGGTGCGAGGCACCAGGCCGTAGTGAATGGTGAGCTCGTCGGCCAGGTACTTCCCCTCGGCCACCCGGATCGGATCGACCTCACCGATCAGGTCGGCGATCGAGGTGTCGGGCGTGGCCAGTTTTTCGCTGTAGCGCTCGTCCGGGGTGATCCAGCGCACCTCCACCCGATCAGCCTGGGCGGCGACCCGGTCGCGGCATGCCCGGCAGATGGGCGCATACGGGTTGTCGTCGATCTCACAGCCGTCGATCACCGGGACCCGCTCATCGAGCAGATTGACCAGCGATCGGATCAGCCGGCTCTTCGCCTGGCCGCGCTCGCCGAGGAACACGATGTCCTGGCCCGAGAGGATGGCGTTTTCCACCTGCGGGATGACCGAGCCGTCGTAGCCGATGATGCCGGGGAAGAGCTGATCGCCCGCCTTGATTTTGCGGACGAGGTTCTTGCGCATCTCCTCCTTGACCGGGAGGACACGGTATTCACTCTGTCGGAGCTGGGCGATGGTCGTGGGGTACTCCAATGCAAACCTCTTTGAATGTGGTGACGCCTTCCGATTCTACGGTGCGGCTCGGCGCGCGGACGATTTCAAATCCGCTTCGTCTCCGAACTCACCGCGAACGCCCCGAACAGCAGCACAGCAGCTCCACTGATCAGCGCGATCAACCAGCGCACACCAATCAGCTGCGTCACGGACCCACCGAGGATGGCGCCGAACGGGACGCCGGCCCAGGCGACCACCCGGAGGGTGGCGTTGACGCGAGCGAGCAAGGCGGGCGGCACCATGGCCTGGACGTAACTGCGGAAGACAATCCGTCCCAGGATCGCCACACCGAAGGCGAGCGCGAGGGAGAGCGCCACCAGCAGGAACGCGGGCAGCGCGGGGAGCTGCGGCGCGATGTCGAGCAACCCGAGCAGCGGTCCGGTGGCCAACAGCTCGCCGACCAGGAGTTGCCCCAACCGCCAGCGGCGCCGCAACGCGGGGGCGACGGCCGCGACCGCAATCGGACCGATGCCCGCCAACCCGAGGACCAGGCCGGTGCGGGCGGCGTCGAAGTGCAACTCATGCTGGCTGTAGAAGACGAAGACCGTGGTGATCGCCGCATAGAAGGCATTGAGGGCGAACGCGGACAGCATGTTTTCGAGCAGCACCCGGTCGTGCCCCACGTAGCGCAGCCCGGCGACGAGCTGCGCGCGCCAGCCGGCCTCCGTCGGACGCTCCCTCGGCATGGAACGCAGGGTCAGCCAGGCCACCGCCGCGAGCAGGAACGACAGCGCGTCGGCGAGCAACGCGTTGGCGGCGCCGAAGACTTTGATCAGCAGGCCGCCCAGCGACGGTCCCACCAGAGAGGCGACGCCTTCGGTGACCTCGAGACTGCTGTTGGCCTCGATCACCCGCGCCGGACCGACCAGCGCCGGGATCATCGAATAATGCCCGATCTCGAACCAGACGCGAGCCGTGCCGGCGATGAACGCCACCAGGTAGAGCTGCACCAGCGTCAGCACCTGAAGCACTGCCGCCAGCGGCACGCTGGCGAGGACGATGAATCGGACCAGGTCGGCGACCAGCAGAATCGTCCGGCGATCCCAGCGATCGGCATAGACCCCCACGATCAAACCGAAAAGCAGGAACGGGATGAATTCGAGGGCGCCGACGATGCCGAGTTGAAACGGCGAGTGGGTCAGCTGCAGCACCAGCCAGGGCAGCGCGAGGATAGTGACCTGGTTGCCAACCACGGATATCGATGAGCCGGCCCAGAACCTGCGGAATCGAGCGTCGGTGAGGAGCGACGGGGAGCGTTGTCCTTGCGTTTTTTTCAGTGGCGCGCTACCGGCCTGCCGAGCTGCTCGTCGATCGGCCTGGCAAACTCCGGCAAACGCACGGCGAGCGCTCGCAGCAGCCCAAAGCAACCGGCCAGCATCATGTCGCCGTGCGGCACGGCCAGGTGCGGCCGCAGCCGGGAGCCGTCGAGCAGGCTTCGCCTCGGGCCGGTGATGGCGAACAGCTCCGGCCGGGTTGTGACCGTGCCGAGCTCCAGCGCGCCGTGGCCCATGTCATCGAAGACCGCCTGGTCGGACAGCCCGCCGGCGGCGAGTGCGTCGAGGTAGCCTTCGAGCTTCTCGCGGGAGAGCTCACCGGTGTGGTGCTCGAAAAGGCCAACGATCCGCGGCCCGTCGAGCAGGGTGGCGACGGTGTGAAAATTTCCGATATTGGCCAGCATCAGCCGCCGGGTGGCGCCGACCCGGCCATCGTCGAGGGCGCCCAGGATCGCGGCCGGTCCGGTATCCATCAGGAAGAGCGGCGCCAACCCGCTCCAGGTGGCCGCCACCGCCTGCATTCGCGTCATCCGGGCTGGGACCTCCCCGCTGAGAAAGCCGAATCCCGCCAGCCCCGTGCCGCGCTCGACCTGCTCGCGCAGATACTCGAAACGAAACCGGCGATCGCTCACGCCCGCGGGCGCGGCGCCGTGGTCGAAGACGGCCACCGCCACGGCATCGAACGCCGTACTGACCCCGAAGGCGCGCAGCGCCTCCATCAGCTCCGTGACATAGAGGTCGCGCATCTCCAGGCGACGGGCGCCGTTCACACCATCGGGAGCGTCGACCAGGCGCACGCCCATCGCCTCGACCCGGCTCAGGTCGTCGTCAAAGGTCCGGGCGGCCTCCGGCGTGGCGTAGACCCGAAGGCCCGCCCGCAGATGCGCCTCCACCGCCCACTGGTCCGGCCCGCCCCCCATCATCACCCCGGTCAGGAACAGATCGGACCGGTCGGCCGTCGCCTGCTTGACCCGTTCCGCCAGCAGAGCGGTCGGCGACGGCATCACGAGCTGAACCGCGTTCTCGACCACCGTGCCGGCCTCGAAGACGAGGATGTCCTGGGTCCCGGTGCCGATGTCGACAGCGAGGATCCGCGGCCCAGCCACCCTGACAGGTTAAGCGTCAACGCTCCGTTACATCGGGGCGCCGGAATACGGCGCCTGGCCTGAGATGACCCTGGCAAAATCACTTCGATTCGAGCAGCCCAGCCCGCTGCCCGCGGACCTCACCTGTCCGCGGTGTCGGCTTCGGCTTCGGCTGGTCGACGCGGAGCTGGCCCGCTGCCTGGGCGGCCACACCTTTTCGGTTGTCGACGGCATCCCCGACCTGACCGAGCCGGCCGCCGAGGAGCCCGCCAAGGTGGTCAGCCCGATGGTCGACCTGACCATCATGGTGCTCGCCTGGAACGAGGCCGGTAACCTCCGCAGCCTGCTGCCGCGGATCCGAGCGGTCCTCGAGCGGCTGTCCATCAGCTACGAGGTGATCGTGGTCGACGCCGGATCGACCGATGGCACCCCCCAGGTCGCCGCCGACGGCGGGGCGCGGGTGGCGCGGCAGACCGAGCCCGGCTACGGCGGGGCCTTGCGGATGGGCTTCAGCGTGGCGCGCGGTCGATATATCGCCACCATGGACGGCGACCATCAACACGATCCCGACTTCCTGGAGACGATGTGGGCGGAGCGGGAGAATGCCGCGCTGGTGATCGCCTCCCGCTACGTGGAGGGCGGTCGCGCCGACATGCCGATCTACCGCAAGCTCTTCAGCCGCGTCCTGAACCGGGTGTACGGCTTCGGCTTGGGCGTGCACTTTCGCGACATGTCATCCGGCTTTCGGCTCTACCGTCAATCCGTGATCAAGACGATCACCATCGAGGGACGCAACTTCGATGTCCTCGAAGACATCCTGTTGCGGATCGTCGCCGACGGCCACCCGGTGGTCGAGGTCCCGCTGCATCACAAAGCGCGCTTCACCGGCCGTTCGCACGTGATGCTCCTCCAGTTCGTGGTTTCATACTTGCGCACGTTCTGGCGCCTGCGGCAGCTGCGCAACTCGCCCGCGTCGGCCGATTACGAGAGCTGGTCGCTGAGCTCGTACAACCTCTTTCGTCGGACGCGCGCGCGGCAGCGGATGGCGGTCATCCAGGGCGCGTCCCAGGGGAGCCACCGGACCCTCATGGTCGAGTGCGGCGCCGACCCACTGCTCGCCACCCTGCCCGACGCGATCGGCCTGGATGATCGGCTGAACAAACTGCGCTGGGCGCGGCGCTTCGGCCGGCCGCTATTGCGGGGGTCGGCGACGGCGCTGCCGTTTCCCGACGGCAGCTTCGACCTCGCCGTCTGGGGCGGTCCCGGGCCCTCGGCGGCGCAGGAGCAGGCCATGGAAGAGCTCGACCGGGTGCTGGTCCCGGCCGGCCGCATCATCCTCGGCTTCGAGCGTGGCGACCGCACCGGCCCGCTCGCCATGCTGCGGCAGCGCGGCTACGAGGTGGACGGTCAGTCGACGGACCTGATCGCCACCATGCGAAAGGGTCCGGGCGTCCTGACGCCGATGGGGCCGCGCCCCGCCCCGCAGGGGGCGCCGGCCCGCATTGGACTGGGGACGGCGGAGATCAGCGCGCTGCAGCGGGAGTACGTCAACGACGTTCTCAACAAGAACCGGCTTTCGTACGGCGAGTACACGCAGCGCCTCGAGCGGGAATTCGCCCGGCTGCACGATCGGCGCTTCGCGATTTTTTGCAACAGCGGCACCAGCGCGCTCCAGGTGGCGGTTCACGCGCTCAAGGAGCAGTACCAGTGGAAGCCGGGCGATGAGATCCTGGTGCCGGCCGTCACCTTCGTGGCCAGCTCCAACGTGGTGCTGCAGAACGGGCTCAAGCCCGTCTTCGTCGACGTCGAGCCGGACCACGTCGGCATCGATCCGGCGCAGCTCTCCAAGCATCTGACGCGACGGACCCGCGCCATCATGCCGGTGCACCTGTTTGGTCAGCCGTGCGAGATGGACCCGATCATGGCGTTCGCCAAGGGCCATGACCTGCGAGTCATCGAAGACTCTTGCGAAACGATGTTCGTGCACTACAAGGGCCGGCCCACCGGGTCGTGGGGCGACGTCGCCTGCTTCTCCAGCTATGTGGCCCACCTGATCGTCACCGGCGTCGGCGGTTTCGCCACCACCAACGACGAGGATCTGGCGACGCTGATGAAGAGCCTGATGAACCACGGGCGCGACAACATTTATTTATCCATCGATGACGACGACACCAGGGACAAGGACGTCCTGCAGCAGATGGTGGCTCGACGGTTCTCGTTCATCCACGTCGGCTACAGCTACCGGGCGACCGAGATGGAGGCGGCTCTCGGCGTCGGCGAGCTGGCCCGCTACCAGGACATTCTCCGGCGGCGCCAGGAGAATGCCCACCATCTGACTCGTGGGCTCGCCGATCTCACTCGCTATCTCCAGCTGCCGACCGTGCGGCGCGATACCGAGCACGCCTGGATGATGTACCCGATCATCGTCAAGGAGGGCGTCGAGCGCGAGGCGCTGCTGCTCCACCTGGAGATGGCCGGCATCGAGACCCGGCATCTCATGCCGCTGATCAACCAGCCCGTTTACCGAGAGCTCTATGGCGACCTCGAACCGCAGTATCCGGTCGCCGCCCGCATCAATCGGCGTGGGTTTGCCATCGGGTGTCATCAGGGGCTGCAGCGCAACGACCTCGACCACATCATCGAGGCTTTCCACAACTACTTCGCCAAGCGCTGAGCGGCCGGGAGGCCGGGAGGCCGGCCGGTATCAGAACGACAACCAGTTCAAGCCGTAAATCGGCACCCCGAGATAGCGTGCCAGGAGGGACAGCTGAGACGCGCCAAAGATCGTCCCTGGCGTCCGAAACGCGATGCTGCGATCGCTGCGCATGAAGCAACATTGCCGACGCAACGGGGTGATGCTGATGGAGGCGATCTCGTTTCGGGGAACGGTTCGCCACTCGAGGAAGCGGGTGCTACCGATCCGCTCGGCATCGGCCCACAGATATCCGCCGACTATGACGTACTCGCCCGCGACAGCGATGGCCACGCTGACGAGTGCAAGCGACAAGCCAGTTTGGTCGACGAGCAGACCACCCCCCGCGCAAACGACGGCCACGATGCTCATCGCGATGGTGGCGATGATCACGACCGGTCGCTGCGTCCGAAGGACCAGTCGTTCGGGCGGATCGGGCAGCGGCTCCGGTTCCAGGGGCTCAAACGTCGCGCTCATGACGAGCTCAACGCGGCGAGCTGCTTGGCAGGATCCCAGTTGGCGGGCGCCGGCCGCCCGGCCGCCTGTGCCCACCAGGTCATCCGACCGGCAATCCATTGCTGCCCCACGCCTCGTGGGCGGCGGAGTCAGCCGGGCCGCTGAACTCGAAGCCGCAACTGGGACAGATCTCGCGCGACCCGAGATTGTTCGAGTAGTGTGCCTCCTCGAGCCATAGGTAGCCACAGACCGTGCAGATATGAGCAGCTAACTTACTGTCACGGACGAACGGCACCCCGAGAAACCCGGCAAGAGCCGCGACACGCTCGCTGCCCCAGACGCGGGCCGTGATGCGGAATGCCACGCTTCCATCTTTCCGCCCGAATACGCACCAGGGCCCGGACTTCGTCCCGCTCGGAACGATGCGAATCGACGCCAGCTCGGCCCGGCTGCGTGAGCCCCGCTCGATCAGCCGGGTACAGGCGACACGGTCCCAGTCCGCCCAGAGGGTGCCGCTGACCGTGACGTGGGCGAGCGCCAGGCAGAACGCGCCGAGCACAAGTAAGATGAGGCCCGCCGGCTGGCCGTGAAGGAGGGCGACGAGTCTGGCCGCACCGGCCAACGCGCCGGCGACGCCCGCTGTCACGCCGAGCGTGAGGATTAGCCAAAGCGCGGGGCGGATCACGAGCCGATCGGGAGCGGGCTGAGCCAGGTCGGGGCTGGCGCTCACGCTTAGGACAACGCAGGCTGGGGCCCGACTCTTCTGCGCGGCGAACGCCCACTCGCGAGCAGCGTTAGGCCGCTCTCCCGAGGCTAGCGTGTCCGGGTGATACCCGAGGACCAGCGCCAGGACAGCTGACGGCGGCGGATCATCGCGATGGCGACGCTGGCAGTCGCGGCGCCGCTCAACAGAAGGAAAAACAAGAACACTAGCACCAGCCAGGTCGAGTTTTCTGCACCGTAAACAGGGCTTGCAGCAGTGCTTGCCAGGTGGTCGCTTTGCGCTCCCACAGCCGTTACGATTCCTTCCCGAAGCTTGACGACTAGGGGAGCCCCAATAGGAACCGACTCGATCGGAGGGCCGTCGAGGAAATCGGCGTAGACGGCCTTTCGGTTACTAAGGCGAAGCTGCAGCCAGTATTGACCGTCCGACACTGACCCGTCGCTGTGCCGACCGGTCCCGCGCGCAATTAGCGTTGCCGACTCGACTTCGACGCAAGCGGCCGATTGCCCAGGCGAACATATTGGCAGCTCAAGGTAAGCGGCTTTAGCCTGCTCGGCGCTGGTGTAAACCAAGAGGGCGATAAACACGCCTACGAGTGCGAGGAGCGTCGGGACTCCGAAGCCTGGCATGAACAAGAGGCTCCGCACCGTAAAACCCCCAATGTCCTGGGGTAGGGTGACCGGCTCCTCGCCGGGAGTCTCAGTCGGGAGGCCGAGCCCGGCTCGCAGGGCGTGGACCGCGAGGCTGGCTTTTCGCCGCGACCCGGGCGCGAGTCTGAGCGCGGCCGCTATCGCCACATGTCCAGCTGCGGCGGCTGCGGGACCGGCTGGAACGACGCCGCCCATGGCGCCCCACGCAGCACCCTCCCAGTAGCTATAAGGGCGAAACCTGAGTTCCTGGAGTAAGCCCACCGGATCGAGGTAGGTGATCTTGATGACGAGCGAAGTAGAGGGGTCGTAACTCACGTCGCGGATCGCCGATCGCGGGATAACCAACGCCTTGGCGAGCCGAATCAACCCCCAAATCCAAACCAGGCGGCGATCTGTGAGCACCAGACTGCCGGGCGAGCCCCACCCCCTGGGCCTAGTGGTTACGGTGGCACGGACGAGTACTTCCTCGCCCTGGGCGAGTGGATCCGTCCAGTGCAGCACCTGTGCCTCTCCCCATTGGAGAAACAGCGACCTCAGCGGCAGCTTTGTTAACGAGAAGCTGGGAACACTGTTCATGGCAGACCAGCCAGATGCCATTCGAATATCTGAAGGATCTCCTCCGGACTCGCAGTCATCTGGTCGACGAAATAGCCGCCGTCGAAGTCCAGGCCTTTCGCTCGCAGGAAGCCGGCACCCGGATGGCGCTTCATCACCGCCACGCCCGGCTTGAGCCGGTAGGCAAGCACGGTCCGACCGCTGGCCTTGACCAGGGCCACGGCGGCGATCTCATCCCAGGGCAGCAATGGGCTCTTGCCGGAGCGGCGAAAGATCACGCCGTCGTTCGAGAACTCGAAGCGCGGTCGCACCGGGCCGCGCATGGCAAAGAACCCGACCAGGGGTGCCGCGATCGCCGCCCAGCCAATGCTGCGACCGGAGAGCAGCAACAGCAGGCCCCCCAGCTCCGTGACGCCCGCCAGTGGCAGGAAGAGCCCCCAGGGGAAGCGCGCGTTGACCACCGGCGGTGCGCCGCGGGCGTCAGCTGACAACCTGGACGCCTCCGGGAATGATCTCTGCCCGCAGGACGTTGCCGCGATAGACATCACCGTCGACCTCGTGCCACTGCACGTCGGGCGCCTTGACCTCGACCGAGCGCGCTTTGCGCTGCAGCATGCTGATGCCGTCCGGCCGCTGGCGCACCAGACTCCAGAGGACCCCGGCGCGCTCGCGCCCGTTGCGCGGCCGGTAAACGCACACATCGAGCCAGCCGTCGTCGATGGCGATGCCGGGGCCGAAGCGGAAGGGCGCCGCGCCCAGCATGCCGGCGTTCACGACCAGCACCACCACGGCGGTCATCTGGAGTTCTTCGCCGTCGACCCGGATGGTGCACTCGAACATCGGCGCCCGCGGCAGCCACCACGCGCCGGCCAGGAAGTAGGCGGCGCGTCCGAGCCAGTACTTGAGCCGCGCCGGCGTGTATCGCATCACCGTCGCGTCGAAGCCGATCCCGGCGGCCAGTGCGGAGTAGCCGTCGTTGACCCGAGCCAGGTCGACGGCACGAGTGTGAGGAAAGTGCTCCAGCGCCCGCCGCGTCGCGGCCCGCCAACCGGCCGGCAGCTTGAGCTCGCGGGCCACGATGTTCGCCGTGCCCAGTGGGACGATCCCCATCGGCAGGCCACGCTGGTGCGCCGCGGCCATCACCTCGGCTACCGTGCCGTCGCCGCCAGCCGCCAGCACCAAATGGAAGTCGCGGCGGGCCAGCGCGGCGCCGATCGCCTCGACGTTGAGGCCGGCACGCGTTTCGAGCACCATCGCCTCCCATCCCAGTTCGCCGGCGACTTCCAGCAAACGCTTGCCGAAATCGGTGCCCGTCCGCGGCAGCGCCGGGTTCACGACGAAGAGCGCGCGGCGCCGCTCGCCGTCGCTCAACCGCGCCGGAGCGGATCCATCAGCCGGCGACTCGGCGGGTCATGCGGTCGTGGGCATCGTCGAGGTGGGGATGACCGTCGGGCTGCACGCAGAAGACGTCGCCGGGCCGGCACACGAGGCTCTCGAACTGGATCGTCGTGTGTTCGATCTCGAACTCGTGCGCGAGGACTTCGCGAACCTCTGCGAGGATGTCCTGCGCTTGCGTCACCCGCTGGTCGTCGATCAGGAGATGCGCGCTCATGGCCCGCGTCTGCGCGCCGAGCGACCAGATGTGCAGGTCGTGGAGGTCGCGCACGCCCGGCACCCGCTTCACCGCGCTGACGACGCGATCGGTTTGCAGGTCGGGCGGTGTCGACTCGAGCAGGATGTCGACCCCTGCCGCAACCACCCGCCAGGCACTCCACGCGATCAGCACTGCGATCGCCAGGCTCAGCAGCGGGTCGATCGCCAGCCAGCCCGTGACCGCGATCAGCAGACCGGCCACGATGATGCCGCCGGACGCCCAGGCATCGCCCCAGATGTGCATCAAGGCGCTGCGAACCGTGAGGTCGGCTCGCATCGGCTGCAGGTAACGGGCGATGAGCAGCGAGATGACCAGCCCGACGACGGCCGTTCCCGCCATGATGCCGCCCTGCACCGCGCCCGGATGCTGCAGCCGGCGGATGGCCTCGATCACGATGCCGACGACGACCGCCCCGAGCAGCAGCGCATTCACGAGCGCGATGAGGATTCCGACCCGTTGATACCCGAAGGTGCGCCGCGCACTCGCCGGGCGTTGGATCTGTCCCAGCGCAAAGGTCGACAGCGCCAGCACCAGCAGGTCGGTCGCCACGTGGCCGGCGTCGCTCAGCAGCGAAAGGCTGTGCGCCCAGAGCCCTCCCACCACCTCGACAACCAGCACCAGCGCGGTCAGCAGGAGGGCCAGCCGCACTCGGGCGGCGGCGCGAGAGCTCACGTTCGCGAGCTGCATTGGCCTTATCTTATTGCGCATCTCAAAACCACCCGACGACCTTGCATTCACACCGGCCGCGGGAGCACGGCTCGATTGGGATCGACTTCCGCTGGCGATCCGGCGCGCCCTGGAAACACGACTCGGGTCGGCCGTTACCCAATCCACTACCCAGCCCGGCGGCTTTTCACCCGGGGTCGCGGCACGACTCCGGCTGGCCGACGGCCGGCGGGCCTTCGTCAAGGCGGTCAGCCTCGACGCGAACCCGCACACGCCCGGGATGCACCGGCGGGAGGCGCGGATCGCCGCCGCGTTGCCGGCGACGGTCCCGGCGCCGCGCCTGCTCGACTCGTACGACGATGGGGAATGGATCGCGCTCCTGTTCGACGATGTCGACGGCCGCCCACCGGTCATTCCGTGGCGAGATGACGAATTGGATCGCGTGCTGGGCGCCATCACGCGGTTGTCATCGGCGCTGACCCCTACCCCACTTCTGGTCGAGCCGATCAGCCAACTGATGCCGGATGTCTTTGAGGGTTGGCGGCGCCTATCCGCTGCAGCCGAGAGCGGAGAGGACGACTTGGGCGGCCTCGATCCCTGGGTGATTCGGCACCTGGCCGAGCTCGTGAATCTCGAGGCATCGGCGGTGCGGGCCGCGGAGGGAACCACGCTGCTCCACGCGGACATCCGCGCCGACAACATCGTGCTCACGCCGACCAGGGTCTTCTTCGTGGACTGGCCCTGGGCCAGCCGGGGCGCGGCGTGGGTCGACCTGCTCTTCATGCTGCCCAGCGTCGCGATGCAGCGCGGTCCGAAACCGTGGGAGATTTTTGATCGGCATCCAATGGGCCGAGCTGCTCCGACCGACGCGGTGACCGCGGTGCTGGCGGCGGCGGCCGGATTCTTCATCAGCCAGTCGCGCTTGCCGCCTCCGCCCGGCCTCCCGACCCTCCGCGCGTTCCAGCGCCATACGGGAATCCCCGCCCTGGAATGGCTGATCTGCCGAACCGGTTGGACCTAGCGCGCCGGAGGTCGGTCGTGCCTCAGGTCAGCGCGGCCGCGATCGGCAGATAGAGCTGGCGATAGCGCAAGTACGGCTCGTGGTAACGGTCGCTGTCCGATCCCGGCGTGGCCACCAGCTGGGGTGACGCGGCCAGCGCCGCGACCCGCTGCAGGTCGGGCCAGGCGCCAAACCCAACTCCGGCCAGCAGCGCGGCGCCGAGTGCCGAGACGGCGGTGGTCGGCGTCGCCAGCAGCGGTTGCTCGATGACGTCGGCGAGCAGTTGACGCCAGCGCCGGTCGAACGACCCGCCGCCGGCCAGCCGGAGCTCGGTCATCGGCACGCCGGTGGCGGCCAGCGCCTCCAGCCCCTGCCGCACCGAGAACGCCACACCCTCGAGCGCCGCCCGCAAGAGGTGACCGCGGGTATGCCCCAGGCGGAGCCCGATCCAGGCGCCTCGCGCCGTCGAATCGAAATATGGCGTGCGCTCACCGGTGAGGTAGGGCAAGAAGAACAGCCCCTCGGCACCGGGGCCGACCGCAAACGCTTCTGCGTACATCTCATCCCAGCTCGCCCCCAGCGTGACGCGGACCCATTCGAGCGCGATGCCGGCGTTCTGCATCGCGGCCATCGCGTACCAGCGGTCGGGCGCCGCCGCGCGGTAGCAATGGGTGCGACCCGTCGGATCGGTCGCCAGCCGATCGCGCGGAGCCACGGCCTGCGCGCCACTGCCGATGGTCAGCTGTACCGGGCCGGGGTCGAGCAGGCCGCCGGCCAGAGCCGCCGCCGCTGTATCCGCCGCGCCGGCGACCACGGCGAGGTTGGGACGTACGCCGAGATGCTCGGCGGCCCCGGGGGTCAGCACGCCGCAGATTTCCGCCGATTCCCGGATCGGGGCCAGGAAATCGAGGCGGAGATCGAGCGCGTCCAGCACGTCGGTCGCCCAGTAGTCCGTCGTCATGTCGTAGAGCAGCGTGGCGGAGGCATCGCTGGGCTCGCTGGCCGCCTCACTGATCAGTCGTAAGCGAAGCCAGTCCTTGGGCTGCAACGCCCAGTGGGCGCGCCGGTAGGTGGCCCGTTCGTTGTCGCGCAGCCAGAGCAGGGTTGGACCGGCCATGCCGGTGGCCAGCGGGTTTCCGAGCCGGCGGCGAAGCTCACTGCTGAGTTCGCTGTAGGTTTCGAGCTGGCGGCGAGATCGACCGTCTGGCCAGAGGATCGCCGGCCGCAGCGGCTGGCCGGCGTCATCGCTGAGGACGACGCCGTGCATTTGACCCGACAATCCGATGGCGGCGATCTCCGACCCATGCGTGCCGGCCGCCTGGCGGACCGCCGGGCCGGCCGCCTCCCACCAGTCCTCCGGATTGGATTCGGCCCAGCCGGGCTGTGGCGTGGTCATCGGATAGGCCGCCGATGCGGTGCCGACGATCGCGCCATCGACGTCGAGGACCAGCGCTTTGAGGGAGCTGGTGCCTAGATCGATTCCGAGGAACATACCGCGCCCTCCCACGGCTCCAGCGACAGCCTCCCATCGAGCCGCTCGCCATCACGCGAACGCGCGGTGCCGATCACCAGCCGCCCCCTCACCTCCCGTAGCTCGACTGGCTGGTCCGACAGGTTCAGCGCCACCGTTGTGCCACTCCCCCGTTGCGAGACCCAGGCCCCCTCCGGCGCCGGCAGCTCCCGGTACGTCCCCGCATGCAGGTCGGGCAGCTGGCGCCGGATGGCGATCAGGTCGCGAACGAAATGAAGCGTCGAGCCCGGATCGCGGCGCTGGTCCTCGACGTTACGTTTTGCCTCGCCGATCGGCAGCCACGGCCGGACACCCGGATCGGTAAAGCCGGCGCCGTCCGCGTTGCGCCACGGCATCGGCGTGCGCTCCGGATCGCGACCGCGAGGTTGCGGCCAGTGACGTTTCCCCAACGCATCCTGCAGCTCGTCCTTGCTGATCGGCGTGTCGGGCATCCCGATTTCGTCGCCGTAGTAGAGCACCGGGGTGCCGCGAAGGGTCAGCAGACTGAGCAGGGCGCAGCGCACCTTGCGCTCGTCGCCACCGGCCCAGCGCGTCATGACGCGCGAGAGGTCGTGGTTGGACACCGTCCAGACCGGCCAGTTGCGAACGCCGATGATCCGCTCGCTTTCGTCCACCAGCCTGGCCAGCGCCCGCGCCTGAAAGGGCGCGTGGACGTACGTGAAGTTGAACGCCAGCTGCAGCTCGTCACCCTGGCCATAGAAGCGACTGATGCTGCGCACGTCGAGGACATAGGTTTCACCCAGCAGGATGCGGGGTGGGTCGTAGGTGTCGGCCAGGGCGCGCCAGCGGCGCAGGACCTCATGGACCTCGGGGCGCTCCGTGTTGTAGACGGGTCGTTGTCCCAGCAGGTGGATCGACGGCGGATCATCCGCGGTCGGGGGCGGATTGTCGCGCAGCTCGCGGTCCTTGACAATGCCGTGCGCGACGTCGATGCGAAATCCCGCCACGCCGCGGTCGAACCAGAAGCGATAGATCTCATCGAAGGCGTCGCGGACGTCCGGATTCCACCAGTTGAGGTCTGGTTGTTCGGGCAGGAAGTTGTGGAGGTAGTACTGCCCCGTCTTCCGATCGAAGGTCCAGGCCGGCCCCCCGAACGCGCTGAGCCAGTTATTGGGCAAGCTCCCATCGGGTCTGGCGTCGGCCCAGACGTACCAGTCCCGGTGCGTGGCGGTACGTGAGGAGCGGGCATCGATGAACCACGGATGGCGGTCGCTGCTGTGATTGGGCACGATGTCGAGCACGACCTTCATGCCGCGTTGTGTGGCCTGCGCGATCAGCTCGTCCGCGGTTTTGAGGTCGCCGAATGCCGGTTGGACATCGCAGTAGTCAGCGACGTCATAACCCAGGTCCGCGTCCGGCGAGACGGTGATCGGCGTCAGCCAGATGGCGTCGATCCCGAGCCACTGCAGGTAATCGAGGCGGTTGATGATGCCGCGCAGGTCGCCAACCCCATCGCCGTTCGAGTCCTGGAACGAGCGCGGGTAGACCTGGTAGATGACTCCGTCCCGCCACCACGCCGCTGACGACATTGGGCATGATGTTACGAGCGGGGCCCGACCCCAGTCGTATTGTCAGGCTACTTCGGGATCAGCGTGCTGTGCCCGTTCGGCGAGATGCCGCCCGCGAGTGTCTTCACCGACGGCTCGATGATGGCGTCGATCAGGCCATAGTCCTTCGCCTGCACCGGCGTCATGAAGAAGTCGCGCTCGATGTCCCGCTCGATCTGTTCCTTCGCCCGCCCGGTGTGCTGGGCGTAGATCTCGATCACGATTTCGCGCAGCCGCAGGATCTCGCGAGCGTGGATCTCGATGTCGGTGGCCTGCGCCGGGCCCTGCATCCCGCCACTCGGTTGATGCAGCACGATGGTGCAATGCGGCAACGAGAAGCGCTTGCCGTTGCTACCGCCGGCGAGGATCAGCGACGCGGCGCTCGCCGCCAGACCCGTGCACAAGGTGCTGACCGGGGGATGGACGTAGCGCATCGTGTCGTAGATCGCCAGCCCGGCCGACAGCGAGCCACCTGGGCTGTTGATGTAGATGCTGATCTCCTTGTCGGGGTCCTCACTGTCGAGAAAGAGCAGTTGCGCGATGACGAGGTTCGCGATGTCGTCGTCGATCTGGGTGCCGACGAAGATGATCCGGTCGCGCAGCAGCCGCGAGTAGATGTCGTAGGCCCGCTCGCCGCGGGCCGTGGTCTCGATGACGTTGGGGACGAGGGCCATAAAAATTCTCCTTATGTCAGGCTCGCGGGGTTTCCCGCGTGTCGAGCGTGAATCCGATGCGTCGTTTGGGTGACGTCGATTGCGTGGAGGCGAGGTAGAGGCTGAAATCGGCGACGCTGCGCAGCGCGTGCGGGCGCAGGCTGGCGGCCGCAATCCGGAGCTGCATCCGCGGGTCATCGGGCCAGCTGCGCCGCTGCTGGAGCGCGTCGTGGCTGCCGAGTCGCTGGGCGAGCTCCAGGAATATTTCGGCCACCGGTAGGTCGAGGGCGCTGGCGACCGCGACCAGCTTCTCGGTCGAGATGTCCTTGAGGCCGCGCTCGACCTCGGACAGATAGGCGGTCGACATGTCCGCCGCCTGGGCAAGGGCGGCGATCGAGCGCTCGGCGTCTTCGCGTCGTCGCCGGATGATCGCGCCGAGCGCGACCCGGATCGATTCGGAGATTTCGCTGTGAGCGTATGACATTGGCTGTGAGCGTAGCATAGCACCTCCCCCGGCCGCATGCCTGACGCGGAGCCCCCGTCGTACCTGGCATGTCAGGCCGGCCTGCGCGTCGACGACTTGCGCTCAGTGGACTCATCGCGGGGATGACGGTGCTGTCGACCGCCTGCACCGCCACGACCGCCACCGGGCCCACCCTGACGCCGACTCCGGACCCGACCCCAACGCCGACCGCGACGGCCTCGACGAGCGGGTCGGCCCAGCCGACGCCGACACCGACGGCGTCAGCAACCCCAACGCCCGATGGCACAGATCCCGCCTTCATTCCGGCGCTGGCCGCGATCCAGATGCTCACCTCGCGGCTCGGCTGGGCGGTGGGGTCCGGCGCGATCTTCACGACCAGTGACGGTGCGCACTGGACCAAGCAGTACTCCTCCACCAACGAGTACGTCGGGCTCGATTTCGTCAGCACCACGACGGGATGGGTGGTCGGACTCCACGACCTGCTCGGTACGACCGACGGTGGGCGGAGCTGGCACGAGCTGGGCGAGGCCGCCAAAACGATCCGATCGGTTCATTTCGTCAGCAGCACCCAGGGGTGGGGCATCGCCGGCGGCGCCGGCGCCCAATTGGTCCACGGCGCGCTGATGCCGACCTCGGCCGGCTCCCTGGTCACCTCGACCGACGGCGGACACTCGTGGACGAACCTCGCTAGTCCGGCCGATCCCCAGGCGATTTGTTTCAGCGACCCCTCACACGGATGGCTGGCCACGGCTGGGGCGACCATCTACGCCAGCCACGATGCTGGGCAGACGTGGACGCAGGCGCTCCAGATGTATGGGCACGACCAGGGCCTGCCCTCCTGGGCTCGCATCGAATGTGCGGGCCCGGGCGCCCTGTGGGTGCTGCTGGCC
>Ga0307479_10000979_pt1 | contig 25832 bp, 21 predicted proteins | sample atmos_gasesECM4C_FD_203743 | JGI IMG/M metagenome (GOLD analysis project Ga0307479, IMG submission 203743) | Hardwood forest soil microbial communities from Morgan-Monroe State Forest, Indiana, United States - atmos_gasesECM4C_515 | ecosystem: Environmental > Terrestrial > Soil > Temperate... | reverse complement strand
ACGGTGGAATATTTGAAACCCGTGCGTGTGGATGCGGAGATTGTCGTCGAGGCATTCGAGACCGAGCAGAAGGGAAGAAACCTGTTTCACACGGGCGAGATACGTGATGCGGCGGGCGAGTTGCTCGCGAGAGGCAGAGGGCGCTTTGTCGTTCTGAATCAGAAGTAAGAAACAGCATGACGGCGAAGCCAAAACGGAAAAGTTCGAGCGAGGAGAGGAGAACGAAGATGGATCCGAAGAAAGTGAATGGAAGCGGGAGCGGAAATGCGAACGAGTGGCGCGTCAAGGTCGGCTTGGCAGAAATGCTCAAAGGCGGCGTCATCATGGATGTAACGAACGCCGAGCAGGCCAAAATCGCGGAGAAGGCGGGGGCCTGCGCGGTCATGGCGCTGGAGCGCGTCCCATCGGACATCCGCAAGGAAGGCGGCGTGGCGCGGATGGCTTCCATCAAAGTGATTCGCGAAATCATGGCGACAGTTACGATTCCCGTGATGGCCAAAGTTCGCATCGGGCATTTTATGGAAGCGGAAGTGCTGCAAGCGCTGGAGGTCGATTTTATTGACGAGAGCGAAGTGCTCACGCCTGCCGACGAAGAGAATCACATCTGGAAGCACGATTACCGGGTGCCGTTCGTCTGCGGCGCGCGCAATTTGGGAGAAGCGCTTCGCCGGATCGCCGAAGGCGCGGCCATGATTCGTACGAAAGGCGAGGCTGGCTCCGGCAACGTGGTGGAAGCCGTGCGTCACATGCGCACCATCGTCAGCCAGATGAAGCGCCTGACGACGATGCGCGAGGACGAATTGATGCACGAAGCGAAGGAACTGGGCGCTCCGCTCGAACTGGTCCGGCAAATTGCCAAGACCGGAAAGCTTCCCGTACCGAATTTCTCGGCGGGCGGCATCGCCACGCCGGCAGACGCCGCTCTGGTGCGCCGGTTGGGCGCCGAAGCGGTGTTCGTCGGTTCCGGGATTTTCAAATCGAGTGATCCCGAAGCGCGCGCCAAGGCGGTCGTGAAGGCCACGACGCATTTCGAGGACGCCAAGGCGGTGCTCGAAGCGCACGAGGAGCTTGGAGAAGCCATGAAGGGGATTGACGTTCGTCAACTGGAAGAGAAGGACATGCTGTCCACCCGCGGCTGGTAGGTTACGAATTAGCGATCGAGCAGAGGAGAAAGCAATCGCACTCTGGAGTACGCAAACGTGAAGATCGGGATTCTCGCAGTGCAGGGCGATTTTGAAGCGCATGCGGCGATGCTTGCCGGAATGGGCGTCCATACGCGCGAAGTGCGCACGCTGGCTGATCTCGACGGCTGCGATGGCCTCATCCTGCCGGGAGGAGAAAGCACGACGCAGTTGCAATTTTTGCTGGAAGAGGGTCTTTGCAACGCCATTCGCGAATTCGCGTCAGAAGGCGGAGCGATTTTCGGCACGTGCGCCGGAGCGATTCTTCTGGCGACGGAAGTGAAAAATCCCGCGCAAGACTCTTTGGGATTGCTGGATATGACCGTTCTGCGCAATGCCTATGGGCGGCAAATCGCCAGCGAGGTTGCCAGCGGGCCTTCCACCCTGAAAAAAGAAGATTTGGAAATGGTGTTCATTCGCGCGCCGATCATCGAGCGCGTAGGCCCGGGCGTCGAGGTGCTCGCGGAGTACGCCGGCAAGCCCGCGCTTGTGCAAAAAGGGCGGATCATGGCTGCCACGTTTCATCCCGAACTGACGGATGACACGACCGTGCACGAGCGTTTTGTGAAGATGGCAGGGCAGCGTTCGAGGCAAGAGGTCGCGAGCTTGAAATCGTAAGTGGCAAACGGCTGTAGCGCTCAAATCCTGAAAATCAGCATACAATTAGGAAATGACTCGCGTGTTGTTTGTCTGCCTGGGGAATTCCTGCCGGAGTCCCATGGCCGAGGCGATTGCGCGCCGCAATGCCGCCGATGTGATCGAGGCATCCAGCGCGGGATTGGCGCCCCTCGGCTTTGTGGCAGAGATGACCATAAAAACCCTGCTGAGAAACGGATATCCTGTGGAAGGGCTGCGGTCTAAGCCGATCTTGCCCGAAGCCTGGGAAGCGGCGGATATTATTATCAACATGAGTGGCCGCGCGCGGGAACGTGCTTTTCAGGAATACGCCAGGGTCGAGGATTGGGACATCGAGGATCCGTATGGCGACAATCCCGAGACGTATCAAAGGACCTGCGAAGCCATCCAGCGGCGAGTTGCGGAATTGGCTGAAAAACTGAGAAGAACGGCGGCGACACCCTCGCAGCGCAAAACGCATCGCGAGAAGAGCAATCGGTAAGTGACCGCGAGGGTTAGCGAGGATAGAGATTTTGAGACGCGAAACGACCAGCGTGTCGCAGGAAGATTACCTCAAGGCCATTTGGGAGATGCTCGAGGAAAATCAGACGCCCATCAGCGCGCGCCTGGCAGAAGAACTGAAGGTAACGCCGCCAGCGGTGACGGCCGCCTTGAAGCGCATGACGCGCGACGGCCACGTTCGCGTGGAGCGCAGCGGGCGCATTGACCTGACGCGCAAAGGCCGTCAGAGGGCGGAGCATCTCGCGCTGCGGCACCAACTTGCGGAGACGTTGTTGACGGATGTGATTGGCCTGTCCTGGGCGAAGGCGCACGATGAAGCGGAACGCCTGGAGCACGCGATTTCCCCGGAAGTAGAGGCGCTGCTTCTAAAACGGTTTGCAGGCAGGAAAAGCTGCCCGCACGGTGTGCCGATGCGCGGAGGAATCGCGCAGCTTCGCCGGAACGGCGCGGTGCTGCTGGCGGATTTGCGCAGCGGCGAAAAGGCGGAAATCTTGTGCGTCTATGAAAAAGACGCAAAATTCTTGGAATTCCTGGAAGGCCTGGAGCTGAGGCCGCTGGCGCGCGTGGAGGTCAAGAACCGCGAATACGATGAGACCATGACGCTGCGTTCCGGCGGCCGCACGATGCACCTCGGCAAGCCCGCAACCTCACGGATTTGGGTGCGGCGCCTGGGCGCTGCGACTGCCTAGGCGAGAAATTACCTGCCTCCGTTCCCAGGCAAGACCACGACGGCAACCCTGGTTCGACTTGCAAAAAAAGATGAAGGGCAGTAGGTTAAACGGCATGGAGCGTGCTTGGACCGCGGTCTCCATACATTTCTCTGAAAAAACAAGGAACGGTAAGACTTCTGAAACAGATATAAAGTACACGGGAATCTGGGGAATGCGCGGCGGGGACCCCGCGCGATGGAAATGTTCAAGACTCTGCAGTATTACTGGATTGCGGCCAGAGGCTATCGGCTGAAACCCTGGAAGAGTCCGTACTTGCGGTGGCGCTTCGAAACTTTTCTCGGGCCTGAGGCGGCGCAGCTCGACGCTGGCAAATTCCTCCACCTTGCATGGAAATACCGCTCGCAGATGGAGCGCTTCGTGGATTGGGCGGCGGAGCGGCGGCGCGCTCAGCGGCGGCGGACATAGGGGTTCCTCAGCACTACTCCCGCCTGACTATGGAAATCAGTGGTCGTGGGTCAATTTGGCTGACAGCGGCAAGGTTCGCAGCGTCATCCCGATTCGCAGCGAGTTATGCGGACCTTTCTTCTAGTACGGTCCGTTGGCATTCTTCCACTGCTCACGAGGTGGGACCGGCGCCAACACGTCCCAATGTTCCACAATCTTTCCATTCTCAACTCGAAAGAGATCCCAGTTTGAGGTCGGCCCGCCCTTCGCATGCGCCTCGACGAGCGCCAACACGAAATTGCCGTCCGCTACGTAGCGGCGCGGCTGCAACGCTGGCTCCGTGCCTGGCTTGACCACCTCCGCGACTCGCGCTTTCATCTGCCGCACCCCGTCGCCAACCTTCGACGCGTGCTGCATATAGTGATCAGCGTCAATGAACTCTCCGACGCGATCGAACTTCAGGTCAACGGTGATGACCTGTTTGAAGGAACGGACGAGCGCCCGATTGGCCTCTGTCTTGTCACGGTCCACGACATCCACCGGACCGTCGACTTGCGTGCGGCCGGATGGGTTATGCGGCGCTTCGGGTTCCTGACCGCCCCAGTGTTCAACAATCTTCTCGCCTTGAAACCGAAAGAGATCGAAGGCGATCATCGGACCGGCATGACCCGGCAGCCCTTCGTACTTGGAGTGCAGTAAAACGAATTCGCCATCCTCCAGAGTGCGATAGATAGTGATGTTGGCATCAGGTGAGGCCGCAACCTCGGCCGCAAGCGCTCTCAATCCGGGTAGACCATCGGGAACGGTAACATCATGCTGAACGAAGGGATCCGAAAAATAGCGGTCGACGGCGGTCTGGTCTTTCTTTCGAAAGATCTCGAGCATGGCTTCACGAGCCTTCAAGCCACGGTCTACGTTCGCGGTCCGATCTGTTTGAATTGTTTGACCGATGGCCATCGATCTTGGAAATGACAACACGCTGATTAGGGTCAGTGCCGCGAGCCGCCCCTTTTGCCGATGTTCGATCATATTCGTGCTCCGGGATTACGCAAACGCTATCAAATCACGAATGATGGCGGGTGGCGCATGTTTTGTCTTCGATGTTCGGCGCTCGCAATTGGATACCACTGTCGAATATTACCGTAAGGTGATAACACATAGCCATCCTGGGTGGCCTTCGATAAGAGCGAAGGCCACCCAGGAGGTTTCTACTGCTTTAAGGTTGCGCCGCCCGCCCGCACGGGATTTCCCGCAGATTCAAGTTCTGGAATCGGCCGCCCCATTCCTCTCCATCATGTTCTCCACCAGCCTGATAATTCCGTAAGCAATACCAAAATCCAAAAGGCCTGCCGGCAAAAGAGCGATATATGTAAGCTGTTTGAGAGGCCATGCAACGAGCAGGATCAGGGGAACGTGAAGAAGTGCAATGATGCTTATCGTCAGCCAGAACCAGACACGTTTTCTCAAGTCCCATAAGAGCCTAGTAGCTGTTGCAAGCGATATAGCACTCACCCATGCAGCTTGTCCTCTCCCTGGGTCGCCGAAATAGGCAAACAAGATGAACAACGGCGACGTGCATATTCCAGCCACGATAACCCACTTCTTGTTCACCGAATCTATCGACTGCTTGTGTCTGTTCTCCCCCATCAGTTTTCACTCGTGCATTTCTCATAGGCGGGTGGCCGTGGTCTTGAGTTTGTTTTCATGCCGGCTTCGCACGGAGGGAGTATAACATTCCTGGAAGTACCCTCGGAGTACGCGAGGGTGCCCCATGTTCGGCCCGCGTGGGCGAACGTGGGGAACTTCGTCTTGGTGACCCTGCCAAAAGCGTCGTAGGCGAACGCGGTCTGGTGATTATTCGCATCGATGATGCTGGTCAGGTTGTTTTCCGCGTCGTAACTCGAAATTCTCCTTCTTGTAAATCCTCAAAGTGCTACAAGCGTTCCTAGCGGGCGTATACTTGGGTGTGAGAGGGGGATCCATGCAAGAACTGAAGATCCTCCAAAAAACTGAGGCGCTGCACGAAGCCCGCTGGTGGGAGCCCGAGGCTGACGGCCGCGTTCACTGCTTCCTCTGTCCCCGCCATTGCCATATTCGTCCCGGCCAAACCGGGTTTTGCTTCATCCGCGTGAATGAGGGCGGAAGGCTGTACAACCTTGGTTACGGCTCTCCGGCAGCGTTGCAAATCGACCCCATCGAGAAAAAACCGCTGAGCCATTTTCTTCCCGGCACGCGCGTATTCAGCATGGGGACGGCGGGCTGCAACATGGGATGTTTTTTCTGCCAGAACTGGGACATCTCGAAATCGCGCAGTGACCAGGTCCATTCGCAACATGTCGCGCCGGAAGATGTCCCGCTGCTCGCGCTCCGATATGGTTGCGATTCCCTCGCGTTCACCTACAACGAGCCGACCATCTGGGGCGAGTACGTCATTGATATCTGCCGGGCGGCGAAAAAATACGGCCTCAAGACGGTGATGGTAACGAATGGCTACATCACGCGCGAGGCTTTTCATGACATCTACGATCACATCGACGCCGCAAACGTGGACCTGAAAGCCTTCACCGAGGGCTTCTACGGAAAAATCACTCTGACTCATTTGCAGCCCGTGCTCGATACGCTCGGGTGGCTCAAAAATGAAACCAACGTATGGTTCGAAATAACCAACCTGATGATTCCCACGCTGAACGACGATCCCGCGGAGACTCGCAACCTTGCGGAGTGGATTCTGACGCATCTCGGGCCGGATGTGCCCTTGCACTTCACGGCTTTTCATCCTGACTTTAAGCTGCAGGACAAGCCTCGTACGCCTCCCGAGACGCTACACCGGGCGCGCGCGATTGCTCGTGAAGTTGGCCTTCATTACGTCTACGAAGGCAATATCTACAGCGATGGCGCGCATACTCTTTGCCCAAAGTGCGCGACGCTGCTGATTCGACGTTCCTGGCACGATGTGCTGGAAAATCATTTGCAGGATGGGGCCTGCGCGACATGCGGGACAAAAATTCCCGGCGTGTGGCAGAAACCCTCGAAGATCCGGCCGAGGGGCATCAGCAAAGTCACACACAACTACGAGCACATTAATTTATAGCCGTAGGCCGAGCGGATAAATGTCCAACGAGTGAGACTCTGCGACCTGAGCAGAGCTATCCCTCAGTGCGTCGGTAGCCGAAACGAGTAGTAACCGGGACCAATGCGCATGCCGTGGTGCAACGCCACAGGAATGGCCCACCACACAATTGAACCCAGAATTGCCTGGCCGACGGCCAGCGGAATGATGTTTCTCTCGCGGGCAAAAAGCCAGCACAGCGTGGTTCCCCCAACAAAGGTGAGCGGCATCAGGACGGGGTTCGGCCAATGGGTCATGGCAAAGAGTGCTCCAGAGACGAGGGCGGCTGAAAACGGTTTTTCCAACGCAGCAAGGAGCCGATTCATCAGGAAAGATTGCAGACCCACCTCCTGGAGCACGCAGAAGGCGAAATAGCCGGAGAGCCGGCGAGGTTCTATCAGATGCCCGGGCGGAAGATGGAGCCCACCGAGGAAAAGCCCCGTGACGAATATCGCGGCGATGAAAACAGCAAAGGGCAAGACTGCCTGGCGCGTAGCGGGCCAAAGATTGTCGGCACGCCAGCCCAGAGTCTTGGGCGTGTCGCCGTGGTAGACAAAGCTGAGAATGAGCCATACCGGAAATACAACCCACCAGTTGAATTCCCTCGACTGCAGCCGCCAGATATAGGCCATCACGAAAACGGAGAAGAGAAGCGCTTCCGGAAGCGCAGCGCGTTGGCGAATCACGGATAATCTGGCTTCGTTGGTCGCACGGGCCGCGGAGATGGGCGCGTAATTATTGGTCATAGGAAATCTTAGGCCTGAACCGGCGCATCAAGAATGACAAAATCCCGTTCTATGGGATGATAGACTCGCTCGCCGGGTTGCGCCATTGGAGTTATTAGCGTGGGACAGGCACACCGTGTCGTGATATTGGGCGGCGGATTTGGCGGATTGAATGCCGCGCAAAAGCTCAAGCGCGCGCCCGTTGAAGTGACGTTGATCGACCGGCGCAATTTTCATCTTTTCCAGCCCTTACTGTATCAGGTTGCAACGGGTTCGCTTTCGCCCGGTGAAATCGCCGCGCCGCTCCGCGGCGTGCTCGCCAAGCAGAAAAATGCGCGCGTCCTGCTCGGCGAAGCCGCGGACATCGATCCCGGAGCCAAGCGCGTTATTCTGCGGGATGGCGCAGTGTTCGAATATGATTCGCTCATCGTCTCGACGGGCACGCAGAGTTCCTATTACGGACACGATGACTGGCGAGAGTGGGCTCCCAGCTTAAAGAGCGTGGAAGACGCGACCGCGATCCGGCACAAAATCCTTTATGCGTTTGAGCGCGCGGAACGCGCCGCGACCGAAGAAGAAGCGCGAGCCTGGCTGACGTTCGTTATCGTCGGCGCAGGTGCGACGGGGCTGGAACTCGGCGGGGCGCTTGCCGAAATCGCTAACGAGACTCTGAAAAACGATTTTCGGCGAATCAACCCGCGGGAAGCGAAAATCTTGCTTTTGGAAGGCGGCCCTCGGGTCCTACCCAGCTTTCCAGAAGACCTGTCTGCTAAAGCCGAGCGCCTGGTGGAAAAGCTTGGCGTTCTTGTGCTGAAAAACGTGATGGTGACGGAGATCGGTCGAGACGGCGTCACCTACAATAGCGCTCACGGTCCTGAGAGGCTCGCGGCAAAAACAGTTCTGTGGGCTGGCGGCGTCATGGCCAACGAATTCGGCCGGAAGCTCGCGGAGCGCACCAGAACAGAGAGCGACCGCGCCGGACGCATCAAAGTCAATCCCGATCTGACGGTACCGGGCTATGCCGACATTTTCATCATCGGCGACCTTGCTCTGGCGCAAGAGCAAGACGGGAGACCGCTCCCGGGCGTTGCCCAGGTCGCAATTCAAGGCGGCGCCTATGCCGCCAGAGCCATCCGTGCGCGCCTTCGCGGAAGAAAAGAGTTACCGCCATTTCGCTACTTCAACAAGGGCGACATGGCGGTGATCGGCCGCGCCGCGGCTATCGCAAATATATTTGGCCTTCACCTTTCGGGCCTGCTGGCATGGCTTACCTGGCTCTTTATCCACCTGATGTACATCGTTGAATTTCAAAGTCGCGTCCTCGTCTTCGTGCAATGGGGATTCGAGTTTTTGACCTTCAGCCGCGGCGCGCGGCTGATTACTGGCAAAGCGGCGACGGATTCCCTAGTGCAGCCGGAATCGATGAGAGACAGTGGCGATGGCAGGTAGAGGTTTGGCGGTGCATGTGATGAAGAAGGTGAATCCTCTCAATCGAAAAGTTCACCACGGTAAGACTCCGGCGGGGAAATCGCGGGCCCCGAACTTCGTGAAACTTGCGCAAGAACTCGCTGTGATTGGAAGCAGTTTCTACGCGAGGGGATGGGTTTTGGGAACGAGTGGAAATTTCAGCGCGGTGGTTTCTCGCGAGCCGCTGCGGCTGGCAATTACTTCCACGGGGTTGGACAAGGGCAATCTTAACTCCGCCCACTTTCTCGAGATGGACGCGGATTCGAAGATCATCCGTGGAAAGGGCAAGCCATCCGCGGAGGCGCTGCTGCACCTCGCAATCGCGCGCAGCCGGGAAGCAGGAGCCGTGCTGCACACCCACTCCGTGTGGAGCACGGTTCTTTCTGGCGCTCACGCGGCCGAAGGCGGAGTCGCACTGGAAGGATACGAGATGCTGAAAGGGCTCGAGGGTGTTCGAACCCATGAACATCGCGAATGGTTGCCGATTCTCGAGAATTCGCAGGATATGGCCGGACTTTCTCAAGTTGTTTCGAAAACCCTAGGCGAGCGGCCCGGCATTCATGGATTCCTTCTGCGCGGGCACGGGTTATATACTTGGGGTGCGAACTTAGAGGAAGCCAAGCGCCACGTTGAGATTTTAGAATTCCTGATGGAGGTCGTGGTCCGGTCGGGCCCTTCGGCGAAGATTTCCTGAAGCACTTGGATCAACGACGAAAAAGGAGAGAACCGTGGCCGTTGTGCGGATTCCAGAGGAAAATCGCTCCCTCCGCGAACCGGATCAGGTCCGCGATTTTCTCAGCGGAATCGGCATCGACTATGAACGCTGGCAATCGCCCGCTGAGTTGCCGCCCGATGCCTCCGCTGAACAAGTCCTTCATGCTTACGCAGGGCAAATTGACCAGCTCAAAGCGCGCGGCGGATATGTAACCGCGGACGTAATCGATGTGGGACCGGAAACGCCTGGCCTGGATGCCATGCTCGCCAGATTCAGCACCGAGCATTGGCACGACGAGGATGAGGTTCGCTACATCATCGCCGGACGAGGCTTGTTTCACGTGCATTCGCAAAACGGGCCGGTCGTGGCGATTGAGGTGGAAGCCGGCGATTTGATCCGCGTGCCGCGCGGTACGCTTCACTGGTTTGATCTTTGTGGCGACAGGCGAATTCGCGCGATCCGGTTGTTTCAGGACGTTTCCGGCTGGACTCCCCACTACACACATAGTAATGTAGATGGAAATTACGAACCCGTCTGCCTGGGGCCCAGATATATCCCGGCGCAGCCGGTGGCAAAATAACTTGCTTGGCCCTGCTTGACGAACCGCACGTCCGGGTTATCCTCCTTGATATCGAAGGCACAGCCACGCCTATCGAATTTGTCACGCAAGCCCTCTTCCCCTATGCCAGCCGCAAGCTAGAGGGTTTCCTTCGAGAAAATTTTCAGGACCCTCAGATCCAATCGCTCATTAGGAGCTTGCGCGCTCAACACCGGGAAGACGAGCGGCTGGCTCAGCAGCCTCCGGTGTGGTCGGAGAAAAACGTGGCGACAGAGCTGGAAAGCGCGATTGCTTATAGCCGATGGTTGATCCGAAAGGACAGCAAATACACAGCGCTCAAGTCGCTGCAGGGGAAAATTTGGCAGCAAGGATACGCGAGCGGAGAACTGCGAGGCCAGTTGTATCCCGAGGTGCCGCGAGCGTTTGAGCGCTGGCGGAGGCAGAGGAGAGAAATCTGCATTTATTCTTCCGGCAGCGTCCTGGCGCAGCGGCTTCTCTTCCAGACGACGCCGTTCGGCGATCTCACCGGCTACATCAGGGACTTCTTCGACACTCGCATCGGCGACAAGTCAGACCGCGAAAGCTATGACAGAATTGCAGCTTTGCTTGATCGCGCTCCACGCGAGCTACTTTTTCTATCCGACGCCAGTAAGGAAATAGACGCCGCAAGAGCCGCAGGTTTGATGACCGGTCTATGCGACCGCTCGGGGAAAATCGTAGAAGGGAAGTTGGGCTCCGCAGTGATCCACTCGTTCGACGAAGTTTTCCCAGACTAGTGCCGTACCAACGGAGAGCGAATAACAGGAACTTTCACACCCTGGAATAGGTTTGCCTGCGCACAAACTGTCCGGAGCCGGGGCGTCCAACGAATTTGCCGGAATCGATGACGGCGCGACCTCGCGAGAGCACCGTCTTCGGCACGCCTGTTATCTGAATACCTTCGAACATCGAATAGTCCACCCGCATGTGGTGCGTCTTTGCGCTGATGACTTGCTGTTCGTTGGGATCGAAGATCACCAGGTCGGCGTCCGACCCGACTGCGATAGTGCCTTTGCGGGGATACAAACCGAAAAGCTTTGCCGGCGCGGTGGACACCAGCTCCACGAAACGGTTCGCGGAAAACCGCTTGGCGTGGACTCCTCCCGTGTAAATAAGACTCAGCCGGTGTTCGATGCCCGGGCCGCCGTTGGGAATCTTGGTGAAGTCGTCTTTACCCAGCTCTTTTTGTTCCTTGAAGCAAAAAGGGCAGTGATCCGTGGAAACAACTTGCAGGGTATCCAGGGCCAGGCCCTGCCAGAGTTTTTCCTGATGCCATTTTTCGCGGAGCGGCGGCGTGAAAACGTACTTCGCGCCTTCGAAGCCGGGAACGTCGAAATTGTCGAGCGAAAGATAAAGGTACTGCGGACAGGTCTCGGCGTAAACCGGCAGGCCGCGGTCGCGCGCTTCACGCACTTTTTCGAGAGCTTCGTTGCACGAGAGATGGACGATATAAACCGGCGCGCCAGCCATTTCCGCAAGCGCAATCGCGCGTGACGTGGCTTCGGCCTCGGCGGTTGTGGGCCGGGTCAGCGCGTGGTACTTCGGCGCGCGTTTGCCTTCGGCAAGCGCCTTCTGCACGATCACATCAATGGCGCCGCCATTTTCCGCGTGCATGCAGATGAATCCGGCGTGCTTGGCCGCCTGCGACATCGCGCGAAAGATGGTGGCGTCGTCGAGCATAAAGACGCCGGGGTAGGCCATGAAGAGCTTGAAGCTGGTGACTCCTTCGCGGATGAGCTGGCCCATTTCCTCGAGTTGCGCGGCACCGAGATCGGTGATGATGCAGTGAAACGCATAGTCCGTCACCGCTTTATCGTGCGCCTTCTTCATCCAGGTGTCGAATGCGTGGCGCAGAGTTTGCCCTTTGTACTGAATGGCAAAATCAATCAGCGTCGTAGTCCCGCCAAAGGCCGCGGCGATGGTGCCGGTCTCGAAATCGTCCGCGCTGGTGGTTCCGCCAAAAGGCATGTCGAGATGGGTATGAACGTCAATCCCACCGGGCATGACAAGGCGGCCGGCCGCATCGATTACGCGGCCTGCGTTTTCGGTGGGGAGTTGTGCGGCAATGGCAGAAATTTTGCCGCCGTTGATCCCAATATCGGCAGCGTAGGTGTCTGTCGCCGTGACGATCGTGCCGTTGCGGATCAGGGTGTCAAGACGCATCTGCTCTCCTCAGGAAGCGGGTTTGAGTGACGCGGAACCGGATGCGAAGGGGCCGAAGCGAGGGGTACCCCCCTCCCCCGGTTTTTTGTAAGTGCGCATTCTAAAAGACTTAGCATTTGTATAAACCCTTTATTTTCCGCACTTACAAGATGGTCCGGAAGTGCGGATTCTAAAGGAGTTAAATTGCACAAGAATTGTGCAATTTGGGGAGCTCTTTTTGTGATAAATGGGAGCCGCCGCGGGAGTAACAGAGCGGCCAGAGATTTATACGGAAAGTAGTATACCAGACAAATAACAGTTTCGCAAGGGGAATCTGCAGGACGAGCGCGGGCTTGCATCGAGCCGCTGATGTCCCCGTTCAAACAGACATGATTGCAGGTACTTTCAGCTGAGGTTCTTCGGGTCCCGATAGGAATCGGGGCACTCAGAATGACACCCCGGATGGCGGCGTTTCGATGAAGATCCTGGCGTGGGTTGGCGCTCGACATGTTAGCGTTTGTAATGCGGCAGGATTTTGTGCCCGTAGACCTCGAGCGTTTTTTCTTCCTCGCCGCACATCAGGTAGATATTGAATTGCGTGACGCCCACTTTGCGCAAGCGATCCAGCTTCTTGCGATGTTCCTCGATGGGGCCGATGATACAGAAGCGATCGACGACTTCGTCGCTGACGAAATCGGCGTTGTCGCTGCCGACTTCGCAGTGGTGGAGGTAGTCGTACTTGCCTCGGTCTTTGACGAAAGAAGTCAGTGCGGGCGGCAACTCTTCCGGCTTGTACTTGGAGATGAGGTCCATCACATGGTTGGAGACGAGTGCCGGAAACCATCGGACGTGCTCGCGCGCAGTTTTTAAATCGTCGGAAGCCCATACGGGAGCAGCGGCCATGACTTCAAATTTGGTGAAGTCACGACCAGCTTCTTTCGCGCCTTCACGCACGAACCCAAGGCACCAGTCAATCAAGTCCGGGTCGGCAAACTGGAGGATCACGCCGTCGCCGATGCGGCCGGCCGTGCGCAGCGCTTTCGGGCCGTAGCCAGCCACCCAAACCGGCGGAACTCCCGCATTCGCCCAGGGGAAACGCGTGCTGACTCCGTCGTAGTCGATGGCCGCACCGGAATTCAGTTTGCGGAATATACCGACGAAGTCTTCGAGATTTTCGAGCGTTGTGGGCTTCTTGCCGAGAACGCGACGTGAACTATCGCCTCGGCCGATTCCCATTTGCATGCGTCCGTGCGAAGCAACGTTCAATGTTGCGAACAGGCTGGAAGCGACGGTGACGTCGCGAACCGCTGGATTCGTCACACACGTGCCGAGGCGCATCTTCTTGGTGTTTTCCGCCATGAGAGTCAAAAGAGGAAATGGCTCCATCCAGATGACGTGCGAATCAAATATCCAGCCATAAGAAAAGCCTGCCGCTTCCGCCTGGCGGGTTAGACTTACAATCCGGTCGATGGTCATGTCCGGCTTGATAGTGATCCCGAAATCCATAAATGCTCCCCTAGTCGTTAGGCTTTGGTCCGTCGTTGAACCGTGCTGAGAATATGTGATCGAGATCGTAAGAGCACAGCCAGGAGTGGCTGTGCCACATTGAAGTCCGGCCTGATGGTGATCCCGAAATCCATGAGTACTCCTTCTCAGTCCGCGGGCTGCGTGACAGGCTGGGCGGTGCTTGTGAGCGCGAAATAGGTGAGAAAACTGACCGCGAAGCCGACGAACCAAGCGTAGTCGTACAAAGGCCGCAGCGGGGGAACCGCCAGCCCTATGAAAGCGACGCCAGCGCCGGCGGCCAAGGCGACAATCGCTTGCCAATGGAAACCCCGCGAGTATTCATACTCTCCGCCGCGCCGGTAGAGGTCCTCCGGCAGCAGGATTTTCTTGCGAATGAGAAAATAGTCGCAGATCAACACGCCGGCAATGGGGCCGAGGAAGCCCGAGTAGCCAACCAGCCAGCCAAAAATGTAGCTGCCGTAGTTGGCCATCAGTTTCCACGGCTGCATCAAAATTCCGACGAAGCAGGTCATCAAGCCGCCGAGGCGAAAACTAATGCGTCGCGGAGACAGGTTTGAAAAATCATTCGCCGGTGAGACCACGTTCGCAGCAACGTTGACGTTGAGAGTGGCCATCAACAGCGCGATCATGGCCAAAACAACAGCCCAAGGATTGCCGAGCCGCGACAACACGGCGACGGGGTCCCACAAGGCCTGGCCAAAAATGATGACCGTGGCTGAAGTGACCGCGATCCCGATGAACGAATAAAAGGTCATCGTCGCAGGAAGTCCCAAGGCCTGACCAACCATCTGGTCACGCTGGCTGCGCGCGTAGCGGGTGAAGTCAGGAATATTCAAGGAAACCGTGGCCCAGAAACCGACGACGCCGGTGAGGGAGGGCACGAAGAATCGAAAGAACTCGCCAAAACTTTGAAACTTGGAAGGGGACGCGAGCATTGGTCCGAAGCCGCCCGCTTTGTTTCGCGCCCAGAGGAGCAGGGCGAGTCCGATCAAAAGAAGAAAAGGCGCAGAGACGCCTTGCAGGAACCGAATCGTTTCGATGCCGCGGAGGATCACAATCACGTTGAGGAGCCAGAAAAAGAAGAAGCAAAGCGCCGCACCGTAGCGGAAATGAGCCCAGCCTGGCGCGAGCGCGGTAATCATGGCATTGATGGCCTCGCCACCAATCCATGTCTGAATTCCGAACCACCCGCAGGCGACCAGCGCGCGCAGAATGGCCGGCACGTTCGCGCCGAGGACGCCAAACGATGCCCGCGCAAAAACGGGGAAGGGAATTCCGTAGCGCGCTCCGGCATGCGCGTTCAAGAGCATGGGGATCAGCACCAGCACATTGCCGAGGAAAACGGTGAAGAGCGCCTGCTTCCAGTTCATCCCACCGGCGATCATCCCGCTCGCGAGCATGTACGTGGGGATGTTCACGCTCATGGAAATCCACAGAGCCGCGTAATTGTACGTGCGCCACAGGCGGCGGTCGCCGGCCACGGGCGCAAGATCCTTGTTGTAGAGCCCGCTGCTGCGAATCGTCTCGGCGGCAAGCAAACCCGTTTGTGCGTCATTCATCGCAGCGATCCGTCACCCTGTCTCACCCCAGAAACACAGGCGAAAGTCTACTCCGTGCTTCTCAGCCGGACAAGGTTAGTGGCGCTGAGCGGTCCTAAGAAGCGACGAGTATTTTCCGCGTTCTTTTTTACACCCCCCTTCAGTTAGAAGGTTTCGCGGGCTGCTCCATATTTCTTGTTGACAGATGTGACTGGGTATGTGATACCCAGCATCAAGCATTGGAAATAACCGCTTATTCCGGGTTAGCTCAAGTGAGCGTGAAACGCCGACGTCCCGAGGGGACGGGCGACGGAAGGCTACGTTCCTTCGTTCACCGATTGGTGGTTTTTCCCGTCAGCGCTTCCGGTTCAAGGAGCTAATCCGCCAACATACCACTGGGCCGCGGTTTGAATTACGAGTGAAGGAGACAAAACCATGGCACCCTGTCAAAGAGAAACGGTTCAACCGGCATTAGCCAGAATTGTCCGCGCGTTTGCGCTGCTGCTTCTTGCGCTTCTCGTCGGCGGCAGAGTCGCTCATGCGCAGGCCACCACTTCAATTCGCGGCACAGTAACTGACCCAAGTGGGAGCGCCGTTGTCGGAGCTAACGTCCTTCTCGCAAACCCGGAATCGAAGACGGAGCGCAGCGCGACGACCGGACTGCAGGGGGAATACCAGTTTCTGTTCCTTCCGCCCGGAACCTACACGCTCAAAGTCAAGGCCACGGGCTTTGCGGGCTATGAACAAACAGGCTTGCAGTTGTTAGTGAATACTCCCGCGACGGCGAACGTACAGCTTAAACTTGGCCAAACCACGCAGAGCGTCACGGTGACCAGCGAAGCTCCCGCGCTGAATATGGTTGACGCCTCCCTCGGAAATTCCTTTGACGAGACGCAGGTGTTGCAGATTCCTCTCGATGGCCGCAACGTGCCGGACCTGTTGAGCCTTCAGGCTGGCGTGGCGTACACCGGCAATCGTCCCGACATGCAACTGCCTGCGTACAAGGATCAGGACACCCGCAGCGGGGCGGTGAACGGAGCGCGCAGCGACCAGAGCAACATCACGCTGGACGGCGTGGACGTCAACGACCAGTCCAACGGCTATGCGTTTACTTCCGTTCTACCTACAACCCAGGATTCCGTCCAGGAATTCCGCGTTACCACGGCGAATTACGACGCCGAGCAGGGCGTGGGCTCGGGCGCGCAAGTCTCCCTGGTGACGAAGAGCGGCACCAATAATTTTCATGGTTCGCTCTACGAATACAACCGCAATACCGCGACCAGCGCCAACGACTATTTGATTCAGCGATCCGAGTTTAATGATAATCAGCCGAATAAGCCCCTGAAGCTCATCCGCAACGTCTTCGGCACCTCCGTCGGCGGGCCGATCTGGAAAGACCGTCTGTTTTTCTTCGCCAATTACGAAGGGACCCGCGAGAGGGAAGAACAGAGCGCCCTCCGCAACGTTCCTAGTCCCTCGCTCCGCGATGGCGTACTAATCTATCAGTGCCTGGGCGGCACCCAGGCTTGTCCAAACCTTACTCCCGTCCAAGGGAACAGCGGAAAGACCTACACTGCCCAGCCCGGCTTTTTTGCGCTTGGTCCTCAACAAATCACCGCGTTGGACCCCCTTTCCACGCCCTGCACAACTGGCTCGCAGACTCCCGCGCAACCCAATTGTGCTCCTGCGGGCTATACCGGGTCGGTGGGACCGAATCCCGTGATGCTGAATTATTTCAATCAGACCTACGGCAATACCGTGGGGAATGATAATTCTGCGGGAGATGGATTCAATTATGTTGGATTCCGCTTTCGTGCCCCGGTGAGTCTGGACAATAACGTCTTCATCGCCCGCCTCGACTACCATCTCACTCAGAACGGCAAACATCTTCTGTTCTGGCGTGGCGCTCTGCAAAATCTTTCCTACCCCCAGGTACCCTTCTTGCCCGGAACACCTCCTGAGCAAACGATCTTGGATCACAGCAAGGGCTTCGTCGTTGGATACACCGCTGTCCTTAGCTCGTCTGCTGCCAATACGTTTCACTGGGGCTTTACTCGCCAAAGCACCGCCTTTGTGGGAAACACAAACCAACCGTGGAACACCTTCTACACACTCGATCAGGGGATCAATTACAGCCACAATTTCCAGGTGCCGGTTCACAACTTGCTTGACGATTTCTCCTGGACAAAAGCCGGGCACACCATTCAAGTCGGCACGAATATCGGATTTGTGCGCGACCCTCGTATCAGCACACTTCACTCCTTCTACCAGGGGGAGGGCGCAACGTTTTGGATGGCTCCCGTGGCATTCGCAAATACGGGCGGTCAGAGTCCCTTGGATCCGGTCAACGGCAAGTTTCCTGAGCCGGCATCCACAAGCGCATATGACTACCCGATGTTGGGGCTGCTGGGGATGGTTTCGCTTGTGAAGACGAACATCAACTACGATCGTCAAGGCAATATTTTGCCCCAGGGCACGCCCATCAAGCGGGACTGGGGACTTAACTGGTATGAATTCTACGGCCAAGATTCCTGGCGGATAAAACCTAATTTGACGTTTACGTACGGGCTTCGCTGGTCGCTCTTTCCGCCCCCGTGGGAAGTCAACGGTTTGCAGGCGTCTCCCACATGCTCGAACGCTGTGGCCGCGGTGAACGCGACGCCCACGTGCCCACCAGGCACCTTCGACCTTGGCAAATACTTTAATCAAAATATGAAAAATATGGGGAACGGCCTGGGTTTCGCGGACGGGCCACTCGTCTCTTACATCCTCGGCGGATCGGCGAACAATGGGCCGGGGCTTTATCATTTCGAAAAAACGGATTTCTCGCCGCGCCTCTCGATCGCTTATTCCCCGCGTCCCCACAGCGGTTGGCTCAAGTCTCTCTTCGGCGAGGGCGACAAAACCGTCATCCGCGCCGGCTTCGGCACTGTTTATGACCGGCCCGGCATGCAAATCCTCAATACATTTGACTCCGTGGAGCCGGCCGGCTTGTCCTCGACATTGGAAAACAGCTGCTGCATCGACGGCGCTGGACAAGCCCCGCGCATAACGGACCTCCATGTAATCCCCTCTGCCAATGTGAAAGGTAGTGCTTACATACGCAACCCATTGCCCTCAGGAATGTTCCCGCAAACGCCACAAACCTTCGGCGAGGCTATTACTTGGGGGATTGACCAGTCTCTTAAGACGCCCTATGCATTCGCGATGGATTTTTCGATCGGCCGAGAGTTGCCCAGAGGATTTTCGTTGCAGTTGTCTTACGTGGGGCGGCTTGGCCGGCGGCTACTCACGCAGCGAGATCTGGCGCAGCCACTCGATCTTGTCGATCCCAAGAGCAAGATCGACTATTACGCGGCCGCCACGGCAATTTCCAAGTTGGCCAGGAGCCAAACTAACCCGCTGGCGCCAACTCAATTGAGTCCGAGCCAATTCAACCAAGCGCTTGGTCCAACGGTTGTCTATTGGCAAAATCTTCTTAACGCCAATGGATCAAGCACCCCAGGTCTTGCGTCCGGCGCGACAGGGTGGTTTTTGCCAAACGGCACGACCACTACAAGCATCGCTCAGGCTGTTTACGGTCTCTACGTCAGTTCTGGGGCCTTTGCTGGCGATGAAGTCGTCGGGCTGGGTAATGTGGATTTGTTCGGCTTCTTGTTGGACAACTCCCCAGTTCCAAACTCCTTCTCCGGCATCGGCACTGGCAATCCTTATTTCTTCAACGGCAAAACTGGCGAGCTCTTGAATCAGCAATTGACGACCGATTACGCCTGGAGCTCCGTCGGCCGCTCAAACTACAACGGCTTGCAGGCCAATTTGCGCAAGCGCTTCAGCCACGGTATTCAGTTCGACCTGAACTACACATACTCGAAGTCCATTGATTTCACTTCCGGGGCCGCGCGGCTCGGGTTTAGCGGGACCGCAAACATTGGAGCGCCGGGAAGCCGTCTGGTGAATGCGTTTAGACCACAGGATGTTCGCGGCGTCTCCGATTTCGACACCACGCACCAGATCAACGCCAACTGGATTGCCGAGCTTCCTTTCGGCAAGGGCCGGCACTTCGGCCGCAATACCAGTGGCCTGGTTGATGCGTTTATCGGCGGCTGGCAGCTTTCCGGTTTGGCCCGCTGGACTAGTGGCTTCCCATTCACCATCGATAACGGCCAGTTCTGGGCCACGAATTGGGACGAGCAGGGAAGCGGGCAGTTGATCGCCATTCCAAAGACCGGCGCTTTCAAACAGCCGGATGGCAGCGTCAGCGTTTTCGCCAATCCTGCCGCGGCGCTAAACGACTACATCCACCCGTTCCCTGGTCAGAGCGGCTCGCGAAATGTCCTTCGTGGAGATGGCTTTGCAAGCTGGGACACGAACCTGAGCAAGCGCTGGAAAATGCCTTACGCGGAAGGACACAGCCTGCAATTCCGGTGGGAAGTTTTTAACGTTCCCAATCTCAAGCGCTTCAATGTCCAGTCTAGCTTAGGTGATACCACCACGACGTCTCTTCAGTCGGTGCCACCCGCCTTCGGTGATTACACCGGCTTGTTGACGCAGCCGCGGGTGATGCAGTTCGCCCTGCGATACGAATTCTGAGAGGTCGGAGAGCACTACCCAAAAGCATCTTTTGCGAGGACAAATTTATTGTCGACGCGTTCCTGGGATTTCGTGTCTGCGCGTCCAGAGCAGGTATCCGAGAAATCCATAGATGGCCATCGCGATCCATTCGGGGCGGCTGAAATGGCCCGGGACAAACGGCATCACTTTCGCAAGGATCATCGCGGAGGTGAGCAGCACACCGAAGATCGCAGCGGCGCGCCCGAGAAAAGAAGGCTTCATGCAGAAATATGAGGCGCATGTCGCCATCCATCCGATCGCGCAACCCACCGCGCCCACTTCCAGGACGGGAACAAGTAGCGCTTCACCCAGCAGGACTGCAATTGCCGTGGCCACACCCACGCTGATCACTGCCACTGACGGCGTCTGATTAATGGCGTGAACCCGTCCCAGCCGGTGGTCGAGCAGATTGCGGCGTCCCATTGAATACAGCATTCGCGAGGAGGCCACTACGTTGCCATTGAAGGCCTTCAGCAGAGCGATAAACGCCGCCCCCATAATCAGGTCGACGATCCAGCGCGCGTGCAAGGCGCGTTCGAAAGCAATGGCGGTGGAAAACTTTTCATTGGCGAGCGATTGCCAGGGTGCCGCGTAAGCAACTCCTGCGATGACCACCCAAAAGAACAAGAGTCCCACGATGATGGTCATAAGAATGGCAACCGAGAAGTTCTTTCCTTGGAAATCGGGACTGGCTTCCTCGGCTCCCTTGCCGACGGATTCGAAACCTGACAGGAGCCAGGGAGTTATTTGCCAGACGAGGAAGATGGAAATCAAGGGGGCATGCGCAAACATCGGCCGAAAATTGGAGAGCGACCCGTGCCCGAACCCGGCCGCTGCGAAAATGACGACACACCCGAGAAACGTAAATGTCGTCCACTTCAGAAACCTCGCGCTGGCCTGTATGCCGCGATAGTTCAGCCAGGTCAAAAGCACCGTGATGGTCAGCGCCAGAATGACGTGGCCCAAATAGATAGGACGACCCTCCAACCGATACATCTCTACAGAATCCATGGAAGGGAATATGTAAGCGGCGATCTTGCCGGCAGCGACAGCCTCGAACGGACAGGTTAGGAAATAGCTGAGGAGCATCAACCAGCCGGTCAGGAAGCTCACGCTCTTGGGAAAGAAGAGGGCCGTGTAGGCGACCTCTCCCCCGGCATCGGGAATCGCCTTCACTAACTGCCCGTAGACATAACCGATGGGCAGCAACGTTAGGGCGCCGAAAGTAATGCCGAGCATGGCCCCGAGAGGGCCGCCGCGCTCCAGCAAATCGCCCATAACGACGAGCCAGGCGGTTCCAACCATCACGCCAAAGCCAAGCGCGAAGTAATCGACGAGATTCAGTTTGCGGGCGAGCGTAGTCATTCGAGGGACACGGTTATGATTGCGCGGATTATAAACAGCTTTGCTGGTTGGAGCCACACCGATTTGCATTGCGGTGGAAGCTACTTAAGTGCATGGCAAGGCGGAAAATAGTGCGTGCCTAATCACGGGGGGCAGATGGCCGGTGCGCCGCGAGCGGGGAACAATAACTTGTCGACTTGTCGCAGAATCGCGAGGCGATTTGACTGACATCGGAGGCGAAAACCTACGTCGCCTCGGGTAATGGAATTTGCTCGCAAGCGTGGCTATTACAGTGGTGCCGGGGGCCAGAATCGAACTGGCTACGCCCGCCTTTTCAGGGCGGCGCTCTACCAGTGAGCTACCCCGGCACACATGGTCACAAAATTGTAAGGGGCGATAACAGAATGTGTCAAATGATCGAGTTACTGCATGGAATCGTCGAATTCCTTCATCCAGTTGCGATTCTTGAGCAATTCGCGCGGCTTGGTTCCGTCCGGCGGGCCAACGATGCCGTCCTTCTCCATCAAATCAATCAGACGCGCCGCGCGGCCATAACCAATCCGCAGCCGCCTTTGCAGCGTTGACGTGGAAGCACGCCCCGCCTCACAGACTACCCGCACGGCATCGTGATACAGATCGTCGTCAACTTCCTCACCGCCTTCGGCCTCTCCCTCGGCTTCACCTTCAGCCTTTCCATTCTCGTCCTTTGGCGCTTCGAGCAGGTGCTCGTTGTACTTCGCTTGCGCCTGTTTCCTCCAGAAGTCGCAGACGGCGGTAATCTCGTCTTCAGTCACCAGCGGCCCGTGGATTCGATGCAACCTCGCCGACCCGGCCGGCAGATACAGCATGTCCCCTTTCCCAAGCAGCGATTCCGATCCATTGGCGTCCAGAATCGTGCGCGAATCCACCTTGCTGGCCACGCGGAATGATATCCGGGCAGGGAAGTTGGCCTTGATCAATCCGGTGATCACGTCCACTGACGGCCGTTGCGTCGCCAGGATCAAATGGATGCCCACCGCGCGCGCCATCTGCGCCAATCGCGTGATGGATTCTTCCACACCATTCGTATCCACCATCATCAGGTCTGCCAGTTCGTCGATGACAATCACGAGGTAGGGAAGCGGTTTGTGCTCGCTCTCTTCGGCGTTTTCGAACAGCGACAGCGATTGTCCCTTCTGAAATGTGCGGTTGTACTGATCGATGTTGCGCACGCCGCGCTGTGCCAGCAGTTTCAGCCGGTTCTCCATCTCTCTGGTGGCGTTGCGCAGGACGTTCGAAGCGATCTTCGGGTCCGTAACCACCGGGGCGATTAAGTGCGGGATGTTGTCGTAGAGATTGAGTTCCAGCCGCTTGGGGTCGACGAGAACCACCTTCACTTCCTCCGGGCTCGATTTGTAGAGCATTGAAATCAACAGTGAGTTGATGAACACGCTCTTGCCCGTCCCCGTTGACCCGGCGATCAGAAGGTGCGGCATCTGCGCCAGGTCGGTCACGCGCATGCGCCCGTGGAGATCGCGCCCCATAGCAAGCGTCAGCTTGCTCGTCGAATTGATAAATTCTGGCGCCTCGAGAATTTCCCGCAGCGCAATCGTCTGCCGGCTGATGTTCGGTACTTCGATGCCGATGGTGGATTTGCCGGGGATGCGCTCGATCAGAATGGATTCCGCTTGCAGCGCCAGGCACAAATCTTCCGTCAGGCTGGTGATGCGCGTGTACTTGATGCCCGCTTCAGGCTTGAACTCAAAGGTCGTGACGACCGGCCCCGGGTTAATCTGAGTCACGCGGCCCTCGATATCGAACTCTAGGCATTTCGCTTCAATCGCGCGCGCGCGACCCTTCAGCTCGTCTTCATCCAGCTTCTGGCTGCGTTCACCCTCGCGCAGCAGAGTCACCGGAGGCAGCTTGTAGCTTGCATTTCCGCGGGCGATTCTGGGGTCGGACGTTTTCTTTGCCTGTCCCTTTTCCGTCCTTTCCGGATTCAAAAAAAGAATCGGCGCCCTGCGTCGAGACTCCTCTCTCTCGTCCGCTTCATCTATTTCGCTTTCGTTCCGTGAACTAACCGCTGCACTACCCGTCGATTGCGGCGGAACCGGTTTGCGGCCTGAGATCCGCGTTTCTTCAACGCGCTGCCGCATGCGGCGTTGTGCGCGCTCCTCGCGCCAGGCATGCCAGCGTACCTGCGTCTTTTGGAGAATGCCCAGTCTTTCGACCGCGCCGATCGGTCCACGCGGACCATTGGCCCAGGCATGTGCGCCGCTGAACGAAAAACTCGTAGTCATGAAGAGTGCGGTAATGAGAAGGGCTACGCCCACGAGGTTTGCGCCCCATAGATTGAGTCCCGTGCGCAGTCCTGACGAAATCAGCGCGCCAAGCAATCCACCGGGCGGCACAGCGCCGCGCACTTCGGGAAAGTGCCATAAAGACAGGAGCGCTGGCAGGGACAGGAGCAGGAGTCCATACCCGACCAGCGTCGCCACTTGCGACTCCACCGCTCGATTGCGAAGCCACCGCCAGCCCAGGACTAAAATTGCCGCCGGAAGTAGAAACGCTCCAAACCCAAGCATTTGAAAAAGAATGTCGGCGCTATACGCTCCAACTGGACCGATCCAATTTCGCGCGGCTCCGCCCTCCAGAGCTGGCGCCGATACATTGAACGCGGCATCCCGCGGCGAATACGAAATGAGCGCCAGCGCCATGAGTACCGCCAGCGTGACGCATAAGAATCCAATCAGCTCGTTGAGCCGCTTGTTTCCAGTAGGTGTAAGGAAGCGCACAGAATTCTCCTCAGCTTGCCTGCGGCAAGCAGGCTTTGGGGAAGGCTGAGTCTTACGACAGGTGCACTGGCGCTAGCGTGTACCCGTCTGGAGGAACTCCAAACCGATTTGAATATACCAGACAAACTCACACCCAGAACAACTAGTTTCTAATCCCCTGTTTCCAAAGATGCTTATCCAACCATCTGAGATGCCCAGGCCAGTACGGCGGCGCCTACGATGATGCGATAGATAGCGAAAACAACGAACCCGTGTTTACGGACCCAGCCGAGAAACCACGCGACCGAAACATAGGCCACGATGAACGAAACTACGAATCCAATGGCCAGCACAACCCATCCGTGCGGGTCGATGTGAGAAACGCCGATGGCGTTCTCGCCTTTGCCTCGCAACGATTTTAGTAAGTCGTAGCACGTGGCCACCACCATCGTGGGAATGGACAGGAAAAAAGAAAATTCCAGTGCTGACGCGCGCGACATTCCCGCCAACTGGCCTGCGGCGATGGTCGACATCGATCGTGAGGTTCCGGGGAACACCGCCGACAGGATCTGGCAGGCCCCAATCCAGACGGCTTGGCCGAGACTCATGTCCTCCATGTGCCAGGTGTGAATGCGGCCTCCAGAAGCATCTGGCCCAGCGGCTTCCGATTTTGCATTCATCGCATCCACAATCCACATGACGATTCCGCCGATCAACAAGGAACTGCCGATAATGTACAAACTCTCCAAATGTTTGCCGATAACTTTGGTAAGTAAAAAGGCCGGGATCGCGGTGACCACAAACGCGACCGTCGTCAGCCCCAAAGGATGCGTCAAGATCGTGCGGTCGCCGCGCTCTCCGCGAGGAAAGGTCGAGAGAAACTTGGCGATTCGTTCACGGAAATAGACAGGAAGGCAGAGGATGGCGCCCAGCTGGATGACGATCGTGTACATCTTCCAGTAGCCGCTGGCAAGGTCGATGTGAAAAAAGGCTTCGCTCAGCCGCAGGTGCGCCGTGGAGCTTACCGGCAGGAATTCCGTGAGTCCTTCGACGATTCCCAAAAGGACGGACAGCAAGTAGTCGTTCAATTTGTTTCTCCCGGTCTTGTGCCGCTTGTCTTGACCGGCGCTGGCAGGATCTTTCGCATTTCGTAAGCGTCCACCCGGCCCGGATAATAGCGCTTCAGCGTCGCTTCGATACGATAGCCGTGGCGCTTCCAGAAGGCAACCGCGGCTTCATTCGTGATTGCCGTTTCGAGCAGGATGGACCGCACGCCGCGCGCCGCGAGATTCGATTCGTTTTTTTCTAAGAGGGCCGTGCCGACTCCCCGCCTTCGGAGCCTTTCGTCCACATCCAGCGTGATGATGTGCGCCAGCGGAGGATTCTCCTCCGACACGATGAAGCCAACAATCTTGCCGTCTTCCACGGCCACCACGCAATCCGCCGACGGAATCGTCAGAAAATAACGCAGTGTTGTCTTCGAGTAGGAAATCCCGGCAGGGAAGCAGGACTGATCCAAACGATAGAGAGCTGCGAAGTCGTGCGGCTCGTACGAGCGGAGGGTCAGCGCCATGGCGCGATTGTACGCTTCACCGGGTCGCGAGCGCCGCAGGAGTGCAGGGGCACGCACCGCTGCGGTGCCCCTGCCGTCCATCTATTCCCGAGCGGTCTAAAGTTTAATCGTGACTGTCTTCACTTCGGTGTAGTTTGCCAAGCCGTACTCGCCGAGCTCGCGCCCGATCCCCGACTGCTTGAACCCGCCGAACGGCGCGCCCGCGTCGAACACATCGTAGCAATTCACCCACACCGTGCCGGCGCGCACGCTGTCTGCAATGGCGTGGGCCTTGCTGATGTCCTTCGTCCACACCGC
>Ga0307479_10000978_pt1 | contig 25832 bp, 23 predicted proteins | sample atmos_gasesECM4C_FD_203743 | JGI IMG/M metagenome (GOLD analysis project Ga0307479, IMG submission 203743) | Hardwood forest soil microbial communities from Morgan-Monroe State Forest, Indiana, United States - atmos_gasesECM4C_515 | ecosystem: Environmental > Terrestrial > Soil > Temperate... | reverse complement strand
TTTGTTCAATCTTTTTCATTCCTCCTAGTGCTGTGTTTCTCATTTAGCATTGAGGAGAGTTAAAACGACTCTCCAACTATTTCTTCGCTTTTCTTCCAGAGCGCCTCGGCATTGTTTGCATCGACCGCATATCCACGTACACCTTCGCTGATGGCAGTGATGTTTACGTGATCCGGCATAATTTCGCCGACATGGCAGTTCTCGCAATATCGGCCGCCAATCTCGTCGGCCGGAGCGACCACAGCAGCCCACACCGAGGTTGCGGCTCCCTGCGGAATGGTCTTCCACTGAAAAGGCCCCTTACCCTGTGCGGCGAGCTGCTGATTGATCTCTGCGATTACTTTTTCGATCCGGCCGGGCTCCGCGTAACGGCCCAACTCGGTCCGTATGCCTCCCGGATGTACAGCCGCAGCGCGCACGTCGTGGTCCCGATGACGTTTGTCGAATGCGACCGCGAAGAGGACGTTTGCCGTTTTCGATCTGCCATAAGCGACGAAAGGTTCATAAGGCGTGCGCTCGAAGTTGGGATCGTCGAGATCCACGTTCGAATAGCGATGACCGGCAGAAGACAAGTTGATGAGCCGCCCACCGGCGCGAATGAGACGCGCAATACGGTTGACCAGGACGAAGTGACCTAAATGATTGGTGCCGAACTGCGTCTCAAAGCCATCCGCAGTGTGGCCAAACGGTGTGGCCATCACGCCGGCATTGGCGATGACCACATCGAAAGGCTCGCCTTTCTCCAGCAGTCCATCTGCGCAGGCACGCACGCTCTTTAGATTGGTAAGATCGAGCTCAACCAATTCAAAGTTTCCGCCATTGGCCGCAGCGTCCTTTCGCACCTGTTCGGTTGCAGCTTTGGCCTTGTTCAAATCCCGTGCTGCACCCACAATCTGAGCACCGTGGGCGGCCAAGGACCGAGCCGTTTCCACTCCTAGGCCGGCCGAAACGCCGGTGACAAGAATCCGCTTGCCGCGCAGATTGATCCCGGACAAAACTTCTTCTGTCGTTGATGTTGCACCAAATACGTTTTCTATTGTGTTCACCATTTCTTTTCCTCCTAAATATTAGCGACGGTGACTAGAGACGAAGCATGTACTCGACTTGCGAGCCGGGTCGAAACCTTGGCAGTAATCAATCGCCATTCGGTAGTAGAAGCAGGCACTCGATCGGTCTCAACCAATTCGTGCAGCCAATCTTCTGCTGAGAGCTCCGCTTGTTCTGACCCGAACAACTCTGTCACTGCCCCGAAAAACGCTGACAACTCTCGCTCCGCCATCGTCGTGAGGTCGGAGCAATCGGAATTGAAATTCCTGGACGGTCTATCAAAAGCGACTTGATTCATATTCCTCACCTCTCGATGTGAAACGAAGTTCTCGCGGGAACCGCTATTGACAAGGCCTTACGTTCCAGTTAAAACGGAGAGTGTCTCCGAATTACTAGATAAGATAACCGGAGATGATCTCCGGTTGCAAATATTTTTGCCAGATGGCGAAGAAACAATCTCAATCTGTGGCGCGCAGGCCGCGTGCTGATGCGCAGCGCAATCGCGACCGCATTCTCGAAGTGGCCAAGGAGGCGTTCACCCGGTCGGGCGCGGACACCAGCCTGGATGACATTGCCAAACGGGCCGGTCTGGGACCGGGAACTTTATACCGCCACTTTCCTACACGCGAAGAACTTCTACAGGCGGTTTATCGCACTGAGGTGGAAAAACTAGCCGCCGCAGAGCGGAAGCTCGCGGAGACCCTTCCCCCGATTGAAGCGTTACGAGCTTGGATGTTGCTTTTCGTCGATTATGTTGCGACGAAACATCTCATCGCCCCGGCGCTTAATGCTCTAGTCGGAGATCCCAAGAAAGTTTTCGAAGCTTCCTATGCAAAGATCTGGGGGGCGATTCGCACACTGGTGGAGCGCGCGATCGAGAGCGGAGACATACGCAGAGACCTCGATGCCGTCGATCTCCTGCGGGCTCTTGTAGGCGTTTCCAATGTGGCGTCCGGCACGGACTGGCAACAAAGCGCCAGGAGGCTGGTCGATATCCTCATCACGGGTTCGCGGCCCATCCCATAGACCTGTTCAGAATCGGAAAATTTGCTATTTGCGAATCGTGAACATTGCATTCTGGAGTCTGCGCGTAACCAACAATCATCCAATCCTGTTGGGAGGGCCGACGAGATGTATCACGTTCGCCAAGAGAACCTGCCTTTTGTTGGTAGCTCGCATGAGTTTGTTGGAGCTGAACAGGGAAATACCACTGTTTCTGTCTTCCTGTTTCATGGAAAACCTGGTTCGGGACCGGGTCCTCACCGGCATCCTTATGACGAGATCCAGTTCATCCGCGAAGGCCGCGGAGTGTGGACGGTTAACGGGAAGACTTTCGAAGGCGGCGCGGGCGACATCTTTGTTATCAAGGCTGGCGAAATTCACAGCTTCAAAGCGATTGGGGAGTCACCGTTGATTCAACTCGATGTTCACCTTAGTCCTCGCTTCATCCAGGAGAACCTATAACCAAGCTCTTTGCCGCTTACGGCTGGGGTCGTAAGCAAAGACGGGGTTATCGTCTTTTAGCGCCTGCTAATACATCTAGTGGCTGGTCGCGCCGCTGTCGTTATTGACGATCAGGCTCGAAACATTCACCGGCTCGAAGTCCGCGAGAGTCAGGCTCCTGAGACAAGAAAGGTCGTTATCGTTCCAGCGGGCATCGGGTGTGCCGATCAATCCCCCGCTGGATCCATTGTCGGCGAGGATGATTCCATAATCACGGAATGCAGTGATGATGATGTTCGCTTGCGGACTCGTGGACGCACATGATGGAGTCGCCACCGACGCCTTCAGGCGATAAATTTCTCCGGCGGGTCCAGTCATGGTGCAGCTTGCTGGAGGAGAAGATTGCGAGATTTCCGATTCCGTTGGAATGGTGTTGCCGCCCTGTGTGCAGCTCCCCACACCGGCTGACTGCGTAGCCGGCCATACCCAGTAGTTCAACATGTGGTTGACTGTGAATCGGATGGGATGCTTGATTGTACCTGCCGGCGATTCGGGTGTGCCCACCCCGATCACTTCGTCGGCGTTGACGAGCAACGGGGCGACCGGAAGTCCTGCTGCATCGGAGGTTCCCTGTCCTTGAGGAGTAAGTGCATTCGAGGATGCGTTGGGCCATAACGCGTTCGAGGAATCTGTCCACGGACCGTTTTTGTAAATTCCCTGCCACATTTCATAAAGAGCGGGATTCTTTCCGCCGCCCGCCTCCAAATAAATGAGCACGTGGCGATCGCCTGTCGATCGGCTCGTACCCTCTACCGGGGCATAGGGTGGGATTGGTCCAGATGTGAAATACGACTGATACAAGGTAGTTGAAACCGCTACGTCGGTCTGGTTGTACGGGACTTCAAACGCAGGGATTCCGTTTGGGAACGATAGGTATGAATTCCCTCCGAAAAATGGCTTGATCGTTGCCGACAAATATCCGCTGTAGATCGGCGCGGCGGGAGAAGTATCTACGGGCAGGCTTGTCGTTGCTGCGTCGACGCGATGGTGAAAAATGGAAGTCGACGGAAAAATGTTTTCTAGAAACGCATTGTTACCATTAATAGAAATGTTGATGCTTTTCGTCGCCTGCGTATTTTTGGAGTCCTTCACTACAAATTCAGGCGTATAAGTGCCCTGGCCGCCTATCAGGGAACTGGTGATGCTTCCGGTTGATGCATTGAGTGACATCCCCTCGGGTAGCGGAGAAATGTTGGCACTCCCGCTTACAGAGAAAGTGTAGGGCGGAGTTCCTCCCTTGGCAGTTATGGTGCAACCTTCATATGCAGCGCCTTGTGTTCCGCCCGGGCATGTAGTGGTTGCAATGCTTAATGGACCGCCAGCAGGCGTTACCGTAACCTTTGCCGTCGCCGTGGTCCAGCCCGCAGCGTTCGTTGCCTTCAGCGTATAAATAGCGGTGGACGTAGGGCTGACCTTCATCGAACCCTTCGCTGCCGTGGATGTGAACGTTCCGGGTGTAATTGCAATCTTTGTAGCGCCTGTTGTGACCCAACTCAGTGTGCTGCTCGAACCTGAAACAATACTCGTAGGGTTGGCCGTGAAGGATTTGATAGTCGGCTTGCTGGTTGCATTGGTAGTAATCACTAACAGAATGAGGACCAACGCGTAAAGACTGAGCCCCGAAAAATGACGCGCGCAATAGCTCAGCTTACTTCTGCTAAACGAATTCGTTACGTCCATATCCTGCCCCTTCAAGCTGGCAATACCGTAGTTGCTGAAGCTTCCCTCAGGATATTGCGGGGCACCATGGTGCTTGTAGCTCTCAGTGGCCTTAGTCCCTTTGACCGGCTTCACCGGCTTAAAATCGGCTCACATTGTGTACTTTCGAGCTAGCACTATGGATCGTCATCTGACGCGCATTAGCTGCAAAGAGCGCCGGTACCCCGGCGCTCTTGCTTGCCGACTTGGTTTATCCCTTCCAAGCGCCAACCGGTTGCCGGACAGCAGCGTTGAGGCGGTTCCAAACGTTGATGTTGGCAATGGCGATGAGCAGGGCTGCCAACGCCTTCTCGTCATAGTGCTGCGCGGCTTCCTGCCAGATCTCGTCGGACACCGCATCTGGCCGGTCGCTGAGACGCGTGAGTGCCTCGGCCAGCGCCAGCGCCGCGCGCTCGTCGTCGGTGAACGCGGGGTTCTCGCGCCAGGCGGCGACTCCGAAAAGACGCTCGTCGGTCTCGCCCGCCTTCTTCAGCTCGCGCGAGTGCATATCCACGCAGACACTGCATCCGTTAATCTGGCTGGCCCGCAGCTCGATGAGCTCGAGGGTGCGCGTGGGCACGCCGCCCTTTTTGGTTGAAGCGCCCAGGGCCAATAGGGCCTGCATGGCTTCGGGAATGATAATTACGGGGTTGTTCATCCGTGCTTTCAAGGTTTCTTTCTCTAGTACTGGCATGATTTCATCTCCTGCGGACTATCTAAGTGGTCGCTGTTGCAACTAGGATGCCAGGCATTCAAAATGCAGCCACGACTTGTCACATCTGCTTGATTTCGTCCGTCAATACGATGACGAAACAAAATGGGAGAATGTGACCGATGGTTGAAAAAGATTGGCTAGCTGAGAAATTCGAGGAAAATCGGCGGCACCTGCGGGCGGTGGCTTACCGCATGTTGGGATCGCTGAGTGAAGCGGACGATGCCGTACAGGAAGCGTGGCTCAGGCTCAACCGCTCCGATGCCGACAGCATCGAGAATCTCGGTGGATGGCTGACGACGGTCATCGGGCGGGTATGTCTGGATGTGCTACGCTCGCGCAAGTCTCGGCGTGAAGAGTCGCTTGAGGCGCATGTGCCGGATGTGATTTTGAGCCGCGAAGACCGGATTGATCCGGAACGCGAGGCGCTGATCGCCGACTCAGTGGGAGTCGCCTTGCTCGTCGTACTGGAAACGCTGGCTCCGCCAGAGCGGCTCGCGTTCGTGCTGCACGACATGTTTGCCGTGCCCTTCGACGAGATCGCTTCGATTATGGAGTGCTCCCCTGCTGCGGCACGACAAGCGGCAAGCCGCGCCCGCCGCCTGGTTCAGGGAGCGTCCCCGATTCCCGATGCGGATCTCAGCCGACAGCGAAAGGTAGTTGATGCTTTCCTTGCTGCCGTGCGCGCCGGAGATTTTGAGGCGCTAGTTGCGGTGCTTGATCCGAATGTCGTGCGGCGCTCCGACCGCATGCCAGAGATCCAGGGGGCACGCGCTGTTGCCGAGTCCGCGCTTATGTACCGACAGCTCGCCCAATCCGTACAACCGGTGCTCGTGAATGGAGCTGCAGGATTTGTTTCTTGGAGACAGGATGGACAACCATTTTCAGTCATGGCTTTCACGGTGAAACACGGCAAGATCGCGGAAATCGATGTGTTCACCGATCCTGAGCGTCTGCACAAGCTCGATTTAACGGTCCTGAACGACTGAGGCGATGGCAGGACGGGATAATTAAGTAATTCGGAAAATCGGCGCAATGGAAGCTGCGATTTTTCAATTGCACCGTTTGCTTACGTGTCTCATCTGTAGGTTAGCCATTTGAATCCCCAGATTCGGAGACACAATGACCGACCCTAGATTTCCCATCGGCAAGTTTCACTACGAAGGACCACCGAACGAAGAACAGAAACAGAAATTTCTGAATAACATTGCGCAAACACCGGCCAACTTGCGCACCGCAGTAAAGGGGCTTTCCGACGCGCAACTCGACACGCCGTATCGCCCCGGCGGATGGACGGTTCGGCAGGTTGTTCATCATGTGCCCGATAGCCATTTGAATTCGTACGTGCGCTTCAAACTAGCGCTCACAGAACACGAGCCGACGATCAAGCCCTACGCCGAAGATCGCTGGGCCGAGCTAGCCGACACGAAATCCACGCCGATCGAGGTTTCATTAACCATGCTCGATTCTCTCCACGATCGCTGGGTAAGGTTGCTGCGCTCGCTCACGCCCGAGGACTGGAAGCGCAGCTTCCGTCATCCTGACCTAGGGCTGATGGACCTCGAAAAGACGCTTGCTCTTTACTCTTGGCACGGACGCCACCATGTGGCGCACATCACAAACCTTCGGGAGCAGCAAGGCTGGTAAACCGGTACAACACCCGTTCGGCTAAGCGGTTTGCCAAGGCACAATGGTGCAATCCGGGCTAAACTTAGGTCATCTTTCACGGCCTTGGGCTGCCGGATAGCCTATGCCTGCAATGCAAACCGGTCCTTCTAAACCGCTAATCTGGGGTCTGACTCTGCTGGCACTTTCTGCCTTGAGTTTGGCTCAAAACCAGTCTGGGCAGAATCAGCCCGCACAAAATCAGCCGCCCTCTGCAACGTCGCAGGACTCTTCATCCCAAACCGACTCCGGCAATTCGCTGGCCGGTGCGGCGCGCACCACAAAAGCTCAAAAAGCCGCGCATTCAAAGAAGGTTTTCACCGACGAAGACATGGAAGCTTCGGCCGGTCCGCTGCCACGGCTGAAGATGGACGGCCCTGAAAACGCCGACGAAGTTGTCGCCGCCATCTCAACTTACAAGTTGACACATACACCAGAGCAGACCGAACAAGCGGTCCACATGTGGTTTGACCAGTACGATCAGATGCTGGCCGCGGCAATCCAGCAAAATCACGACGTGGCAGCTCTTCGCAACGCCAACATGAGCAACGGGTATGCCCTTTGCCAGGAGAGCCAGGACTACCAGAAATGCGCCAGCCGGCAGATGGCCGAGCAACGCGGTGCGCAAAGCGATCAGCAGGAATACATGAAGAACAACAATCTGATGGTACGCATTCAGCACGCATTCCAGAGAGTCAGGATTGGCCTGCAGATGAGCAATCTGCACTACACCTGGTTTAAGATTCGAACGACCAATAACATCGACATGTATTGATGTTTGACACAGGTGATATCAAGGGCTGAAGCCCTGCATCAATTTTTGCTAACTCTTACGCGGCTCTGAAAAGGCCGCTTTTCCACGGCAAAGCAATCTTTTCGTGAGTGAGCCTGCCCAAAAGCTAAATTCTCCCTGACATGTCTTCATCCTACGTAATCCCGATTCTCCATAACGAGTAACTCGTTGCTTCGCGCAGCACGGCGATTGCTCGCTGCGTCACACTGTGTGGACGCGAATCGGGACGCGGCGCCACGTAGACTGGGTGGATCCCCTCATGCTCAAGCAGTTTGCGGATGCGGAAAACGTGATAGGCATCACTGACTGCGACACAACTGTGTAGTCCGTTGGCGCGCATGATGACGCTCACGCGCACCGCCGATTCCGACGTATCGCGGCCCTGCATTTCGGCGATCAGGCTGCGCTCCGGAACTCCACGGCGGTTTAGATAATCGCGGCCTACGCCGCCTTCGCTGAATGTCGGGTCAGCGCCCGCACCTCCTGTTGTGATGACAACGGGGGCCAAGCCACGATGGAACAAATCAAGAGCATGGTCGAGACGAGCGCGCAGTACGGGAGAAGGATGTCCGGAGTATTCCGCCGCGCCAAAAACGACGATCGCGTCTGCTGGGTGAAGTTCTTCGAGTGACGCAGTGTGGACAATTTCTAGCGCGGTAATGATAAAGCACAGCGCAACAACAACCGCGGCGACGAGCAACAGACGAAGCCACCAGCGCCGTTTGGGATGCCGGTTGACGTTTTCATCGTTCATCCGTGCACGATCATCCTTTTTGCGTGGTTGTTTTTAGTACTCACCTCGGGCAGCTCGCTGCAGCGTGCATTCATCCTTGAGCAAAGAAAGTTGAGATTTGATCCGCCGGAATGGCACCTTCGCGAATAACACGCCAGCGTTCGGTCTCGTCACTGAGGTCAATAATCGTAGAAGCGACTTCGCGCGGTGACGTTCCGCCGTCGACGATGATATTAATACGCCCGTGAAGCTGGTCGCGTACCTGCTCGGCGCTCGTACACTCCGCAGCGCCGCTAAGGTTTGCCGAGGTCGCCGTAATCGGAATCGCGGCTGCGGTCACGACCGCGAGAGGAATTTTCGCATTCGGCACACGCAGAGCGACGTTGCCGGTATTGGCCGTCACCTTCAGCGGAAGGCGCGAACCGGCTTTGACGATGATAGTCAGCGGTCCCGGCCAGAATTTTCGTGCCAGCGCGTAAAATTCCTCCGGCAGTGCTTTGGCCAACTCTTCGGCCTGGTCCACGCTTTCGATCAGCAGCGACAGCGGTTTGTGACGCGAGCGCGTTTTGATGTCGTAGACCTTGTCAACCGCGCGCAGGTTAAACGGATCGGCCGCGAGGCCATAAAAAGTGTCGGTCGGCATGCCCAGCACTTCGCCGGAGCGGATCTGATCGGCGGCGTACTTGACCAGTGATGATTCAGGGTTCTCACTGTTAATTTTGACGATCTCGGCGCGCACGTGCGCCTCCTCATTGGCTCTGAATTTGGATTGTTTCGGGTTGCAAACCTATCATAATACGGCAAAAACCGAGCAACGAGAGTGGGAATGAATCGCAGTCGCATGGCAAACGCGTATCATGCTGTCAGAAACGCCGCCGGAACCGATAAACCGAACACGAATCGGGTATGAACCAAACGTCAGAAACCGCGCCCCGTGGCCAGCATAGGCTGCGCCGCATTGAAGGGCGGCACAATGCGATGATCAAGCAGCTGCGTCAGGCTTTTGCTAGTGCCGAACGAACCGAAGAGGGCGATTGCGCGGTTGAAGGCGTACACGTGGTCGAGGAGGCGATTCGCAGCGGACTGCGCTTTCGCGCCGTCTTCTTTCGCGAGTCAGCGCAAGATCGCACCACGCGGCTGCTTCCCCAGATCGGGGCGCAGGTTGATACTCTGCTGCTTCCTGACAAATTGTTCGACGGCGTTGTGCCCAGCGAAACACCTCAGGGCGTAGCAGCGCTGGTGCGGCTGAAGGAATTTTCTATCGACGATGTACTAGAACGGGTACAAGTCGGACCGATCATCGTTGTCGCGGGCTTGCAGGATCCGGGGAACCTGGGCACGATTCTTCGTTCAGCGGAGGCGTTTGGCAGCGCAGGCGCAGTGTTGTCCGAGGGCACGGTCAGCATGTTCAACTCGAAAGTGATTCGTGGATCAGCGGGATCGGTGTTCCGGCTTCCGGTGGTAGTGGCAAAAACTGCGAATGCAATGGAAGCTGCGTCTGCGAAATTGCGCGCGCAGAGTGTGCGCTTGATGGCAACATCGTCACATAAGGGAACCCTGCTCGATCAAGCCGAACTGATTGGACCGACCGCGATTTTCATCGGGAGTGAAGGAGCGGGTTTGCCAAAACCGCTTATGGCGCAGATGGACGAGACCGTAGCCATTCCACACTCGCCGCGTGTGGAATCGTTGAACGCGGGGGTGGCGGCGAGTGTTGTGCTGTACGAAGCGGCGCGGCAGCGACGAGCCGCGCACCTCAAGGGTTGAAGCCCTAGGGTTTTCTTTTTGTCGCATACTCGGCACGGCTGGAAGCCGTGCCCTTCCCAAAGCACTTCGATTAGAAATCCAAAATTTCTAAGCCAGGCCGCCGCCATCGACAACCAGTGCCGCACCCGTGATCCAACTCGACATCGAACTCGCCAGGAACAGTACGGCATTCGCGATGTCTTCCGGAGTGCCGATCCACGCCAGTGGACGATTGGCAGCTTCGCGCAGGAACGCTTCTTTATCTTCGCCGAGCTGCGCACACTCACTGTGTAGCATAGGGGTGTCGACATCGCCGGGGCAAACGCAGTTCACGCGGATGTTGTGTTTGCCGTGATCGATCGCCATGGCGCGCGTGAGGTTGACCACGCCGCCTTTCGCCGCACAGTAAGATGCGGCGCGCGGGCCGCCTTTGAGCGACCATCCGGAACCGATGTTGATGATGCTGCCGCCGCCATTGCGGATCATGTGTGGGATGACTTCGTGGGACATGAGGTAGACGCTCTTCAGCGTAACATCGAGCACACGATCCCATTCATCTTCGGTGAGTTCCACTACGTCTTTGCGAATTGCGATGCCGGCGCAGTTGCAGAGAATGTCAATCTTGCTAGTTTTCTCAATGACGGCGTGAACGGTACGGCGGCAATCAGCTACAGTGCAAACATCGCAGTGCAAGAACTCCGCACGCCCACCTTGTTTGGTGATCGTATCGGACGTGGCCCGTCCGTTCGCCTCGTCGATATCTAGCACGACAACGAATGCTTCCATCTCGGCCAGCCGAATCGCGATGCCGCGCCCGATTCCGGATGCAGCGCCGGTGACAATCGCGCTCTTACCTTCAACTGAAAGAAGGCGCGTTGCTAGATTCTGGATTCTCGTCGATTGCGTCATTATGGTGGAGCAGATTTTCTTCGCGACCTTGGCGATGCCTTCGCGAGCTTCGCGTCAAAAGCTTTTTAACCGCAAAGGACGCCAAGAACGCGAAAAAAACATTTCATCTTTCGCTAGTATCTAAGGACTTCGCAGCAGCCCCCAGCGTGAGGTCAACATCTTCGTCCGTATGCGCCAGCGTAACGATTGAGTGCAACGCCGCCGACGGCGATGCATATACGCCGAACGGAAACAGCGACAGCACAAATTTCTGAAACGCTGTACGATCAACATACTGACAGAATTCACGGTAGTCACCGATTGCAGACCGGTCGGTGAACATCACCTGGAACATCGGGCCTACATTTTGCACGATCGCGGCTCTTCCCTTTTTCTGGAACAAATCTCGCAGGCCCGCACACAATCGTTCGGCGATCAGCCATGTATGACGAAACGATGCATTGTTATCACGAGTAAGCACGCGCAGATTTGCCCTTGCGGCGTGCATGCCGATGCGCGATCCGTTATGCGTGCCGTAGTGCAGAACGCCGCCCCATTGCAGCGCGTCCATCACCTCGGCACGGCCGACCAATGCGGCGACCGGCAGACCGCATCCCAGCGCTTTGCCGAAAGTCACGAGGTCGGGGGACAGTTTGTAATACTCCTGGCAGCCGCCTGGAGCGATGCGGAAGCCGGTTACGGTTTCATCCAGAATGAAGATGATTCCGCTCTTGCGTGCGAATTCCTGCAAACCTTGCAGATAGCCTTCCGCGGGAGGAATCACGCCCATGTTGGCCATGATGCCTTCGGTGATGATCGCCGCGATCTGGCCGGGATGATTCTCAATCGCGTTTTGCAGCGCTGGCAGGTCATTCCAAGGCACGACGATCGTGTCCTCAAGCGCATTGCGATTTAGCCCAGAGCTATCGGCGATCTTAACCGGATCGTTGCGTAAACCCAACGCGCTAACTGGCATCACATTGGAACTGACCATCACATCGTCATACCAGCCGTGATAATGGCCTTCGAACTTGAGAATCTTCGGACGCCCGGTCACGCCACGAGCCAGGCGAATCGCCGCCATTACAGCCTCGGTGCCGGTATTTGCGAAGCGTATACGTTCGGCGTTCGGGACCATGCGCTTAAGCATCTCGGCAACGTCGAGTTCAACCGCCGTTGCTGTGGCGAAATGAGCGCCGGTCGTTGCTGTCTCGGTAACCGCTTCTACGATTTCGGGATGCGCATGGCCCAGTGGCAGCGCGCCAAAGGCCATCATCCAGTCGATATATTCGTTACCATCAACGTCGAAGAGGCGCGACCCTTGGCCACGTTCCATGAATATTGGATACGCGCCGTAGTTTGCCGGGCCACGCGACGAGGAACTGCTGGCCTCGATCAGAACGCCCAGCGTGCGCTCGTACAGCTTTTTCGATTTGTCGGTGCAGAAAACCAGCTTAAAACCTCACTGCGCAGACTTTTTGCGACTTGCTATCGTACCAGCACGACCCAAAGTAACCTGCACTCTCATCGGTTAAAGCCCGTCTTGTCTGGGCTCAGGGCGGCACGGCTGAAGCCGTGCCTTTCCCCAAAACCATTCGCTAGATGGCTACTAGTTTCGAAAGCCTGTCACCGATAATACGTGCAAAATTTTCCCGCCCAAACGTTCTTGCTAAGAATGAACGACCGCCGAAACATCCCCCACAAAAATGTATGCATCCCGTGAACTAGTTGGCGCGAGTGTTGCACTGAACGCGGTTGAGCAAACCACGTTGGAGTGACAAGTGTGCAGATCAGCGAGGTTGAATGAGGGAGGCTGTATATGAAAAATCCGATACTCTCTGTAGTTTGGCAACTCAGAAGAATAGCTCTGAGAAAAGCGTTCCCCTGTGTTGTGGCCGCTTCGTTCTACTGCGGATTTACGGCGCAGGCTCAAGATCAACCCACATACAAAGAAAAGATGCCCGACTCTGCGCACGCTGCTGGATGGGTCGTCATTCCTGTCGAAGAGTACCGCATTCTGCGGTCGAAAGCTTATCCCACCGAGCATGAGCCGGATGCGCCTCCGGTCGACGCGACTCTGACTCGCGTTGACTATGACTTGAGTATTCCCGGCGATCTCGCGACTGGACGCGCCAGCCTCACCGTCGACGTTTTGAAAGACGGATGGGTGCGCGTGCCCGTGCCTGCTGGTTTGCTGGTGCGCGAGGCCAGACTCGATGGCAAGCTGGTGTCCTTAGTCCCGGCAACTTCAGGAAAAGGTGGAACACATCTTTCGGCGCTGCTCTCGCATACCGGCCGCTTCGTTCTGCTGCTCGATGTGGACGTTCCGGTCGTATCTTCTGCTGGTGACGAAAGCATTTCCCTTCCCGCGGGCGAATCGGGTGTGACACGAGCTGAAGTGCGGCTGCCGCGACAAGGTATCGACTTGAGAATTGGCGGAGGCTTGCTCTCTGAAAAATTGGAAACGCCGGGAGTAACAAAATGGTTGGCTTACGGCCACGGCAATGAAGCGCTGACGTTCACCTGGCGCAAAAAGACTGAGGATCATCACATTGATCTGCCTCTGCGGGTGCGCGGATCACTGACGCAACTGACAAGTCTGGCGGAAGATTCAACTTCGCTCTATGCGGAAGCGAATCTCAACATCGTGCAAGGTGCGGCCCGCGAGGCGCGCATGCAGTTGCCGCAAAACTTAACGATCAACCAAGTCTCGGGCGCAATGGTCGCTGACTGGGAAATGAAAAGCGGTGAACTCAAGGTCATCTTTCTCGAACCGGTGGAGCACAACGCACGTTTCGTGATCACCGGAGAAACCAAGCTCCCGAAGGATGGCATTATCGACATCCCGCTGCTGCGGCTCGAAAACACCGAGCGCGACGAAGGCGGAGTCGCCGTGGAGATTCTGGGTGCGGGTGAGATCAAAGGACAGAAATCGCAGGGACTGGAGGACGCCGACGCCACCGACCTCGGCGAGATGGTGGCGAGCCGTCAGTCACCGGCGCTGGTCGCGTTTCGCTTTCGAACCGGACAGGCGGGAGCAACTCGTACGCTGAGCGTAAACGTTGCGCGCTACGACCAGCAGGCCGTTCTGATGGCAAACGTCGAGGAGGCGCGCTATCAGATCCTGATGAGCGCTGACGGAAAAGAACTAGTGCAGGCGCGCTACGCGGTTCGCAACAACCAGCGCAACTTTGTCAAAGTCACGCTGCCCGCAGGCGCGACAGTATGGAGCGTGATGCTGCAAGGCAAGCCGATTCGTCCGGGACAATCTCCCGACGGAAGCTTGCTCCTGCCGCTGGAAAAATCGCGAGGCGGAGACGACGCGCCGGCCTTCGGGGTGGAGATTCTGTATCTCACCAAGGCAGGGGCGTGGGAGGACAAGGGACACGAGAAAGTCACGTTGCCCGCGCTCGATCTCCCTATTTCGCGCACGGGATTGCTGCTCTACTATCCGCCGCTGTTTCATGTGACGGCGGAGCCGGGGACATTTCGCACGCAGGAGTATGAGAATCCGACCTCGGCGGCATTCGCGCCACCACCCCCGCCACCGCCAGTAGTGAATGGGTTTATTTCAAGCGGCACCGGGGGCGCTGCTATCGCTAGTGGGTCGGCAGGCGGGATCGGAAATGGCATAGGCGTGGCTGGAGGTGTCCTAGGAGGCCCGCTAGATAAGTCCACGAAGCAATCCGACCGCCTAGAACAGTTCGCCCAGATTCAAAATGCACCCCAGGCGACGTTTCACGCTGACAACGAAAAGAAAGATGCCACTCGGGCTCTACTCGACACCTTCCGTGCGAAGTCGAGTGCAGGAAAAGTGTCCGGCATTCTGCCGGTGAACGTCACATTCCCCGCATTCGGGCCGTCGATTTACCTCGTTTCCGAACTTACCAGTGAGAATCAGGTTCCTGCAGCTGAGTTCAGCATTCAGCACGAGAAAAAGGGAGGTGTGCGATGAAAAAATTCTTTGCGATATTAGCGCTCTGCAGTATGTGCTCCGCACAGATGTTTGCGGCTGACGAAAACGCTGCGCTTCCCTTGCCGAATTCAGGCAATGTGACGCTGACGCTCGATGAATACAACAAGCTCGTCGAACTCGCAGCCAAGCCGCCGAAAAAATCCGACACAGCTCCACTTCCCTATTCCATCAAGCATGCAGACGTGAAACTACGCGTTGAGAACGATGGCGTGCAGGGTACAGTGCTGCTTGAGGGAGAAGTGTTCCGCAAAGGTGTAAGTAAAGTTCCGCTGACCAGTGGGATAACCATTCTTGACGCCCACCAGAACGGCAAGGGCGTTCCGCTCGAGCAGGAAAACGGAACGCACACCGCGCTACTTAGTGGACCCGGAGAATTCTCGGTTGCGCTCGAAACCGGACTGCCTCTGCACATTGAAGCCGGGCGCGCGTCGCTCCATCTTCCTGTGCCCGCCGCAGGCAGCGCACAACTGTCGCTAACTATCCCCGGCGATCACACGGTAGCCAACATCAGCCCCGGTCTGATCACGAGCCGAAAATCAGAAAACGGTCACACGACCATCGAAGCCACACTGGCTCCGGGACAACCGGCCAACATCTGGTGGGCGACCCGCGAAGTTGTAACTCCTGCGGTGCCGCGCGAAGTACGATTCCTCTCCGATGAAAAAACGCTGGTCTCGGTAAGCGAATCAGAAATGCGCGTTGCCGTGCTCGCCGACATCACGGTTGTGCAAGGCAATCCCTCGCAATATGAAGTGCAAGTGCCCGAGGGATACGAAATCACCGGCGTCACCGGCGCCACGGTCGATTCCACGGAAACGAAGCCGGGCGTGCTTTTGATCAACGTGAATGCTCCTACGCGCTCGCATGAGTTCCTGATTTCTATGGAGCGATCGATCAGTGGATTGAAGGCCGATACGCCGTTCATCAGCTTCAAAGGTGCGCAGCGTGAAACCGGTGAGATTCTTGTCGAGGGCGCGGGCACGATGGAAATCACCGCGACCGAAGGCGGAGGCCTCAAGCGCATGGACGTGAAAGAAGTGAATCCTTATTTGCGCTCGCTGGCCCATTTCCCGCCGCAGGCGGCGTTTCGCTATCACCGGCAGCCGAATGAAACTCCGACGCTCGCGCTCGACTGGGTGCGCTTCCCCGATGGCAGCGTGCTGGCCGCTGTTGCGGAGAGCGCGGTGGTCACAACCATGGTCACATCGGAGGGTAAGTCGCTTACCGAAGTGAAGCTGACCGTGAAGAATCAGGCGCAGCCATTCCTGAAAGTTTCGCTTCCTGCCGGTGTGACGATTCTTTCTGCTGATGTTGCCGGCGAGCGCGTCAAACCGGTGCAAGGCCCGGATGGAAGCCGTGTACCGCTGCTACGTCCGGGATTTCGCCCAACAGACTCATACGAAGTTTCGTTTGTGTTCATGCACTCGGGCGCACCGTTCGCAAAGAAAGGCGGAGCCGAACTCAGCCTTCCGAATATGGACATTCCTATCAGCCTGCTGAATTGGGAAGTCTTTCTGCCTGAGCAGTATAAGGTGAAAGATTTTGGTGGAGATGTGATTGCCGCCAATCTGGTTCCGCAGCCGTTCCGTGAAGAGTACGTACGCCAGAGGCAGATCGAAATTGGTCAGGCATCAGTGATCGAGCGGAAACAGCAAGCCCTGCCCGGCCAGATGGGCGGATACGTCGTCGACCCGAGTGGAGCGGTCATTCCTTACGCGCGTGTGATGGTCACAGGATCAGACAACGGGCTGACCCGAACGGCAACGACCGATGCGCAAGGCCGATGGGTGGCCACCGCCGTGCCTTCGGGAAACTACATAGCCAAAGCGGAGATGCCAGGCTTCAAAACCAGTGTCTTCAATCTCAACTACGACGCCAGCCAGCCGTCGATGTACAACTTCCCGCTAAGTGTTGCTTCCACGGCGGAAACTGTTACGGTCGAAGCCCAAGCGGCACAGATGGACACGAGCGTAACCGCGTACCGTGTGGTGACCAAGTCAGGTACCAATGAGCTTGCCCAGAACGGGCGCAACTATACCGAATTAGTATCCTTGGCTCCGGGAACCGTGAACCAAAACCAGGCTTCTGCCAACGTGCTGAACCTGCAAAAGCGCGTTGCGGGAGTACTGCCCGTGCCGGTTGACGTGCCGCGCGCCGGTACTTCGTTCAGCTTCGTGCGGCCGTTGGTTCTCGATGAAGAGACGAAAGTGACTTTTAGCTATAAGAGCCGATAGCGACCGGGACGCACCTGCGAAGCACATCTGTGCACTGCATGACTTGGCAGATAGCTTAGAATGTTGCTTCGCAGGTTAACGTCTCATGAGTAGTGCAGTAGCGTGGCGTACGTTGGAAGGCAGCACGGTCGATGGGAAATTTCCGCTCCGGCAATGGCTCGGCGGCTCCGACCACAGTGCCGTCTTCCTGACGGAGCGCATGATTATCGGAGTTACTGGACCGCAGAAAGCGGCAATCAAGCTGGTCTCGGCGGAAAGCGCGGACTCCACCGACCAACTCGCGCGATGGCGTGCCGCCGCGCAGCTTTCGCATCCTCATTTGATCCGCATCTTTGATTTTGGGCGCTGCCAGCTCGATGGCGAGCAACTTCTCTATGTAGTCACGGAATATGCGGAAGAGGATCTGTCGCAAATTCTTCCCCACCGGCCGCTAACGCCGGGCGAAGCAGGAGACATGTTGCCGCCGCTTCTCGATGCGCTTTCCTATCTGCACGGAAAGGGATTTGTGCACAGGCACATCCGGCCTTCGAATATGCTCGCGGTGGGCGATCAACTGAAGCTGACTTCCGATCAGATTGTGTCTGCCTCGAACGCGGCTGCTGAGCATCGACGGCGCGACGCCTACGACGCACCAGAAACAGCAGCGGGCGTCGTCACTCCCGAAAGCGACATGTGGTCGGTCGGCGCGACTCTAGTGGCCGCTCTGACACAAGGATCGGCCTTGCCCGGAGAGACGTTGCTGGGAGATCTGGCTCTGCCTAAAACGATTCCGGAACCGTTTCGTGGAATCGCGCGCGAGTGCTTGTACCTGGATCCCAAGCGGCGAAGCACGATCGCGGAAATTATGGCACGTCTTGAACCCGCGGGACGGTCTGTTCCGGCTGAGCCTGAACCGGTGCACGCGCCTCCACGACGTTCCAGTCGCGCACCGGTCACGATCGCCATATTGATTATTGGGCTGATGGTTGCGTTGATTGCTTTCTTTTCGCGCGGGAAGAGTGGACCATCGAATCCTTCGTCTGGAACAGCAGAGCAGTCTTCACAAACATCGCCATCATCACAATCATCGGCGCCGCCAGCTGCGCCTGCAACTACGACTCAGGCTCCTCCCGCAACAATATCAGCCGCACCGGCACCACATGCGCAAACACCTCACCCGCATACGGCGAATCTGTCTACATCTCAAGGCGATGTTCTGCATCGCGTCGTTCCTGATGTTCCAAAAAGCGCGCAAAACACGATCACGGGAAGGATCAAAGTGACGGTGCACGTCGATGTGGATACTTCGGGAAAGGTCGCGTCAGCAAAGCTCACCCAACCGGGGCCGAGCCAATATTTCGCCAGGCTCGCTCTGAATGCTGCACAGCGGTGGGAGTTTGCTGCGCCTCAAGTGGAAGGACAGCCTGCATCGAGCGCGTGGCTGCTCCACTTTCGGTTTGGACGCAAAGGAACTGAAGTTTCCCCGGAAAAACTCAAGCACTAGAAAATCATCTATGAAATTGCACCCCTCAGGGGCTAAAGCCCTGGTCTTTCGCGGGTCTTAACGGCACGGCTGGAAGCCGTGCCCTTCCCAAAATCATTTATGAGATGGCTAGATGGCTTCTAGCTGACACTCTCGCGGCGCAACTTCCAGACGATTTGCCTGATCATGCCGAGAAGAACCTTCGCATCCATTTCATCTAGTTTGAGACGTAGAATGAGGCGTCGGACTTTCTTCTCGCTCACCGCATCGTTTCCAGGCTTGACATAACCGCTCTTATGCAAAGCTTCGAGCAGCGCTTCGATAATCTGCTCGTTGTCGCCAGCGGTCGCCAGTGTGACGCTGCTTTTCTTCGGCTTCGATTCTGCCTTTGTACTCGTATTTCGTGCCAACTCGTATAGGCAGACAACAACCGTCTGCGCCAAGTTCATAGAAATATGTTTTTCCTGAGTGGGCACATGCAACAGCCAGTGACAATAGCTGAAATCCTCATTGGTAAGCCCGATCTTTTCCGAGCCGAACAGAAGTGCGACGCGGTCCGTCCGAAGCTGCTTGCGGATTATGCTTCCGGCTTTCAGGTCGAGTTGGTGCAGCGGATGTTGCAGAGCGCGGTTGCGCACCGCAGTCGTACCTACGACTAGCGTGCAGTCCGCGACGGCCTCGGCAATAGTTGAAAACTCTTCCGCACTCTTTAGAAGATCGTGGGCACCCACAGCCGAGCGTGCCTCGCGAAAAGCGACGGCATAGGGATTCACCAGTCGCAGCGTCGACGCGCCAAAGTTGCTCATCGCGCGTGCCGCTGCACCAATGTTGAGGGGATTGCGCGGACGTACTAACACAACAACGAGATTTTCTAGTCTGGAAATTGGCGACAAGAACACAATTCTACGTCAGGCAAAAACCGTAGCAGAAATCAAGGGGGCGCTTGATCGCAGCGCTGAAAGGGCTGCGCCACCCAAAATCGATTTCAGTTACCATTAGACGCACCTAGACGCACCTAAGCCTGACCCAAACGCCACTTAGCACGCGCCTTGCCGTACCTCTCTTGACCTCGGGTGGACATTGTAAAAAGATTGTCAAACCCAAACCGGGAATGCCTGGAACCACGTCAAATCATTGTAAGCTCAGAGGGTATTTTCGGCGGGAGCATTTCAATGCCGGAATTCTTCCCTCAGTCAGGACATTCTCGTATGGGCAATCTTGCTACTCCATTCAGCATTGCAAAGGTGATGACTCCAACCACTTCTCCAAAACCTGCGGGCCGCATTCTTGTCGTCGAAGACGATCCAGCTGTCCAGAAGGCGCTCCGTCGTCTGTTTGAAACCGAGGGATACACAGTCGAAACCCAAGCTGATGGCCGCGCCGCCCTCGACAGCTTTCAAGCGTCGTCGCCCGCTGCCGTCGTGCTCGATCTGCGCCTCCCCAAAGTGTCGGGCCGCGAAGTTTGCAAGGAGATTAAGGCCATCGCTCCGACGCTACCCATCGTCGTGCTCAGCGCGGCGAGTGATGTTTCCGATAAAGTCCTGCTGCTTGAACTGGGCGCCGACGACTATGTGACCAAACCGTTCAGTCCGCGCGAACTGCTGGCGCGCGTGCGCGCTGCCCTGCGCCACACCGAGCGCAGTCCTGAAGTGCGAGTCGTTAGTTTCGACGGTATTTCGGTGGACTTCAAGAAGATGGAAATCAAGCGCGACGGCAAGCCGGTCACTCTGACTGCACAGGAATTCAAGACATTCCAGTTCCTGGTGCAGAATGCCGACCGTGTGATCAGTCGTGATGAATTGCTGAACGAAGTGTGGGGATATCAAAACTATCCATCAACGCGGACCGTCGACAATCATATTCTCAAGCTGCGCCAAAAACTGGAAAAGGATCCCGCCAGCCCGGTACACTTCCGGACGGTACACGGCATGGGGTATAAGTTCGTTCGCTGATTCCCGTGAACCAAACTCCGGAATCCGTGCCCAGTCCTCAGACGTCGTCTGCGGCGCTAATGCCGCGTCTGCGACTTCGCACCCGTTTTCTTCTCTCGATGGTGCTGGTAACAGCCGGTCTCACCATCACCAGCCTGCTGCTTGTGCGCTGGACGGTTGAGCGCAATCTGCGGCAAGGCATCGCTGTAAATCTGCGAAATTCGGTTAGCGCCTTCCAGGATTTCCGCCACGAGCGCGAAACCATGCTGACCAGCTATGTCGCTCTGCTGGCTGATATCCCTCTGACCCGCGCGATCATGACCAGCGCTGACCCGGTCACAATTCAGGATGCATCCCAAGATGTGTGGCAACACGCGCGCAGCAGCAGCGATCTTTTTGTGCTGGTTGACCGCAACGGCAAAGTCGTCGGGCTGCACACCAAGACTCCGGGCTTCACGCGCGAGGACGCGCAAAAATATTTGCAACAATCGCTCGACGAGAATGAAGAAGGCTCGACGCACTGGTGGTATGGTGGGCATCATCTGTACCAGGCCTTCGTGCAGCCCATCTATCGCGGCTCCGCGAGCGAAGGCACTTTGCTCGGCTTCCTAGTCATCGGATACGAAATCAACGATCGGCTCGCGGCTCAAGTCAGCAAGGTGGCTGGCAGTCAGGTTGCACTTTCTTACGGGGATGAAGTTGTCGCTACGACGCTGACGGCAGAGCAGACGCAGGGCGGCAGCATTCCGGGCCTGATTACTGGTGCTGTGCAGGGAGACCCGCGAGATGTCGAGATCGGCAAAGAACGTTTTCTCGCAACTTCCCTACTCTTTTCCGGATCGCATGCAACACCTGTTCGTTTGATCGTTCTTGGCTCCTACGATCAAGCCACGAAGTTCGTCAATCAGCTCAATCGTTATCTTTTGCTGCTCGGTCTCGCCGCAATCTTAGTGGGAAGCGGACTTGTCTTCTTTCTCTCACATACGTTCACGCGTCCGCTGGCCAGTCTCGTTTCTGGCGTCCGCGCGCTTGAAACTGGAGACTTCCATCATCCGCTCGATCCAAACGGCGGCGACGAAGTCGCAGAACTGACGCACGCCTTCGATCGCATGCGCAGCAGCCTGCTGAAAAGCCAGCGCGATCTTCTCGAAGCCGAGCAACTAGCGACGATCGGCCGTATGGCCAGCTCGATTTCTCATGACCTACGCCACTCGCTCGCGGCGATTGTGGCCAATTCAGAATTTCTTGTCGATAGCGGCCTCACTCCCATGCAGCGCGAGGAGCTTTATCAGGAAGTCCGCTCCGGCGTGAATCTGATGACCGATTTGATCGATTCCTTGCTTGAATTTGCCCGCACGCGCGAATCGCTCAGTCCCTCGTATGGCAACGTCGGAGAGGTCATTCAGCGGGCAGTACAGGCAGTTCGGTTGCATCCGCGACATCATTCCCGCTCCATCGATGTGCTCTGCAATGGCAATGTCTCAGGGTGGTTCGATGGGCGCAAGCTCGAGCGGGCTTTGTACAACCTGCTGCTGAATGCGTGCGAGGCTGCTCCGGTGATCGGAGGTGAAGTCGAAGTGACGGCCACAGAAAAGGCGGGCACGATTACAATTCTGATTGCCGACAACGGTCCCGGCATCGCCGAATCGATCCGCGACCGTTTGTTTCACCCCTTCGTCAGCTACGGCAAGCAGAACGGCACGGGACTCGGCCTCGCGGTGGTGCAGAAGATCGTTCTGGATCATGGCGGAGAAATTACGCCCGAGCGCACCGACCAGGGCAAAACTGTGTTTAAGATCGTATTACCCGGTCGTGCGCAGGAATCCTTCCACAACGCTCATGACGGCGAGGAATTCTCTTCCGTCGTGCCCGCGCAACGGGCCGATACCGGCGATTCATCGATTTCACGGCCGGGCATGTAGGCACGCTCCATCTTTCGCCTTGCGCCCGGATTCGGGTGATTTGCCGCGGGATGATGTGCAGGAGGACGTGTGAATAGCCTTAGGACCTCAGCGGTTCGCGGGGCCGCATTGTCGGTTGCCGCTCTCTTCGTCTTACAAAGCACGATCTTACACAGCACGCCCAGTCTGGCGCAGCAGTCGACCGCGCCTCAAGCCAGCGCAAGCGATCCTGCCGTGCGTGACCTGCAGGACCAAATCCGGGAACTTCGCGGGATGCTTGACGAGATACGCACCGAGAATGCGCAGTCCCGCGCCGAAATGCAGCAACTGCGGCAGGATTTGAAGGCCACACGCGCCTTGCTCGAACAAGGTCCGGTGCCAGCTTCGTCTCCCGCCGTTGAGTCGGCTTCACAGCAAAACGGCATACCCGCAGCGAACTCGACTGCGTCCACCTCCGGCGCTGGACTCGAAGAACGAGTTCAGAAGCTGGAAGAGGCGACCTCGCTGATCGGCGACAAAGTTGACGAACAGTACCAGACCAAGGTCGAGACCGCCTCGAAATATCGCGCGCGTCTACACGGCATCGTGTTGATGAACGCCTTCCACAACATCGGAGCCGCGGACAGCCTTGATCTTCCTGACTACGCGGTGCCCGTCAACCATGGAGCCTCGCAAGCGACGGTCGGAGCAACGCTGCGCCAGTCAGAGATTGGCCTTGAAATTTTTGGTCCCAATCTCTTTGGCGCTAAGACATCTGCTGATATCCAAATGGATTTCGCCGGAGGATTCGCCTCGACTGGCAATGGCGTGAACTTTGGAATTGTCCGCTTACAGACAGCGAACGTACGCTTCGACTGGGCAAAAACCTCAGTCGTTGCCGGCCAAGATTCATTATTCATTTCGCCGCTCTCGCCAACGTCGTTCGCATCGCTCGCGACTCCGGCCTTCGCCTACGCCGGCAATCTCTGGGGATGGACGCCCCAGCTGCGGGTTGAGCATCGGTTCGCGCTATCCGATCAGCAAACCGTGACCCTGCAAGCCGGCGTTCTCGACAATCTTGACTGGGAATTTCCGACGGACCCGTTCTATCGCTCCCCACAGGCCGGCGAGCAATCCGGCACGCCAGCCTATGCGCTTCGTACTTCGTGGTCTCGCCCTGTACATGACCATCCGCTCAGTTTTGGCATAGCTGGATACTACGGCCACCAGAATTGGAATTGGGACCGGTACGTCAACGCCTGGGCCGGAATGGCCGATTGGCAGATACCGATCACGCCTCGTGTTTCCCTTTCAGGTGAGTTCTATCGCGGCCGCGGCATTGGTGGGCTCGGAGCTGCGGTCGGCCGTTCAGTGGTTTTCGGAGGAAATCCGACTGATCCGTTCACGCCGATTCGCGGAGTAGACGATGAAGGTGGATGGGCTCAACTTAAGTTTCAGCTGACACGCAAGGTTGAGTTGAATGGAGTGATCGCTGACGATAACGCAATAACTACGAGCATTCGCGGATTCGCCTTCGATCAGCCCAACGCGCCTCTGATCCAGGGGCGAAACCGCGGCGCGTTCGGAAACATCATCTTCCGTCCTCGCTCCGATCTGATCCTCTCGGCCGAGCTCAGACGATTGCAGAGTTTCCCCGTCTATAGCACTGAAAGCACGACCAACCAACTCAATCTTGCCGTGGGGATTCTGTTTTGAAAATGCAAAAGCTCTACCACGAATTAGGGTGCCCCACCCCTTCGACTCTTCTTCGTTTCACTCAGGGTCGCTCAGGGCAAGCTCTAGCCGCGTACTTTGCGGCTAGGGTAGGGACTTTCCTGTGCGTTCTTCTAACATTGGCTGTTATGAGCACCGCCCAACAAACCTCACTCAAAGCGCACGCCGAACTGTCTCGCAATGGACATCGCCTGAAAGACGCTTCGCAGGTCGTGGTCTGGCTCACATCGATTAGTGCCCCGATCGATCCTCCGCGACAGTCCGAGATCCCGAAGCTGGTGCAGAAAGACAAGGCCTTTCATCCCTCGTTACTGGTGATTCCCGTCGGCGGGAAAGTCGAGTTCCCTAACCAGGATCCGTTCTTCCACAACGTCTTCTCGCTGTTCGAGGGCAAGCGCTTCGATTTGGGGCTTTACGAGAGCGGCGATACGCGGGTCGTGAAGTTTGACAAGCCGGGAGTTTCTTTCATCTTCTGCAACATCCACGTGCAGATGAGCGCTGTGGTCATCGCTGTGAATACGCCGTATTACGCCATCTCCAATGCACGCGGAGAACTCAGCCTTCCCAACGTTCCGCCTGGACGTTATCAGCTGCAAGTTTTCCACGCTTCGGTCGCTCCCGAAGCGCTGCGCTTGTTGAGCCGTGAAATCACGGTAGCTGCCGGCGACACATCCATCGGAACTTTCAGCCTGAACGAAGCTGGTATAGAGCTAGCCCATAAAAATCTGTACGGCCACGACTACGACCGGCCTGAGCCAGATAGCCCGGCGTATGCGAGACCTTAGGATGGTTCTATTGAGTCGGGGTCATCCTGGGCTAAGTTTTTTTTCAAGCGGAAGACGGTCGATTTTGACTGCCGAGTTGAACCCCCTCTCGCTGCTACAATTCTGGCACATGCCCGGAAAGATTTCACAAAGATCAATTGGCGAAATGGGTCGCCTTCTGGTTAAGTTGTTTAATCACAGAAGTGATGTGAGAGAAATTCTGTGTGATGGCAATTTCCCCTCTTGGTTGATACAGCGGTCACAGGAGTACGCCGGAAATTGGTTGGGAATCTTATGGGGTTTGCAGAACGGAACTTTTTTCTTTCCACATGCGGGCATGACTCGACCAATTGCTGGAGTGATGGATGACCCTCTCTTCGACGAGTTAGGGTTCGATTCAATTGGAGACTTTTACGTTGAAAAATTGGCCGCTTTTGTTGTTAGGTTAACCAATTCTGACCCTCCACCCGGTATTACATCCCTTAACTCTGATCGTTTACGACGTTTGCTTCAACTGGATGGGTTCGATGTTGATGAAGAAAACATCCGACTCATACCGCTTGAAGGTCCAGTAAGAGCACAAGAGGAGGAAGATCGTTTGACGAAGTTGGTTAAAGCTAGTGGTCTTCCCGCAAAGGATGTGGTGTTGAAGCACCTTCAAGATGCTCATTCTTTATATGGTGAAGGCAAGCATCACTCATCACTAGGCGAGTCTCGCAGCTTCATCCAAGCGCTTATTGATGGAATAAGCATAGAAACTGATTCACACGGTAAGCATTCAAGAGGATTACCTGGCGGAACCGGACCTCGAATTGAATACTTGAAGGCAGTTGGATTTCTCACATCAGATGAGCAGGCCGCTTTCAACTCAGCTTGGGGCACACTGTCGGCAGGATCACATCCGGGCGTACCAGAGCAAGAGCAAGCGCGGATCATGTTTGTTCTAGCTTTGGAGTTTGGTCAATTCTTGTTGATTAAATTTACTGACTGGCGAGCAAACGCCTATAGCAAGTTTTCCTCACCTTGACACACTGGTAAAATCGGTGGCGTTTTGTACAGACCTTGA
>Ga0307479_10000977_pt1 | contig 25840 bp, 36 predicted proteins | sample atmos_gasesECM4C_FD_203743 | JGI IMG/M metagenome (GOLD analysis project Ga0307479, IMG submission 203743) | Hardwood forest soil microbial communities from Morgan-Monroe State Forest, Indiana, United States - atmos_gasesECM4C_515 | ecosystem: Environmental > Terrestrial > Soil > Temperate... | reverse complement strand
ACGGAGACCCGGCCGTGCGCGGCCGACTCAAGATTGTGTTCCTCCCCGATTACAACGTTTCCCTGGCAGAACGCCTGATTCCAGCCAGCGATGCCTCCAACCAGATCTCGACCGCCGGCTACGAGGCGAGCGGAACGAGCAACATGAAATTCATGATGAACGGCGCCCTAACCGTCGGGACGCGCGACGGCGCGACCATCGAAATGGCGGAGGAAGCAGGGGAAGATAATTTTTTCCTGTTTGGCCTCACCGTAGAACAAGTCGAGAGCAGCCGCGCCTGGTATAACCCGCACTGGCACTATGAAAATGAGCCAGAGACTCGAGCCGCTCTGGACCTCATTTCCTCTGACTACTTCAGTCGTAACGAACCGGGAGTATTCGCTCCTTTGCGCGATACGCTTCTGACCCAAGGCGATCACTACATGCACCTGGCGGACCTGACCTCGTATGGCCAAGCGCACGAACGACTCGGCGCATTGTATGCCGACCCTGGTGCATGGGCACACAAAGCAATTCTGAATGTGGCTAGCTCCGGCAAGTTCTCGAGCGACCGCACGATTGCTGAATACGCGGCTGAGATTTGGAAGGTGGAACCATGCCCAGTACTCTAGAGCCACGCTCTCTGACAGGCGAACCTAAGCTCTCCCCGCTCGCAGGCAAACCCGCTCCGAAAGAGATGCTGGTGAACCTGGTCCGCCTGGAGAGGGATTATTTTGAGCGTCGTCCCGACGTGCATGATCCTAACCAGCTAGTCCTCTTCGGCACCAGCGGGCACCGCGGTTCGCCCCTGCACGGCACCTTCACCGAAGCGCACATCCTGGCTATTACCCAGGCGATCTGCGACTACCGGCGCGAGCAGGGAACTGACGGTCCGCTTTACATGGGGAAAGATACGCACGCGATCTCTGGCCCCGCACAGCGCACCGCCCTCGAGGTGCTGGCGGCGAACAACGTGGAGACGATCATTCAGCAAGGCGACGGTGTGACTCCGACCCCAGTCATCTCGCGAGCCATTCTCGTTTACAACCGCGGCCGCAAGGAGCACCTCGCTGACGGCATCGTGATCACGCCGTCGCACAATCCGCCTGAGGATGGAGGCTTCAAATACAACCCGCCGAACGGCGGGCCAGCCGATACCGACGTGACGCACTGGGTAGAGGATCGCGCGAACGAACTGCTGCGAGCGGGAAATGTTGGGATCAGGCGAGTTCCGTTTAGCCGGGCTATCCAGGCCGCGACTACGCACCAGGAAGACTTCGTCCTGCCGTACGTTCGTGATCTCGAGAACGTCGTTGACATGGATGCGATTCGCGGTGCCCGCCTCAAACTTGGCGTGGACCCTCTGGGTGGGGCCGCGGAGCCCTACTGGGAGCCGATCAACTCCATTTACGGGCTGGACATCGTCGTGGTCAACCCGACAATTGACCCGACGTTTTCGTTTATGACCGTTGATCACGACGGCAAAATTCGCATGGACTGTTCGAGCCCGTATGCGATGGCCAGGTTGGTCGGGCTGAAAGATCAGTACCAGGTGGCTTTCGCCAACGATCCCGACTCGGACCGGCATGGGATCGTAACTCCGGCTGCGGGGCTGATGAACCCGAACCATTACCTTGCGGTGGCCATTCACTATTTGCTCACACACCGTCCCCAGTGGCGTCGGGAAGTCGCGGTGGGAAAGACGCTGGTGAGCAGCAGCATGATTGACGGGGTGGTCAAAAAGCTCGGCCGCGAGCTTCTCGAAGTGCCGGTGGGTTTCAAGTGGTTTGTGCCGGGCCTGGTTGACGGCTCGTGCTGTTTCGGCGGGGAAGAGAGCGCAGGAGCGAGTTTTCTTCGTTTTGACGGCACGGTGTGGACGACCGACAAGGACGGGCCAATCATGGACCTGCTGGCGGCTGAAATCACCGCGCGCACTGGCAAAAATCCCGGAGAGCATTACCGCGAACTGACGGCCGAGTTCGGCAGCCCGTACTACACCCGCATCGACGCGCCCGCCACACCCGAGCAGAAAGCAAAGTTGGAAAAACTCTCGCCAGAAGCGATAAAGGAGTCCGATCTGGCAGGCGAGCCAATCACTGCCAAGCTGACGAAGGCTCCGGGCAATGATGCTCCCATCGGCGGCCTAAAAGTTGTAGCAGAGAGCGGCTGGTTTGCGGCTCGACCCTCCGGCACCGAGAACATCTATAAGATCTACGCCGAGAGCTTTAGGAGCCAGACACATCTGACCGCGATTTTAAGCGAAGCCCAAGAGATGGTGAACAATGCGCTGAGTTCCTCCGTAGTCGTTCCTCGCGGCGGAGGCCAGCCATGAGCGGCAACGGCGGGCTCACGAATGGTCCGCCGTTTCCGCGCGGATATCGTGCTTCCGGCCTGCTGCTGCATGTCACGTCTCTGCCCTCGCCGTATGGCATCGGCGATCTAGGATCGTCGGCGTTCTCATGGATTGATCGTCTCCACGATGCCGGGCAAGGGTGGTGGCAGGCGCTACCGCTCGGCCCGACTGGTTACGGAAACTCGCCGTATCAATCACTATCGTCGTTTGCCGGCAATGCTTTGCTGATCAGTCCCGGTTCCCTCATTTCGGACGGGCTGGTACAGGAGAGCGATGGTCAGTCTCACTTCTCCGGGGACGCGGTCGACTACGACTCCGTTATTCCTTTCAAACAGCGGCTGCTCGAAACGGCGTGGGCAAACTTCAAAGCCGGGGAGCACAAAGACAAAGACCTGCGGTCTGGCTACGACGAGTTCTGTGCCCGGCAGGCAAATTGGCTGGAAGATTATGCTTTATTCCGGGCGCTGAAAGCCAAGTATCACGGTGCCTATTATCTCGAGTGGCCAGCAGAGTTGGTTCAGCGCAGCCCGGGTGCTCTCGCCGAGGCGCGGCGAGAGTTAGCAAGTCAAGTCGATCAGGTTCGCTTTGCGCAATTCCTGCTGTTCCGCCAAGCCGATCAACTCAAGGAGCATGCCCATGCTAAGGGCGTGAACTTGATCGGCGACCTGCCCTTCTTTGTTTCACCTGATTCCAGTGATGTTTGGGCCAACCCTGAACTATTCCAGCTCGATGAGCAGCGTCGGCCACGCTTCGTCGCCGGGGTTCCTCCCGACTATTTCAGCGCGCAGGGGCAGCTGTGGGGCAACCCCGTCTACAACTGGGATTTCCTTCGTTCGACTGGCTATCGGTGGTGCATCGATCGGCTGCGCGCTCTGCTGGCTCACGTAGATGTAATTCGCCTGGATCACTTCCGTGGATTCGCAGCTGCGTGGCACGTTCCAGCCGGAGCGCCAACGGCCCAGTCCGGGCAATGGGTGCCGGGTCCGGGCACCAGCTTCTTTCAAGCAGTGCAGACAGAGCTCGGCCACCTACGGTTTATTGCGGAAGATTTGGGTCTGATTACGTCCGACGTGCAGGCATTGCGCGACCAATTCCAAATGCCGGGGACCCGCGTTCTGCAATTCGCTTTCGACGGCCATCCAGAGAACCCGTATCTTCCCCACAACTTTGTCTCTAACACGGTCGTCTATACCGGGACGCATGACAATGCCACAACTCGACAATGGTATGAGGAATTGCCCGATTACCAGCAGCACAATTTGTGGAATTATCTCAAGCGTGCGCCGGGCCAGAGTGCGGAAGCTGCTCCGGCGATGATGCGTCTGGCATGGTCGTCACCAGCGGCGCTCGCGATTGCTCCGTTGCAGGATCTGCTCAACTTGGACAGCGAAGCTCGTATGAACGTGCCCGGTCGTGCCGATGGGAACTGGCGTTGGCGTGTGCGAGAAGACATGCTGTCCTCTCAGGCTTTTCAATGGCTGCAGGATTTGACGGAGAGCGCTAAGCGCTCAGTCGGCCCTGCGCTATCCGTTAGTGTGCAACTGGCTCCTGAACGGGCGACACGCTCCCAGATCTAGAAACTAGCACGGAAGATCGGCCCGTGATTCAAGCGGTCAAGAGTATTCTCCTGCTCGTGAGCGCGCTGTTTCCGATCGTGGGATCGTTGGTTCGCCGCCGAGCCCGGACCTGTCGACCTCGGCCTTGGGCCGGACGGACACGCTGCCTCTTTGGGGCCTGGAGAACCGGCACTCGACGTCAGCGACGTTGATGTGGCTAGGATCGGTCTCTATCAAAGAAGGCAACAAATGACGTTGACCTATCCGGTCGTCGGGCCTGCCGTACGCTTTCGCTCATGACCGGTAGTGAGAAAGTCGACGTGCTGGTCGGCCTGCGCAAGGGCGATCTGTCGATTTCCGCTGGACGGATTCGACAGGATCGGGCCATGATTTTCGCTGATGGTGCGGCGGCCGGATATTTGACAGGCCGAGTGGGTAAAAGGAGGTAGTGTGAACAATTCAAGCCTTGACGTGTTCGCCAACGTGGACTCCCCAGCCGACACTGCCAACCCCGAGGCGGAGGCGCTTACGAAACGTCCGACATGGGAGCAGGCTGAGGGCAACCCATTGCCGCTCGGTGTCAAGTGGATCGAAGAGGAGCAGGCGTTCAACTTTGCCGTTCACGCTGAACATGCGGAGAGCGTCACTCTATTGCTGTATTCCTCTGCCGATCTGGTGAATCCCCTCCTGACGTTTCGCTTCGATTTTTTGCATAACAAGTCAGGGCGGATTTGGCACTGCCGGATCCCGATCACAAAGATTGGTGAGGCTCGCTATTACGCATACTCCGTATCGGGACAGACCATTCCTCAACTTCATAGCTTCGACCCGCAAAAGGTTCTCCTCGACCCGTACGCGAAATGCATTTTCTTCCCACCCGGTTTCGATCGCACCGTGGCTATGCGAGAAGGACCAAACGCAGGCCGGGCGCCTTTGGGAGTGCTGACTGGTCACCGCCCGACATTTGAATGGGCAGGGGATCGACCACCGCATCATGAGTCTGATGCGATCATCTACGAACTTCACGTGAAGGGTTTCACGAAGAACCCGAACTCCGGCGTAGATCCATCACGTGTCGGCACGTACGCCGGCCTGGTGGAGAAGATCCCGTATTTGAAGGAGCTCGGGATAACGGTTGTCGAGCTGATGCCGATTTTTCAGCGCGATCCCCAGGAAGCCGACTACTGGGGCTACATGCCTTTGAACTTCTTCGCACCGCATGCGCAGTACGCGAGCACCCGCCGTGCTGATGAGCAGCATCTTGAATTTAGAAATATGGTGAAGGCTTTTCATGAGGCTGGTATGGGCGTGGTGCTTGACGTCGTGTACAACCACACTTGCGAGGGCGACCACAGGGGGCCAATCTACAGCTTCAAGGGTCTCGACAGCGCCGGCTATTACATGCTGTCCTCCGATCCGGCAAACCCCTACGCCAACTACTCCGGTACGGGGAATACCCTGAATTTCGGCCAAGCGCACGTGCGCAAGATGGTGATAGACAGCTTGCGCTATTGGAAGCGAGGGATGCATATCGACGGCTTCCGCTTTGATCTGGCGTCGGTATTCAGCCGCAACGCGGATGGATCTCTCAATTGGGGTGACGCCCCCATCTTCAGTCAAATTGCCGCTGATCCGGAATTGGGACGGGTACATTTGATCGCAGAACCTTGGGACACAGCCGCTTATCAGCTCGGACGCGGCTTCCCCGGCATAACTTGGCTCCAGTGGAACGGACGGTTTCGCGACGACATTCGCCGTTTTGTGAAGGGTGACCCAGGAATGGTTCCTGAGGTGATGCGACGTGTGTATGGCAGCGATGACTTGTTTCCAGACAGCCGCGCCGACGCTTATCACGCGTTCCAGAGTGTGAATTACGTGACTTCCCACGACGGCTTTACGCTATACGATCTCGTCTCCTATGACCGCAAGCGCAACTGGCAAAACGGGAATGACAATCAGGACGGCGCGGACGAAAACTACAGTTGGAATTGTGGGCAGGACGGGGATGAAGGCGTGCCCTCGGCGGTCCGCGCACTGCGCCGAAAGCAGGTAAAGAATTTCTGCTGCCTGCTGTTGCTGTCCAACGGTACACCGATGTTCCGAGCCGGAGACGAGTTCCTGAACACGCAATTTGGCAACAACAATCCCTACAACCAAGACAACGAAATTGGGTGGCTCGATTGGAACCAACTCCGGTTGAATCAGGACATTTTCCGGTTCTTCAAGAATATGATTGCGTTCCGGAAAAATCATCCCTCGCTGGGCCGGAGCAGATTCTGGCGGGAGGACGTCTCCTGGTACGGCGTCGGCCCCACGGTCGATTTGTCTCACGATTCTCATAGCTTGGCATTCTGTCTGCATGGTGCTTCTCAAGGCGACGATGACATCTACGTGATGATCAATGCGTACTGGGAAGAGCTGGAGTTCCATGTACAGGAGGGAACAGCACAGGAGTGGAAGAGAATCGTGGACACAGCTCTGCCGAGTCCAGATGATTTCTCGGACCGTGGAGTGCCTCTGGAGCAGACTAAATGTACAGTGGCTCCGAGATCGATCGTTGTCTTACGTCGACCCAAGAAGAGCGACGCAAGAGGGGGTCTATGAGCAGGCGTTTGAGGGTCATTTGTTTGGCCGGGAAATGGAAACTGCTGGATGGGATGCTCGGTTTAAAGAAAAATGAGAATTTCATGATCTCGGAAAAGGACAGTCGATTTCTTTGTCGTGTCTCATCACGGACATTTGTCTGGCCTCTCCGAGGCGCTGTACGCAGCGATGGGTAAGAAGGCGATCCTTAACATAGTTTCGAAACACCACAATGATGAACGCATCATACGCGCTATTCGTACGAGCCTTATGCCACCTGGGCTGAAGACGGTTTCTCGCTTTCGTTCTTGCGATCTAGCGGCGGATGATCGGCAGCCGGGAGTTGCAGTTGCGAACGAACCTGCAGCAACTGCAGCAGCTGAGAACGGGAGACGACCCCTTGCAAAGTGCCATTCGCGACCACCGGCAACTGGTTGACATCCTTGCTGGTCATGAGTTTTAGCGCATCCAGAACTGGCGTCTCGGGCGTGATGATATGCAACTCCTGCAGCGGCCGCATTGCTTCACGCACAGTCGTCTTGTCCCAAGTGTCGCGCGGTATGCTGCCCACATCGCGGGAGGTAATGAGGCCCACGAAGAGACCCTGCTCCTCCACCGCGAAACATCGCTCGCCAGTCCTCAGAAGGTGGCTATTAACAAACTCCTGCACACGCATTCTGGAGCTCACGATGGAGCAATCACGCGACATCACCTCGGAGACTCGGATGCCACGAAGCGCAGTCGTAATCTCCACGTCGGCGTAGCTGGCTTTGGCCGCGTCCATCAGAAACCAGCCAATGAATGCGATCCACAAGCCGCCAAAGACCGCGCCGGAAAAAAATTGCCATATCCCATCGAGAATGAACAGAAACGCGACGAATTGCCCGACGCGTGCGGCGATGCGCGTGGAGCGATCAGAGTTCTTGTTAATTGCCCATACGATCGCGCGCAACACCCGGCCACCATCGAGCGGAAAGCCGGGAATCATGTTAAAGACCGCGAGAACAACGTTGATATACCCCAACCACACCAGGACCCCAGCTACTGCAGTCTGCGGTTGGGTGGAACGTTGCCAGCCCAGGCCGAGCGCGATCGCGAGGCAGCCAAAACCGATAATCAGACTGGCGATCGGCCCGGCGATCGCGACCAAGAGTTCTGTTTTCGCGTCGGTCGCGTCGTCCTGGATTTGGGAAACACCGCCGAGCGCGAACAGGGTGATCGCCCTGACTTTCAAGCCGCGAGCTTGGGCCACTAGTGAATGGGCGAGCTCATGCAACAGCAGGGTGGCGAAGAACAGGGCCGCCGTGACCAGCGCAGCGATCCAGATCTGGCCCGGGCCCAAACGCGGGTTTACCTGACGAAAGCGTTCGGCGAGGGAGAACGCGATCAGGGCAGCGATAATGAACCAGCTGTAATGAAGCCCGATCTCTATGCCGGAGATTGTTCCGAGTTTGACGTTGGAGCGCATATGCGACCTTCCTTAAGAAAAACAGGGCAACCGTGGTTAACGCAACTGTGCCTCCCCAAAACCTCGATGTGTCTGAGAGGACGGGGAATTATACTTCTTTGAGCGCTCTCTCTTCCGATGCTCATTTTTCTTGCGGCGTTCCTTCCTACTCTGCTCCCGATCTTCAGTTCACGCGCTGCCTTCGAGTTGGAGAACCTGGTCCTACGGCGCAAAAATGGGCGTGCTGCAACCTTCCGTGAGAAAGCGGCCCGAGTTGACTCCGCTGGACCGTTTGTTGTGGGTCTGGCTGTTCGCCCGTCACAAGTGGTGCGCAGGTCGTAGCTTCAAAGTAGTAGTTTGACTCATCTTTCGTTTCCGACGACAGTTTGCTCGTTGTGCTCTAGACTTAAATCCATCTCTGTACCGGAGGTGCGCGCATGCTGCGGCCGATTCTTGTGCTTGTGTTGATGCTGTTGACAGGGACCATAGAGTCTTCCGGTCAAGACCGGTCTTATGGCCGCTCGCTGGTGATGACGGACCGAGGTATCGTCGCTACCAGCCATTACCTGGCTTCGCAGGCCGGTGGGCAAATTCTGGCCAAAGGCGGAACGGCGATGGACGCCGCCATCGCTGCCAATGCGGTGCTTGGCATCACCGAGCCAATGAATAACGTGATCGGTGGTGATTTGTTCCTCATCTACTGGGAGGCAAAGACGGCCAAGCTCTATGCCCTGAACGCAAGCGGCTGGGCGCCTCGTCGGCTATCTGTAGAGTTTCTGGCGAAACAGGGGATCACGTCTTACACTGTTGAGGCTAGACACAGCCATCAACCTCGTGCTTGTCGCACTTGATGGCGCGAATCTCGCAGCTGTCTGACGGCCCACCACGAGAAGAGACGATTCTGAGCGTCGGCAAATTCCACAGATCGAGAGCATTGTTCGTAATCGTTCGCCACGTAATTGATCCGAGGGTTCGCGGGATAGCATCGCATCGTCCGAGCATCGAAAGGCTTCCAGAGTTCTGATACGGTAGGGGTTGCACGTGTCACCGAAATAGTCGTCCTCCAGCACGGGCTTCCCCATGGGCGTCGTCTGCCACATCTTGCCGAGGGTGATGCCGTTGCGCTGCAGCAACTCAACGAACTCGTCCGTTTTGAAGACCGGATGCGGCTTGTTCTTCGAATCCTCGCGCCCTCGATGACATCCACACCGTAGTTGTGGACGCGCTCGATTTCCCGCACGATGTCCAGTTGCAGCTTGCGGGCGTTTTCCCTGATCGCTGGGAACCTTTCCTGGTTGATTGGCAAGCCGTTGTGTTCAAAATGGGCAACCGCGCGATCCCCGTCCATCTCGTGCACAGCACCGGCCACCATGTAGCCATGTTTGGTGTTGGGATTCAGATGTCCTTCTTCAGTTCCGCTTGATAATGAACACTGTCTTGTCGTCGATACGGTCTGGTTCGCCAATCTTTCGCAGACGGTCGTCCTCTTGTAGAGCGTATTGCAGCAATGCGTTACAGATTTCCTTTGCTGGTCGCCAGCAGTGCTCGCGCATCACTGCTTCCAATTGCTGGCGTTGTTCATCGTCACTGCCGTCATAAACGCCGTCGGTATAAAGAAAGAGAATGTCTCCCGGACTCATCAGCGTGATTTCGGCAACATCGGAGGAGTTTGCCCGCTTCTCCCGGACACGCAGCGAGACATACCTGTTACGATCCGGATGATCTTCGGGGATCTGCAGACCGAGCGCGAAGAATTGCACCATCCGGTCTTTATCGATCTTCATGAACTTGCGATATTCTGCGGAGAACACTAATGGTGGCGGATGCCCGAAATTTACGAAGCGAAAATAGCCATAAGGATGCACTTCGCCGTAAAGCATGGTCGCAATCTCGCGCGCGTTGTCATTCTCACTTCTCCCTAGCGCATTGCGAGCCGTGACTGATTGCGCCAATCGCAAGTTGATCTTTTCAAATAGCTCCGGTGTCGTTTTGCCGCGGCGATCGAGCTCGGAGAGCATGAAGGCATGAAATGTGTCGTGGACCGTGGATGCAATCTTCGCTGAAATAATTCCATGCCCTTCAGCGTCCACCAGTAGGACGCCCGCCGTACTATAAAGCTCATGCAGGTCCTCGGCGACCCGGACCTGCTCCGAGCTTCGCGCGTCTCGGTACTCGGTTTCCATTTCGGACCTGTAACCCAGCCTTGACTTCAGCCATTCCACATGATCGTCCACCGAATTACGTGAAGGCTCACCTGGCGGGAGCGGCTCAAGAAACTCTTTCGACAGCCTTAGGGCCCGCTGAACGCGTGCATCGATGTTGTAACGCTGCTGGAAGTTTATGTATTCAAACAGGTCGCCGCCGACCGTACCGGCGGGAATCGAATTTCCGTACATCTCGATTCCTGGCAGATGCGGAATTGCACCTTCCACCGGCATCAGCCGCTCGCGCAGATATTCATCGATAGTCGGATCCGTGTAGGGTCTTGCCGATGGAAGGCTTTCCATGTTCTTTTAGGCGACTTTACCCTTCCCCGCGACTGGCTCAGTCTTGGCTTGCATTGATTTTACAAGATCTGCGGCTGAAGCACCTTCGAGCGAGAGCCCGTAGCCAACTTCTCGTACGATGCGCTCCTTCAACGGTTGGATGAAGTGTGCGCGGGCATTGCGACGCGTGACCTCCGGAGCTTTCAAATTTGGGCAGAAGTACGCACAACAATGAGGACGGTGACGTTTTTGGCAGAATACCCTTTTCCTCTTCGGTTCCGTTGAGCTTTTTTACCGGGCGCGGCTCATGACTCCCTACCGCTTCTATTTTGTCGTTTACCGATCAGCGTTGGCCGCTTCATGTCGATACATGGCGCTGATTAATCCCTTCCGCAACCCAATAGTCTATCCATCACTCCTCCGCAGTGTCGGAGCGACTAGGTCGGAACCTTCGGCTTGACCTAACGAGCGAGCCAACCTCTGGCTCTCAGAATGCGTATTATTTGTTGCAACGATTATCCGCATGACGCATCCAAACGGCAAGAGGCTTAAATAAAAGACCGTGGCCGTTGTGCTTCCCGAGTTGCAAATCGTTTGGCGGAATCCGGAGCGTATCCAATGTCGCCGGCGCTGGGAGCCACTTCAGGAGACTTCGAACTCGAAGCTATACATCGTTCAGGAGTTTCTGTGGACCGGCGAACATGGCTTCTGGAACACCACGTCCCGTCTGGAAGTTACTTTTTCGCAGCCAGGCGGCTCTGTTGCAAAGAACTGGCGCTTGCGCGTCGGCTGAGACATCGGGCGAATGGAATGAATGGGAATCTTAAACAATTAACAACCAAACGCCGCCCGGGTTCTCGCGAAGAGGCAGCTTTCGTGGACCTATGGCGAACTTGCGATTTGCTGTCCCGCGGGTTGGCACCGCTTCTCAAAAGCGAGGACATCTCGGCGACCCAGTACAACGTACTTCGCATTCTGCGCGGATCGCCGGAAGGCCTCCCCTGCGGTGAAATTGCCAGCCGCATGATTACTCGGGATCCCGATGTGACCCGCCTGCTCGACCGCATGGAGAAACGGGGCCTGATCTCGCGATCTCGGGACAACAAAGACCGTCGCACAGTTATCGGACGGATTACCCCAGAGGGACTCAAGCTTTTGGCTCGCCTGGATGAACCAATCCAGGAAATCCATCGCAAGCAGTTGGGGCACTTCGGCAGGAACCAGCTCTGGTCGCTCACCGAACTGCTTGCCGCCGCGCGCGCCAACGTGGACTAGTTTTTTGCGAGGCAACATATGTTGTAACGAATATCGTCATAACGTATCTATATCAATCGTACTGGCCGAAAAGGTCAGAAAGGACAACGAAATGAGCACCCTAGCAATACCGCAAACGACAACTACAACCTGGAACATCGACCCGGCACATGCAAGTGCCGAATTCAAGGTCAAGCACATGATGATCGCTCACGTAAAGGGTCATTTCTCCAAAGTCACAGGAGTGCTGGTCCACGATGAATCCGACCGGGCAAAGTCTCACGTAGAGGCCACAATAGAAGCCGAGTCAATTGAAACACGCGAATCGCAGCGCGACACGCACCTCAAGAGCGCAGACTTCCTCCACGTGGAGAAGTTCCCAACCCTGTCGTTCAAGTCCACCGACATCAAAGTTGCCGACGACGGAGAACTAAAGGTCCGAGGCGACCTGACCATTCGCGGCGTCACCCGTAAGATAACGTTTGCAGTTGAAGGGCCAACGCCACCGACGAAGGACCCCTGGGGAAATACCCGAATTGCAGTCTCGGCAACCACGAAGATCAACCGCAAAGACTTCGGCCTAACCTGGAACGCAGCACTCGAGACCGGCGGCATCCTCGTCGGCGACGAGGTGACCATCACGCTTGACGTTGAGTTCATAAGAGCTTGAAGAATCAAGCGTCGAGCGCACGGCCGTTCATCTGATCGTAGAAGAGGAGCGCTTATGTCACTGCGGCCAGTTAAACAAATTATTCAACCCAAGCCGACCATCGAAGGCGCAGGAGTCAAACTCCAACGCGCCTTCGGTTTCGGCAAGACCAAGGATTTCGATCCGTTTCTTTTGCTGGACGATTTCCGCAACGACAACCCCGGCCGACTATGTCGCAGGATTTCCCTGGCACCCGCACCGTGGCATCGAGACGATAACCCAATGTACTCGCAGGCTCGGTCGAACACGCTGATAGCTTGGGCAACAGGGGCAAGATGACCGCAGGTGACGTGCAGTGGATGACCGCGGGCAGCGGCATTCTGCATCAAGAGATGCCAAAAGGAGATAATCGGGGCCGCACGCACGGCTTTCAGCTCTGAGCGAACCTTCCCGCATCGCTGAAGATGACCGATCCGCACTACCAGGACACTCCTGCGAGTGCAATCCCAGAAGTGGCGGAAGATGACGGTACGCGAGTGTGCATCATCGGTGGCGAATTCTGGGGCAAGAGAGGCCCGGTAGAAGGTGTCGCTGCCGATCCGAACTACCTCGATATTTCCGTTGCTCCGGGACAGCGTAAGCACCTCAAAATTGAGACTACGCGTAACGCCTCTGCGTACGTTTTCGGTGGCGCTGGGACGTTTCGCGATGCCTCCGATCCGCGCGCGGTTTTAACAGAACAAGCGGCGGATGCTAACTCACCTGCAAAATACGATGTAAGCAATCATTCCCTGGTGTTGTTCGACCGCGGAGATCAGATCGTCGTTCAAGCCGGCGATGAGGGCATCCGGTTCTTGCTGGTCTCGGGTAAGCCGATCGAAGAGCCGGTCGCCTGGTACGGACCCATCGTCATGAATTCGCAAGAGGAACTTCGACAAGCCAGGTCTGAGCTGCAAGCCGGCAACTTCATCAAGCATCGCTGAAGGTTGTGTGCACTTCGTCTAGTGCCAAACCGCGCACCAAGGGTCAAGGCGCCGGGCACTGATGTCACGTGGCAGTGTAGCCGCATCGGTGCTCGGGAAATCAAAATCCATCCCTTGGGCCACCTCAGGTCTTGCCGAGCGCGCAGCCCCTGTCTAAGAAGCTCAACGGCAAGAAGCTACCGGAACAAGAACGCCGGGCTGGTTGGCCCGGCTGATTCGTGTTCATCACCTTGCGGGGAAACGACTAGGTTCTGAGGTCCCCGCAGATCCTTTAGTTTCTATCGGTGGCCGCTCACATGACCAACGCGAGGTCCTCCAGCTCCCTTTGCAGCACGGGGATCGAGCAGCCTGACCTCTCGACACGGCCCACGGCGTCTCGGGCTGCCTCGGGCGACGCCCCGAAACCGCGTCCTATCAGGAACAGCTGAAGTAGTTCGGCAGCCTCGCGCGAGTCGATCAGAACGTCGTGAATCAGATCGTTCCGTAAAGCCGTCAATTCCGCACTCGAGAATGTATCTTTCATGGCCGTTATCACCTCCGACTCCGACCTTCACCGCCCTGTCTCATCAGACTTACTGTCTCTGCATGCAATCGAAGTACCGTTGTCGAAAGGGAAGAACGTACCGGTGTGTTGTAGCTGTGGCGTCAAGTTTCCGTAATTCGCTTGAGAACATGTCGGTGGAGCGTCATGTCCCTCGGTCATAGTGCCCAACCGTAGCACCTGCTGCGCGCGTGAGAAGCAGAAAACAACGGAGCGAAGACGACAGTGACCCGGTTGAGCGTGTTAAACACGAACGTGGGGAGCCAGTCAGTGTCCCAGTGTCGTCTTGCCATTGCTCCTGATTTCGTCGCCGTCCCGGAATCGCGAAGGCTGTCGAAGGTAAATACCAGGTTATCGACGAAGGAGATCTCGGGATGGGCCCGACGAGAGTGGGATATTTCATTTCTGGAAGTTCTAGACTCTCTGGCGAAATGGGAGGGTACGCAGTCGAGGGAGAGCGGGTTTTCGAATCGCCCGAGAAACCCTTCACGGCAACCGATTTAGTGCCAGCCAGAGCATTGAATTCACGTGTGGCAATGGTCCCACACAACGCCTAGCGAGTGGAGGATAATCGCGTCTCCGACCGTCAATTCGTCGGCAGAGACAACAATTTTGTAGGCGTAACAAACAACTGGATTAAGTGTCTGACACCGGCGCTCGTGGCGGATGATACCCTCACAGTGTTCACAAGCTGCTTGGGCGTTGTACCCGTTGCTGTGATACAAGGCGGCTTTGTTGTGAGACATTCACTCATCTCCTGGGCCCCTGCCTGTCCGCCCGCAAGATCAACCGGAGAAGACACTTGTTGGAGCTAGGCCGACTTCTTAGTCGGCGAGCAGAACTCTATGATCTTTCCGCAGTGCAGCGCAGGGGCACACTTCAACGGTTTCCGACGGTTCTTCGGTACATAAAACTCAACTACCTTTGTCATGACCACCTCTTGCGCTATGAGCCCCCGTGGCGGGGCTGGGCTGCAATTCAGCTTTCAGGCTCCAATGGCCCTACCAAACCCATCCGCATTGACAACGCACGGACTCGCACAATTGGAGCTTGTGCAAGATTGCTTTGCAAATGGCGCATGATCTCATCCACATAGGTTTCCCTCGAGGATCGCGCGAGAACCGGTTGGCGTCGGTCTTTCCAAATCCCTCAAGCGACGTGCGCCTTTTGCCAACATAGCCCAGGCCAGTGCTTTCATGTCCGGATCCACAGAGTTCGTGGCCCTTAGCAGTTCCTTGCCTGCGTCTTGATGTCCGAACCTGCACCACATCACTCCACAAAGAAACACGTAGTTGCCGTCCATTTCTGTTTTCTCCTCTCCTGCGCCGAGGAACATCAGTGGTAGCCCGGCACCATGTTGCAACCACTCCTCCGCTGCTCCGACTGCAATCCAACTGCCAACAGCAGCCCATTCAAGAGAAGGACCGCTGTCTCGCCAGAACCTGGTCGACCTCATTACCGATTCGCGGCCGACCAAATAGGCACGCGCCCAGGTTTTGAAGCCCAAATCCAATGTTCGGAAGGACATAACGGGAAATCGACTGCCAGGCTTTCGCTGCTGTCAATTGAGTCCCCCAAGTGACACGTGTACGAAGGTTGACACTACGCCCGGGAGTCGTCGGCCGCCCGTGGGACAACGGTTGGTGGGACGGGCAATTGACCGATTGTTTTCACCAGCTGATGCGAGCGTTAAACGCATTCGCAGATTTCGTGCGGACCACTTCTTTGGCGTGCGTTCATGAAAAGATGGGCAGAAGTTTGCCCAAATTCGTCGTCCGCCCGAATGGAATGCTTACCGAGCGCGATCTACGGCATGAAGTGGTGCAGTGCAATCACCGCAACTGCTCTCAATTCCGTTCGGCCCGTTTTTGAATCTGCCAAGCGCCACTTTGGCATGTTGTGTGCTTTTCTCATGTTGTCGGAGCAATGAAGTACTTCGGAGGACATATGGCAAAGATAATCGAGTTCTACATACCGCAAAGCTTTCGCAAGGTTTCAAAGTGGTTTCCCCCAGCCGAACCTGGCAAGGTGCTGGCATTTCCACTGGCGGTACGAAAATCGGCGTGACCGGTTCTGAAACGCGCACGGCGAAGCTGAGATTGGGCAAGGTGAAGCAACAATCATGAGCAAGCAGAAGAGTTGCGGAGTTGTAGTGGCGTGCTCCCTGCTAGTGGCTTTCGCTCTAGCACAGGGGGCCGCGGCGCAAACCTGAGACCTCCTTGGACATTTATACTTCAACCCCTGTGGGAACATCGACCCGCGTGTCACCCATTGGCAACTGTATCTTCGTACAGGCCAAGCTCGTTGCCATCTCACAGTGCTGTTGCTGAATAGTAACGCGGCGTTAAAGTCCGGATTGCGCTTGCATGTAGGAGGCAATAGTGTCCGAACAGATCCAAGAAATCAAACAGTTGGCAGGAAATGACCTGTGTCATTACTGTGACGGGAAAGCCGAAGTCAACAGAATGACGCGTTACGCCTTGCGGGCCTGACGTTCCGCGTTGACAATTAGTGCTCACCTCTGGCCTCCGGCACCGCTCCAGTGCTCCTCCGCATCCCGCCGCTGTGTTCCGTTGTTGTTCGCCGCAGCCTTGGCAGCCTTCCCAGGAGCAGAATTAAACTTCAGCAGACCAATTGCGGGAGACACGAAAACCAAAGGAATTCGAAAAAGTCGCGACGTGACCCGTGAAACGCCCTTCCTCCACGTCGAATTCTCTCAACTGGAATTGCAGCAGTCACAGGTTGATGACATCGCCTGTAATGCCTGAAACCTGTACTCGGTCCCAACTCTGATTCCGCGCTTTCCAAGCAGGATGAGAGAGCCGAGACTGGCGAGAATGACGTTTTGCAGTGCGAGCAGCAGTCCAGCGCTGAGAAGCCCAAAGTACGTTGCTAACGAACTCAAGCCTGAGGCAAGGCTGAACAAGGCGACGACGGCTATGGCAAACATTGTCAGAAGGCGATGGACCATGCTTATAACGCGTGGTCGGTTTGGGTCCTGGACACGGCCGAGTGCTAGCCGACGCGAAATCTCGCCCATTCCAAATAGCAGACCGACAATCAGCACAACGATGAGTAGGCGGACCACCAATGTTTTCCATGCCTGCCTGTATCTGACGACAACGGTCCTGACACTAACGATCACGGGCCTCGGCGCGGACTCTTCGCTCGCGAAGGGCAACAACTCGAGATTGGCGAGAAGGCTTGAGTCGATCGCCGCAATGTTTTTGGGTGCGGCGTTGGGTGCAGTTGTCATACATCATTCGATCTCAGCGGCCCTGTGGCTTGCGACCGCAATCTCCGCCGCGTGCAGTACAGCGTTGTTCGCTCTGTGCGCACGTCCGATAAGCTGTGACTGCGAGACTCTGTGTTCATGCCGTGGGGCTCTTTCTCGTTGATTGCAGACCCTCGATTTGAATCACACGTTGGCTCACAAACTGCAACTTCATTTGTAGCTGACCAAAGGATACGGTCCATTCCAAAGTTGGGAACCACCCAGAGGCATACAGCGAGGCGATGAGCTTTGAAATCCGTGGGCACATTCCGTTGACTCGTTTGATGATCGTGCTCCTGGCCCAAGAACGTTATCGAATCCGAGTCTCGGTAGCAACCCGCCACACATCGGAGTAACATTCACAACATGGCTCACGAGACTGAAGGCGCTATCAGCAAGCATGAGCCGTTTGATGGCAAACCGTAACCGAAACGAGCCGACAGTATTGGTCCGGTCTCTGCGGGATCGGCTCGCTTTAGTTTGTCAACAGGTTTGGGGTGCTAGCATAAGCAGAACAACAAGTTCCGCTTTCGACGTGTCTTTCACTCTTGGTTATATTGAGGTCATTGCACGAAGCCAGTGTCATGGCTAAGGTTGACTAATCGGCCCTGGGGAAACTGGGTTGGCTGCCGCAAACAAAAACCGAACGCAACGTTCGATCGATGGACTGTCTCACGTCGATTGCATCGACCTCGTAGTCCGCAAAGGCACGCTGGTCACAGGCGTCGAGGAAATGGCTACCTCCTGGAGGCGTTGTCTAACCGTACATCACCTCGATCCGGAGATTCAGTCGGCACCGCACATCATCACAGAGAAGGAACTAAGAGACTCCCGCGAGCCCTTCCAGAATCTCATTTTGCACGCCCAGGAGGAACTCGATCGTCTATACGCCATCGTCGGACCACAACAGTATGTGGTTCTGTTATGCGACAGGGATGGGGTTGCCATTCACCACCGCGGGAATGAATCATTGGCAGATGCTTTCAAATATTGGGGAATCTGGCTGGGCGGAGTCTGGTCGGAGCAAATTGAAGGTACCAACGGAATCGGGACCTGCATCTCTGACCAACGAGCCAGTGCGGTACTTCGAGGCCAGCATTTTCGCACGCGCCATTCCAACTTGAGCTGTGCGGGCGCCCCGATTTTCGACCCCCTTGGTCGATTGGCTGCGGTGCTCGATACCTCATCGATGAATCCGCAAACTACAGAGCAGTCCCTCTCTTTGGCCATGGCTGCAACAAAGGTATCCGCCCGCGGTATCGAGGAGCGTATTTTCCGCGAGTATTTCCGACATGCGTGGAACATTGCAGCCGCACCCTGCGGGGGTAGTGATGTAGCGGTTCTGCTCGCGGTGGACAATGATCAACGAATTCTGGGCGCAGACCAGATCGCTCGCCGGCTCTTCAGTCTCAATGACGAAGTGCTGAACCGGGGCATGGCGCTGGCGACGATCTTCGAATATGATTCCTCGATCTTCCGTTGCAAGCGGATGCAAGATGTGCCGGCTCGTCTGCTTCGGATGGGAACTGATGAGCCATGGAATGTCTTGATCACTCCCCCAGCTTGTGGGATGAGTGGCTTGTGTTCTCCGACGGACGCCCTACTTCACTCACGACCGCGATTCGGCATGCTCGCACACCTGCCACTCTCAGTGGACCCGCCCACGAATCGCGGGGGTCTGGCACCAGCACGCGCCAATCGCATATGCGAATACATAGATTCGCATCTGCAGGAAAATATCGCTCTGGAGGTGCTCGCCGAAATTGCACAATTGTCGGTTCATCATTTTGCCCGCGCATTCCGCCAATCGCTCGGAATACCGCCGCACAACTATATAGTGCAACGACGAGTCGAGCATGCACAGCAGCTGCTGCGAAACACTGATCTTCCAGTTTCGGAGATTGCGATTGTGGCAGGTTTCACGGACCAAAGTCACCTCGCCCGACACTTCCGGACATTTACCGGCGTTTCTCCTAGCCTAGCCCGCCATCGATTCAGGACTGGGCCCGATGTCTTTCCTCATCGCCCCGCCCAGGTTGGAAGCTAAACAATTCAGCAAGAACGTACCGATCACGGCCCCTTCATCCAAGACACTGAGTCCCATCTTTGCGATCATCGCTTCACTGTGGGGAAACGAAGGTGGAAACCGTGGATAGTCCTAATGAACGACACCCTGGCGGTACGCGAATCGAACGGAGCCGAACTCAGACACTGCTGGGCCTGTGAACGGATCACGAGACAGAGGGCACACACGAATGCTTCGGAGACAATGTGGTAACCAACTGCGAGCGGAGCGAGCTCGCGAAACGTCCAAGTTGATTGCGATCATTGATGACGACGACGCCATGCAAGATTCACTGCGCGACCTGATGGAAGCCGCTGGACTGGTCGCACGGTGCTTTGGATCCGCGGAAGAATTCCTCGAATCCGGTTTGCACCGTCAAGCCGCGTGCCTGATAACTGACATCCTTATGCCGAAGATGTCGGGTCTGCAGTTGCAGACCAGGCTGAAAGATGAAGAATGCGATATCCCGATCATCTTCATTACTGCTCACGGAGATGCCAATATGCGGATTCAAGCGATGAGAGAGGGCGCAGTCGAGTTCCTTGTAAAACCGTTCGATCATCAATTGTTGCTCAAAACGGTCCGAGCTGCACTGGATATGTGAGCAAACAGGTTTATAGCAATCGCATGCCGTGCCTGGAAAGGAGGCATCTTGTGGCGGATTATGCAACAGTTGCGTACCCTACGGGGGACCAGGCCGAACCCCGATTCGAGCGGATCATCGGCGATAGCGCTGCCCTCGAATCTGTTCTCGAACAAGTAAAGCAGGTTGCGATCACAGATTCGACTGTCCTCATCGAGGGGGAAACCGGTACCGGCAAGGAGCTCATCGCACATGCCATTCACAACGCCAGTCAGCGTTGCGGGCGCGCTTTTATCAAGCTAAATTGCGCGGCCATTCCACTGGATCTTCTGGAAAGCGAATTGTTCGGTCACGAGAAGGGCGCCTTTACCGGTGCGATTGCACAAAAGATCGGGCGCTTTGAAATGGCTGACAAAGGCACGCTGTTTTTGGACGAAGTGGGCGATATCCCCTCGGCGCTGCAGCCGAAGTTGCTGCGTGTGTTGCAAGAGCAGGAGTTCGAGCGTTTAGGGAGCGGTCGCACCCACAAAGTGGATGTCCGGCTGGTGGCGGCAACCAATCGGGATCTGGTCAAGATGGTAGCCCGCGGTCAATTTCGGAGTGATCTGTATTATCGTCTGAACGTGTTCCCCATCCTGCTGCCGGCGCTCCGAGAGCGCCGGGAGGACATTCCCGCGCTTGCAACACATTTCGTAAAGACCTTCAGCCGCCGCATGGGAAAACAGGTCGACTCAATTCCTCCGGAAACCATGGCTGCCTTCCAGGGGTATTCCTGGCCTGGCAACATCCGCGAGTTGCAGAATTTGGTGGAACGAGCGGTTATCCTTTCGCGGGACGGCGTGCTCCCAAACCCACTTCACAAAAAGCAAACCGAGCCCATGATCCCCAGTCTGCATCGCCCCCGAACTCTCCCGTCATCGATGACCCTGGAAGACTCGGATCGCGCTCTGATTGTGGAAGCACTTGAGCAGGCCGGCTGGATCGTTGGTGGACCGCGCGGCGCAGCGGCCAAACTGGGACTGAAACGAACAACACTGCTTGCCAAAATGAGAAGATTGGAGATCTCGAGACCCATCTCCCAGGAAGGAACGGACGTGGTCGGCGTGGCACAGGAGGCTGCTAAGATTTGAAAGCGTCACTGGGCGATGCCGTGAAACAAAAAATCAGAGGTTTGCAAGCATGAACGGTTCGAGCGGCAAACTGTAATCGACCCGATTCCGGCATTGTTAGTCTGTGCGCTGCCGGATGGCCCCTTGAATTTGGCTGCGGCTCATGGCCGACATGACGAAAATCGACATATCCATTCAAAGTTCTCGACATCCCGCATGGTTGGCGACCACTTAGGCCGATCCCATTGAATTTCTGAGAGTTGCCTCTGAGGTAATCGCTTCAGAGCACAGCCTTTGAGCCAATTTTGCGCTTGACTCTCGAAGTGGCGCAGAGACTTAATGTTAAGAAGAAAACTGAATGTAGCGGCGTTTGGATTGGGATCTCCGAACAGGAGCATTCGTCAGACAAGAATTGCCGACACGATTAGTGTCGACCGAATGCATCCTCTCTTGTTACGAAGGTCGACCGACCTCTTTAATTCAGTCGCGCTGTCGCTGGGTCGCCGTGAGTTCGCGCAACAATTCGAACTTGCTGATCGTGATCTCGAAGGTGGTGGCTGTGGCAGTGGCCTCTTCAACCGGCATAACCGATTGCGTAGGCCTCGGTGTGACTCGGTTAGCAGCTCGAAGGGCTGAAGAGACCTTTCAAAGCTAACTTCGGCGGCTGAGGATATTTTTACTCGGAGTATTAAACGATATGGCGCCCTTACTTCATGTGGCCATTTCTGCGAGTGAACTTGCCCAAGATGAATTCCTGAGCGAGACTCGCGCCCACTCGTTCCGCCGTGCCAAGGGCGAAATTGCCAAACACCAGCCCGATCCCTCGATTTGATCGGGGATAGTAGACGTTAGAAAGCGCCGACGACGCCAGGTCTCCGCCAATGCTGGAGTAATTCGGCATCCATTTTCCGTTATCTCCTTTCGCAACAAATGGACTGAACAGCGCATGGCGGATTCGAGAACCGGCGGTGCCCGTCCCTTGATAGAAGTATCGCGGGTCTTGGTGGAGGAGCGATGGTAGTATGGCGCCTCCGATCATAATGTCACTGAACCCATCGGCCGCGGTTGCGCCGAACCGCTCGCCGTACGCGCCCCAACCTTGCCCGTACCTGGGACTATTCGCAGCTTGCGTACCGGCAGAAACCAGAGCAACTCCGGCTGCAGTGACCGGATCGGTAGACATTCTAAGCGCTAGCTGAAATTTCATCTTCGCCGTGAGGGGCGCAGGATTCGTCCCATATGAAACGTAAAAATTTGGAAGAATTCCAAAAACACGCTGACTTTCCTCAGACTTGAGTTGCTCAGTCGCGACCTGTACCGGATCGTAAGTGACCTGGACCTCCGTGAGCGCCCGGTCGAATCCGCAGTTTGATGCCGGTCGCAATTTTGAACTGGCCTGGCTCGAGCGTGATGGTGGAGGATGTCCAGTCAGCAAAATCGTTGGCATTAACGCTGATCTGGTAGGAAACTCCCGGCTTTACGTCGTGAAATTCGAAAAATCCGTTTTCGGCGGTGACAAGTGTGCGCCGATCGTTGCTGTCAGAGCTCTTGAGTTCAATCGTGGCGTTGGGTACGGGATCACCGTTCGCATCAGTAGCCGTGCCGATGACCGTTGCCCTTCTGAGTTCTGTCGGCTGCACGTTCTGCCCCAAAAGGCGCATGGGAATGGCCAACGTAATGAACATCGCAGTCGCTAAATGAATTCGGGATAGGCTAGACATGCGCTTTCGTCCTTTTCAGACGTGAGAGGCAATGCAAATGCCATTCACCAAATCTTGCAACTCCATGAATTTGCAGCGTGGAATCGAGGGCGCAGACCACGACCGTCGAAAGTGTCGAAGCAGACGACACAGCGCACCGGCCGATGGTTGGCTGCTACTTGATCAGTTGTGTGGCAAGTTCAGTCTGAGCTGGGCGGAGTGGAGAAGCTATCCGGGTCTCGATTAACGTTTCAACTTGGGACCAAAACTGAGGATCGCATTCAATGGACGTGTGGCCTTTGAAGAAAAGCCGGTCATACCAAGAATAAGCCTGGCGGTCGGGAGGCTCCTTCTGATACTCCAGACGGAAATTCCCGAGCACCGCAGTACGAGTCGCATCAGCTGCTGCCATGATTTTGGAGCGGCCATGAATGAGCCCTTTGACTCGATAGAAAGGCCTCGGCAACGTTGGCTGGAATAATGGAATCGTCCTGGCCATGTTTTCGGTCGCTGTCGATCTGGATGGTCAGCGTAATCGGAATCCTGTCCTGCTCTAATTCGCGAGCCAGATAAACTACCGCCGAGCCACCCCAACTGTGACCGAATAAGATGATGCGGGGTTCTGGCCGTTCTACACTAATCATCGTGCTAGTGTCCAAGGCATTGAACCAGCCGAGAACGGCCTCGCGAGCCTTGGCTCTTTCTCGATTTTTGAAGACCCGGACTTCCACCGCATCGCCGTACGGTGCTCGAAGGTGCCGCGCCAGCCGAACTTCCGAGTGTCGAAGATCCGTGCTACGAACAAAGCCGCCAACGAAGCCAACCACGAGCGTCGGGGACAGCTCACTAGACTAAGACTAGCGGCATATCAGGGGGATTGATCCTGCGCGAGTAAATCATCTGCGCTGAACAGCAGCAGGACGCAGCCAACTACAGGAAGAACACGGGCCGGCGGAGTCAACCGTCCACAGCCATCGATAATCGACGTGATGAGCATCATCTTTCCTCACGCGCAACAGAAGCAAAGCTGATTCCAAAATCTGGGCGCGTGACATGCTTGAATTTCAATGACGGGAGCCATCGAAGAATTGTCGCTGTCGAAAGTGTTGAGGCGAGGACTCGACGTGGAATGCGAGGCCTGGGGTGTGTAGGAAAAGAAATATGTTCCAATGCTGGAACTTGCATCCATTACGACGCCAGAGCGCGTTCGTGAGTAGCTGAGATTCGCGCTCCTCCGGACGGACCTATGGTCGTCCCAACAGTTTGCGAGAGGTCTTGTAGTTGTTCCTGTTTGGTGACGATTTTCATTTGTTGCACCGAATACGGTAACTCTCGTCCGCAATCGATGCAGCATAGGTACGCCAGGCCGGCTCGGTCGCGATGCGGCCATGTGGTATGCGGATGCATACAGTCGAATACGAACGCCAGGATCCACTTCAGCCAGCTCATAATCGTTCTCCTCATGCGAGACCCGACTCTCCAAGGACATTGGGTCCACGCCACGTGACCCAAATTGCAAGCGGTTCAATATGGCGAGGTGACCGCGACGCCTCCTGCACTCCTTCGGGGAAGGGCCGAAGAGGCATTGTCGCGGTCCACCTCACAAAACGTAAACGCCCTTTTGTGCAGATGAGCCATGTAGATGCACGGCCTTCCATCGGCTGCGAACGCTTCCTCATCAAACGAAGGTGGCCATCTGATTGGCATTCCGATTTCACAGTGCGTAAGCGAGGCCGCAGATTTCCTCAAACTGATTGAAGAGGTGCTTCGCGGCAGCAACGTTGGCCAGTTTTATCTTCGCGGCAGCGATGAATAACGCCACTGTGTGTCGGGGACTGCACATTCCTAAGTGCGGGCTAACCTCATAATCCAAAGTTGTGTGGTACGGGTGTTTGGTTGATCACCCGTAGCACGTTTTCAGCCGCGGCTGCTTAAAAGTGAAAGACAATTCCGGCTGATGGTTGGGCAATCTGTGTCCAGCTGTCTGTGCTCAAGCCGGCAAGATTGAAGCTCGGTGCCATGTACACCAATCCGTGATATTCGGCCTGCAATGAGAGATGCCTCGTGAAAGCGTCTTGTGCGCCCACGCCGTACACGAATGCGGCTTTGGCTTCCAACGTTGCACCCGCGAAAGTACCACCGGAGTTGCCGGTTGGATCAAACACAAGGGCTCCGGCTCCGGCTAGAGCATACGGTTGCAGCCTGGCAAAGCTCGGCAGTTTGACTACCGCTGAGCCAGTGATTTGGTGGATGTCAGCTTGGACGCGGGCTGGTGTGCCGCCGAAATAGAATTGCGTGTTGCGGTCGTAGCCGTAGTTCGCTTCGGCCGCTAGCCAACGATTGAAGTTGTAACGATAGCCAAGAAGAAATCCGCCCGTCTCGTTCGCAGCTTCGAATACGCCGTTGCCTGCCGTGTCCTTCGTAAAAAATCCCGTGCCCTGGATGCTAATTTCTGATCGGTTCTCCTGCGCGACTGCCGTGATGGATACGAGTGCCAGAACGCCAGCAATCACCGCTGCTCGTTGTATCGAGTACTTCAGTTCCATGTTGGTCTGCTTTTGATTTCTGCGACGGCCGATTCTCGCGTCGGGCGGCGGTATCCGCGCTGGCTAAGAGGTTCATGGCAGCCATGATTAACACCTCCTCCAGCGTGAAACCGCGAGTTGTGATCTTCCACGTGACCGCCTCACAATTGGTTCGAAGCATCGCACCTCTCTGTAAGGCAAGAGTCGTGCCAAACGCCGGGGTACACGTAAGTGATGGAAAAGCGCTGAGGTTAGCAGAGAGTCGATTAGCTCGAAAATGTTGAAAGGGTCGAAACTGTCGATTGTGTTAGAAGCTATGCTGAAGAGGCAGCCGCACAATACGTGAAACATTCCCTCGGCTTGAATCATCACTACTTGCCAGGTAGGCTGTGACCGCGATTTTGTGTGTCAAATTGCCGATCGATGCGGGGATGGCTGGCTTTTGCTGCTTCGTAGTCGATAGCGGTGGTCAATGAACTCGAGACCTGGTTGAGACGGTCCTGAATGGAGGTCTGGAATGCTCAACTGCTTCCCGGAACCGCGGGAATGCTCTAAAATCGCTTCGCTTGGCGCACTCTCTTGCGACCTGTAGAGGGAGTGAGTCGTCATTTATCTGGGGATTTGAGGTAAATTAAAGTCCGGGCTTCAGCGCTGAATATAAGGCTATGGGTACAGAGCCGATCGTTGAGTCTCAAACAGGCAGCTACCGCTACGAGGCGATTGTGCGCATCAGCGAGGCGATCGCTGCGTGCC